>JAESGS010000644.1_pt1 | contig 19987 bp, 9 predicted proteins | sample 9269761 | NCBI WGS metagenome assembly JAESGS01 (sample SAMN15741799, study PRJNA653493) | algae metagenome | isolation source: Cyanosarcina radialis HA8281-LM2 and co-occurring heterotrophs from damp... | place: USA: Makauwahi cave, Hawaii | collected 2011-01-06 | reverse complement strand
TCATGTGCTTGAGGTTCTTCTGGTACTGGCCGATGTCCTCGGCATCCGGGGCCAGGTCGATGTCGTGGAAGCACCAGTAGGGCACGCCCAGCTTGGTGAAGAACTCGAACGCGGCATCGACCTTGGCTTCGGCCGTGGCCATCGGCGAACCGGCTTCCCACGGGAAGTGGCGCGTGCCCGGGCCGAAGGGATCGTGGCCGGCGTTGCAGAAGGTGTGCCAGTAGCAAACCGCGAAGCGCAGGTGCTCCTGCATGGTCTTGCCGCCGATCTTCTTCTGCGCGTCGTAGACCTTGAATGCCAGCGGATTGTCCGAGCCGCGGCCTTCGAACGGGATGCGGCCGATGCCGGGGAAGTATTCTTTGTTGCCGACGAAATGCTGGGCGCTCATGGCAGTCTCTTCAGTGGTATTGGGTTGCTGGAACGGTCGTCACGAGGCGTAGATCTGCTTCACGGCGACGAGATGTTCGGTGAATCGCTGGTACGGCTCCTGGTATGCCTGGACTTCCGCGGGACGCGGCACGCAGGCAAGCGCCTCGTCGAACGCGACATGCGCATCGACCAGTTCCGCGAAACCGGTGTCCTCGCCCTTCGACCTCGACAGCGCCCACAGCGCCTGCAGCGCGGCGCCGAATGCCGCACCTTCCGCATCACGCAGCACGTGCACGGGCATGCCGAAGACATCGGCCACCATCTGGCGCCACGCGGCGCTGCCGGCGCCGCCTCCCGTGAGCACGATGTGGTCGAACGCCATGCCGGCCGAGGCGAATGCCTCGAAACCGTACTTCAGGCTGTAGGTCGCGCCTTCCATGGCGGCGCGATAGAAGTTGCCCGGGCTGGCATTCTGTGGTGTCAGACCGGTCAGCACGCCCTTGCCCAGCGGCAGGTCGGGCGTGCGCTCGCCATTGAGGAAGGGCAGCAGCGAGATGCCACCGGCACCGGGCTCGGTGGACGCCACGTGGCCGTCACCGTCCCGCACGCTGAAGCCGAACAGCTGGGCGATGGTGGTCGTCGCCACCGTGCAGTTCATCGTGCAGATCAGCGGCAGCCAGCCACCGGTGGACGAACAGAACGCCGCCCATCGACCTGCCGGATCCACCACGGGCACATCGGAATAGGCGAACAGCGTGCCCGATGTGCCCAGGCTCATGACCAGCCTTCCCGGTACCACGCAGCCGGTGCCGATGGCGGCCATCATGTTGTCACCGCCGCCGGTGGCCACGACCACATCGGGCGCAAGACCCAGTTGCGCCGCCCGGTCGGCACGCAGCGGGAACGTGGTCGCCGTCTCCACCAGGGGCGGCAGGCACTGCGAAAGATCGCGCTCCGGATCGGTGGCACGCAGCAGGTCCTTCGACCACGTCCGCGTACGTACGTCCAGCCAGCCCGTGCCCGACGCATCGCCGTACTCGCAGAAGGCCTCGCCGGTCAGCCAGAAATTCAGGTAATCGTGCGGCAGCAGGATCTTCGCCAGGCGACGGTAGGCCTCCGGGCGATGCTTGCGCGTCCAGGGCAGTTTGGAGGCGGTATAGCCCACGAGGATCGGATTGCCCGCCAGTTCGATGCAGCGCTCCACGCCGCCGACGGCGTCGGTGATTTCCTCGCACTCCTCGGTACTGCTGGTATCGCACCAGAGTTTTGCCGGTGCGAGCACCTGGCCATCGGCATCCACCGGCACGAAGCCGTGCTGCTGGCCGGAAATCGCGATGGCGTCGATCCGCCCGCGCACGTCGAGATCGATGTCGGCGAAGCACTGCGTGACGGCCTGGATCCACGCATCGGGGTGCTGCTCGCGCGTTCCGTCATCGCCGCTGGTGAGTTCCAGCGGCGCGTGGGCCGAGGCCACGACGCGGCGAGCCTGGTCGTCGTAAACCACGACTTTCACGCTCTGCGTGCCTGCATCGATTCCCGCGGTCAAAGCCATCGATCACTGCCTCCGACAACAAAAAGTTAGCGCTACCATTTCGTCCGGAAAAAAAAGGCCAACCCCCGGATTGCCCTTCATCCGACGCGACCCTGCCGCACGGCGCGTTGATGGCGACACTGTAACCAGCACCCGTGGAAAAAGCGTGCTGCAGCGCAGAATGTCTTTGCAAACAGACACTTGAAGGTCGTTTGCGCCGGCCTGCCATCGCAGTCCGTCAGCGCGCCAGGTCGATGAAGGCATTGATCGACAGCCGGCCATGGAGGGGATCGGCGGGGAGCACCCGGTCATTGCCGATCCGCCCCGAATGCAGCGAGTTGCGCCGGTACACGATGAGCCGGTTGAACATGCCTTCCACGCCGGCGACGCGTTCGAACATCGAGGTGTCCCCATCGATGTAACCCGCGCTGGAAGCCGCTTCATTCCGGCTCTCCTGCGCCAGGCAATCGAAGTACGCCGCATGACGGCCTTCATCGATGTACTCGAATCCGCTCTGGCGATGCCGGTAGAAGTCGGTGCCGCCCCACTGGCCGCGGAACAGGTAATGCACCGTCGCCAGCCCCTGGCTGCTGACGGAATCGATGTGCGGCACTCGCTGCAGGAACTGCAGGGTCGCAGGCGGTTGCGTGACCAGGGAGAAGTGGCACATCGGAAACACGAAGCGGCCCGGCGCCAGACCGAAGCATTCGTGCAGCAGCGGATTCAACGTTGCTTCCAGGAACTGCTGGTAGGACAGGGGTGCGGGTGCGCGGATGCCGGGGAACATCGATGCCATCTTCACGAACGGCCGGCTGGCCGCCTTGCGCACCATGCGTTCCGGGTCCGACAGCAGGTTGTCGATGACCAGCAGCGGCGCGCCTTCCTGCCCGATCCGCTGCCGGGTGATCCGGATGTGCGCATGAGGGGTGATCAGCATGGGCTGGCTCGCCTGTGCTGCCCGTTACGCTGGCACGGGACGGGTTCCCCATACTTCCGGCCCCGCCTTGCAGTAGCGCTCGATGAAAGCCTGCTGGGAGGGCATCTGCGCGACGGCCTGATCGATGGGCTGGCGGATGGACGCCAGCAGGCTCCGCAGGTCGTCGTCCTTCAACGCACGCGCCAGGGGATGCGGCTGCCCGGGGGCGATGCCCTGGCCCAGCAGCACATGGGTCCAGGAGTCGACCCGGAAGAGTTCGTCCGGGTCCTGCCAGGCATGCGCGCGCTCGCGCCAGGCGCGCAGGCGGATGTCCAGCGATTCGGGCAACGCCATCTCGCGGCACGCCTTCCACATCGGCTCATCGCGCTGCGTGGCATGGTAGTGGAGGATGATGAAGTCCCGCACGTGCTCCATCTCCGCGCGGCTGACATCGTTGTAGAGGTCGACGAGCGACGGGGCGATGCCGTCGAAGGGGAACAGCTGGACCAGGCGCACGACGGCACTGATGGCCAGGTGGATGCTGGTCGATTCCAGCGGCTCGATGAAGCCGCTGGCCAGGCCCAGCGAGACCACGTTCTTGTTCCAGGCTTTCAACCGGCGTCCGGTCCGGAACGGCACCAGCCACGGATCACGGAGCGCAGGCGCGCCGACGTCGCGCAGGAGCTTGGCGCGCGCCTCGTCGTCGGACATGTGCCGGCTGGAAAACACCAGGCCGCATCCCACGCGATGCTGCAGCGGGATATGCCAGCGCCAGCCGGCCTCGTGCGCGATCGCGCGCGTGTACGGCACGGGTGGGCCCACGGACTCGGTCTGCACGGCGACCGCACGGTCGCTGGGCAACCATTCGTTCCAGTCCTCGTAACCGGTGTGCAGCGTCTGTTCGATCAGCAGCCCGCGGAAGCCGGTGCAGTCGATGAACAGATCGCCGTCGAGGGTCTGACCGTCTTCCAGCACCAGCGACTGCACCGCCCCGGTATCCGGATGCTGCCTGACCTCGCGGATCTTCCCTTCCACGCGCCGCAGCCCGTGGCCTTCCGCGATGCGGCGAAGGAACTTCGCGTAGAGACCGGCATCGAAGTGATACGCATAGTTGACCTGCGGTTGCGTCTGCAGCGAGAACTGGTCTCCCCGCGAAGCGACCGTCTCCAGGCAGAAATCGCCCAGCTCCGACGGCATCCCGCGGCGCAGGCTGTCCAGCCAGAAATGATGGAAGGCCGCCGCCCACGTTCCCTGCCCGGTGATGCCGAAGGGATGGATGTAGCGTTCTCCCGGACGGCGCCAGTTTTCGAAGGAGATCGAAAGCTTGAACGTGCCCGCCACGGCGCGCAGGAATTCCTGTTCGTCGATCTGCAGGAAACGGTGGAACGTGCGGATGGGCGGCACGGTGGATTCGCCCACGCCCACGGTACCGATCTGTTCCGACTCCACCAGGGTGATGTCCAGGCGATCGCGGAACTGATGCGACAGCGCACATGCGGCCAGCCAGCCCGCGGTACCCCCGCCGGCGATCACCACCTTGCGGACCTGTGCTGGCGCTGCTGCTGGATTGTCCACTGCGGTTACTCCCTGCTTCGGTTAGCGATTCAGACGCCCAATCAACATGGCGCGGATACGCCGCGCCTGCGTTTCATCCACCGGCCCCAGCAGGTCACGTGCCTGCGCGGGCAGGTGCTCCCCTGCCTGTTCGCGTGGACCGAAGACGTAGTAGTCGAACACCTTCGCCCACGCCTGCTTCTCGCGTTCCGGCAGGTCCCGCAGCGTCCACAGGGCATGGTGGAGCGCCGGCAAGGGCGAGGAGAGGAAGGCGGGTGAACCGCGCCACCAGTAGTTCACCAGCATGTTGAACGGCTCGAGGCTGCGCACGTGGTGCCACCACATGCTGGGGATGAAGATGGCATCACCCGGCTCGAGCAGCGCGGTCTGCGCGGTGGCCAGCGCCTCGCGGAACCGGGGATGGCGATCATGGTCGGGGTCATCGAAGTCGACCACGCTCACGACCTGGCCGCCGGGCGTGGGATCGAACGGACCCGGGTAGAGATTCGCGATCTGGTCGGGCGGGAACAAGGTGAAGCGTCGCCGGCCCACCGCGCAGCACGCGATGTTGTTGGGCTCATCGAAATGGCAGGACGCGACCACGCGGTTGCCTATCCAGATGCTCGGGGGCGCATCGATATCGTGCTCGGCCAGGGGCAATCCATTGGCCTGGCTGAAGCCAGGCAATGCACCATCGACCAGCAGCGACGCCACGTAATAGGTCGGTGGACGCGGATCGTGCAGATGGTTTGCAATCTCGCCCAGCACTTGCGCCAGCGATCCACGCCGGACATCGAAATTCAGTCGGGTGAAGTCTTCGTTGTAGAACGGACGACCGCCGATTTCGGGCCCGCCGAAGGAATACTGGATGGGCCTGCCGGCGTCGAAGCCCAGCAGGTAGGACATCGCGTCCTGGGTGGAACGCAACCCCGCCTGCACCAGCCCCCAGTCGCGCGCGACGCCCTTGAGCAGTACGGGTTGGCCGTCCGACACCAGATCATGCAGTGGCAGCGCGTCCGCATGCACATCTTCCAGAACACGCATCGATGTCGCGTCCACCGACACGGCGGTCAGCTCCAACCCTGGGAATTCGCGGCATCCTGTGCACGCAGGCGACGCTGCTTCTCGGCCATCAGGCGACGCATGTTGTGCAGCGACGCCAGGATCAGGTAGGCGCCCTCCAGGTATCCGGCGCGGTTGAGTTCGACCAGCGCATTACCGTCCAGCGCGGCCAGCCTTTCGCGATCGATGCCATGCAGCCCGTTGACGCCCACGCGGTGCCGGTCGTCCAGCTGCACGTCCAGGTTGACGGGCTGTATCAGGCCCATCGCATCCAGCGCCGAGAACATGGCGGCACCGAACTCGCTGCCGTCCCTGATGCCGCGCAGGACGGCCGCGACGTGCTCCAGATAGGGCGTGTTGCCGCCCTGCGGCAGGAACACGGGCTCCCCCGTCGTGAAGTTGACGCGCGGATGATCCAGGTCCACGTGCATCACCGGCTCCTGCCTGAGCTCACCGTTGACGCGCTGCTCCTGGAAGCCGATCAGGAAAGGCCCCTTTGCCGCCGCACCCGGCAGGTAGGCGGCATTCCATCGGCCGTCCTGAAGGAAAAGATTCTCGCGCTGCTCGAAACCCAGCAGCGCCACGGACTGCCATTCGCCCGTACCCGGATCCTTCCTCAGGAAGATCGGGTACTCCCTCTGCAACTCGGCGAACTCGCTGGGAAACGCCGGCACCATGCCCACGTCATCGCCGAACTCGGGGCCGAACCCCGTCGCCACGCGCAGATCCTTGTGCGACACATTGTTGAGAAGCTCGTAACGGGCCATCTTCTCTCCATGCAAGTCAGGGACGGGCGAAGCGCCTCCCCTGCAGAATATCACCGCCGGCGAATGGTCTTCGCGCGGACATCCACCAGCCCAACCGACCTCAACAAAAGGGACCGCTGCTTGCGCAGCGGTCCCGCATGGCGACATCCGGAGAGGGGGCTATCGCCAATCTCAGAACTTGTAGCGGGCACCCAACATGTAGCGCGGGCTCTGGTCGGCCAGCTTGACGATCATCTGATCGGTACGGGCGTGCCAGCGCACGTCCTCACCGGTCAGGTTGATCGCCTCCAGGCCGAACGACCAGTGGTCGTTGAGCGTGTAGTTCACGCTCAGGTCCCACTGCTCGTACTCTTCGACGTAGTAGGGATTGCGGCTGGCACCCTGGTTGGCGAGGATCAGGTACTCATCGCGCCAGTTCCACGCCAGACGCACCGACCAGCCATACTTTTCGTACATGAACATGGCGTTGGCCGTATCGCTGAGACCGGTCAGTGCGAACTGATCGATACCCGGATCGCCTGCATTGTTGTAGCCCACATCGCCGTTCACCACGGTGTAGTTGGCCAGGATGCCGAAGCCCGTGTCACCGAAGAAGTACTGGCCACCCATTTCCCATCCGCTCAACTTGGCCTGGTTCTGGTTGACCGGACGGTTGACGTTGAACAGGTACAACGGGTCGTCGGCTTCGCCCACCAGGTTGTAGGCCGCCTCCGTCGCCAGCGCCTGCGCGTTGGTACCGTCGAAGGCAGCCAATCCGGCAGGATCGTTGCGCAACAGCGCCAACGCCGTGAACAGCGAGGTGTCGTTGCCCGAGCAGGCGGCCGCATTGGCTGCGCCCACCTGGACTGCGCAGGCTGCGCTCTGGAGGAAAGCCAGCGCCGTCTGTGCGTCAGGACCGGACGTCGGATCGGTCAGGCCGTACAGTGATTGCTGGGTCACGCCATTGCCGATGAAGTTGGAAACCGACTTGTTCCAGTACGTCACCGACACGTAACTCGCGTCGGCGAAGTACCACTCGAGCCCCAGATCCAGGTTGTCCGATTCCAACGGCTTCAGCATGGGATTCTGATCGTTGCCGCTGGCGCGAACCGAGGGGTCGAGCAGTACGGAGCCGAACGGCTGCTGGGCAGTGCCGGGGCCGGCATAGAGGTTGCCGTAGGGTGCGCGTGCGATGCTCTTGCCGAAAGAAGCACGGCCCTTCAGTTCGTCAGTGAAGTCAATGCTGAAATCGAGGTTGGGCAGCACGTAGCTGTAGCTGGCCCTTTCGCTGAACGGCTGCTTCTCATCGGACAGCACGATGCGGAAGTCATTGTTGGCCGACCACTCGATGGCCTCGGGAATGGCGATGACCGAACTCGACACGACCTTGGTCGTTTCGTAACGCACGCCCACACGGGTATTGGTCCGCATGCCACCCAGTTCGCCTTCGAACTCCACCTGCACATATGCGGACTTGGTGTCTTCCTCCACCCGGTCATCGGCCGAGTTCTGCGGACTCACGCCGATGCCCGCGCCATAGTTGTCGGCCGCCCACTGCGCCAGCTCACCAGCGTCGCCCCGCCATGCACCATTGCTGCTCCCGACGTTATAGTCGTTGAACAGCCCAGCGATGTCGTACGGCTTGATCAGATCCATCAATCCGTCGGCGACATCGCCATTCACGTTACCCACGCCCCAGTCGCCCAGGGTCGAATAGTTCTCCGCGGCCTGCAGCCGGTGCGTCGAGGACTTTGAGCTGTCGACACCGAACTGGAAGCGGCCGCTGTCGAAGTTCCATTCGCCGTCGATGCGACCCTGTTTGATCTCGCTGACCTGGGTCTGCGCGTTGATGCGCAGCACCTGCGAGCCGATTTCCCCTTCCACGAAGCCCGGATTGACCACGCCGTTGGTACCCGCGACCGCGTCCGCCGTGGACGGATACCAGGTCTGCGTTCCGTACGGCAGGCCGTTGTTGAAAACCAGCTCCTGCACCCACGAGCCGCCGCAATGGGGTCCGGTCGTGCAGTTGTTGGTACCCGCGATGCTCATGAAGATCGAGCCGCCGCCGGTGAGCGGGTCGTTGGGCCGGCTCTCGTTCTTCGAGTTGTGCGCGTCGAAGGTGAGGCGGAAGTTGTCGCTGACATCCCAAGCTGCATTGAGGCCCAGCGAACCCAGTTTGTACTTCTGCATGGTTCGCTGCTGCTCGAGGCCGAAATCCTTGGTCCCGGCGATTTCGCGGATGTAGATCGGCGTGGCGACTGCACCGCTGGTGTCGAACTCGACGTCGGTGTAGTTGCTGTTCTGCAGCCACATCGCCTGTTCGCCACGGTTCTCCTCGATCTCGTTGGTCGAGTAGGTGTAGTCCAGGGTCAGGGTCAGGCTGTCGGTCGGTGCGAACTGCACGACCGCCTGGCCATTGACGCGTTCGCGCTCGAAGTCCGAGAAGGCGTAGCGCAGGTCATTCGGGCGTGCATACAGGTCACCGATGCCGGGCGCATTGACCACCGTGGGGTTGCCGGGCATCGTCCCGGTCCACGGCTGCACATTCCAGTAGTTCTCCGTTGCCTGCACCGAACCACCCTTGCGCTTCTGGTGGCTGGCGCTCAGGCTCACGCCGAAGGTCTTGTCCGGGTTGGTATAGCTGAAGATGCCCGACAGTTCAGGCGTCAGGTCGTTGTCGAAAGGCTGGCTCCGATCGGAGACGATCTTGGCGCCGGCACTGGCGACGATACCCTCGTTGTTGAACGGCTTGGCGGTCAGGATGTTGATGGTGGCACCAATGCCGCCACTGGGCACCTGCGCCTGGCTGGTCTTGTAGACCTCGATGCCGTTGATCGCTTCAGCGGCGAGCTGAGCGAAGTTGAACGCGCGCGTGCCGCCATCCACGCCACCGATGGCGACCTGGCCCGACGCACCAAACGCATCCGCACCCGGCATCTGGCGACCATTGAGCGTCACCATGTTGAACTGCGGGCCGAAGCCGCGTGCCGTGACCTGCGCACCTTCACCATCACGGCGCTCGATCGAGATGCCGGTGATGCGCTGCAGGGATTCGGCGAGGTTGGTATCCGGGAACTTGCCGATGTCTTCGGCGCTGATCGCATCGACGACGCCCGCGGAATCGCGCTTGATGTTCATCGCCTGGTTCAGGCTGTTGCGCAGGCCCGTGACGACGACCGTGTCCAGCGTGGTGGCATCCGGCGTTGCCTGCTGCTGTGCCTGCTGCGCGACCGGCGCCTGTGTTTGTGCTTCCTGCCCGAAGGCGGGATTGATGACCAGTACGCCACCCACGAAGGTGAACATGGCCGTCGATTTGAACTTCGCCAACTTGCGACTCATCAGCATGTCCTCAGGTCTGGAATTGAAGGGCCAACAGCGCCGCGGCAGGCTTGGTATCCGGCTTCCGCGTTCATCTGGGCCCTGGTCTGTGCGTGGCATCGGAACCTGCACTCTTTCATGGTCTCCCCTCTCACTTCGATCAATGGATGTATCGCCCTCCCCAAGGGCACCCGCAGGCACAGGCCCGCACTTCCAGACCGGGCATGGTGATAGCGCCCGTTACCGCGCTGCCCTCGGGAATACCTTCCAGGCAGGTTCCAGCGTTGCAACGCAACACAGCGTTCAATCAACTTCCATGGACACGATCAACGGATGAATCGACCAGAAGTGGTAGCGCTACCATCACGTTCGGCGCAGACTAATCACGCAGCCCTGCCTTTGTCACCGTGCACCGCAGCAATCCCGGAGAGAAAGCCTCCATCGCCGCCGACGTCTGGCAAGCTGGTGCAGCGATGGAAGCGGTTCCACGGCGAGGCCGGCGGCGCAGCCACGTAATTTTCATTCCGTTGCAGGGTGCGGGGATGCAGATCGGTAGGCTCGTCTGGCCTGGTCGCGGTATGCGAGGCTGCCACGACTGCGCTCTTTCCAACTGACGACACTCAAGCGAGACATCGGAGCAAGCAAGACAGCATGGAGAAACCGATCAAATCCGTCCGGCGAAAAGGCAGCGCGATCACGATCGACGAGGTCGCCGCCCACGCAGGCGTTTCGCCGATGACGGTATCGCGCGTGGTCAACGGCCACGGGGGTGTCCGCGACGCCACGCGTGAGCGTGTCATGAGCACTGTGCGCGAACTGGGATACCGGCCCAACCTGGCGGCGAGTTCGCTTGCCGCGGCCCAACACACCTGCATCGCACTGATCTACACCAATCCCAGTTCGAGCTATCTGCGCGAGCTGCTGGTCGGCGCCTTGCGCGGTTCGGCACGCGCGGCGGCCCAGCTGGTCATCGCGACCTGGGACACGCTGGACGTGGAAGGCCAGCGCGCCGCGGCGCGCGAGCTGAGCAAGAGCGTGGCGGGCGTGATCCTGCCGCCACCCTTGTGCGAGTCCAAGGCGATCGTCATGGAATTTGCCCAGGCCGGCATTCCCGTCGTGTCGATCGCGTCGGGCCGTTTCAGCGAGACGATTTCCTGCGTGCGCATCGACGACCATCGCGCCAGCCACGACATGACGGCCCATCTGATCGTCCACGGGCATACGCGCATCGGCTACATCAAGGGCGACCCGAACCAGACGGCCAGCGCGCATCGCCTGCAGGGATACCGGGACGCATTGGCCGAGGCAGGCATCGCATTCGACGACAAGCTCGTCAGGCCCGGTTACTTCACCTACCGCTCGGGTCTGGAGGCGGCCGAAAGCCTGCTGGCGCTTCCCGACCCACCCACCGCGATCTTCGCCAGCAACGACGACATGGCCTCAGCCGTGGTCTCCGTTGCGCATCGCCGCGGCCTGGACGTCCCGCGCGACCTGTCCGTCGTCGGCTTCGACGATACATCGGCCTCCACCATGGTCTGGCCGGAGCTGACGACCGTCCACCAGCCTGTCGCCTCGATGGCCGATGCCGCCATCGACATCCTGCTGCGTGAGATCCGGCGCGCCACCAACTCCGCGCGCGTCATCGTCAATCACGTCGTCCCGCACAAGCTGGTGAAGCGTGCCTCAGTAGCGGCCAGGAAAAAGTCGAAACTCGTACGGCAGTAGCACGCACACGCAGCAGGGCATCATCTGTGGGACACCGTCACAACCATGGAACGGAAATTCAGCGTTGACAGGCTGCGCACCGTGCTTTGGACGGCCAGATATCGGAACGCAGCCATTTGCCTGATCTGCTGCCCAGTCAGCGGGTCCGGCCTGGAGCAGCGCAACCCATGGGATCCATGCAGGGCGTTCTGTGTTGGTCCGATTTCCTTGCCTATGGCCTGACCCAATCGCGTCAGGTTTATGCCCTCTCCTGACAAGCCAGGAGAGGGCTGCCCAGCTAGGTGACTACAGACCGCTGGCCGTGACCGTGCATTGCAGCGTAACGGTCACTTGACCCCCAACCGGGAGCGTGGGAATGGTGATACCACTGCCCAGCAACGTGCTGACGGGTACGGTTGGCGATGGGCAACTCGCGCCCCCGCTGGCCGTACACGTCGCCGTCGTGCTCGGTACGCTGCAATTCTGGCCTGCCGTAGGCGTGTCGCTCAGTAATACATTGGTCGCTGCATTCGGTCCATTATTGCTGACAACCAGAGAGTAGGTGATCACGTTCCCACTCAGCACTGGATCCGGCGACGCCGTCTTCAATACCTGAATATCCGTCTGCTGCAATGTATTGGTGAACGTGCAGACAATATTACTGCCCGCGGCTGTCGCGGCGGCATTCAGCGAGATCGTCCGATTGGCCAGATCCGGGGTGGCGGCACCTCCGGTACCCAGACCTGTGCACGTGATGTCGGTGACCCTGTAGGTTATGGGTGAAGTGCTTTCGGTGATCGCGGTGACAGTGGAAGCAGCGGTGAGAATCTGCACCGCACCGCTGACTGGCGTTCCCGCGGTAGCAGTGGTCAACGTCTGGGTCTGCACCCCATTGGTACCGCTGAACCCGAAGCTGTCCACGCCACCAACACTGATCTTGCGCAGCGTCAGACGCGGATTACGTATCACCAACGTCGCGTCTGGCGGAGGAACCAAGCCGGTAGTGGCTACATTGCTGGCGCCGTTGGTGTAACTGCCTTCGACGGCGGCAACGACGTTGACGGAAATCGTACAGGACGTCTGACCCGCCGCAAGGTCCCCGCCGCTGACTGTAATGGTGTTGCCTCCCGCTGTTGCAGTGATCACAGCGTTTCCACACCCGCTGTTCACGGGGCTGGGGGGACTGGCCACCAGAACACCGGTCGGCAAGGTATCCACAAAGCCCCAGTTCTGCTTGGCAGACAGCTCCGTGGTATTGACGATGGTGAAGGTGAGCGTGGTCGGTTGGTTGGTGCCCGCAGGGTTGGGGCTGAATGCCTTGTAGAGCGAGGGCGTGACGTCAAGCACCTGGATGTTGTCGAACGCCGCGTCGTTGCCCGTGCCAGAACCGTTGAGATTGGTCATCCGGATGCCCAGCGTAGCGCCGTTGAACAGGATGGGCGTGGGCGATTGCAGTCTTTTTGCCAGGTAATCATTGCCTGCGCCGCCGAGCCCGTTGGCCGGGCAGCCATTGGCACCCGGCGTGCACTGTACGCCTGGCACGTCGATGACGTTGTTGGTATAAACGTTTGTACACAATGCACCCGTCGTGCCCGCGGAAATGGCCGTGCCGGTGGAAGTTATAAGATTGAAATCGTAATTGGGGGCACTGTTCGACCAGCAGGACGCGGACGCCGCATCCACGCCGAAGGTGACGAACCGGCTGTTGGTCGTGGGCGGCAAGACGATCTGATTTACCGTTGCAAATTCAATGGCGATGCCGGGATTGGCACCGTCCGTATAAGCGGTCACCGCGCGGTTGCTGGTCTGGTTCCACATCATGCTGTTGGTGTCGGTGCCGCTGAAAATGCCCAGAGCCCACGCCAGCTGCCGCACGGTATTGAATGCATCCTGGTCCTCCAGCGCGCTCTTCAGCGTGCAGTTGCTGACTGGCTGCTGTGACTGCAGCGTGGCGCCGGACAGAATCTGTCCATTGCAGGCCGTCAACCACGACGCCGCCGCTGTGTAGGTGACGCCCGTAGTGGAGGTGTAAGCCGTAAGCAACTGGATAGTGGAATCCGGACCGTTCTCGAAATCCTCGGCATACAAGACAGTCGGGGCCTGGGGCGTCTGTGCCAGTGCCGATCCAGAGGGAAACGACCAACCAGCGGCAATGGCCAAGGCCGCCATCATGGTCAATGACAAACAACCCCAGCGCGAAGGAGAGCGATACATCTTTTCTGTGCCTTGATGGAAGAACGATGGGTTATGCATGTCAGTACGTGCCCACGAGATTGACGAACCAGCCCTTGTGGTCGTAGTCGAAGTCCGTCAGGTCGTCGCTGAAGTCCGTGAAGTTGTAGCCTACGCCGATGCGGAAGTTCTTGTTGAGGTCTCGGTCGACGCCTACCAGGAAGCCCTGTCGGGTGCCGCCGTTGTCGACATCGAGCCAGCGATACTCGGCCAGGGCATGCCATTGCGTACGCAGGTCGTAACGTACCTGGGCCGCAGCGAACGTGGTTGCGGAATCGAGCCATGGACCCGTGCCGCGGCCCATGCGGACCTCGCCCTCGCGCCTTGCCAGCTTGCCGGCGAACTCCCAGTGCTGGTCGAGCTTGTAGACCCCTTCGAACGACAGGATCTGCGACTTCTGGTCGTAGTCGGCGCCGCCCAGCTGGCCCAGCGTCGCCAGGTCGTACAGGTAGGTGTAGCGACCGAACAGACCCCAGCGCTGGTTGTTCCAGGGACGGTAGGCGAAGCCGACGTTGCCCTCGATGAACTTCGCGCTGGCCAACGGATTGAGCTGGTCGTCGGTGTCGGCGTAGTTGACGCGCGCCGCGATCCGCCAGCTCTCGTTGATCTTGTGTGTCAGCCGGTTGGTGCTGACCCACTGCTCACGCTGCTCCGCGCCGCGGTCCTCACGCCACTCCAGTTTGCTCTGCCAGTCGGTGTCGGGCGAGGTACGGCCGCCGGAGACGCTGATGGCACGCCGATCGACGTTTCCGCCTGCGGTATTGGTCAGCTCACCGTCGGACAGAGTGAAGCCCATGTTCCATCCTTGGGCGGGATAGAAGTCCATGCCGAAGGTATGCGCCAGCCCGGACTGGTTGCGCTCCTTCAGGAACTGGCTTTCGTTGTAAAGGTTGACCTGGTTGGACAGGCGCCAACGCTGGCCGAGCGTCCAGCCATTCTGCGCATTTCGCGTGAACAGCGAGTCGTAGGCGGTAGTGTCTGTGGAGTACGTGTATGCCCCATAGACCGTGTGCTCAGGGGTCAGTCGATGCTCGGCATTGATCGTGGCGGCATCACCACGATCGCCCGTGGTTGCTTCTGCGCCAACCGAGGAATTGTCGCCATACAGGTACTTGCCACCCAGCGTGAAAGCATCGTTGTCCGCGTATTCGCCACCATCGTCATCCAGCGTCACCTGCGCCAGCCCGTACAGTTCAAGCGAGCTGCCGAACCGGTGCAGGTACCTGACCGCGCCCAGGGTTCCTGCGGAATCCGTCGTAGCCCCCTCCTGATCGATGCGGCGCAGCTCGGCGCTGAACGTATTCGCATCACTGATGCGCCACTCCAGCGTTGCCTGGCCCTGCGTCAGTGATTCCGCACCGCTCTCGGCGCGGGTGAATCGTGTGTACAGCCCCAGGTTGTCCGTGAACTGGCCCTGCAGTTCGGCGCCGTACTCGGTAACCGGACGTCCTGCGTCATAGCGCGAGATGGAGTACCCCGCGCTGGTGTTGCGCCACCACGCGCCGATGCTCCAGTCCTGACCGGTCCACCCGAGCTCCTTGAAGTTGGCACGTGCTTCCACCGACCTGGCGTCACCTTCGCGCGACAGGCCGGTATCGTTCTGCTGGATGAAGCTCAGCCCGCCATTGTCGGAAAAGAACACCGGCGCGCCAAATGATTCGGTCTGTGCATACTCCAGCTTGAGGTAGGTGCCTTTGCCGGCCTGCAGGGTGAGGTCGCCCGCCGCCAGCGTGTAATCCTCACCGGCGCGGTTCTCCTGCACATAGGTGGCACCGACGCCGACATGGTTGCCAAACCAGTGTTTGCCACGGAAGCCAGCGCTGACATCGTCCGCGTCGAAGCCGGAGGGTACCCACTCGTAGTCCACGATCAGACGCTGCTCGAAGCCGTCCAGCGGGGTATCGCGCGTCAGGGTGGGGATGTTCTCGCGGGTGATCTGCGCCAACGGACGGGTCAGCAGGATGCGGCCCTGCAGTTCGTCAATCTCGTAGTCGGCTCCGCGTTGCAGGACGATACGGTTCTCGGTGCGACCGGTGGTCAGGTCCCGCACCTCCAGTGTGACCACGTCAGAGCCCGGGAGCAGGTCCGTGTGGCGGAGGTAATACAGGCTGCCGCCGGTGCCGATGAATTCGTTGTGGCCCGGCGCGGTCTCAGCCTGGGAACCGAAGGCCCGCAGTTCGGTCCCTGGGTCGCCCCAGCGGTTGGTCGCGACCGAGCGCCAGTTCAACGCGGCGCCGTACAGCGAGCGTTGGTACTGCGCATATTCGGTTCCGGTGATACCGGTGGCGTAGTTGCCCCACAACGCCTGGTTCTTGGCCCAGTCCACGCGCAGATAGAAGCGGCCCATCGTATCGACGTCGCGATAGGTGGTGGAATCGTCGCCGTAGACCGGATAGTAGAGGTCCGGATCGAGCCGGCGGAAGATGTCCTGCGGATCGGCCTGTGTGAAGCCATTGAACAGGCGGTCCAGGTCACGCTCGGTGGTATCGGCCTGCGCCGTGACGAGGTATCTGCCGCGCAGCTTCGCCTTGCCGTAGAACGCCAGGCGACCATCGCTGATCACATCGTCCTGGTACCGGCTCTCATTGGCGAACGGCTCAACGGAGCCGCTGACCTTGTTCTGTGCGATGGTGATGTCCGCGAGACCCACGCCGAAGAAATAACGACCGGTGACGTCTACATGCAACGTGTGCGAACCTACGCCTTCGGTTTCGCCGGCTTGGTCACCCAGACCGATCTGGAACTGATGACGACCGACCGGCACCAGGTACTCCGCAACGAACTTGCGCTCCTGGTCTACCGGATAGTTCTCGCCATTGATTGTCAACGATTGCTCCGCCGGGATATTGCGTCCCTGAATGCGGATGCGTGACCCGTACATCGGGATGTTCTGCTGTCGCAAGCCATTCCCGGCGAATACGCTGTCGATCAGACTCTGGGTCTGCGCCTGACCGGCCGTCAACGACTCGCCCTGTGTGCGCTCAATGCCGTCGCGCAACAGGTTCGTGCCACGCTCGGCCTCCTCCGGGGAAACCAACTGGAGCTTGCGGGGATGGGTTTCGTCGAACTGGTCACCCTCTCCATAGGCACGCAGCACGTAGACAAGTTCATCGCCCTTGCGGAACGGATACCTTGCGGGCAAGGCCCCATCCCAATCCGCATGCGTCACCGCGGCGACATCAAGCGGCACAGTGGCAATCGGATCTACCAGGTCGCCATCGCTGCTGCGGTACAGCGTGATCTCCAGTCGCTTGATGAAGGCCGGGTAGTTGCCGCGCACGTAGAACTGGACGGGTTTGATGATGCGCTCGCCGTCGAATGCCACTATCGACGGCGCGGATACCGACAGCTCGGGCTGACCCAGGGTAGGGTCCTCGGTTGCCCAGATGACGCCACCACCAGGCAGGTCTATGGAGAACTTTCCCACCGCCGTCGCTTTGCCCGGCTGCTCCATGGCCACAGTGACACGACGGTCCGGCTGCAGCGCTTCTGAAGAGGAACGTACATTAGTGTCCCGCGTGACAGGCTTGTCATAACTGCGGGTGCGCAGACGGAACAGCAGCCCTTCTTCTCCTGTGCAGGTGTCAACCTTGCAATCCACCGGGGCAGCCATGCCTTCGGCGCGATCTTTCGCGGCTTGCGCACTCGTATCCGTCTGAGCCGCCGCGAGCGGGCAGGTGCCCGCCAACAGGCTGATCAGGGTGAAATCCAGCAACTTCATCTTCATACGCTTCTTCATGACACGCCCCCTCACTTCCGCACGCCGACAGGGGCTGTCGGATCGTTACTGGATTCCACGCGAACCTTGGTACGCACCTCCGGACTCAGACGTTTGGCAAGTGCTTCATAGACCGCCCTGGCACGACGCATGCCCAGTGCGACGTTGTAGGCGTGGGATGCACGCACGTCGGTATGCCCGACGATGGCGATGCTGCCGCCGCCCATCTTTTCCAGCGCATCCGCCACCTTGTCCAGCAGCGGTTCGAACTCCGGCCTGATGCTCGACTTGTCCGTATCGAACAGGACCGTGCCGAGCAGTGCGCCGCCTTCATCGACACCGACGATGAGCGAACCCGGATCGTCGACGTTGCCGCGCGCACTCACCACCAGGCCCTTGGCGGCACCCGCATCCAGCTTGGCCAGCAGGGCCGTCTTGACTGCGTTGGCACGTTCGAAGGCCAGCGCTTCGCCGTCGGCGTTTGCATTGATCACCACTTCGCCGCCTTGGTACTCACGCACCTTGGCCGCCATCGTCTCGATCACCGGCAGATACTGGGCACGCACCTCGGCGCTGCCGGGGGCAAAGAACACCTCACCCATTTCCAGCTCAATCTGCTTGGTACCGCCCTCGATGACCTGCTCGGGAAGCTTGACGCCCCAGTCGAAGCGGACGGGCACGCCCGGCGTGATCCGGCGCAACAAGGGGTTGTCGGTGGTGAACTCGGCACCGGCCGGCAGGGTGGACGGGTCGACCTTCAGGATGAAGTTGCGACCGCGCTCCCAGGCCCCACCCGGCACACCTGCCAGGTGATAGCGACCGTACTGATCGGTTTCGATCAGCAAGCCTTCCACCGAGGCGATACGTACGCCCGGGATACCGCGCTCGTCGATGCCCGTGTTGCGGATGATGTAGTCGACCACATAACCACCCTCACCCTGCGACACGCGGCGCTCGACCGTCGGCGTGGCCGCATTCAGTCCCTTGGCCGCTTCACCGTTCTTCTCCACCGTCGTGTTTCCCGTCGCATCCATGCGCACCGTGACGCCCTGCGCCGTGGTGAGGATGAAATCGTCGGTGAAGGCCGCTTCGCTCAGCCGCTGGCGGATGACGACTTCATGGTGCTCGACCGGATCGGCGACCGACTGTCGGCCACTGATGGTGCCCACGTCGATGCCGTGCAGCAACGGCGAGCTGGCGTCCGGCTCCGGCTGGGGACCTGTACCGCGATCCACCGTGGTGGAATTGGCGATGTAAGCCGTCGGGGCGAAGCCGCCCTGCACCTTCACATCACTCAGCGCGGCACTGTCCTGCCAGCCGTCGCCATCACGGTCGTTGAAGACCGTGCCGAACAACAGGCTGTCGTCCAGCAGCGGATCCGCCGTCAGCATCACCTCCGCCGTAGCCACGTTGGACACCGGATCGTCCGTGGCCGAGCGGACCTGGGCCTGGTTGACGTGCGTGCCCGGGCGGACGCCCGCGCCGACGCGCATCACATAGACCAGCGTTGCAGTCTCACCTGCCGCCACATCCACGCCGGCGAAGCGGAGCGGGTTGCCGCCGGAGACTGTCGCCATGGCATCGGCATCGTTCGCCAACAGGGAACCTTCAACGTAGCTGAAGCCCGCCGCCGGCGCGTCCACCACGCTGCCGTTGACCAGATCCACACTGCCCACGTTCTCGATGGTGAGCGTGTAGCGGACCAGGTCACCAATGCGTACCTCGCGGGTACCGGCCGACTTGCTCAGGCGAATCTCCGGTGCCTTCAGCTCATGCTCCGTGCTGCAGGTGGTGCAGACCGGCGGCTGGCCACCGCCGCCCGACGCCACCACCTGGTTGCCCACGGTGGCGCCCGCATTGGCGTTGACGACCGTGTCGTAGCTCAATGCATGCGTTCCGGTTGCCGTACCCGCCGGGAGGCGGCAGGTCAGCGTTGTGCCGTCGAACGAGCAGCCTGCAGGCAAGACCCCCAGTGTCAAACCACGATCCGGGGTATCTACCAGCACCAACTCATCGGTGAGTGCGGATGCATCGATTTCGACGGAGAGGGTGTAACGGACCGTTTGACCGATCTGCACCTGCGCGCCCGTGGCAGGATCGGAGGACTTCGTCACAACCACACTCGGCTCGACCATCGGTGTGGTGGTTTCGCAGATTCCTGCGCACGTCGGTGCATCATCGCCCGTGCCCACGACCGCATTGGTCACCGTTCCACGTGCCTGCGGATTGACCGTCGCCGTGTAGGTCACCGCGTACGTGCCCGGCAGCGTGCCCGCCGGCAGCGTGCACACCAGCGGGTTGGCCGCGTTGCAGGTGTACGCACCGGCATTGGTCACCGCACCGAACGTCAGACCCGTGCCCACGGCCTGGTCATTCACCGTCGCCGTGTAGGTCACCGTGTAGGTGCCCGGCAGCGTGCCCACCGGCAGCGTGCACACCAGCGGGTTGGTGCTGTTGCAGGTGTACGCACCGGCATTGGTCACCGCACCGAACGTCAGGCCCGTGCCCAGCGTGTCGGTCAGCGTCGTCACCGACGTGGTCTGCGAGTTCGCCACCACCGTCGTCAGCGTGTAGGTGATCGTGTCACCCACCGCCACCGGGCCGGCCGTGCTGGCCGACTTGCTGTAGCTCACCGCAGGCGCCGTCACCGGCGTGCTGGTGCCGCAGTTCGTCGTGCAGGTCGCGTTGGTGCCGACCACGGCGTTGTCCACCGTGCCCACGGCCTGGTCATTCACCGTCGCCGTGTAGGTCACCGTGTAGGTGCCCGGCAGCGTGCCCACCGGCAGCGTGCACACCAGCGGGTTGGTGCTGTTGCAGGTGTACGCACCGGCATTGGT
>JAESGS010000640.1_pt1 | contig 20084 bp, 21 predicted proteins | sample 9269761 | NCBI WGS metagenome assembly JAESGS01 (sample SAMN15741799, study PRJNA653493) | algae metagenome | isolation source: Cyanosarcina radialis HA8281-LM2 and co-occurring heterotrophs from damp... | place: USA: Makauwahi cave, Hawaii | collected 2011-01-06 | reverse complement strand
GATTTCAACAGTTCCAGCAACTCAGCTTCTGATTCTTTAATCTCTATTTTTAGAACTCCTGACATCGGCTTTACCTACTTAATTACTCCCTCTTTATCTGTAGCATTATTTTATCCAAATGATATAAGTCCAAACGGGGCTGTAGTAGCTCTAGACGGTCAGCCAGCAATGCTCGAAGAAGTGAAAAAGCGGATGGCTGCAAAGCAATTGACGAATGTGCGGACATTACTCAGCAGAATCGATCGCGATGAATTAGAGAGAGATTCGTTCGATCGCGCTTTACTGGTCGCGGTTTTGGGTGAAATCCCAGACCGCGAGGCGGCGCTGCGTCATATTTTTGCTGCCTTAAAATCGGGGGGCTTACTTTCCATCACCGAAGTAATTCCCGATCCCCACTATCAACCCAAAAGTCTGGTTTGCCATCTAGCTGAAGCTGCCGGATTTCAATTTGATAGTCAATACGGAAATTGGTTGGCGTTTACTCTGAATTTTAAGAAGCCCGATAAATCTGCAATCCAAAATTAGGATGTTATGAGTTTTGCTCGTCGGTTATCGAGCGATCGTTTCTGCTTGCCTGTTACCAAAAAAATGGATTTATACTTAATACGATCGAATTGACATCAAAAGAGGTATTGGACTTAAAAATAACGATCGCTTAGGGTGTAAATACAGTTAAAAACTGCACGATTAATCGAACCAAATTTGGAGTTTTATCATGACAGCTTCAACAGTTAATACCTGCATTCAAGATTGTTGGGATTGTTTGCAAGAATGTGAAATCTGTGCCGACGCTTGCTTGAGTGGAGAACAGCGATCGATGATGGTAGAGTGCATTCGGCTGTGTCGGGACTGTGCCGATCTGTGTGCGCTGTGCGCTCGCTTTATGCTGCGAGGATCGAGTCTCTGTACGGAAGCCTGCGTTGCCTGTGCCAAAGCCTGCGAACTATGCGAGCGAGAGTGCGAAAAGCACGCAGCCCACGCCGAACACTGCAAGAAATGTGCTGAAGCTTGCCGTCTTTGTGCCACCAGCTTACACCAGGTAGCACGGGCAGCCTAAAGATTAAAAATAACTGGTGCCTGGACGCTTTAGATCGGCAAATGGATTGCCTGTCTAAAGGAGGGAGGGCGTATATTCAATGCGCCCTCATCGTTACTTCTCTGTTCGATGTCATTAGTAATGAATGGTGCAGACACCATGGACACCTCAACTCTCAAAGTAATCTTCACGAGCGGCTTGGTTTCTGCTTTTGCTATTCGTCACCCTTATCAAAGAGAAAATAAAAAGAACAAAGTTGCTGTCGATCGCCAAACAACACGGGAGAAAGCCCTGCTTGTCTTAGTAATTATGGGTACGATCGTTCTGCCTTTAATCTATGTTTTTTCTCCTTGGTTAATTGCTGCTAATTACCAGCTACCGCTCTGGGCAGGCTATTTAGGAGCTATTTTTTTCGTAGTTGCGCTTTGGTTATTCTGGCGTTCTCACCATGACTTGGGCAAGAATTGGTCGCCCACATTGCAGATCCGAGAAGGACACACGCTTGTCGTCAACGGGATTTATCAAAAAATTCGTCATCCCATGTACGCATCTCTGTGGTTGTGGTGTGCTGCACAAGCACTGCTAATTCAAAACTGGATTGCGGGTTTAGCTGGAATTATCTCGTTTGGCATCATGTATGTTCTACGAATCAGCGATGAAGAGGAGATGATGCTCGAACAGTTTGGAGAGGAGTACAAAGCGTATATGCAGCGTACAAAACGCCTAATCCCTTACCTGCTTTGAGCAATACAGTTGCCATCCCAGTTGCACGCGATCGACAAGCTTGATTAATTTCATTCTGATTTCATCATCCTCAAATAAATTAGGAATAAAGATGGGATAAAACCTCTATTTTCACTGTTATTAGCTCTCCGTCCTTCCCAGGCGGAGCCAATCCCAAATTCCAAATCTAAAATCCTGTTATCGCTCGACTCTACCATCGCCTCTCGTAAAGGGTGCAGGAGGCTCTTATGTTTCACAAAATCCTGGCAGCAGTAGACACCTCAAAAGTGAATAAGCACGTTTTTAGTAGAGCCGTTGAACTGGCCAAATTAACGGACGCACAACTGAACGTGCTGCACGTGTTATCTCCTGAAGAGGATGGTTGCCCAGATACAACTGGATACCTCAGAACCTACTACTCTTCTGAACCATCCGATAAAGCAGAAGAACGCAGCCAAGAACTGTGGGAAGAGTTCTCGCAAAAGTGTCTGCAAATGGTTCGATCTCAAGCCAATGAAGCACAAGCCGCAGGAGTCAAGGCAGAATGCTGTCAGTTTCCTGGCAGTCCCGGTCTGACGATCTGTGAAGTTGCCCGAAATTGGGGGGCGGATTTAATCGTCATTGGACGGCGAGGTCATCTGTCGAAACTGGAAGAACTTCTACTCGGCAGTGTCAGTAACTATGTGCTTCATCATGCACCTTGTGCGGTATTCGTCGTTCCCCGCTTTGGTTAACTCTTTATTGAGTTGTAAAAATGCTGAAATTCGCGCTCTCGTCCGTTATCCTCCAATTCCGCCGCTTTGCAAGTCACGGTAGAAATTGATACCAATTTGAAAAAAGAACTGTGCAGATAGATTAGCCAAACCCAGAGGGGGAAGCCTATTGGCAATCCAAAATCCAAAATCCAAAATGGTATGAGCTATGAGCCGCAAGTTGTTCTTAGCATGGCTGCAACTGAGCCGAGAAAGAGCCAGACTGTTGGTGGCTTTGGCGGGAATCGCCTTCGCTGTCGTTCTCATGTTCATGCAATTGGGATTCCAGGCAGCACTATACGAAAGTGCCACCCGGATTCATCAAAGCTTGAATGCTGACGCGGTGTTGATTCATCCTCGCTCCCGCGCCTTGATTAGTATGAATAATTTTTCTCGGCGGCGATTGTATCAAGCATTAAGCGTTCAAGGCGTAGATGCTGTTATTCCCATGTATGTGGGTTTGGGAACTTGGAAGAGTTCGGAAAGTCAGCGCGATCGCGCCATTCTGGTGTTAGGGATCGATCCTACCAAAATTAGCCTGCATATTCCAGAAATCAATCAATACCGCGATCGAATCAAATTGGAGGATATAGCGATTCTCGATCGCGTTTCTCGTCCTGAATTTCAGCCGTTCGTTCGAGAGGTGGCTAGAGGTGAGGTAGTCAAACCAGAGGTAAATAATCGACGCATTAAAGTCGTTGGTTTATTTACTGTTGGTTCCTCTTTTGGATCTGATGCGCTCCTCATTACTAGCGATGTCAGCTTTCTTCGCCTATTTAAATCTCGCGAACCTGGAGAAATCAACGTTGGTTTAATCAAAGTAAAACCAGATGTCAATATCCCAAATATTGTCGTCAACCTCAAAAAAATGTTACCTCAAGATGTCAATGTTCTGACTCACGATGAGTTTGTAGAATTTGAGAAGAATTACTGGAGCAAGAATACAGCCATTGGCTTTGTATTTACCCTTGGAACTATTATGGGATTCATCGTCGGTAGCGTGATTGTCTATCAAGTACTTTACACCAATGTTTCCGACCACTTAGCCGAATATGCCACTTTAAAGGCCATGGGTTATCGAGATAAGTACCTGTTACGCATGGTATTTCAAGAAGCCCTGATTTTAGCAGCACTAGGTTATATTCCTGGCTTTGCTGTCAGTCTGGGGCTTTACGATTTGACGAAGAAAGCAACCAGTTTACCAACGGCAATGGATTTTAGCCGAGGTTTGTGGGTTTTAGCTTTAACAATTTTGATGTGTTTTATTTCCGGGGCGATCGCCGTCCGCAAACTTCGGGCTGCCGATCCGGCCGATATTTTCTAGCCGCCCGCTATTGGCATCTGTCATTTATTTTTTTCTCTTTATGTCTCAACCGCCTATTGTCATTATTCAGCACCTCAACTACTACTTTGGCGAGGGTGGCTTAAAACGGCAAATTCTCTTTGATATTAATTTGGAAATTTATCCCGGAGAAATCCTGATAATGATGGGTCCGTCTGGTTCTGGTAAAACTACCTTGCTCACCCTGATTGGCGGACTGCGATCGCTTCAAGAAGGTAGTCTCAAAGTTTTCGATCGCGAGTTGCGCGGAGCTAGCAAAGAGCAACTGGTGGAAATCCGTCGAAACATTGGTTATATCTTTCAAGCTCACAATTTGCTGCGATTTTTAACCGCCTGGGAGAACGTTCAAACAGCTTTGGAACTTCATCCAGATGTGGCCGTAGAAGACTATCGTACTAAGGCTGAATCAATGCTGAAAACTGTAGGACTGGAACAACGGATTGACTATTATCCTGAAAACCTTTCTGGCGGACAAAAACAAAAGGTCGCGATCGCTCGCGCTTTGGTCAGCCATCCCAAGCTAGTTCTGGCTGACGAACCGACAGCGGCTCTAGACAGTAAATCTGGTCGAGATGTGGTCGGGCTAATGCAGCAGCTTGCACGAGAACAAGGTTGCTCGATCTTAGTAGTTACCCACGACAATCGCATTTTAGATATTGCCGATCGCCTCATTCACATGGAAGACGGGCAATTAGCCTTGAATAGCTCCATCTCCGATCCTGAAGCTTGAACGAGAAAATTTTATGCCGATCGAAAAAGAAACAAAATCCAAAACCGGGCAGAGAATCTGGTGGCTATGAATAAAAGAGTGTTTGTGCTGCTGTTCTGTCTGTTTGTCGTCACGATCGGCTTTGGCGTGACCTTGCCCGTCTTACCCTTCTACGCCAAACATCTCCACGCCACCGTAGGTGGATCGCGTGAGGCGATGGCAATCCACATCAGCTTGCTGACAAGTATCTATGCCTTAGCACAATTTGTCTTTGCTCCATTTTGGGGACAATACTCAGATCGGGTTGGCAGGCGACCGCCAATCTTATTAGGAATTGCAGGTGCGGCGATCGCCCAGGTACTATTTGGGCTAGCCTCCTCTCTGACGATGCTCTACGTCATCCGAGCGGTCGGCGGTTTTTTATCTTCTGCCACCTTACCAGCAGCAACAGCTTACATCTCTGACATTACACCGGAGCGCGATCGCAGCCGCCATATGGCATGGTTGGGTACGGCTGTAAGTTTAGGGGTCATTGCTGGACCTGCTTTTAGTGGTTTAACCACTCGTGAAGATTTCCACTTGACGTGGGGATTTTTGGACATCAAAATTGAAAACTTCGCGCCACCATTTTTTTTCTCGGCCCTGTTGATGGTTTTGACGCTGCCGATCGCCATCCGCTGGTTGCCAGAATCATTACCCGTTCGGGCGAGTAGTGCTGCCAGAGAGAGGTTCAGCCTGAATTGGAGAAATCTGAAAAGCACGCTGTTATTGTTGTTGGGTTTGACCCTCGCCGGACAATTTGGATTAGCGGTATTTGAAGGCACCTTTGCTCTTTACGCTCAGGAGAGATTTGGATACGGACCGACGGAAACTGGAATGGTTTTTCTGGTCTGCGGATTGGTGATGGCAGTCTTTCAAGCGATCGCCGTTGGGTATCTGGCAGGACGGATGCGGACGATTTCTCAGGTTGCCTTCGGCTTTGGTCTGATGGGGACGGGAATCTTCTTGCTGCCGATGGCGACTGACTTGCCCTTTGTGCTGGGAGTTGTCAGCTTGCTGTCAATAGGCATGGCGTTAATTGCCCCCAATCTGGCTGCCCTGATTTCACAGCAGGGCGGACAGCATCAAGGAGTGGTTTTAGGGCTACAAACTGCTGCTAACAGTCTGGGGCAGGTCGGCGGGCCGTTGTTGGGAGGAATTCTATTTGCATGGCAGAATCGCCTTCCCTATCTATTTGCCGGAACCTTTTTAGCAGGGATTGGCGTACTGATTGGCTTAAACAAAAGACGCAAACAGCGATCGTCTAATTAACAGTATTATGCTATCCCTAAAGACACTGGGTAAAATTTCATCCTGATTTCATCCTGGTTTGCGATGCTGAAGATCGGCAATCCTAAAGAAGCGTTATATGCCCGTTGAGAAAGATGGAAACGCCAACGCGCCCCAACCAACCCACTTTGGCGGCGGTTTGTTGATGCTGTTGTTCTTCCTCTTCCTTTTCCACTTCGCGATCGCTCCCAGACTGAGATCTCCAAGACTTGAAGTGCCTTACAGTCAGTTTCGCCAAGAGGTCAGAAACGGCAAAGTTGGTGAGGTTTTGGTCGGGGAGAACGAGATTCGCTACGTCCTGAAAGAGGATTTACCCAAAACGCCACCATCTCGATCGGGTAGTTCGCCAAGTCCGCAGCCATCGGTGTCAGCCCCTCAACCGGAGAGTTCCCCTGCTACCAAGGTGTATGTCACCATTCCCGTTCCCAACGACCAGAGTTTGCCGGAGCTTTTAGACAAAAACAACGTCAAGTATGGCGTTATTCCGCCCGATCGCGGCAACATTTTCACCGCCCTATTGGGCTGGGTGATTCCCCCTCTGCTCTTTGTAGGCATTTGGCTATTCATTATGAGTCGCGCCCAAGCAGGAGCCGGAGCGGCATTGACCGTGGGTAAAAGTAAAGCCCGGATCTACTCAGAAGGACATACCGGAGTCACCTTTGCAGATGTGGCCGGAATTGATGAGGCTAAGGTAGAACTTCAGGAAGTGGTAGAGTTCTTGAAAGATTCTGCCAAATATACTCGATTGGGAGCCAAAATTCCCAAAGGAGTGTTGTTAGTCGGCGCACCGGGAACGGGCAAAACTCTGTTGGCCAAAGCAGTGGCTGGAGAGGCCAAGGTGCCTTTTTTTAGCATTTCTGGCTCGGAGTTTATTGAGTTGTTTGTGGGTGTCGGTGCTGCCAGAGTGCGAGATTTATTTGAACAGGCGAAGAAACAGGCTCCCTGCATCGTGTTTATTGATGAGTTGGATGCTTTGGGGAAATCCAGAGCCGGAGTTGGCCCGATGATGGGGAGCAACGACGAACGCGAGCAAACCCTCAATCAGCTTTTGAGCGAAATGGATGGGTTTGAAGCCAACACGGGCGTTATCATCTTGGCAGCGACCAACCGCCCTGAAGTCCTCGATCCGGCATTGCGCCGTCCCGGTCGATTCGATCGCCAAATTGTGGTCGATCGTCCCGACAAGTTGGGACGAGAGGCAATTCTCCAAGTCCACGTACATCAGGTGAAACTGGCAGAGAATGTCGATCTGGGGGCGATCGCGGCTCGCACCCCCGGCTTTGCTGGAGCAGATCTGGCAAATTTGGTCAACGAAGCAGCCCTGTTAGCCGCACGACAGGGACGCGAAGCAGTGATGATGGCTGATTTTAACGAAGCGATCGAACGGGTGATTGCCGGACTGGAGAAGAAATCTCGCGTGCTGAATGAGGTAGAGAAGAAAACAGTTGCCTATCACGAAGCGGGCCATGCGATCGTCGCTTCTCTGATGCCTGGATCTGGCAAGGTAGAGAAAATTTCCATCGTTCCCAGAGGAGTGGGGGCGTTAGGGTACACCCTCCAACTTCCAGAGGAAGACCGCTTCCTGATGTCAGCCAGCGAAATTCGAGGTCGCATTGCCACCCTACTGGCAGGGCGATCGGCTGAAGAAACCGTTCTGGGAGAGATTTCTACTGGAGCCAGCGACGATATTCAAACCGCAACCGATCTAGCCGAGCGATCGGTCACGCTCTACGGTATGAGTCCCAAACTCGGACCGATCGCCTTAGAAAAAGCACCACAGCAATTTTTGGAAGGCTTCTCGAATCCTCGTCGTCCGGTCAGTCCCATGGTGACTGAAGAAATCGATCGGGAAGTGAAACAGATTATCGATGGGGCCCATGATATGGCTCTCAAAATTTTGGCAACTAATCGCGTTTTACTGGAAGACATGACCCAACACCTATTGCAAAAGGAAGTTTTGGAAGGGGAAACCTTGGGACAATACTTAAAACAGGTAAAAGCACCCTCTGAATTAAAAGACTGGCTGAGTTTAGGCAAGAGTACGTTTCTAGATGGCTGAATCAATCGTCCAACAGCAATACGATCGGCTTGCCAAAATCTACGATCGGCGTTGGCGTGACTATGTGACCGACACGCTCGTTTTTCTCAAACAGTGGGCGAAGATTCCTCCAGAGGCAGCAGTTTTAGACGTAGCGTGTGGAACGGGAGAGTTTGAGCGATTGCTATTACAAGAGCATCCCGATCGACAGATCGTTGGCATCGATATTTCCGCAGAAATGCTAGCCGTTGCTCAAAATAAGCTGCAACACCATTTTAACGTCACATTTCGACAGGGAAGCGCCACCGCCATTCCCTCAGCCGATGAGTGTTTTGATGTGGTGGTTTGTGCTAGTTCTTTTCATTATTTCGATCGCCCGCTTGATGCCCTGGCAGAAATGAAACGAGTTCTTAAACCAGGTGGAAAATTAATAATTCTCGATTGGTGCAAAGACTTTTTGCTATGTCGTTTCTGCGATCTGGTACTGAAGGTATTCGATTCAGCCCACAAACAATGTTATACGCAACAGGAATTTCATAATTTTCTCTCCGCATCTCAATTCCAGATCCAGGCTGCAACTAAGCTCAGGTTGGGATTGGTGTGGGGGCTAATGGTCGCTACAGCTACTAAAAATTAAATTGCTATGCTCAATGCCATTATCCAATGGGCGATCGCCCGTCGTTGGTTAGTCATCTTAGGGGCAATGGTGCTAAACATCTGGATCTTTCGCGCCGTTCGGTCGAACTGCGGTTGAAAAACCGAAAAATCAGGAATTAGCAAGCCAGCGAACGATTTTCTTACGGCTGGGAATTGCTGACAGCGCGTTGGAGGGCAGAAAATGCCCGATTGTAATCCAGAATTGCTTGCAAGCGATTGACTCTGGCACGAGTCAGGGCAGTTTGCTCGTTAATCACGTCGGTTTGAGTACCCACGCCTTCATTAAAGCGCAACCTTGCTAGTCGCAAACTTTCCTCTGCCTGCTGGACAGCCGCTGTCGCGGTTTGAATGTTTTGCTGGCTGGAGTTTAAGTTGAAATAAGCTTGTTCTACCTGAAAGCGGATTCGATCGCGGGAATCAGCAAAGTCGGTTTCGGCGATCGAGCGATTGATTTCCTCTTGTCTAGCTCTAGAGCGAGCGGCTCCCCCATCGAAGAAATCCCACCTCAGTCTGGCTCCTATGGACAAGCCATCAGCAAAGCCCAAATTGTCATCCAAGACATCGAGCAATTCGTAGTTAGCAAAGACGCTCACTTGCGGTCTAACGGCGGCTAGAGCGATGCGGCGCTGTTGTTCGCTAATATTCCGCCGCGCTAACTGCTGCTGGAGTTCGGCGCGATTGGAAAACGCCAAAACAATACTTTGCTCTAACGGCAGACTCCACGTACCTAACGGTTGAATCGGATCGGCGGCTGCTACTTCTACGGTATTTGCCAAACTTAACAGTTGGACTAACTGACGGCGAGCGATTCGCTGCTGGCTTCTAGCGTTAGTTAAATCTTGATTGGCTTGAGCCAGTTGCACTTGAGCTTGCAAGATATCAAATTTCGTTCCTAACCCAGCTTGTTCGAGCAACTGAGCGTCGCGCACGCTGCGATCGGCTTCTCTGACGGCAGCTTCGGCAATTTCGACTTGGGCATCTGCCTGTTGTAAGTTGTAGTAGGCATCGGAGACATCTAAACGAGTTTGGCGAGATAGGCGTTCTACTTCTAACTCGTCGAAACGCAACTGTTCGCGAGCCGCCCGGATATTAGCCGATCGCCTGCCGCTAGTAAAAACATCGTAATTGAGTTCGAGGGTGTTATCGAACGAGGTCGTTGCCGAACTTCGATCGGAGGTAAGCCCGAATTGCGATAGCTGACCGGATTGGCTGCGCCTCGATAGTTCGCTGCTAGCCGAGTCGGTGCGAGTCAAACTCGATTGCAGTCCGAGGGTGGGATACTCGGCGGCTGTAGCTTCTCGCACTGCGGCTCTAGAGCGATCGCGCGTCAAAATTGCATTTTGCAACTGCCGATTATTGCGCTGAGCCAAATCTAGAGCTTGTTGCAGCGTGATTGGCTGTATCTGTTCTACCTGCACTTGTTCCGGCTTGGTGGGCAAATCCAAACGATTGTCGCTGGGGTTGAGGTTTTCAGGAGCAGGCGGGGTAGGAGGGGGAGATGGTTGCGATCGAGCTACAGCCATTTCCATTTGGCTGAAGTTGATGGTTAAACCTATACTCGCAGCCATCAGGCTAGTAAGTCGTACTGGCAATAAATGATGAAGTTTGAGCATAAAGTTCAACCGATCGCCTTGCCATTAACGACTAGAGCCAACATAAAAATTACTAACTTTATAGGCAAAGGTGCTAGCAGCAAAAAACTGATTAAACTTACGGGCAAGATTAAAACACCAATAAGAGATTTGATATCTCCAGAGCTATTGAGATATAAGTAAGTTGCTCCCAGAGACATTGCCAATGAAACAATCGACGATAAACTCATCTCATTTCGCTACCTTTTTAAACTGTCAACCTCTATTATTCAGAGAGCAAAATGAAATTGAAGTGAAATCTTCAGGCAATTTTTGTATGTTTACCCAAAAATCGGAGGTGACGATCGCCTTCTACTAGGGGAAAACTAGCATTAAATCCTGCCCCGCGTTCTGAAAGAAGCAACTGGCAGAAACGGCTGAAACGACTATCAATAAGTTTGAATTCTGACTGTTCCCAACGGTATTTGTGCTGTCAGACCGACAAATCTGCCATAGATCGGATAAAGCCAAACGCGAGGATATTTGGGAATTTCAATCCCTTTAAGAGAGACTGACACGATGGTTCCAGGAGATATAGGTCGAGCAAAAGCGATCGCTGCCTTGTTGTTATTGAATGAAACTGTGGTATCAATCCGCTCGCCCGATCGATCTGTGACTTCAATCTGTTTGGGAACGTCGATCCCATCTGGCAGATCTATTGCTAATTCTGAAAGGGCATTGACACCAACGTGTAGCTCAAAATGATAGGTAGCGTTGGGGGTCTTACGCACGTTAGGATGTGCGCCACTATGGATAATCTGGGTAGCTCTTTGGTATTCTCTCGCACCTTCATCGGCGTATGCCACTCCAACTAATGAAGTCATTGTTAGTGCTAATGTTGCACTATAAATTAGCCGTTTCATCGCTGTTCTCCTCTGTTAGCTCCGCTAGGTCGGTTTTTCTATCTACTACATTGGCAGCCGCTGATGAAATCAAGATGAAATTTTTTACTTAAAAATCAAACGAATTTGGGTAAATTAAATCTTGTCATTTCCGACTAGAGCCAACGTCAAAATTACTGGCTCGATCGGGAAAGTTACTGCTAACAAAAAGCAGATTAAACTTATAGGTAAAATCAAACTCCCAAAGAGCATCCCGATCGACAGATCGTTATTTCGCGCTTTACCGATCGGATTCTAGATTATTAGGAGGCGAAGTTGGAGTTATTGTCTCTCGATCCCGAACTAGCAGTAACGGAACGCTCAGGATGCCTAGAATCATTACCACTGCTGTCATTACCCAAACAGCGAAGCGATTGGGTCGATAATCTCCTCGTTCGATTTGCCAAAATACTCGATCGTATCGCCAAGCCGCCAGGGCGATCGCAGCGATCCCAAAAATCACTAAACTTAAGCCCAGGTTTTCGGAATTAAAAATCGGATGCGCGGGTGTTTCTTGATGAGTAATGGCTAATCTAAGCTGACGCAAAAATAAACCGAAGCGGGCGATCGCAAAGCCAAATCCAATCAAGGCCACAGAGGTCCGCAGCCACGCTAAAAAGGTGCGCTCGTTGGCCTGATGTTCCCGTTGGCGATCGTTAGGTTGTCGAGTCATGACGGGTCGCCGATTTACAGCCAACTAAGCTGCAACAGGCTTTGATTTTTCTGGTTGCTGTATTGGTAATTTAGCAGCTTTCCAGGCAGTCCAGGAACCAGGAACGACGATCGCGTTTTCAAACCCCTGCTTCTGCAACAGGCTGGCAGCAATGGAGGCGCGGTAGCCAGTACCGCAGTAAGTAGCGATCGTCCGATTTTTATCTAACCGATCGAGATGTTCTTCTACGTGAGCCACGAAGATATGCTCTGCACCAGGTACGTACCCTTGTTGGTATTCATCATCGCCCCGCACGTCCAGCACAGTGACATTAGGATCGTCTTTGTGCTGGTTCAATTCCTGCACCGTCCACTCGCCCAAGCGTTTCAGTGGCAATCCGGCATTCTGCCAGCTTGTCATCCCATCGTGCAAATAGCCTGCTAAATTGTCGTAGCCCAGGCGGAAAAGTTGCTCTGCCACCAACTTCACATCCCGTTCGCTTTCCACCACGACCAGTATGGACTGCTCTGGATCGATCGTCCAACCCACCCAGTTGGGAAATTCTGGACGCAAGGCAATGTTAATTGCCCCTGGAATATGCCCGCCACCGAATGCCAGAATCGATCGCGCGTCGATGACTACTGTATTTTCGTCCTCCATCTGCTGCTGAAATTCGCTGGGTGTCAGGGGCGACAGCGCGGGCAGACAGCCGATAATGGGTGCGCCTTTGGCATTTACCTTTTTGAGTCGAGGGTAATGACGCGGCGGTTCCGGCATCCCGCTGAGAATCCACTCCACAAACTCTGCTTCCGATCGCTCTTTCAGCGCGGGGTTAAAAATGCGCTCGTTGCCGATCGTGCTTTGCCTGCGATCGCCAATTGACTTGCCGCAAGCAGAACCCGCACCATGACAGGGATAAATCTCCAGGCGATCGCCTAAAGGCAAGATTTTATCGAACAGGCTGCGATAAAGCTGTGCCGCTAGCTGTTTTTCAGTGCCGCCGCCTATCAGGTCGGGACGGCCGACATCGAGGTTGAACAGCGTATCGCCCGTAAACAGACCAAATGGCTCTTTGCCCTGCTTGGAGTCGTAAACCAGCAGCGAAATGTGTTCGGGAGTGTGCCCTGGCGTGTGAAGGGCGCGTAGGGTGACGCTACCGATCTTTAGCTCGTCGCCCTCTTGAAGCTGATGCAATTCAAACTGATAGTCGTCAGTTTTGCCGCCGTAGATGGGAACGTTTGTTCTGGCTCTCAGTTCGTGAGAACCGGAGACAAAATCGGCGTGAATGTGCGTTTCTATGCTGGCAATTAATCTCACGCCCAATTCTCTAGCTCGTTGTAAGTAAACATCGATATCTCGACGCGGATCGACGATCGCTGCCACTCCTGCTTTATCGTCTCCGACGATGTACGATAACTGTGCTAGTCCCTCAACATTAATTTGCTCTAAAACAAGTGCCATCAGGCTTTTTCCTCTTCAATCTATGCGTATCCCCCGCTCGAAACTGCGATGGAATAACGCTCTGCGGTTCAGATCGAATCTCAACTAGCTTTAGCGTGTTGGGAAACGTAATGCTCGAAAAACTGTTTCATCTGCGGGCTAGAATCGCAATCAAATCCCAATTTTTTCCCTGTTTGCATCGCTTCATCAGCAGTCATTCCTTGCTGGGTAGCCACATACATCAACGCCATTGCTCCCGAACGCAATCCGCTTTTGCAGTGAATTAAAGCTGGTTTGGGCAGTCGATCGATTTCCTCAAGTACCCGGTCGGCTAGTTCGTCGCTCAATCCATCGGGCTTCACTGGCACGTTAACGTACTGAAGTCCGGCATTTTCTGCCTGTTGCTGCTCGTCGCTTAGAAAACCTTCTTCACCTGGCGATCGCAAATTTAGCACCGACTTAAATCCTTCTTCGGTTGCCTGCTGCAACTGCTCTGGGGTCACTTGACCCATGGCCACCGCTAAACGATCGTTAATGTTCTTGATGTTTTCCATAGTTCTCCCGCCGTCACGTCTACTACATTACTAATTGGTAATATAAAAGCATCTAACCTGAGTGGGAGTTTCTGGTGAAGCCAATACGATCGACCTCTGCCTCAAGAGCGATCGCGGCTTCTAAATCTGGCAGAGAAATAGGTCGAGCAAAGCAGATAGCCACGTCATCAATTTCTATCGCGAGGTGGCAGAACATTTAAACGAAACTGCTGGTTAGATCGACTTTAGCTTCTGGGAGCGTACATCATCACCAGAACGCCCAACAACACCACTGCTACACCGAGCCAGTCAAAGCGATCGGGAACGACTCGATCGACCTGCCAACCCCAAATTAATGCCATCACCACAAAGACTCCGCCGTAAGCTGCATAAACTCGCCCAAAGTTGGCAGGTTGCAGCGTCGGAATGATGCCATAGAGAGCCAGCACGATTGCTCCACCAACAGCCAACCAGAAACTTTTTCCTTCCCGCAGCCACAACCAAATCAGATACCCGCCGCCAATTTCGCACAATCCAGCCAGGACAAAGTAGAGCAAAGATTGAACCACTGCCACTCGATCGACCTCGATAGTTCTCCTTTTGAAGCTTAACCGCACAAAGTCGAAAAATTATGAAAGAAATATGAAAATAGCTGCCGTCGATGATAGATTGAATTATGAAAGAAATATGAAATAACTTCTGAGTATGAAGTGGCATTTGCCTCTCGATCTGACTCGGCGATCGCTCTTAGGAGCCGGATTGCTCGGAGCCGGAAGCTTTCTAGGTAAGCTCCTGCCCACTACAGCCTTTGCTGCCCAGCAGCAAGTCTCTTCTCCTGGTGAATCGCATGACGGTGGGGGCAGCATGACGGTGGGGGACGTGGATAACGCTCGCAATGGCTTTAACCCCCGCGAAATTCTGACAGACTGGGATACAGGTAAAGCCTCCCAACTGGCCGACGGTCGGACACTGCGGGAGTATGAAATCGCGGCTGAAGAACGGTTAATCGAGATTGCCCCTGGCGTTTCCTATCCAGCTTGGACTTACAACGGTCGCGTTCCCGGACCGACCTTGCGGGTGACAGAAGGCGATAGGGTGCGGATTCGGTTTAAAAATCCTGGCACTCACCCCCATACTATCCACTTCCACGGCATCCACTCCGCCCGCGTCGATGGCGTTCCCGGCTCGCTCCAAGCCCTGCCTGGAGGCGAAGTGGTCTATGAGTTCGATGCCAAACCTTTTGGTTGCCACCTCTACCACTGTCACTCTGCTCCTTTCAAGCGACACCTGCACAAAGGAATGTACGGCGCTTTCATTGTCGATCCAGACCCCAAACGCCACTCCAAGGAAGAAAAAGTTGCCTTATCTCGGCTTTTGGGTAGCCCGGAAAACGCCAACTGGCAAGAATTTCTCATGGTGATGAACGGCTTCGATACCAATTTCGATGAAGAGAACGAATTCTATGCCGTCAATACCATTCCCCACGAATTCATGAAACGACCGCTCCGCATCCAACGCGATCGCCCGGTGCGGATTTATCTAGCCAACTTCACCGAGTTCGACCCGATTAACTCCTTCCATCTCCACGGCAACTTTTTCGACTACTACGACCAAGGCACAACCCTAACACCAACGCTACGCACGGTCGATACGGTCATGCTGTGCCAAGGACAGCGAGGCATTCTGGAATTTTCTTTCTTTGAACACGAACCAGGGTCGTATATGTTCCACGCCCACCAGTCAGAATTTATCGAACTCGGTTGGATGAGCGCCTTTGAGGTGGTGGCATGAAAAAAGCATGGCTTTGGATAATTCTGCCCTTGGTGGCGCTCTTGATTTCAATTAGGATATTTTTGAGCGTTAATCCTTTGGAGCCGTTAGGAGTTTCAGCCCCTCCGATCGAAAATTTAACCATCGAACGCACCGTACTAGACGACAAGGGCATCTCCCTACTGGTGAGAGCAGGCGGTTCGGAGCCAATGCAAATCGCTCAAGTTCAGGTAGACGGAGCTTATTGGGAGTTCAGCCAGAACCCACCGGGAGCATTGCCTCGGCTGGCGACTGCCTGGATTCAACTCCCCTATCCTTGGGTGTGGGACGAAGCACACAAAATCGACTTTGTGACCAACACCGGAGTCACCTTTGAACATACGATCGACGTGGCGGTGCCAACGCCCCAAATTTCTTTCCCTCGCTTTTTGGCATACGCCCTATTGGGTTTATATGTCGGCATCCTGCCTGTAGGACTGGGAATGCTGTTTTACCCGTCCCTCAAAACTTTAGGCGGACAGGGCATGAAGTTCATACTAGCTTTGACCGTCGGGATGCTGGCTTTTCTGTTGGTAGACACCCTGGAGGAAGGACTAGAGCTAGCCAGCGGTGCAGCCAGTGCCTTTTCTAGCAGCGCCCTAGTTTGGTTAGTAGCAGTGGCCTCCTTCCTCGCCATGCTCGCGGCTGGCAGGCGAGGCGGTAAAGTTCCCGAAGGAAGTGCTTTGGCTACTTATTTGGCATTTAGTATCGGTTTGCACAATTTGGGGGAAGGACTAGCAATTGGTGCGGCTTTCGCTGCGGGCAAAGCGGCGCTTGGCTCGCTTTTAGTTGTAGGCTTTACCCTGCATAACATTACTGAAGGAATTGGCATTGCAGCGCCTCTGGTCGAGGCTAGACCCAAATTTGTCACTTTTTTGGGATTAACCGCCTTAGCGGGTCTGCCTGCGGTCTTAGGGACGTGGATGGGAGCCTTCGCCTTTTCTCCTCACTGGGCAGCGGTATTTCTAGGAATTGGGGCGGGAGCCATTCTGCAAGTGATGGTAGAAGTTGGTTCGTACCTAGCACGAACCGCTTACAAGTTGGGCGGAACGTGGCTTTCTCAAGTTAGCTTGGCTGGATTTGTTTTGGGGCTAGCACTGATGTATGGAACGGCATTCTTGGTCAATTTCTAGTAGCCTAAATTTATTGATACCAAGTCTGATACCATCTTTGCATCTGTTCGATTTCAGCATTTTGAGATTTGATAATCGATTGAGCTAAGGTGCGAATTTCTGAATGAGTGGCACTTTTGACGACCATTTGTGACATCATCACCGCCATTTGATGATGGGGAATCATTTGACGAATAAATTCGCGATCGAAATCAGTAGCATTCTTTAAAGCATTCAAATCCATTTGCATTCCCATCATTTCTGGGTGCATAGACATTCCCCTGCCCATCATACCTTGGTGATTCATTTGCACGTTAGGAACTTCTGTTCCGTACCATCTTTTATACCAGGTTCGCATCAGTTCGATTTCCCGATTTTGGTCTTTTTTAATTGCTTTTGCCAGGTTTTTTATTTCAGGACGTTTAGCTCGAACTAAAGCCAATTCAGCCATGTCTATGGCTCCTTGATGGTGGGGAATCATCATTTCAATAAAACGGCGATCTACCTGTCTCGTCCTTATTACTTGTTTTTCAGTTGTAAGCTCGTTTTGTCCTTGGCTACTGGGAAGCTGCGCTTGAATGCTACTGGCGATCGATAGTCCAGCGATCGCACTGCTTGTCAACAGGATAGAAATTCCAGAAATCAAATTTTTACTCTTCATAATTCACCTACTTTTTAACCAGGATTTGTCTGGCATTTGGCGAGCGACGCTTTCGGTTTTTAGTCGATTAATAATCGAGGTTAACTTACATTTTTCTTCTTACTATCTTAGAGGCAAACCTTGAGGAAGTTGTGAAGGGAAAATGGTTTGCAAACTCAGACTTTTCTTCGCTCTCTCTCCTTGAGAAAGTATTGGCCTATGCGGTTCTTTAAAAACTGTTCTTATATCAAATCCGCTTAGCAAAGGTTGGTTTCCCCTCAAAGGAGCCTGCGGCTCCCCTCTCCCTTGGGAGAGGGGTTGGGGGTGAGGGCTGGATTCCTACTTTTAAAAACCGGATTTTGTATTAACTCAAACAGGAATGCTAATATAGCGACTACTGATGTCGGCTACTGTTTATCGATTGTATTTCCCCTGCAAGTCTGTTTCCCAATTTCGCACAGACAAATGAAATCAGGATGAAATTTCTTCAAAACTTTTACAGAACAAGCCGTTTATACGAAAATGAAACCCCAGATTCTATTTGCTATACCCAACTCCACTACTGCTCGACAGTTACCGGAGTACCGATCGCGACTTTCTCAAATAAAGCCTCTACATCTTTGTTCCGCATTCTGACGCAGCCATGAGAAACTGCCTGCCCGATGAGTCTTTCGTTGGGAGTACCATGAAAGCCGATCGAATTTTTGGTTTTTTCGTCATACCAAAAAGCAATCCACCTCCGGCCTAAAGGATTATCGTCTCCTGGAGGGACGATCGTTCCTTTCCAAGGGTGCTGCCAAGAGGGATTGCGAATCATTTGCAACACTTGGAAACTACCCGTAGGGGTTTCCCAGCCTGGTTTCCCAATGGCTACAGGATAGCTAGTTTCTAAGTTATCGCTGCGATAAACGTAAACTCGACGTTTTTTCAATTTGAGAACCAAACGCACTTCTTGAGTTGTAGGGTTCGCTGATGGTTTGGGCTTCTCTATCGGCGGCAAGGTAGGCAATTGTTGAATTTCAGGCGATTGCTGCTGGGGTGTAGTTTGGTTGGGATTGGACTCAACTTGCAGCGATGGAGCGGCGATCGCCTGCCACCCACCAGAGGTCATAACTATTGTTATCCCCACACAAATAGAGATAAAGTTTCGAGAGTGCGAGCTAGCTTTCACCATTGCTATACCTTGACTGAGTAATACACCACTCAATTAATTATTAGTTAATTTTGACAAATACAGGATTGAGCCTACATTAGCAGATTAACACTATTCAAATATTACATACGATCGATTGACAAGCAAGTTTTTCTCGCTCCGTTAGGTAGATCTGGCTGTTGTCAAGTTTTAGCTCTTCCTCATGAATAATTTCCTGCTACGCACTTATAAAAATTTTATCCTGATTTCATCTTGCTTTGTTATACTCTATACTCTTCAAACATTTTAGGTGAATTTTATTTTGGGTTCGGGCTGATTTCATTACTTTTTAGCAATAGCTGGATTGTAGCGAGTCTCTATAGCAAGTCAGGCTAAAAGGCTCTACAATGTTAATGACACTGTAGTTAAATAGAATTTTAAGTTCGCCATAGCTATCAAAAAATTTACAGTTAAGGATTTAGCGAAATCTTATGCAATCTATTTCTATAAAAACCAAGCTTTTGACTTTAATCTTGATAGCGATCGCCTCGATCGCCACCGCCTGCTCTGGTAACTCTCAAGCTGATAACTCAGTTCAAAATTCTAAGCCCGTCTCGGTTCAAGCTGATAAGTCAATTCAAAATCCTAATGGTGTCTCTGCTGAAGGTAGCCAGCACGAGCAGATGAATCATGGCGGTGGCACAAATCACAATATGGATTTGGGACCCGCCGATGCCAATTATGACCTGCGGTTTATTGATGGGATGATTCTTCACCATCAAGGGGCAGTGGTGATGGCAAAAGATGTCTTGGCCAAATCTAAGCGCCCAGAACTGCTAAAACTTGGCAAAGACATTATTGCCGCTCAAGATAAAGAAATAGCTCAAATGAAAAAATGGCGGCAAACTTGGTATCCTCAAGCCTCTGCTACGCCAATGGCTTGGAATTCCCAAATGAATCACATGATGGCCATGTCGCCAGAGCAAATTAAGGCGATGCGAATGGATGTGGATTTGGGAGCGGCGGATGGGGAATACGACCTTCGTTTTATCAAGGCGATGATTCCCCACCACGAAGGGGCGGTAGTCATGGCACAAGATTTGTTGCAAAAGTCTAAGCGCCCAGAATTGCAGAAATTGGCTAAAGATGTCATTGCTTCACAGCAGACAGAAATCGACCAAATGAAGGAGTGGCAGCAAACGTGGTACAACCAATAGAATTAACTAGCCAGCGCCCCTCTTCTAAAAATTCTGATTTTTAGGGATAATAACCGCCATTTCTCTGAAGCTGTCTGCAAACAAATAAAATGCGCTGGTGCCAATTAGGGCGGCAATTAGTAAACCCGCGATCGCATCTGCCCATAACCAATTAAAAAAATAAACTGCCAGTGCTGCCAATATCATGCCGATCGAACTAGCAGCATCAGCTACTCCGTGGAGAAAAACTCCATGCAAATTCAGGTTGTGGCGATGGTGTTCGCGCAGCAGATGAACGATCGCAGTATTAATCGCCACGCTCAAGGCAGCTACAATCAGCAAGGGTAATATCATTTGGATAAAATAATGCTACAGATAAAGAGGGAGTAATTAAGTAGGTAAAGCCGATGTCAGGAGTTCTAAAAATAGAGATTAAAGAATCAGAAGCTGAGTTGCTGGAACTGTTGAAATC
>JAESGS010000638.1_pt1 | contig 20145 bp, 20 predicted proteins | sample 9269761 | NCBI WGS metagenome assembly JAESGS01 (sample SAMN15741799, study PRJNA653493) | algae metagenome | isolation source: Cyanosarcina radialis HA8281-LM2 and co-occurring heterotrophs from damp... | place: USA: Makauwahi cave, Hawaii | collected 2011-01-06 | reverse complement strand
GCCCCCCCCCAAGCCTTTCCCTCCCGGTGAGGATCGCGTCGGAGGGAGGAAACTCACCCCCCTCCCTAACCCTCCCCCCCAAGGGGGGAGGGAACAAGAGTCGGGCCTCGCAAAGCCTCGACCCGAACTACAAATTGAACTGGAAACCTCCACATGCCCGACACGCCCCACGTTCGTCCCGCAACGCTCGCGGACGCGGACGCCATCCGCGACATCTACAACCACTACGTCCTCACCTCCACCTGCACGTTCCAGGTCGAGCCGGACACCGCGGACGAACGCCGCGATTGGCTACTCGACCGCTCTGCGGCCCACCCCGTCACGGTCGCCGACCTCGGCGGCGCGGTCGTCGGCTGGGCGGCCCTGTCGCCGTGGAAATCGCGGTGCGCCTACGCCCACTCGGTCGAGGCGTCCGTCTACGTCCGCCACGACCTGCACCGCCGCGGCGTCGGCCGGGCGCTCGTACTCGACCTGATGGAGCGGGCGAAGGCCCTCGGCCACCGCACGATCATCGGCGGGGCCTGCACGGAACAGGCCGCCAGCCTCGCGCTGCAGGAAGCCCTCGGGTTCGAGCGGGTGGCCCACTTCCGCGAGGTCGGGTTCAAGTTCGGCCGCTGGCTCGACGTGGCCTACATGCAGCTGTTCCTCCCGCCGGCGGGTACAATCCCGGTATGCGATTCCCGCAGCTCGTGATCCTCGCGTTCGACGACTGGCTCGGCAAGCAGCTCGCCCCGTTCGCGGCCGACCACCGTTGGCTGCTGAAGGAAGTCCGCCAACCGGGGGCGTGCCTGGCACTCCTCCGCGAGCCGCGGCCGACGGTCCTGCTCGCGCAGCTCAACCCGCACGCGGACGACGTGGCCGCCCCGCTCGCGTTCCTCAGCGACGTGTACCGGTCGCATCCGAGCGTGGCGACCGTCGCCGTCAGCGACGTGAAGCTGAGCGAGGACGAGCGGATCGCCTGGACCGCGACGGCCCTCGACCTCGGCGTCCGGTACGTGCTGTTCCCGCCGCTGTCCCGGCCGGTGCTGGAAGACCTCGTCGGCGGGCTGATGGCGGCGCTCTTGGAACGCGCGGGGCAGGCAGCCGCGGCCGAGGGTTTACCGGTTCAACCGAAGGCGGACCCGGTCATCGACCTGGCGGAAGAGGGGACGGCCGAATGAAGGACCTGCCCGTCGTCGATGAAACGAAATGCACCGGCTGCGGCGAGTGCGTCGAGGTCTGCCCGACGGACTGCCTCGGCATGGCCGGCCGAATCGCGTGGCTGCCGCGGCCCGGCGACTGCGTGTCGTGCGCCGCGTGCGAGTTGATATGCCCGTCGGACGCGATCCGTTTGGAGGCGGCTTCTACCCCTGGGACCGCGGGCGTCCCGCCCGCCACGCTTCCGGCCACTTGAGGCCGGTCCCCGTGTCGGGCAGGTGGGCGGGCGGGACGCCCGCGGTCCTGGCACTGCCGCGTACAAAAACCCGTTCTTCTTACGACAACCCTTCCAGGATTTGCTTCAGCCGGGTTAGTGCCCGCACGTACCGCTTGCTCGCGGCCGCCGGCTGGATGCCGAGGACGGACGCCGTGTCGTTGTTCGACAGCTCCTCGAAGTGCCGTAGGGCCAGCACCTCGCGGTCCACGGCGTCCAGTTCGTCGAGCGCCGCCTCCAACTTCAGTGCCTGCTCGTTACGGTCCGCGACGCCGCTGGGCGAGGTCAGCCCGGCGACGAGAATCGCGGCCATGCACGCGGACGTGGCCGGGCCGGCCGGCACGTCGAGCGGCTTCTCCTGCCGCACGTCCCGCCGCTTCGCCAGGACGTGCTCGCGGTGCAAGTCGGTCAGCCGCTGGCCGACGACGAGCCGCAGCCAGCCGAAGAAGTTCTGGTCCGGCTTCTCGAAGAAGTGCGGGTACCGCTTCAGTGCGTCGATGTACGCTTCCTGCAGCACGTCCGACGGCGCGACCCGGCCGTTCAGCCGCTGGTCCATCCGCACCTGCACCATCCGGCGGAGCTTCGCCCGGTGGATGTCGAACAGTTCGCCGAGGGCGGACGTGTCACCCCCGCGGAGGCGGTCGAGTAGATCGGTTTCGGGCGGCGTGAGGTCGGGCATGACTTGTATTTGAGCAGATTGTATTTGAGGGCGAAAGCCCAGGGTCGGCCGACCCTGGGCTTTCGCCCGTTGCTTTCTGCCCCGGCAGTTCTTCAATATCCTCCACCGGCTACTCGCTCACACTTTGAGGTCGTCATGCTGAACAGCTTCAATACCCGATCCGCCCTCGCCGTCGGGGAGAAAACCTACACGATCTTTAACCTTCGCACGCTCGAAGCGAAGTTCCCGGCCGCGAAAAACCTGCCGTTCTCGCTGAAGGTGCTGCTCGAGAACCTGCTCCGGACCGAGAACAACCTGTCCGTCCAGAAGAAGGACATCGAGGCGCTGGCGAAGTGGGACGCGAAGGCGGAGCCGGACGCCGAGATCGCGTTCACGCCGGCCCGCGTGCTGATGCAGGACTTCACCGGCGTGCCGTGCGTCGTGGACCTGGCGGCGATGCGGGACGCGATGAAGGCGCTCGGCGGCGACCCGGCGAAGATCAACCCGCTCGTCCCGGTCGAGCTGGTCATCGACCATTCGGTGCAGGTGGACGAGGCCGGCACGCCGATGGCGTTCGCGAACAACACGAAGCTGGAGTACGAGCGGAACCAGGAGCGGTACACGTTCCTGCGGTGGGGGCAGACGGCGTTCAACAACTTCCAGGTCGTGCCGCCGGAGACGGGGATCGTCCACCAGGTGAACTGCGAGTTCCTGGCCCGCGTGGTGTTCGTCGATGAGGCGGGGACGGCCTACCCGGACACGCTCGTCGGCACGGACAGCCACACGACGATGGTGAACGGCCTCGGCGTCCTCGGGTGGGGCGTCGGCGGCATCGAGGCCGAGGCCGCGATGCTCGGCCAGCCGGTGACGATGCTCATCCCGCAGGTCGTCGGGTTCAAGCTGATCGGCAAGCTGAAAGAAGGCGCGACCGCGACCGACCTGGTCCTCACCGTCACGCAAATGCTCCGCAAGAAGGGCGTAGTCGGCAAGTTCGTCGAGTTCTTCGGCCCCGGCCTGCCGCAACTGTCGCTCGCGGACCGGCTGACGATCGCGAACATGGCCCCGGAGTACGGGGCGACGTGCGGCATCTTCCCGGTGGACGCGGAGACGCTGAAGTACCTCCGGCAGACCGGCCGCAGCGACGAGCAGATCGCGCTCGTGGAGGCGTACTGCAAGGAACAGGGCCTGTTCCACGACGCGACCACCCCGGCCGCGACGTACACGGACACGCTCGAACTCGACCTGGCGACGGTCGTGCCGAGCCTCGCGGGACCGGCCCGGCCGCAGGACCGCGTGGCGCTCACGGACGTGAAGAAGAACTTCGGCGACAGCCTGCCGAAGCTGAAGGAGGCGGCGAAGAAGTCGGCCGGGCTACCGATGGCCGGCGCGCCGGCGGCGGAGTCGCTCAACGGCCACCTGCACGACGGCAGCGTCGTCATCGCGGCGATCACCAGCTGCACGAACACGTCGAACCCGTCCGTGATGGTCGCCGCCGGCCTCGTCGCGAAGAAGGCGGCCGCGAAGGGGCTGGCCACGAAGCCGTGGGTGAAGACGAGCCTCGCCCCCGGCTCGAAGGTCGTGACCGAGTACCTGACGAACTCGAACCTTCTCCCGGAACTGGAAAAGCAGCGGTTCCACGTCGTCGGGTACGGCTGCACGACGTGCATCGGGAACAGCGGCCCGCTGGCGGACGCGATCAGCCGGGAGATCACGTCGAACGGCCTCGTCGTGTCGGCCGTGCTGTCCGGGAACCGGAACTTCGAGGGCCGCGTCCACGCCGAGGTGCGGGCGAACTACCTCGCGTCGCCGCCGCTGGTCGTCGCCTACGCGCTGGCCGGGAAGGTGGACATCGACTGGGACGCCGAGCCGCTCGGCCAGGACCCGGCGGGCCGCGACGTGTTCCTGAAGGACGTGTGGCCGACGCAGCAGGAAGTGCAGGACGTGATCGACACGGCCATCACGCAGGAGAGCTACAAGAAGACCTACGCGAGCGTCTACGCCGGCGACGAGAACTGGCGGGCGCTGACCGTGCCGACCGGCGACCGGTACGCCTGGGTTCCGACCTCGACGTACATCGCGAACCCGCCGTACTTCGTCGGCATGGGCACGACCCCGCCGCCGGTGACGGACATCGTCGGCGCACGCTGCCTGGCCGTCCTCGGCGACAGCATCACGACCGACCACATCAGCCCGGCCGGGAACATCAAGAAGGACTCCCCGGCCGGGAAGTACCTGATCTCGCACGGCGTCGAGCCGAAGGACTTCAACCAGTACGGGGCCCGCCGCGGCCACCACGACGTGATGATGCGGGGCACGTTCGCCAACGTCCGGCTGAAGAACCAGCTGGTCCCCGGCGTCGAGGGCGGGGTGACGCGGTTCCTGCCGACCGGCGAGCAGATGAGCATCTTCGACGCGTCGATGAAGTACCAGCAGGCCGGGACGCCGCTGGTCATCCTCGGCGGCAAGGAGTACGGCAGCGGGTCGAGCCGGGACTGGGCGGCGAAGGGGACGAACCTGCTCGGCGTGAAGGCGGTGATCGCCGAGAGCTTCGAGCGGATCCACCGCAGCAACCTCGTCGGCATGGGCGTGCTGCCGCTCCAGTTCAAGGCCGGCGATAGCGTGGCATCGCTGGGGCTGACCGGCGAGGAGGTGTTCGCCCTGCCCGGCATCCAGGAGGCGCTGCGAAAGGTCGGGACGGGCAAGGTGTTCCTGACGGTGAACACCGGCGACAAATTCTTCGAGGCGCTGCTGCGGGTCGATACGCCGCAGGAGGTGCTGTACTACCAGCACGGCGGCATCCTGCCCTACGTACTCCGGCAGCTGCTGGCGAAGTGAGTCAACCCGCGTGGTAAACTGCATGGAAAGTTAGGAGGTGTCAATGACCGCCTTGCTATTACCGCCACCGGTCGCCATGCCCGTGTTCGTACCCAAGCCCCTTCGGTGGACCTGCGAGCAGTTCCACAACCTCGGCGACGCGGGCGTGTTTGAAGGACAATCCGTGATCCTCGTGGACGGGGAGATTCTGGACATGCCCAACCCGAACCCGCCGCACGACACCGGTGTTACGTTGACGATGTACAAACTGCTCGACGTGTTCCGTGTCGGGCATTTCCTTCGGGTCCAAACCGGATTACCGACGACGCTCGACACCGACCCCGTTCCCGACTTGGCCGTCATCGCCGGCTCGCCTCGGGACTTTTCAACCGCGCACCCGCAAACCGCCGCCCTCGTCGTAGAAGTCGCCGATTCGTCGCTACCGTATGACTCGGGCGGAAAATCGAATCTGTATGCCGCTGCCGGGATTCGAGATTATTGGGTGCTCGACGTGACCGGTCGGCAGTTACTCGTCTTCCGCGACGCCGTCGCCGACCCGACCGCCCCGCGCGGCCACCGCTACGCAACACAGCAGACGCTCAACGTCGGCGACACGATCACGCCGCTTGCCCAGCCCGCCGCGACGATCGCCGTTGCCGACCTCCTCCCCTGACCTCGGAGCCACACCTCATGCTCACCCGTCGTTCGTTCCTCGCCGTCGGCGTGGCGGCCGTTTCCGCGCCGCTCGCCGTCGGCATCGAGCCGATCAAGCGGCCGTCCGACAAGCCGGACATCAAGCTCAGCCTCGCCGCGTACAGCTTCCGCCAGGCGCTCGACCTGAAGAAGCCGACGATGACGCTGTTCGACTTCATCGACCTCGCGGCCGATCTGCCGCTCGACGCCGTCGAACTCACGTCGTACTACTTCGCCGAGACGACCGACGCCTACCTGGACAAGCTGCGGGCGCACGCGGAGAAGAAGAAACTCGCCATCTCCGGCGTGCCGGTCGGCAACAATTTCTGCCTGAAGGACGACGCGAAGCGGCGGGTGCAGATCGACCTCGTCAAGGACTGGACGGCTCGCGCCGCGCGGCTCGGCTCGAAAACGGTCCGCATCTTCGCCGGGAACCTGGAGAAGGGCGAGACGCTGGACGCGGCCCAGAAGCGGGTCATCGCGGCGACGGAGGAGTGTCTCGAAGTCGCGGCGAAGCACAACGTCCTGCTCGCGCTCGAGAACCACGGCGGCATCACGGCCACGCCGGAGCAGCTACTCGCGCTCGTCAAGCCCATCAACAGCCCGCACCTCGGCGTGAACATCGACACCGGGAACTTCAAGACGGCCGACCCGTACGCGGACGTGGCGAAGATCGCCCCCTACGGCGTCGTCTGCCAGATCAAGACAGAAGTGTTCCCCGCGGGCGGCAAAAAGTCGGAGGCCGACCTCGGCCGGTACGTCAAGATTTTGAAGGACGCGAATTTTCACGGCTTCGCCGCACTCGAGTACGAGGCCGCGGAAGACCCGAAGGCCGCCGTGCCGCGGTACGTGAAGGAGCTGAGAAAGTTGATCGGATGATGCCGGTACTTACGTCCACGCATTCCCCCGCGGCGGCCACCCCCGGCCGCCGCGAGTCTGTTTCCCGTCGTGATCGAATCGCTTCCCGGTTCGTCCCCCGTCTTGGTTTTGTAACCCGAGTATGGCGCGATCTGAAAATCCGCATCATTTCCCGACGTTTCTTCGATGAAATGGAAGTAGTCTTCCGCAACTCGGCATCGAGTTGTGTCGCCCGCTTGAGTCTTTATAGATGTCAACCCGCTCGACCACCGTTCACATCCCGGTCAACCGGCCGACCACCTGGTTCGTTTGGTGTGTTCAGACCCTCGGCCTGGCCGTCGCCTACTATCTGACCGCCCAGATCGGGCTGCTCATCCCGTCCGTCGGGTCGATGGTGTCGCTGTTCTGGGCCCCGATCGGGATCGCGGTCGCCGTGTTGTTCCGCGGTCGCCTCGCCTTGTGGCCCGGCGTCTTCGTCGGGGCGTTCGCCGCGAATTATCCGTTCGGCGGGCCGGTCGCGGCCGCCGGGATTGCGGCCGGTTCCACGGCGGCGACGGTGCTGATGGCCTACCTGTTCAAGCGGTACCGGTTGAACCCGCAGTTCGAGTCGCTGCACGACGTGGTCGTGCTGGTCGGCGTCGGGTTCGCCGGGACGGCCGTGAGCGCCGCGGTCGGCGCGACGTGGTCGGCGGCGACCGGGGCGTTCCCGTGGGCGAGGGCCGGGTACGCGTTCCTCATGTGGTGGCTCGGCGACGCCGGCGGGGTGGTCATCGTCGCGCCGGTCGTCCTCGCCTGGTCCGGCGGGTTGCTCGCCCGGTACCGCCGGAAGGGGCAACTCCGAAGCGTCCTCGTAAACTTCGGCCAAACGCTCGCCGTCTGCGGCCTGCTGTTCAGCGGGTACGTGCCGAACGGCCCGTGGTCGCTGCCGGCCGCCTTCCTGCCGTTCCTGTTCATCGCGTGGACGGCCGCCGTCCACCGGGCGTGGCCGGCCACCGTCCAGGTGCTCATCATCGGCGTGTTCGTCATCCTCTCCAACTTCCGCCAGCACGGGCCGTGCGTCTACCTGGACCCGTCGATCCGGCTGTACACGACCTGGGCGTACCTTATCACCGGGTCCGTCGTCGCCCTTGGGTTGTCCGCCCTGCTGGCCGAGCGGGACTACGTCGAGCGGAAGCTGCAAGCCGGCGAGGAAACGTACCGGGCGCTCGTCCACGACAACCCCGCGCTCATCTGCCGGTTCAGCACGGACGGCGTCCTCGTGTTCGTGAACGAGACGTTCCGCCGGGCGTTCCTGCTGCCGAAGATCGGCGACCCGAAGAGCTTCACCCGGACCGACCTCCGCAAGGCGAAGTCGTCCCACAACTTCTTCGAGACGGTCGGCCTGGCCCGCGACCCGGCGACGCTCGCGCAACTCCGCGACCTCGACAACCCGGACAAGCCGATCTACTTCGAGAGCAAGGTGACGACGCCGGCGAACGAGACCCGGTGGTTCCGGTGGACGGCGCGGGCGGTGGACATGGCGAGCAGCGTCGTCGTCGAGTACCACGCCGTCGGGCTGGACGTGACCGACCAGAAGCGGGCCGAGGCCGAGCGGAAGGCGCTCGAGGCCCAGGCGATCCAGACCCAGCAGTACGAGGCCATCGGCGTGCTCGCCGGCGGCATCGCCCACGAGTTCAACAACGTCCTCACCAGCGTCATCGGCAACACCGACCTGTCACTACTCCTCTTGCCGCCGGACAACGAGGTCCGGCCGATGCTCGCCGACGTGCTGGAGGGGGCGCAGAGGGCCGCCGAGTTGACGAAGCAGCTCAGCATGTTCGCGGGGCAGACCGACACGCACCGCGGGCCGGTGAATCTGACGGAAGTGGTCCGGTCGTCGCAGCAGCTCATCACCGTCGTCGTCGCGCGGCACTCGCCGATCCGGTACGAACTGGCCGAGGAGGGGGCGATCGCCATCGCCGACGAGTCGAAGGTCCGTCAACTGCTCATGAGCATCGTGACGAACGCCGCGGAGGCGACGGTGGACACGGAGTCCCGCAGCGAGATCGTGATCCGCACCTCGACCGTCGCCCTCGGGGAGAACACGGCCGCCCGCGAGTGGGTGAACGGCAACGAGCTGACGCCCGGCGAGTACGTGCAACTCGAGGTGACGGACACCGGGTGCGGCATGAACACCGCTACCCTCGCCCGCGTCTTCGAGCCATTCTTCACCACGAAGTTCCCCGGCCGCGGCCTCGGCATGGCCGCCGTGCTGGGCATCGTACAGGACCACCTCGGGGCGATCCAGGTGAACAGTCAGAAGGGCCGCGGCACGACCGTCCGCGTCCTGTTCCCGGCGATGAACGCGCAGGTCGATCACCCCACGCCGATCCCCCGCGGCCGGCGGACGGTCCGGGTCGGCGCGGCCGACCTGGTCCGCAAGGTCTAGGACCCCGGCGGCTCGGCCGCCTTTTCGTCCGCGGCCGGCTTCATCGGGCGGGCGGGCGTCGCCCGCGGCGGGGCCGCCCCCTGCGACCCTTCCAGCCGGGCCAGCTTGATCTGCACCTCCTGCAACCCGGCCTGGACCTCCTTCAGCGTCTTCTCGATCTCCTTGTGCTGCGCGTCGCGGTGCGCCTTCCGCTCGCCGTCCGCGGTCTGGTTCTTGTCCACGTCCTGCCGCAGTTTCGTCACGTCGTCGCGGGCCGCCTTCGCCTCCGCGAGCAGGGTCGTCACCTTCTCCTTCAGCCCGTCCACAGGGGCAAGCTCCTTCCGCGCGGACTCCAGGTCGGTGCAGTTGCGGGCCAGCCTCTCCTTGAACCCGTCCAGCTCGGCCCGCAGCGTCCGGATGGTCGCGTTCTGCTCGTTGTTCTGCGCCTGGAGCGTTTGCACCCGGTCCCAGTTCGAGGTCATCCGCGTGCCGAACTCGTCCTTCTTCACCAACTCCGCCCGCTCCTCGGACAGCTTCGCGACGGCCGCGCGGAGTTCCGAGATACTCGTGCTGAGGCTGTTGAACAGGGTGATGGCGACGAGCGCCACGATGCTGAGGATCGTCCCGCCGAACACCCGCCAGAACATGCTCATGCCGCCCTCCTCCGCGGCCTTCGGCTTCTCGGCCGCGTCCGCGGCCCGCAACGCGGTGGCGAGGACGGGCGTGTCGTCGGTGCTGTCGAAGACTTCGGTTTGGTCGGCCGGGGAACGTCGCGAGCTCACGGCAGGGTCCTTCCCGTCGGGTGTGGGTGGTGAATGGTATGAGAGTGAGCGGGCGGGTATAACTTGCGCCGCGGCCGGACGCAACCCCGCTCCGCGCGACTGGGCACGCTGGCAAAGGTGGATCGGCTGCCAACCTGACAGGTGACACCGCCACCGCCGCCACCGCCACGGGGTGGCCCCCTGGCGGAATCGCCACCTGGGTTGACGCGACACCTATAATGATAATTTGTACACATCGACAAGAACGGGCATTTTCGCCCGCACGACCGGCAAAATCGGCTCAAGTTACCACCGCCGTGTGCCGATACCCGTGGCGGGGGATCGTCCCGTGCGGTTCGGCTGGGGGGCCGGCCGCACGCGACGACTGAACGGGGTGGCACATGTCGGACACGCGGCAACTGCTGGCGAAAATCTCCGCGTTCCGCGCACGCCTCGAAGACGTGCCGCGGCTCGTCCCGGCGGGCGACGCGACCGCCCTCGCGGAGCCGGGGCAACTCGCCCAGTCCGTGCAGCGGCTCGCGGCAACCTATCCTTCCACTGCCGTCGCGACCGAGCCGCCGAAGCTGACCGCCCGCGCCTTCCGGCTGCTCACGGACGCGAAGCAGATCGTCGATCACCAGAAGAAGATCGCCACCCAGCCGTTCGCGGACGACGACCCGCTCGCCGCGTTCCACCGCGGCACGGTCGGGCTGACGGATTCCGCCCTGCGGCTCGCGCAAATCTTCCCGCCCGCGGCCGAAGCCCAACTCAAGATGTGCGACGGGTTCGAGCACCTGCTCAAGGTCATCCGCCACCGGCTCGGCGTCCTGGAACACGCCATCGCCCTCCGCCGGTCGGACGAGTCGCGGCTGGAGCGGCTGTCGTTCCTGCTGACGGCCATGCACACGGGCCGTGCGGTTCATGTGAACGCCTTCGTCGATCTCGCGGAAGTCATCCTCGACGATGCGCGGCAGGGCGGCCGGATGCGGTTCCTGTCCTGCGACCCGACGACGGACGGCGTGGCGAAGTTCGTCGCGTGCCATTCACTGAACGTCTGTCAAGTGCTCGCCCGGCTGATCCCGCACGACTACGAGTGGGCGATGAAGCCGACGCTGCCGGTCATCGCGGCGCTGATGATGGACGTGGGGATGCTCGACGTTCCCGCGGAAGTCTTGGCGAAGGCGGACCAGTTGACGGACGACGACCGCCGGAAGATCGAGGGTCACGCCTTCCGCTCGTCCGAAATCATCGCGCGGGCACTGCCGGAAACCGCGCCGCTGTCCGAGATGGTGCTGGCCCACCACGAGCGGCTCGACGGCACGGGCTACCCGAGCGGCCAGCGGACGGACGACATCCCGACGCTGCCGCGCCTCCTGGCCGTGGCGGACGTGTACGCGGCACTGATGGCCGCCCGCCCGCACCGCCCGGCGACGGACCCGCGGGCGGCGCTCACGGAAGTGATGCTCCTCGCGGAGCAGGGGAAGCTCGACCGCGACTTCGCCGAGTACTTGCTGCACCTGTCGTTCCACCCGGTCGGCACGGTGGTGGAGTTGACCGACGGCCGCGTCGCGGTGGTGGCGGCGACGCACAACAGCCGGACGAACCTGCGGGCGTCGATGCGGCCGGTCGTCGCGGTGCTGACGAACGCGGACGGCGAGATGCTGCCGCGGCCGGAGTTCGTGGACCTCGCCGCGGCCGGCGTCGGGAGCATCGTGCGGGCCTTGTCCGCGGCCGAGCGGCGGGCGAAGCTCGGCGAGTGGTATCCGGACCTGTGCCTGTGACGAAATGCCGGGCGGCGGCGGGCGAATAACCGGAATCCTCGCACCGCCGCCCGTTCCGAGACTGCCGTGGCCGAACGCAAAGACCCCAGCTACCTCGCGGCCACCCGCCACCCGTGGGCGTGCTTCCTCTTCTTGCTGCCGCTGTTCGCCGTCTACGAGGTCGGCATCCACTGGCTTGGCGGCCCGAACCCGGACGGCCTCCGCAACGGGGCCGACATCTGGCTGCGGTGGTTCCTCGAACGCTACGGCTTCGGCCAACTTTGGGCCGTACCGCTCGTGGTTCTCGGGCTGTTCCTCATCCGCTCGCCGTTTGAAAAGGATCGGCCCAAGAAAATTGTTTCGACGTGGTTCGGGATGCTCGTGGAGAGCGTCGGGTATGCCTTCCTGTTGTGGGGCATCAGCCGGAACTTCCGCCCGCTGATGGAGCTGGCCGGGCTGCCGCTGAACCAGATTCAGTTCAAGACGGTGGCGGCCGGGCAGTTCGTGACGTTCATCGGCGCGGGCATCTACGAGGAAGTGCTGTTCCGGCTGGGCCTGTTCTCGCTGAGCGTGTTCCTGCTGCGGTGCGTGCTGTTCCCGAGCGTGGTCGCGGTCCCGGTGGCGGGGGTGTTCGCGGCGGGGGTGTTCGCGGCGGCGCACCACGTCGGCCCGTATGGGGAGCCGATGCACACGCCGGTGTTCCTGTTCCGGGCGCTGGCCGGGCTGTTCTTCACGGCGATCTACGTGGCCCGCGGGTTCGGGATCGCCGTCGGGGCGCACGCCGGGTACGACGTGCTGGTGGGGGTGGTGGTGAACCCTTCGGGCAACTGACAACGGCGGTCGATCATCCTGCCTCGATGGAATCGACTTCCGCCCGCAAATCGACACGAACCTGGGCGTTCATGACCAACACCCTCACGGTCGTCCGACCCGTGGCCGTCCGGCCGAAGATTCGGTTCCCTTCAACTCGGAAATGCTCGGACCATTCCTGACGACGGGGGTGGAACAGCGGGACAATCGCACCGGTGTCCGGGTCGATGCCCGCGAGGTTCGGCCCCTTGTGGTGGTTGCAGTGGGAGCAGGCCAGCGCGAGGTTGTCCGGGTCGTCGTCCCCACCGTGTTGGATCGCGATGACGTGTTCGGTTTGGTACGTGACGAACGGCTCGTCGTCCTGCCGCATCCGACAGTATTCGCACCGATGGCCGGCTCGTTCGCGGACGAACCGGCGGGTCGCGGCCCCGATCATGACGCCCGACGGGCCTTCAACACCGACCGCGCCTTCGCCTGAAGGACGGCGATCATGTTCGTCGCCCCGACGAGGTTCGCGTACTCGGCCAACTCGTCGGCCGTGAGTTGTCCTTCGTGGTGGCGGTCGGCCAAGTCCTCGATCCGTGCTTGAACCGTGGCGTCCGCCCGCAAATCGACGATGGCCTGCGCCACCTCCGGCGTCAGTGCGTCGCGGATCGGGTTGAGCATCCGGTCGAACATATCGTTGTCCGGGGCCGATGGCGTCGCGATCATGGTTCCATTCCACGGGGTTCGTTCACCCACACTGTACCCGAATCCGACCGGCCGTGGAACCCGTTACCGCTTCACCCCGCTCATCGCCTCCAGCGCCAGCAGCAGGGCGTGCGTCCCCTTGCGGCCGTAGCCGATGGCCCGCACGCTCTCGTACAGCTGCTTCGCCAGCGCCAGGCCCGGCAGCGACAGGTTCATCCGTTCCGCCTCCTTCAGCGCGATGCCCATGTCCTTGATGAAGTGCTCCACGTAAAACCCCGGCTCGAAGTTCCGGGCCAGCATCCGCGGCCCCAGCACCTCCAGCGCCTTGCTCCCGGCCGCCCCGACGCTCACGCTCTTGAACACCGTCTCCAGGTCCAGCCCCGCCTTGTACCCGTACAGCAGCCCCTCGCACACCGCGATCATGTTCGCCGAAATCAGAATCTGGTTCACCATCTTCGTGTGCTGCCCGGCCCCCGGCCCGCCCTGGTGAACGATCGTCTTGCCCATCGCCTCGAAGATCGGCGTCACCGCGGCCACCACGCCCTGATCGCCGCCGATCATGATGCTGAGGGCCGCGTTCTTCGCCCCCACGTCGCCGCCGCTGACCGGCGCGTCGAGCGACGCTACGCCCTTCGCTTTCGCGGCCTCGTAAATCTCGACCGCCAGGCTCGGCTCGCTCGTCGTCATGTCCACCAGGACCGTGCCCGCCTTCGCCCCGGCCAGCGCCCCGTCCTTCCCCAAAAACACCTCCCGCACGTCGGCCGGGAAGCCGACGATGGCGAACACCACGTCGCTCGCCGCGGCCACCGCCTTCGGCGTGTCCGCGAACGCCGCCCCCTGGTCCAGCAGCGGCTGGGCCTTCTCCCGGCTACGGTTGTACACCGTCGCGGCGTACCCCTTCTTCATGGCGTGCTCGCACATCCACCGGCCCATGACGCCGGTGCCGATCCAGCCGATGCGGGTCTTGCCGGGGGTCGCGGTCGAAATTTGCATGGCGTAGAAACCGTGAAGGTGCTAGGTTAGTCCCGTTCAGAAACCGTGTCCGATTTGTTAAACCGCCACGTCCCGAATCGCCGACATGGTACGGATCGCCGAACGGATTGCAACCGACATGAACGTGCCTGTCGCGCCGACGCTGCGTGCCCCGATCGTGCTCCTCCACGGCCTGTGCGGGTTCGACCGCATCCTCGTTTGCCGCCGCCCGGTGAAGGAATACTTCCCCGGCATCGGCGACTCGTTGCGGGCCGCCGGGAACCGCGTCCTCGTGCCGCGGCTCAGCCCGACGGCCGGCGTCGCCACCCGCGCCGCGGAGTTGCTCTCGTACCTGAAGCGGGAAGTCGGGCCGCAGCCGGTCCACGTCGTCGGCCACAGCCTCGGCGGGCTGGACGCCCGGTACATGATCTCGAAGCTCGGCGGCGAGAACCGCGTCCTGTCGCTGACGACCATCGGCACGCCGCACCGCGGGACGACGTTCGCCGATTGGGGGCTGTACCGGATGGCGCGGTTCTTCCGCCCGCTGCTCCGCGCCGCCGGACTGCCGGAGGATGCGTTTCACGATTTAACGATCGACGCGTGCCGGCGGTTTAACGAGGACGTGCCGGACGCGCCGGGCGTGCGGTACGCGTCGGTCGCCGGGGTGTGCGAGAGGCCGCTGCTCGCGGCCGTCTGGTGGCTGCCCTCGCGGATTGTCGCCAAGGCCGAGGGGCCGAACGACGGCGTGGTCAGCCTCGCGAGCGCGACGTGGGGCGAGCGGACGGACGTGTGGAACGCCGACCACCTGAACCTGGTGAACTGGCCGAACCGGAAGGCCCGCCGCCGCGGGCTGTGGACCGACCGGGCCGCGGACTACGGCCGGCTGCTCGCGCGACTGGAACAGTAGGCACATCCCCGCCCACCCCATCGACTGCCGTTTCCGCCGCCCTCGGCAACTCTGCACGAACCCGACCGGGACTTGAATCCGGTTCGCACATTTTTTTCGCTGTCCCCGATTCGACGAATCCCTTCCCGCCGATGCCAGACGTGCCGCGAAACAATCAGCGGCCTCGATTCTTCACTTTGAAAGGAACACACCATGCGTCACGGACTGATGATGCGGACCCTGGCCGCGGCCGCGCTCGCCCTCGTCGTCGGCGGGTTCGCCCAGGCCGGCGGGAAGAAGGACTGCGACACGTGCGCCCCGGTCGTCGTGAACGGCGTCGGCACGGCCGCGGACTGCGGCGGGTGCAGCGCGGGCACGAAAAAGGCGCTGCTCGGCAAGCTCGCGGGCGGCAACGCCTGCTGCGACGCGAAGTTCGCGCTCGGCAGCTCGAAGGGGTTCTTCGCGGCGTGCAACCCCGGCTGTAGCGACCTGCCGATCAGCGTGTTCCACGGGGCGAACGGGTGCGGCGGCCTCAGCGGGCTGCGGAAGAACTGCCCGACGCCGATCTACGGCCCCGGCATCGGCGTCCCGGCGAACAGCTGCCACGGCGTCTACAGCCACCTGTTCCGGTAAGACCCAGACTTCCGAAGTCCGGCTTCGACTTCGGAAGTCGATGCGGCAATGACACCCGTTTCTCGCGAACGCCCCTCCGTGGGATCGACTTCCGAAGTCGAAGCCGGACTTCGGAAGTCAGGTCTTGTCCGTCACCTCCAACCACACACTGCTCGCCCCCGTCTCCGGGGTCGCCTCCGCCCGCCGCAACGCCGTCGGCATCGCCGCCCGCACCGCCTCGGCGTGATGCGCCTCCAGGTACGACGGGAACAGCACCACGCGATACCGCCCGCCACTCGTCAAGACCGCTCGCAGTAGGTACGCCTCGTTCCACGCCCAGCCGCGGTCGTACCACGCCTTCGGGTACTCGAACGGCCAGAAGATGTCGTGGACGTGAACCAGCACGCCCGGCCGCAGGGCCGGGAGCACCTCGAAAAACAGGTGGTTCACGTCCGACCCGATCTTCGCCACGTGCGACGAGTCGATGAACAGGATGTCGTTCGCCCCCAGCCGGCGGAACACGTCCAGCGGCACGGCCTGCACCGGCTTCTCGATCAACGTGCAACTCGCGCGGTCCTTCGCCGTCAAGAGCGCGTTCAGCCGCGTCGGGTACGGCTCGATGAACGTCAACTCCGGCGACACCCCGAGCCGGTCGCGAACGTCCAGCATCAGCGCGGACGAGAACCCGGACCCGACCTCGACGACCCGCCGCGGCCGGACGTGGCGGAGGACGCCGACGAGGTACGCCGCGTCGGCGTAGGAGAAGAACTCGTTCTCGAAGTGGTAGCGGAACCCCGGCGTCGGCCGGTCCGGGAACGGCAACTCGCCGGCGAGCTGCTTCAACAGTTCGAGTTGCCCCGCAACTCGCAGATCAATTCCCGGCAACGCCGTCGCGGTCGCGAGCCGCGGGTGGTCCCGCTCGATGTCGGCGTGGTCCGGCAGCGGCGACGCGAAGTGCCCCGGCGGGAACGCGAGGAACCGACGGTTCGGACTTCGCCACAGCGCGAGCAGCCGCCCCAACCAGCGGAGCGAGTGGTAGACGCGCCGCCCGCCGGGCAGCGCGGCCAGCAGGGATTCGAGCGTGGGCATCGCGGGTAGTCTAGCTCGCTAATCGTCGCGGGGCCGCCGGCGGCGGGGCTGGGACCGCGGGCGTCCCGCCCGCCCACCTTCCCGGCCGCGGGGACCTGTCTCAAGTGGCTGGGGCCGTGGCGGGCGGGACGCCCGCGGTCGCAGGATTTAATCGTCGTCACGGGGCCGCCGGCGGCGGGGCTGCTCGCCCTCGTCGTCGTCCGGCCGCGGCGGGCTTTCCTCGTCCCGCGGCGTCTGCCGGGCACGGTCGGGTTCCGCCCGCGGTTCCTCGTCCTCCACGTACCGGCTGCGGCCCCGCCGCCGGGGGACCTCGGCCGGGACGTGGTACGCCGGCGTCCCGCCCCACCGGAACAGGAAGACGTGGACCGCCAACGACGGCAGCCACACGGCGAGGGCCGCCAGCGCCGATTCGTAGAGGCCCGGCGGCAACTCCCGTTGGAACTGCATCACGAACAGGAACGTGAACGCGAACACCACGATCATGCCGCCGACGGCGATCCGGCCGCCGGTGAACACCCGGCGGACCGTCGGCCACTCCTTGTCCCGCGTGCCGAGCGCGCCGACGAGGTAGAACGCGCCGGCGAGCAACAGGCCGGCCAGCGTCATCCCCCACCCGGTCCGGGACGCCGCGCTCCAGTCGTCGTTCGCCGCCACCGCCGGCCGCCCGAACCCGCCGGGGACCATCATCCGCTGCGGGGCCGGGCCGGTCAGTTCGAGTAGTTGCAGCCAGTGGGACAGTAGGATCGTCGCGCCGAAGTGCGCGACCAGGACGCCGAGGGTGTACAGGAACCAGTACGCCGTCTTCAGCCCGAGTTCCGGGTCCGGGTGTTCCGCCTTCGCGTCCCGCACCCGCAGGGCGACGTACACCAGCGCGACGAGGAACAGCAGGAACGGGACCGCCGTGGTCAGGATGAGGAAGAAGCTCAGGCCCGCGACGAGCGCCCCGGAGAATGGGTCCATGTTCGGCCGCCTCGGTGTGGGAGTAGGGATCGACCCGGATCATATCCCCCGCACGACCCAACCCCTAGCGAAAACCGCGGCGGACCCTTCACGCCACCTTCGCGGTCGGAAGTGGCCGCCCTTGCTATAATCCCCCATCACCGTTATTTCACACGACCCCGTGTTCCCGGCGGCCGCGGGGCCATCCCGAGGGCACGCCATGCAGGACCGGATCGCGTATCAGGGCATCACCTTCGACGACGTGCTGCTCGAACCCGGCTACAGCGAGGTCGTGCCGAAGGACGTGGACGTTCGCACCCAACTCACCCGGTCCGTCCGGCTGAACGTCCCGATCATCTCGTCGCCGATGGACACCGTCACCGAGAGCGAACTCGCCATCGCCCTCGCCCAGGAGGGCGGCATCGGGATCATCCACAAGAACCTGTCCGTCCCGGCCCAGACCCGCGAGGTGGACAAGGTCAAGCGGTCCGAGAACGGCATCATCACCGACCCGGTCACGCTCCCGCCGGACGAGACCGTCGGCAACGCCCGCCGGATCATGGAGCAGCACCACATCAGCGGCGTGCCGATCACCGTGAACGGCTACCTGAAGGGCATCCTCACCCGGCGGGACCTGAAGTTCCTCGCGGACAACGACCAGAAGCTGTCCGAGGTGATGACGAAGGAGAACCTGGTCACGGCGGTGGTTTCGGGGAACGAGGCCCCGACGCTGGAGGAGGCGGAGCGGCGGCTGACGAAAAATAAGGTGGAGAAGCTGCTCCTGGTGGACGATGAATACCGACTGAAGGGGTTAATCACGATCAAGGACATTGACAAGGCGCAGAACTTCCCGAACGCGTGCAAGGACACCCGCGGCCGGCTGCGGGTCGGGGCGGCGATCGGGGTGCTGGACTTCGAGCGGGCGCACTCGCTCATCGACGCCGGGGTGGACGTGCTGGTCGTGGACTCGGCGCACGGCCACTCGCGGAACGTCGTGGAGACGGTGAAGGAGCTGAAGCGGCGGTACGCGATCGACGTGATCGCCGGGAACGTCGCGACGGAGGCCGGGGCGAAGGCGCTGGCCGACGCGGGGGCGGACGGCGTAAAGGCCGGCGTGGGACCGGGGAGCATTTGTACAACGCGGATCGTGTCGGGCGTGGGCGTGCCGCAGATTTCCGCGATCCACAACGCCGTCAAGGCGCTGAAGGGGTCCGGCGTTCCCGTCATCGGGGACGGCGGCATCCGGTACTCCGGGGACATCACGAAGGCCCTCGCCGTCGGGTCGCACAGCGTCATGATCGGCGGGCTGTTCGCCGGGCTGGCCGAGAGTCCGGGGCAGGTGATCCTCTACCGCGGGCGGACGTTCAAGGCGTACCGCGGCATGGGGTCGCTCGGGGCGATGCAGGCCGGCAGCGCCGACCGCTACCAGCAGGGCGGCGGGACGGCGAACGGGAAGATGGTCCCGGAGGGCGTCGAGGGGCGGGTCCCGTTCAAGGGGCCGCTCGCGCCGTTCGTGTTCCAGTTGGTCGGCGGCATCCGGTCGGGCATGGGGTACGTCGGAGCCAGGACGCTCGAAGAACTCAGGACGAAGGCCCGGTTCATCCAGGTGAGCGGGGCGTCGGTACAGGAGAGCCACCCGCATGACATCTCAATCACGCAAGAAGCCCCGAACTACAGCGTGTCGAACTACGGCACGGCGGACGGGGATTAGCCTCGCCGTCCTCGCGGCCGTCGGCGGCGGGCTGTTCGCCCAGCCGCCGGCGAGTGTCCCGCCGTCTGCCGTCACCGGCCAGCCGCCGCCGAAGTGGACGCCGTTCCAACAAGTCCCGACCACGCCCGGCGTGCCGGTCGGCACGCTCCCGAAGCTGACCGTCACGGCCGCCCCGATCCCGACGCAACCGGGCCTCGTCCCGAAGACGCTGACGTTCCAGAAGACCGCCGGCGAGACCGCGCCGGTGAGCGTCCCGGCCGTGCCGACGGCGTTCGTCCGCCCGCCGCAGGCGGAGCCGAAGAAGGACGAGCCGCTGCCGAAGAAGGACCCGCCGGCCGTGACCGAGGGCCGGCAGCCGGAGCTGACGAAGGGGACGCTGCCGAACCGGGACAACGTGTTCCGGCTCACGTCCGACAAGGACCTGGACGGCCGGATTCAGCAGGAACTCGGCAACCGCCGCGACCCGTTCCCGGTCCCGGCCCCGCTGTCCACGGAGCCGCTGACGTACCGGCCGAAGACGGAAGCGTACCCGCCGATGCAGACGCGGCTGGAGCCGAACTACGTGATCCACCGCCGGCTGTACTTCGAGGAGCCGAACGGGGAGCGGGCGGCGTGGGACCTCGGGCCGGCGCAGGCGTTCGTGTCGTCGCTGTACTTCATCAAGGACGTGGCCCTGCTCCCGCACAACTACGCGTCGGGGGTCCACAAGAACCGGTACGACACGAGCGCCGGGAAGTGCATGCCGGGCGGCCCGACGCCGTACTACCTGTACCCGCCGGGGTTCACGGTCAGCGGCCTGCTGTTCCAGGTCCCACTCGTGACGGGGCTGGCGCTCATTTACTAAACCCCCGTCCGGGGTTCGTTGTCTTGTTCCCTCCCCCCTTGGGGGGGAGGGTTAGGGAGGGGGGTGAGCTACCCGCCTCGGACGCGAACGCCGCGGAGGGAGGGAGGCGGGGGGGGGGGGGGGGGGGGGGGGGGGGGGGGGGGGGGGGGGGGGGGGGGGGGGGGGGGGGGGGGGGCGGGGCGGCGGGGGCGCGGGCGGGGGGGGGGGCGGGGGGGGGGGGGGGGGGGGGT
>JAESGS010000009.1_pt1 | contig 20197 bp, 28 predicted proteins | sample 9269761 | NCBI WGS metagenome assembly JAESGS01 (sample SAMN15741799, study PRJNA653493) | algae metagenome | isolation source: Cyanosarcina radialis HA8281-LM2 and co-occurring heterotrophs from damp... | place: USA: Makauwahi cave, Hawaii | collected 2011-01-06 | reverse complement strand
GGTTTGCTGAGAAGCCGCCTAAGCGCACTTCTTCGAAGATGGCTGATTTATACACCTCCAATCTCATGGCAGCAAGCGGGACGCCCTGCCACCCCCGCAATCAGCGGCAACGTACCGAGAAAAAACGGACATATACCGTCACTGGCTACAGCGCCGCAGGCCAACGACCTACCGGACTCACTACCGCACCAACAGGCAGGACGCAAAACCCCAAGCAAAAACAAGGCGTTGCCCACCGTCCCACTTATTTATCCCTTTCTCGTGTATAGAGAGAGATTAATAAACGCTGCGCGTAACGCGCGCGCGTGCTCATGCCTGCCCGCCTCATGTGCGGGTGTATGTAGGAGGTGGGACGGAGAGACAAGCCCAGCACAAGCACGGGCTGTAGAAGTCCCGCCAGCAAAAACGCGGGCGGGACAAGCAGGGGCGGTGCGACAGATCACGCCGCCCGCTCCAGCAGCATACCTGCAATCGCCACGTGCGCGTCATGCAGATAGCGATAGAACTGCGCGCGACTACACCGGCAAGCCGCATACTTCTGGCTATCCATCCGATGTGGGTCACGCACCAGGTAGTGCTCACGCACCACCACGGCAAGCTGCGCGTCCAGATGCTTGTTCACGATCAGCTCGATATCCGCACTGTACGGCAGCAGCATCCGCGAGCCACAGCCCTTGGCGCGGATCAGCTCACCCTTGGTCGCCATCAGCTCGGCGATCATGCTGCCGCCTGAGCCACCAACTCCGGGGCCGCCGTGCATATCCAGCGCCCACAGCTTCAACATGTCATCCATTTCAGGGATCAAAATGCGGCCTCCCTCTGCACGGGCTTGGCGCCTTTCTTCCAATCATCTGGCCGCACGTACACATAGCCACGCGAGCCCGTTGGCCTGTCCGGCTTGCTCTGTCGGCGCCGAGGCCACTTGAGCCGATGCATGATCTTGCCGACCCGCATCTGCTCCGGCTTGCCCCAGTGACTCGGGTCGATGTTCAACGCCTTCTCAAGGATCTGCGCCCCCGTCACGCTCTCGCCGCACGCCGGTTGCTGCAGGTACGCGATAATGGGTTCCTCCCACATATCCGCCTGATAGCGCTTGTCCTGCTCGGCCGCGAACACCTCGGCCTCGTCCCGCTCCACCCACCAAGGGTGCCCGGCGCGATAACAAGCTACCGCCTCGGCCCAGAGTTGATCGCGCTCGGCCCGCAGGCCGTCCAGTGCCACCTTCGTGCACATCACCGGCCAATAGCGCCGGTTCCCCGTGTCGTCCTTCAGGTACTCGTCTTGGTTGGTCGTACCCACGAACACGCACTGGCGCGGCACATCCAGCACCCGGCGCCCGTAGCTCTCCCGGTACGTATCCACCGAGGCCGAGAAAAACTGCTTGGCCCGCGTCGACTCCGCCTTGTTGAAGGCGTCCAGCTCGCCCAGCTCGACGATCCACTTACCCCGGATCGCCTGATAGCCGTCCTTGTCGCCCAGGTTGAACGGTGTATCCATGAACCACAGCCCGCCCAGGATCGACATCGAGGTCGACTTACCCGCGCCCTGAGCCCCTTCGAGGATCAACACCGAGTCCGCCTTACAGCCAGGCTGGAACACCCGAGCCACAGCAGACAGCGGCCAGCGCTTGCTCACCTTGCGCGCATACTCGCCATCAGCCACACCAAGGTGCCGTTGCAGCCAGGTCTCCAGCCGCGGCGTGCCATCCCAGGTCAGCCCCTCCAGATACTCGCGCACCGGGTGAAACGCATTGTCATGCGCCACCGCGTTCACCGCCTCCACCACATGCGCAGTCTTCACCCGCAAGCCGTAGGTCTCGGCCAGCCAGTTCATCACCTTGATGTCATCGAGGTCGCTCCAATCCCCAGCGCTGCCACCATACGGCGGCGTCCGCAGCTTGCGGATCTTCGAGCTGAACGAATCGAACGCAATCACCTTGCCCCAGCGGTCATCGTTCCCCAGGATCAACGCCACGTTGTACGGGTGCGCGATCATCCCGCCCTTCTCCGCATACTGCAGCTTCTCCCGCCAGGGCGCGTCAGTGGCTGGCCGCACCACCGCCTCCACCTGGCGTTTCACCGCCTCCAGGCCCTCGGCGCAGTGCAGGTCGTTGAAGTCCGTCCACTTGTCCTCGCGCTCGCTATCGAACACCGGCAGCACCACACGGCCACCAGTGATGTGCGCCGCGTTCTCGGCCTTGATCTTGCCGACGTTCACCGGCTTGCCCTGGATCTCCGTCTTCCAGTCATCGTCCGCACAGAACACCAACGGCCGGCCCGGGTAGCGCACCCGCAGCCCCTGCGCCACCGGCAACAGGTTGCCCGCGTCGAAGCACACCGCCACCGTCAGCGAGGTCGCCATATACAGGCTTGCGCCCGTCGCGTAGCCCTCGCACACCAGAATGGTGTCGCCTGGCTCTGGCTCCGGGCCGATCAGATGCACCGCCCCCTCTTTCTCCAGGCCATACGGCCAATAGGTCTTGTTCCGCCCCAGCTTCGGCACCACAGCCGGGAACAGCACCTGCAGGCCGACGATGTCCCACGTCTTCACACTGCGCATCGGCACCAGCGCAGTGCCCGACTTACGCTTGTAGCGCAGGCCAAAGCCACCGACGCGCTTGGCATCCAGATACGCGCAGTGCCCCTTCTCCTCCAGATACTTCCAGATGCCCGCGGCACGCCGCGCCGCCGTGCGGTGCTTCTTCTGCTCGGCCTCGGCCGCCTTGCGCTGGCCCTCCTCGGCGCGGGCCTTCATTACGGCGCGATCCTCGGCCGAGATCTTGCCGCCCTTCGGCTTGATCTTGTGCCAGCTGCCCTTCTCCCCCGAGCGCCAATCACCGAACGAGCCGCAGTAGAAGGTTTCGCCCTTCGAGCCCGTGTGCTCATAGATCACATACCAGCCAGTTTTCTCCGGCGCCTTGTCTCCCTCCACCTCGCAGCGGGTGCGCTTGCCAATCACCAGCGGCGTAGTCGGGCGCAGGTCAGCGGCCTGCAGCTGGGCCAGCACGTCGTCGAGTAGTTCGTGACGGCCTGTCATGCATCACCTCGCGAAGGCATGCGCAACTCGGTGCCGACGGGGTAATAGTCGAAATGCCTCATACCCGGGAACCGGTCAGCGTTCAGGATGGCAATTTCCTCCCAGCGGTGGCTGTTATTCAGCTCGCGATTGGCGATCCCCATAACGCTCTCTCCCGCCCGCGTGGTGTAGATCCACTGGGCCGAGTTCCGAACGAACCCAGGGCAATCTGGAGCGTGACGCTCTCCAGCGGCAGCCAGACCCGCTGGACAGTTGCAGCGAACATAGCGACTCATCGCGCACCCCCTTTCCGCTCCAGCAGTTCCTGACAATCCACGCACAGCAGGCAGTCATGCCCCGCCAGCGCCTCGCGCCTGGCCAGCGGAATCGGCTCGTCGCACTCGTCACACCCCAGTCGATGTACAGGCGCCACCTTCACCCTGCCGGCGGCCCGGGCCTGCTCGTGCACGGCGTATTCATCCGCCGCGCGATCTGCGTTATCAGCCATCCGCCCGCCCCTCCTCATGCTTGAGGCGCACCACGGCGCGCAACTTGAACACCGCCTGCAGCATGCGCACCGCCAGCAGCTCGAACTGAGCCAGCTCGTCGTCGTCCAGGTGGTCATCCGCCATCGCCTTGGCCAGTTGCTCGCTCAGGTCGTTCTCGCTGCGCAGCAAGCCCGTGATGCCAGCGAGCAGCGATTGCGGCGTGTCCGTCTCGCTCAACTCGGAAACGTCCACGCCCACCCAGCCAATCGGCTGCAGGATCGCATCGACAATGCGCGCATCGCGGGTCAGGTCGAGAATCAGCTGCAGCTCATCGACGTTCACCCGATGCTTCGGGTTCGCGCCGGTCAGGCTCAGCTTATGGTTCAGGGTTGAAGGGCTGATCGCGCCGTCGACGGCGGCAATGGCGGTGGCGCCGCCGGGGTACTGATGCACGGCGTGGTAAAGCGCCTGCGGCAGGGTCAACAACGTGCGCTTGGCACGCTCGGTGGAACTGAGACGGGCTCGGTTCATAGAGCAAAACTCCCGGCCCCATACCGACTGGTATGGGGCCCATAGTCAGGTGGTCGCATGCAGCCGGCGAACCGACCGCACCCCGAGCAAGGCCCATGCTCCGCACAGGCCCTGCCCTTACAGCTCGCCCGCTGGTGGTGGCAGCGGACGAACAACCCCAGGCATCCCGGCCCAGGTGCGGCGCGCAGTGGTGGTGCGCGCCTCGGGTGTGGCAGCCGCCGTAGCAAGCTGCCAGTGACCACGGCATGACGTGTTGCTATAGTCACGCCGTGGCTCCCCTTAGTCAGGTGGTCACAGCAAGCCTGCTGATCTGTGGTGGAGAGGCAGGCAACACAGAGCCCTCGGGCTCTGGCGGCCACCGCTACAACGGCGGCCGGGAAACAGGGCGCCTTCGGGCGCCTTTTTTCTAAGCGGCCTGCGCAGGGGGCTCCTGTTCAGGCGGGAAAACCTCGTCAAGAGAGCAAGGAGCACCCAGCGCGCTGAGCGCACGGACAATAGCGCGGCACTCGGCAAGCCCTGGCTCGCGCCTGCCGGCTTCGTAGTTGCTCAACCGGCCCTGCGACCAGCCAAGCTCAGTAGCCAGGGCGAGCTGCGCGATTTTGGCGCCACGCCGAAGCTGAGATATGCGGTTCATGTTGCGACCTCCGGTTAACTCCGAAAGAACATTAACAACACATCGTTGTTTTTACAACACGTTTAGTCGTTATTAAAATAAACGCAGCGTGATATTTTCCCGCCATGGAAACTCTCGGCAATCGAATCGCTCGGCTCCGCCGCGCCAAAGGTCTATCCCAAACAGCACTCGCAAACGCATGCGGGTGGGATAACGGCCAAGCACGTATCGGCAACTACGAACGCGATAAGCGCGAACCAAGCCTCTCGGACCTACGCACCCTCGCAGCGGCTCTCGATACCACGCTTATCGAGTTGCTCGACTACGACGCCCCTGCCCAGGCCACCGAGAGCCAAGGCGTCTACGGGTATACGCCATCAGCCCAGGACTATGCTCTGGTGCCCCAGTACACCGCGCACGGCGCCGCCGGCAACGGCCAGCTGAACGACCATGTCGAAGTCAAGGGCGGCCTTGTGTTCAAGCGCGCCTGGCTCACCCGCATGAGCCTGCGCGAACGCAGCCTGCACGTTATTTACGTCCAGGGCCACAGCATGGAGCCGACCGTCTGCGACGGCGATGTAGTGCTGCTCGACGAAAGCCAGACAGCCCCGCGTGATGGCCGCATTTATGCCATCCGCAAGCATGACGGCGAGCTGATCATCAAGCGGCTTATCCAGTCCCTCACTGGCGGGTGGCTGATCCGCAGCGACAACGAAGACAAGCGCGCCTACCCCGACCAGCCCGTCAGCGATACAGACCTAGAACAACTGAGCATCGTTGGCCGCGTGGTCTGGCACGGAGGCGCCCTCTAATGACCGCAATCCGCCGCAGCATAGACACCCCCATTCGCACCGGCCTCGACTGGCATGCCACCTGGGAAGGCGAAGACAAAGGTCTGATCAAGTGCTGGGAAGTCGGTCGCCAGTTGGCCAAGTCGAAGCCCGAACTGGCCGAGGCTGCCGGCCGCGACGAACTGCCAGCAACCAACTGGAAAGGCGGCGTCAGCCGCACCCTCAAGAAGCTAGAGAAGTATGGAGCCCTGCAGTACCTCGCCCAATGGCAAGGCCTGCGCGGCGAGGACCTTGCGATAGACCCTGCGGCAGAGGTCACCATCACCTGCAGCAAAACCGGCATGGTGGTCACCTTTACGCCTGACATCAGCAAGCTCCTAGACCAAACCACGGAAGACACAGCCGAAGGAGACGCGCAGGATGGTCGATCTGCATCAGGAGTTTCAGAACAGTCGCTGTTTTCATGAGGCCCGCATTGATCGCAGATCAGCCGACGCCCTGATAGGCCTGGCGGCAGGCATCACAGCTGACAACACGATCAACCAGCAAGAGGCAGAGTTTCTCAAGCGCTGGATCGAGACGAACTTGAACCACCTGGCCGACCCGGTGGTAAACATCCTCTATCGCCGCCTCGCCGACATGCTCAGCGACAACCTGCTGGACGCCGCCGAATCCGCCGAGTTGCTGGGTCTGCTCAAACAGTTCACCGGCCTGGAGCTCTGCAAGGCCCACCCATTCCAGGCACCGACCTCGCTCCCCATCGACCAGCCCGCACCGAGCCTGCACTGGGACAACCGCCTGTTCCTGTTCACTGGCGTCATGGCCTACGGCCCCCGCAAAGATTGCGAAGCGCTGGTGACCGAGCGCGGCGGTCTCATCGCCCCGAGCGTCAGCAAGAAAGTCCACTACCTCGTCGTCGGCTCCATTGGCAACGACCAATGGCTACACAGCAGCTACGGCACCAAGATCAAAAAGGCCGTAGAGCTGCGCGAAAACGGCAACCCGCTAGCCATCATCACCGAGGAACACTGGCAAAAATCCATCTTCGGGTAACCCTCAAACCCAAATACAACATTTCGTTGTTGACATATCAACAACGATACGTTTTATTTGCCTCGTCTCTCCACCACAGAGCCGAGGTAACCCATGTCTGCATCCGTCCACGCGCTGCCGTCTTGCCAGACCGAGCGCATCTTTGAACTGCGCCGCGCTGCCCAGGCAGCCGGCTGCCAGTTCTCTCGCGTAAAACCCAAGCCCCGCACCGCACCTGCCCCCTTCGACCCGAACGACGGCGGGAGGGCTGCGTAATGGCAATCCAATCTACTCCAGCCCAGAAGATCAGCATCTGGCGCCGTGGCCTGCTGCGCGAGCTCAAGTGGGCGCGCGAAGCCAGCCACCCCCTCGCCATCGACACCCACGCCGATAAAGCCCACGGCATGATCTATGCCGCCTTCATCCTCGGGGCAATCACCGCCGACGAGTATGACCGTGCAAGCGAGCTGACCATCAGCGCCGCCTACTACCGGCGCATGGAGCAGGGCCAAGCCCCCCACACCTGGCTGGTAGCTCCGGCCAAGAAGGTGGCAGCATGAACTTCACCCTCCCCGAAGACGCCCTGCTGCGCCTGCAGGCCCAGCTCAACCTCACCGGCACCTTCACCCACGCCCTGCGCTCCGCCTACGGCGGTCACCAGCTGCTCGCCCGCGTGCGTATCGAGCGCGGTCAGCCCAACACCGCCGTGCGCATCGAGATGGGCGACCAGGTGCACAGCCTCGACGTGCAGACCGCCCACCCCGAGAAGCACCTGCAGGTCGCGGACTTCATTGACGCCATTGCCAACGGCCGCGTGGACGGTGGCGAGCTGGCACCGCCCCGCGTCACCCGCGCCCCCCTGCTGCCCGAGCCGGACGCCCTGCTGAACGAAGCCCAGCTCGGCCGGCTCAAGCACATGGTGCGCCACGGCGGCTTCGCCAGCCTTGAGACCGGCCACGAGCACCCGATTAACGTCGCCGTGCACCGCACCCGGCCGGCAGAGGGTGTGACCGTCATCGCCAGCATCGGCGCCGCCCGCCCGCGCACCAAGTGTTTCACCGTGCGTGGCGACCAGCGCGAATGCCTCAAGCGCCTGCTGATCAGCATCGAGCACCTGCACATCATCGCCACGCCGCAACGCGCGGCCGCAGCGTGAGGAAGCCGCCATGTCCAACTCCCTCAAGTACACCGCCCAGCGCCTCGGCATCGGGCACCGCGACCTGATGAAGCGCATGCGTGCGGCCGGCATCCTCGACCGCCACAACCTGCCGGCCAACCCGGAGATGACCAAGGCCTACCTGGTCACCCGCGAGAACCGCTACATCCACCCCGACGCCGGCTGGCAGTACCCACGCACCACCCGCGTCACCGACGCCGGCATTCCCTGGCTTGCCGAGAAGCTCGGCATCGAGCGCCCAATGCCAGAACCACAGGCAGACCCGCGCGATGTCGCTTGAGCCCTTCACCGTCACCGAGGGCGCCGCCACCTTCCCGCGTCGCCCTCGCCAGTACGCCGCAGTCATCGTCGCGCTCAAGAGCAAAGACGAACGCCGCGCCGCACTGGCCGACGTGCCGGAGCACCTGCGCGACCTCGTGCGTACCCACGTCGAGATCGCCTGGAACCACCCACAGAGGAAAGACTGATGGACACCCGACTGATCGAGGCCCTGCTGATCGAGCTGCTCAAGCTCCCGGCCGAGCGTTTCACCCAGGACAAGATCCTGGCCAACCTCACCCTGGCAGCCACCGCTGCCGGGCTCTCCCTCACCACCGAAGGCAGCGCTCTGCAGCGCGAACACCTGCAGCTGGCCGCGGCCCTGGAACACCTCGCCGCCGACCTCGGCAGCCAGTACCGCGCCCGCGCCATGCTGCGACTAGGCGCCGGGCTGGACGGCATCGAGCTGGGCGCCGTTATCGAGCCCGTCGACAGCGCCGCGCCCCTGCCGCGCTTCGTCGCGTTCGGCTCAACCGCCCGCGCCACCCTTGCCGGCATCAACGCCGATATCCGCAAGGCCAGCCAGCCGCACACCAAACCGGCGCCGCCACGCATCGCCGGCAAGGTCAGTCTCAAGCGCCTGGCTGACCAGCTGGCCGACAACAAGGCGAACGCAGCATGAGCCAGGCCAACCAGCGCGAACTACGCCTGCCGCCTGCGCCACGCGCGCAGACCGTCGAGCTGCTGTACCGCACCTTCGGCGACGTGCTCGCCCCCGTCGACCAGGTGCGCGAGCGCTACTTCCAGCGACTAAGCGACGACAACTTCACCCGCGCCCTGCGCGAGCTGCGCATCCCGCTGCCCGTCACCCGGCTGGACCCCAGCGCCAAGGCCAGCCGCTTCATCGACATCCGTCACCTGGCGATCTTCATCGACACCCAGGCCGAGGCGGCCGACGCCGAACTGGCAGAGAAGATCAACCCGACAGAGTAGGAGGACTGACCCGTGTACCGCTACTGCCGCGAATGCCGCACCGAACTAGGCGAGTTCGACCACAAAGAAATCGGGCTTTGCCAGGAACACATCGCCCTCTGTGAAGACTGGCGACGCTACGACGACCTGCGCGAGGAAGGCCACAGCGCCTACGCCGCCAAGCTGATGGCCGGCCTGGCAGATCCACCCGAACCCGACGACGACTGATCCACCAAAACCACCTGACAGCCGCACCCGCTGCCACCACCAGCGACCGGCCAACACGAGGAGCAACACCATGGAACTCACCACCTTCACCACCGCGCAGGTCTACGGCATCTTCGCCGCCCTCAGCTGCGCCGCTGTCGCCGGCATCATCTTCTACTGCATCGGCCTGCGCACCGGCAAAGCCGCTGGCTACGAGCAAGGCCGAGAGACCGCCGCCAAGCACTGCAAATCCATCGTGCACCCGCTCCGCGAGGCGCTGGCCGAGCATCGCGACCTGCTCGCCGCCCGCTCCCGCGAGGCAATGACCCTGCGCGCCAACATCCGGGCAGAGGCCGAGGACCACGGCAAGGTCGAGCGCGGCCTGCTCAACCGCCTGGCTGCTGCGGCGCCACTCAGCGACGAAGACCACGCCGTCCTGCTCGCCGTCGCCAACAAGCTGGAGCTGGCCGGCGACACCTTTGCCGGCCTCAACGCGCACGATCACGCCCGCTTCAGCCGCCACCTGCAGGCCCAGGTGCTGGACATGGCCGAGCGCATCAAGAAGGCCCAGGCGAACAGCCAGCCCCACCCCGACAGCGAGCTGATCGACTGGCTGGACGAGAACGCCACCCTGCATTTCGACCTCGAAACCGCCGAGCTGCGCTTCCAGGCATTCGCAGAGGATCACCCGATCATCGACGACCTGCGCACCCTGCTGCGCAAGGCCAAAGCCGACAGCGACGACCTCGACCGCAACCACGGCGAACTCCTGCAGGCCGCCGCCGCACAGGAGGCCGCAGCATGAGCTGGATCATCACCCGCAGCGCCAAGCGCTTCGACCTGCTCGAACCGGCCGCCCACATGGTCGACCCGACCGACATTGCCCACGCACTCAGCATGCAGTGCCGCTTCAACGGCCACGTCAAAACCTTCTACAGCGTCGCCCAGCACTGCCTCGTCGTCGCCGAGCTGGTGCCCGCGCAGTACCAGCTGGAAGCCCTGCTGCATGACGCCACCGAAGCCTACGTTGGCGACCTGGTCAGCCCGTTGAAACAGGCACTGCCCGAGTACCGCCAGATCGAAATGCGGGTATGGCACGCCATCTGCCACCGCTTCGACATCGAGCCGGTGCTGCCGCCCAGCGTCCACGATGCCGACCTGATCGCCCTGGCCACCGAAAAGCGCGACCTGATGGCCCCGCACCCGGACGCCTGGCCGTGCCTCACCGGCACCCACCCGGCCCAGTTCCGCATCAAGCCCATGACCCAGCCCGAAGCCGCACAGGCCTACTTCGACCGGCTCATGCAGCTGCTAGCCACCACCCACCGAGCGAGGGCTGCCGCATGACCCAAGCCCCCGCCGCCACCCCAGCCACTGCCGTGCGACAGCACGGCGGCGGCCATCACCCGCTGAACCTGCCCTGCACGGCGCCGGCCGGCCGCCTGCATGACTCGCGCGGGGGCGTTATAGACCGCCGCGCCAAAGGCGCGACATCATCCAATACCCTGCCCGCCAGCTGCGCAGCAGCTGCACACCCCACGACAGGCGTGCGCCGCGCCCGCGAGTTGAGCCCATCGCTCCGCTCTCAAAGTTGCCAGCACGCGCAGCTTGTTAAGGGGTACAAAGGCCTACCTGTGCAAGCTTATTTCGAGAAACCGCTGCACGGTAAGAACCAATACATCGATTTCGTTCGCCACAGTAGGGAGCGTCCAGTTGTCCTTGCCATTCGCTTCGTAGTATCGAATGGATGCCATCAAATCTCTGAGGTGACTTATCAGCTCAAGAAACGCCGTAGCAGTTTCAGCATTAGCAAACCTAGTTGCATCGAACGCCTCTGCCTTACCGAGAAGGGTTCTCAGCCCATCGGATGCCTGGGACCAGTTGCCATTCTCAGCGATCACTTTGAGAACCAGCTGAAAGCCTTTTGCAGTCCTAGATATGTCCTTGGCGATTTTTGCCGCAACCGCAAGGCAGACTTCCTGAGATTGCAAACGCTCACTGTCTGCTCGCCTATCAGCCTGTCTGGCGATCCAGACCGCAGCCAGAATTGCCAAGATGGAGCCGACAGCCTGCACCCAAGCAGCAGCCGCCTCCGCCCTAACAATGAAGAAAACCGCTACAGCGGCAATGGGGCTCAACGCTACCCAGAGCATCACTGCACGCCAGGTGAATCGCGGCACGTCTCTATCAAGGAAGTTGTCAGACATCGCCGGCGCCTCGCCACCTCAAAAGCACCGAGCTTGCCGGCCCCCTGCCATGATGTCCAGCGGGGTGCAGCATGACCGCCCCAACCCAATTCGACCTGGCCACGGCGATCCGCTGGCCATTCCACCCGACCGAGATCCTGCTGGGCCTGCTGCACAACATCGTCAGCGTCTCAGGCGGCAAGGACTCGACCGCCCTCCTGCTGCTGGCCATCGCCCAGGGCGCGCCCAACCTGCGCGCCGTGTTCGCCGACACCGGCAACGAGCACGAGCTGACGCTGGAGTACATCGACTATCTGGAGCAAGCCACGGGCGTTAGCATCGAGCGACGCCGCGCGGATTTCTCCCGCCAGATCGCCCGCAAACGTGAGTTCATCTGCACCAAGTGGCGCGAACAGGGCGTGGCAGAAAACATCGTGGAAGCCGCCCTGCAGGTACTCCAGCCGAGCGGCATCCCGTTCCTTGACCTGTGCCTGTGGAAAGGCCGTTTCCCCAGTCGCAAGGCCCAGTTCTGCACCGAAGAACTCAAGCGCAACGTCATCATCGAGCAGGTCATGCTGCCACTGATGGACGGACAGAACATGATCATGAGCTGGCAAGGTGTACGCCGAGAGGAATCCGACGTGCGCCGCTATCTGGCCGAGTGCGACGAGGTGGGCGGCGGCCTCTACAACTACCGCCCGATCCTCAAGTGGGACGTGGCCGCCGTGTTCGAAGCGCACCGCTACATGGGTATCAAGCCGAACCCGCTTTACACCCTCGGCGCCGGCCGCGTCGGCTGCATGCCCTGCATCAACTGCCGCAAGGGCGAGCTGCGCGAGATTGCTGCCCGCTGGCCCGAGGTGATCGACCGCATCGAGCACTGGGAAAACCTCGTGAGACAGGCCAGCAAGCGCCAAGGCGCCACCTTCTTTGCCGGCGCCAATGCCAAGCACCAGCAGGGCTCAATCAAGGACATGAGCGCTCAGCAGATCGTCGACATCGCGAACATCCGCCAGGCCGTTGAGTGGTCGCGCACCACACGCGGTGGCATCCAGTACGACCTGATCGCCAGCGACGGCGAAACCGACGCCACCGCCTGCAGCAGCGCCTACGGCCTGTGTGACAGCGACTGGCAGCCGGTTGAAATGCAGGAGGACGCAGCATGAGCGCAGCCGAGGAACTGAACGCCTATCCCGTCGACAAGGTGCTGGAGGCCAAGCTGGCCGAGTTGATCGGCACCACGCAGAAGGCCCTGGAGCGCAAGCGCGAACGGAAGATCATCCCCGAGGGCGTCTGGCAGAAGCTGGATGGCCGCATCATCTACAGCATCAGCAGGTACAACGCATGGCTCGAAAGCCAATGGACATGCCCGCCGGCGTCGAATCCGTCGGCCAACGACTGCGCATCCGCTTCACCTGGCGCAAAGTCCGCCGCTGCGAAACGCTCCCCTATCCTCAAACGCCCAAGGGGATCGCGGCAGCCGCCAGTCTCCTTGATCAAGTAAAACAACTGAACCGGCTCGGCCTACTCACCGACGACAAGTATCTGGAGCTGTTCCCCAACACCAGCTACATGCTCGGCCAGGCCACGCCTACCTTCGGCGAGTATGCCCAGCTCTGGCTGGACAGCCGCGAGATCGTCAAGAACACCCGCAACAACTACAAGCGGGTGCTCAACAGTTACTGGATGCCCGACCTGGCCGGCATCCCAGTCAACCAGGTGACCTCGCTCATGCTGCGCAAGATCGTCCAGCGCATCGATTGGCCATCGATGACGGACAGGCGCTTTGCCGTGAACACCCTGAGCGGCATCTACCGGGCAGCAATCGTCGACGGGCTGATCGGCCAGAACCCGGCCGCGGCAATCCCCAAGGTGAAGGTGCAGGCCGCCGAGGTCGACCCCTACCTGCAGGCCGAGGCCGACCGGATCATCGCCCACCTGCACGCCACCCTGGAGGGCGCGCAGCGGGTCTATGCCCACTACTTCGAGCTGGCTTTCTACAGCGGCATGCGCCCCTGCGAACTGCTCGGCCTGGCCAGGGCTGAGGTCAACCTGGAGCGCAGGCGCGTGCGGGTATGTCGGGTCATGGTGGGCGGCGAGATCCACGAGCGCGTGAAAACCAAGTACGCACGCGACGTGCTGCTGAACGACAGGGCACTGCAGGCCCTGGAAGGCGCGCTGGCGATGCACGAAGACGCAACCTACGTCTTCAAGCCGGCGGATGGGAGGGGCGACTACATCGCCTCGGAGAGCACGCCCAAGGAATACCTCAAGGCGGCGACCGAAGCGCTGGGCATTCGCTGGCGACCGCAGTATGCTGCGCGCCACACCTACGCGACCATCTGCCTGATGGCCGGCATGACCCCAGCATTCGTTGCCAAGCAGCTGGGGCACAGCGTCCAGATCCTGCTCGAGCGCTACGCGCGCTGGATCGATTCAGACGCCGATCTGCTGGAGCTGGAGAAGCTCAAAGGTGGCGGCACTGGTACTGTTTTGGTACAGTCCGCGCCCCAAGATCAGGCAAGCGCCTGATACTTAAACAGTTTTAAAGGTTGTTGCGGCTTACCAAAAATAAGCCCTGACCACCCCCTAAAAGCCGGCCACAAGCCGGCTTTTTTATTGCTCGAAGAAATCCACCAAGATCCACAAGCCCTAGAAAATACAGGGCATTAGGCTTACCACCCATCCCAAGACGTCCACGAACACCCCACAGAGTCCGCTACCAAGGTGTGGGTCGAAGTGTGGGTGCTCCGCAGGATGGCGGTTGAACCGCACCTGAGCTTTGAGCCCGGCGGCGAAGCGCAGCCGAACGAGTGGGGGGGCCGGATCGACAGCCTGCCGTGCGCAAGACGTTCATCATCAGCGCATGGACTAGCGAGGTTTGCCAAGCCTATGCATAAACCGCTACTTGGCCGCGTACACCTGTAAAACCGCAAACCGGCAAAATCGCCAGCAAGAACTGTGTGCCCCCCTGGGTCCTGCGCTGAGACCGATCCAAGACGCAATTTTTACGATACAGACGGACTAGCGCCTGATCTTGCTCGCCGATTCACCACCGATGCCAAAGTGGTTTTTCGGCATCTCGGTGATGATCACGCGCACCCGCTCGATGGGCGCGTCCAGCGAGCGCGACATGGCCTCGCTGACTTCGCGGATCAGGGTTTCCTTTTGTTCGTCGGTGCGGCCTTCGAGGATATAGAGCTGGGCTATAGGCATGGCCTCGTCCTTCAAAAATAGTGGCGGCCGGCACGCAAGCCGGCCGCATGGGGTTTAAACGAAGCGCGCGGACACCGAGCCAAGGCCCTGGTAACGCACGGTGATGTTGTCGCCCGGCGCCACCGGCACCGCCGCGGTGATGCCGCCGGTCATGATGAAACTGCCCGCCGGGATATGTTCGCCGCGTTCGGCCAGCAGGTTGGCCAGCATCGCCACGCTGGAAGCAGGATGGCCAAGCACTGCGGCACCGGCACCGAGCTCCACCACTTCGCCGTTCTTCTCCATCACCACGCCGAGGGTGCGCAGGTCCACGTCGGACACATTGGCCATCTGCCCGCCGGTAATGAAACGGGTCGAGGAGGCGTTGTCGGCGACCACGCTGATCAGGTCAAACTTGAAGTTCTCGTAGCGCGAGTCGATCACTTCCACCGTCGGCACGACGAAGTCGGTGGCCGCCAGCACCTGGCCGATATGGCAGCCCGGGCCGTGCAGCGGCGCTTTGGTGACGAAGCTGATCTCCGCCTCGATCTTCGGGTGGATCAGTTTGGCGCAATCCACCACGCCGCCGTCGGCGACGCTGAAGTAGTCGGCGAGGAAGCCGTAGATCGGCGTTTCCACGCCCATCTGCGCCATCTTCGCCCAGGAGGTCAGGCCCATCTTCAGGCCGACGATCTTGTTGCCGCGGGCCTCCTTGCGCCGGCGGATTTCCCACTGCACGTCGTAGGCGTCGGCGAAGGTCATGTCCGGGTAATCGTTGGTCACCTTGCTGATGTCATGCGCATGCAGCTCGGCATTTTCGATGTGCTCGGCCAGGGCCAGCACCTGTTCGCGGGTCAGGGTACGGTTCATCAGTTGCGCTCCTTACGGGCGGCCAATAGGTCGAGGGCGACGTCGACGATCATGTCTTCCTGGCCACCGACCATGCGCCGTTTGCCCAGTTCGACGAGGATGTCCACGGCCTTGAGGCCGTATTTCTGCGCGGCCACTTCGGAATGACGGAGGAAGCTGGAGTAGACCCCGGCGTAACCGAGGGCCAGGGTTTCGCGGTCGACCCGCACCGGGCGATCCTGCAACGGTCGGACGATGTCGTCGGCGGCGTCCATCAGGGTGTAGAGGTCGGTGCCGTGCTCCCAGCCGAGGCGTTCGGCGGCGGCGATGAACACCTCCAGCGGCGCGTTGCCGGCACCGGCGCCCATGCCGGCGAGACTGGCGTCGATGCGGTCGCAGCCCTCCTCCACCGCGACGATGGAGTTGGCCACGCCAAGCGACAGGTTGTGGTGGGCGTGCATGCCGGTCTGGGTTTCCGGCTTGAGCACGGCCTTGACCGCACGGAAGCGCTCGCGCACGTCCTGCATGCTCAGCGCACCACCGGAGTCGACCACGTAGATGCAGGTCGCGCCGTAGTTCTCCATCAGCTTGGCCTGCTTGGCCAGATGCTCGGGGGCGATCATATGGCTCATCATCAAAAAGCCGACGGTGTCCATGCCCAGCTCGCGGGCGTATTCGATGTGTTGCTTAGAGACATCCGCCTCGGTGCAGTGGGTGGCCACGCGGACCACCCGCGCGCCGGCGGTGTAGGCCGCCTTGAGGTCGTGCACCGTGCCGATACCGGGCAGCAGCAGGGTGGCAATTTTGGCGTGGCTGATCACGTCGTTGACCGCCTCGATCCACTCCAGGTCGGTGTGCGCGCCGAAGCCGTAGTTGAAGCTGGAGCCTTGCAGGCCGTCGCCGTGGGCCACCTCGATGGAGTCGACCTTGGCCTGGTCCAGGGCGCGGGCGATGTCCTGCACATTCTTGATCGAATACTGGTGACGGATCGCGTGGCTGCCGTCGCGCAGGGTGACGTCGGAGATATAGAGTTTCTTGCCGGGGTTGAAGGTCATGGCGATTCTCCTCAGGCCTTGAGCATCGACTGGGCCATGCGCTCGGCAGTGGCCAGCGCGGCGGAGGTCATGATGTCGAGGTTGCCAGCGTAGGCCGGCAGGTAATGGGCGGCGCCTTCGACTTCGAGGAACACCGAGGTCTTCAACCCGCTGAACCGGCCAAGGCCGGGGATGTTCAGCGGCGCGGACTCGGGGATCACGTCGAACTGCACCTGCTGCTTCAGGCGATAGCCGGGCACGTAGGCCTGCACCGCCTGAACCATTTCCTCCACCGAGGCCGCGACGGCGGCCTCATCGGCGGCGGCGGACAGCACATACACGGTGTCGCGCATGATCAGCGGCGGCTCAGCCGGGTTCATGATGATGATCGCCTTGCCCTTGGCCGCACCGCCGATCACTTCGATGGCTTTGCTGGTGGTCTCGGTGAACTCGTCGATGTTGGCGCGGGTGCCGGGACCGGCCGACTTGCTGCTGATCGAGGCGACGATTTCGGCGTAATGGACCTTGGCCACGCGGGAGACCGCGGCGACCATCGGGATGGTCGCCTGGCCGCCGCAGGTGACCATGTTGACGTTGAGCTTGCCGAGGTGCTCTTCCAGGTTGACCACCGGCACGCAGTACGGGCCGATGGCCGCCGGGGTCAAGTCGATCAGGCGGATGCCCGGTTTGGCCTGGCGCAGCAGCGCCTCGTTCTGCACGTGGGCACTGGCCGAGGTGGCGTCGAAGACGAAATCGATGTCGGCGAATTCGGGCAGGTTGATCAGCCCTTCGACGCCGGCATGGGTGGTCGCCACGCCCATGCGCTGGGCGCGGGCCAGGCCGTCGGAGGCGGCGTCGATGCCGACCATGGCGCCCATTTCCAGGTACTTGGCGTTGCGCAGCACTTTGATCATCAGGTCGGTGCCGATATTGCCCGGACCGATGATCGCGACTTTGAGTTTCTGGTTCATCTGCAAGCCTCCAATTTAGGTGAAGCGCACGGAGGCGCTGCCGATACCGCCGATGTCGACGCGCATCACGTCGCCGGCCTTGACCGGCTCCAACGGCACCAGCGAGCCGGACAGGATCACCTCACCGGCTTTCAGCGCGATGCCGAAACGGCCCAGGGTGTTGGCCAGCCAGGCCACGCAGTTGACCGGCGAACCGAGCGCCGCAGCGCCGGCCCCGGTGCTGATGATGTGGCCGTTCTTTTCCACCACCATGCCGCAGGTGACCAGGTCGACCTGGCGCGGCGATACCGCCTGGTCGCCGAGCACGAACAGGCCGCAGGAGGCGTTGTCCGCCACGGTGTCCTGGATCTTGATTTTCCAGTCGCGGATGCGCGAATCGACGATCTCGAAACAGGGCATCACGCACTCGGTGGCGGCCAGTACGTCGGCGTTAGTCACGCCGGGGCCGATCAGGTCCTTCTTGAGGATGAAGGCGATCTCGCCCTCGGCTTTGGGCTGCATCAGTCGCTGGCTGATCGGCACCGCTTCGCCGCTGTTGAACACCATGGCGTCGGTCAGGTAACCGAAGTCCGGCTGGTGCACGCCGAGCATGTTTTGCACCGCCTTGCTGGTCACGCCGATCTTCTTGCCGATGATCTTCTCGCCGGCCGCCAGGCGTCGTTCGAGCATGCGCAGCGAGATGTGGTAGGCGTCGTCGACGCTGATGTCGAAGCCACGCTCGGTCAGCGGGCTGATCGCCTCGCGGTTGAGCATGGCCTGGTACAGCTCGTCGCCGAGCGCGTTGATCATTATCTGGTCCATGTCGGTCTCTCTCAGGAATGGCGGGCGTCGGCTTCGGCGAGGAAATCCTCGACCAGGCGGGCGAAGCGGGCGGCGTGTTCGATCTGCGTCCAGTGGCCGCACTGGCCGAACACGTGCAATTGCGCACGGACGATCCACTCGGCCAGGGTCAGCGAGGCGGCCAGGGGGATCACCTGATCCTCGCGGCCATGGATCACCAGGGTTTCGTGGGGCAAGGCGCGGATCTGCGCCTCGCTGCTGGCCAGGCCATCGACCCAGCGCTGGCGCGGTGCGGGGAACATCTGCGCGAACGACTCCTGAAAACCGGGGCGGATGCTGGCCTGGTAACGCAGCTCGGCCAGCTCGTCGGTGACCAGGCTGCGGTCATAGGCGAAGGTGTCCATCAGCCGGCGCATGGTGGCGAAGGACGGCTCATAGCCCCACACATCATCCAGGCCCGGGGTGATCGGAAAGCTCACCCCGGCGCTGCCCATCAGCACCAGCCGGCGCACGCGCTCGGGGTGGCGGATGGCCAGGGCCAGGGCCAGGCCGCCACCGAAGGAGTTACCGACCAGATCGGCCTGTTCGATGCCCAGGGCATCGAGCACGCCAAGCGCGTGTTCGACCCAGCGCTGTTGGTGGTACTGACCATCGGCCGGGCGTTCGCTGTAGCCGAAGCCCAGCATGTCCGGGGCGATCACCCGGCGGCGCTTGGCCAGCTCGGGCATCACCAGGCGCCAGTTGGCCCAGGCGGTGACGCCGGGGCCGGAGCCGTGGATCATCATCAGCGGGAAGCCTTCGCCGCTGTCGTGCAGGTTGGTGCGATAGCCGGCGGCGAGGATTTCGCGGCCGATTTCCGGGCTGTTCTGGGGTGCGCTCATCACGGCCTCACAACTTCACGCAGATGTTTTTCAGTTCGGTGTAGAACTCCAGCGAGTGCACACCCCCTTCCCGACCGATCCCGGATTGCTTGCTGCCGCCGAAGGCGGTACGCAGATCGCGCAGGAACCAACTGTTGACCCAGACGATGCCGGCCTCCAACTGCCCGGCGACGCGGTGCGCGCGGCTGACGTTGTCGCTCCAGAGGGTGGCGGACAGGCCATAGGGCAGACTGTTGGCCAGGGCGACGGCTTCGGCTTCGCTGTCGAACGGACGGATATGGCAGCACGGCCCGAAGATTTCCTCGGTGACCACCGCCGAGTCGTCGGCCAGGCCGGTCCAGATGGTCGGTTGTATCCAGGCGCCGCCCGCCAATGCCTCCGGCATCTGCGGCACGCCGCCGCCGGTGACCACGGTGGCGCCGTCGGCGACGGCTTGCTGGTAGTAGGACAGCACCTTCTCGCGGTGCTTGAGGCTGACCAGCGGGCCGAAGTTGCTCGTCGGGTCGTCCGGCGGTCCGATCACCAGGCTCTCGGCACCGGCCTTCAGACGGGCGACAAACTCCTCGAAAATCGAGCGCTCGACATACAGCCGCTCGGTGCCCAGGCACACCTGACCGCAGTTGGCGAAGGCCGAGCGCAGCGTGCCTTCGATGGCCTTATCCATGTCGCAGTCGGCGAAGACGATGCCGGCGTTCTTGCCGCCCAGCTCCAGCGAGACCTGGCGCACGCCTTTGGCGGCGGCGCGCATGATCAACTCGCCGGTGCCGGTTTCACCCGTGAAGGTGAAGGCATCGACATCCGCGTGCTCGGTGAGGAAGGCCCCGGCGGAATCGCCGCCGAAACCATGCACCACGTTGTACACCCCGGCCGGCACGCCGGCGGCCTGCATCACCTCGCCGAGCAGGGTGGTGGTCAGCGGGGTTTCCTCGGAGGGCTTGACCACCACGGTGTTGCCGCAGGCCAGGGCCGGGCCGACCTTCCAGGTCATCAGCAACAGCGGCAGATTCCACGGGCTGATCACCCCGATCACCCCCTTGGGGCGGCGCACCGCGTAGTTGATCGCGCCGCTGCCGTCCGGCGTGGCCATCTCGAAGGCTTCGCTGGGCACGTTCTTCAGCAGGTCGGCGAACACCTTGAAGTTGGCCGCGCCGCGCGGAATATCGATATGCGAAGCCAGGGATTTCGGCTTGCCGGTGTCCAGGCATTCGGCCTCGAGG
>JAESGS010000636.1_pt1 | contig 20331 bp, 13 predicted proteins | sample 9269761 | NCBI WGS metagenome assembly JAESGS01 (sample SAMN15741799, study PRJNA653493) | algae metagenome | isolation source: Cyanosarcina radialis HA8281-LM2 and co-occurring heterotrophs from damp... | place: USA: Makauwahi cave, Hawaii | collected 2011-01-06 | reverse complement strand
CGCTTGCGCTCGGCTTTATATATGCCTGCCGTGGTAGCGATGCGCTATAACCCGTTGCTCAAAGCTCTGAGCGAACGATTATTAAGCCGTGGCAAGGTCAAAATGCAGGTGCTTGGTGCCATTATGCGAAAGCTCATCCATCTAGCTTTCGGCATTTTGAAGTCAAAACAGCCTTTTGACCCGCATTATTCGATCGCTACCCCTTGACGGCTCAAGACAGTATCTACAAATATCTACAAATGTTATGGTAATTCCACAATTCATAATTCATAATTCATAATTCAGTTGATGCCGATCGCCAAACTGTATCGTACTGGTTTGTTAACACCTGTAGGATTGTATCGCCTGCTGGAATCGATCGCGACGACGGGTATCAATCTGATGGCACTGTTACGCCTCGCGGCCAAATTGCACCCTCGTCGCACTGCTGTAGTTGGTGAAGAGGAACAGTTGAGTTACGCCCAGCTTTGGCAACAGGCAGAAGCCCTGGCTGTCGCCTTGCACGTCGATTATGGCATCCGTCGCCAACAAAATATAGCGATCGCCTGTCGCAATCATCCGGCTGCCATTAAAGCGATCTTTGCCGCATCGCGACTGGGGGCGCACGTTTTTCTTATCAATCCCGAAATGAGCGCCGATCGAATTGCGGGATTGGCAGAACGTCTGAAGTTTGATTTTTATATCTACGACCTGCAAGATTCCCAAGCGATCGAACGGGCTGCACTTCAGGCTCGATCTCTCCCGGCTTACCATCCCACCGACCCCTCCGTCGATCGGATATCGTCGTCAATGCCTGGAAGCAGGAAAGCGCGTCTGCCCAAAGTCAAAACCGGAAACATCGTAGTAATGACGGGCGGGACGACCGGCCAGCCCAAGCCTGCCAGTCGCAAACCGTCTCTGTTCGACTTCCTGCCCCCGTTTATAGCCTTACTGCGGCAAGTGCATCTCGATCGCTATCGATCGGTCTACATCGCTACTCCCATCTATCATGGCTTCGGTTTAGCGGCACTGTTAATCGGAGTCATTCTGGGGGCCGAACTGTATGTAACTCCAAGATTCGAGGCTGCGCGATCGACTACCTTAATTACCAGGCATCAAATTCAAGTCGTAACCCTGGTGCCATTAATGCTCCAGCGGATGCTGCGGCACGACCCAGAGGCGCTATCGTCTTTGCGGTGCATCCTCAGCGGCGGTGCTGCCTTGAATCCAGCATTGGCAGCAGAGACGCTCGATCGCTTGGGTCCCAAATTATTCAATTTGTATGGCACATCGGAAGCGGGGTTTTGCATCCTGGCAACGCCAGAGCGTTTAGAAAAGAAACCAGCATCGATCGGTCAACCCGTTGTAGGCGTTCGAGGCAAAATCGCAATCGATGAAGATCGCGTGGCTAGCGATCGGATAATCGGTCGCCTCTGCATTCGCAGCGCCTGGTCAACCAGTCAAAAAAGCTGGATCGAGACGGGCGATCTGGCCTATCGAGATCTAGAAGGAGATATTTTTCTCTGCGGGCGCGTCGATGACATGATAGTCTCTGGCGGCGAGAACGTTTACCCGATCGAGTTAGAAAATGTCCTCATGCAGCATCCCGACATCGAATCGGCAGTCGTTGTCGGCATTCCCGATCCAGAATTCGGCCAGCGATTGAAAGCAGTGGTAATTGCCAAGCAGAACGCGACCCTCGATCGAGCAATTTTATTAGACTGGTTGAAGCCGCGCGTTGCCCGCTACCAGATGCCTGCGATCGTCGAGTTTCGGGACGAATTGCCCTATACTCCTCTCGGCAAGATCGATCGGAAATCGATGTCTGACTGAGTACGGGTAACCTTCGTGACGATTACTTTGTAGATCTGAAAGTACGATATCTCTCCCGACTTGAGGGCTACGGGTTGGCGGGAAAATTTCGCTAGAATCTGGAGGTGAATCGTCCTGATAAAATATCAAGCCACCTCGAACTCGACGAGTAAGTGATGATAAGCACGATCGCAGTCGAAGATTTGATATTTCTGACGCTGGCAACTGCCTTTTTAGCAGTGACGGGCTGGGCCTGGCGATCGACCAAACCTTACGAGCTACCGCAGCCCCTCCCTCATTGGTTTCGCTACTGGTTTCTGACCGTGCAAATCGGCGGGCTGGGTTTACCGCTGGTCGTTTTGGGCTGGGCCGTCTGGCAGGGACAGGCGATCGTCTCGATCGTGCTGTTGTCTTATCTGGGGCTGCTCGGCTGTCAGATCCTCTCCGAGTCACTCTGCTTGCGCCAGTTTCGTTCGACCGCTTTCATTATGGTTCCCTATCTCTACATTCCCTATCGGTTCTGGCAGCTTTATGAAGGACTGAATCTGGTCCCAACTCGTGACCTAGACTGGGTGCGCTGGTTTTTGCTGTTTGAGATGGCGTTGTGGATTGGCAACTACTGCCTGGATCTGGCTCAACTGCCGCGACTGCTGCACTGGGATCGTTCCGCAAACTAATGACCAAAACAATTGTCAATTCGCAATTGGCAATTCGCAATAGATGCCGTAAACACACCCCGCCCACAAGGAGACGGGGCTTTAGCCCTGATTAAAAGTTGAACAAAGGAGAGAAAGTTGGCCCTCCAATACACAACTCATAACCGAGCTTTCAGGCGAGTTTACTGTCGCCCCAAGAGTAGCAATATTATTGGCAGCGTTCCAATCAGCATCAGCTTCCAGTCCGCAGCAACCGCACTTAAACACTTTGCCATGGCGATACGACTTCCCTTGCTCTGGGTGGACGTGATGACAACGGCTGCAAGTTTGAGAGGTGTATGCTGGTGGCACAAAAACAACGGGAACTCCAGCCAAAATCGCCTTGTAAGTGACAAACATTTTGAGTTGATAAAACGCCCAATTGTTCGTTCGTCTCCGCTCAGTTTTGCTACGAGGATTGGTATTGAGAAACTTGCGAATATTGGTCAAGTCCTCAAACGCCAAGGCTGCACCTATGGTATGAGCCTCATTTACCAGTTATTTACTGATGCTGTGGTTGATATTTTTCTGAAACCTTGCTTCTCTCCCAGAGAGCCTCTTGAGGAGTCGTCTACTTCCTCTCGTGCGTTTAGATTGAAGCGAGGCTCTGACTCTGGAATAACGGTCGCGAGTAGCTTGCAGTTGGCTACCATCCCAACTCTTACCCGTGGAAGTGGTGGCAATATCTCGCCGACCCAAATCGACCCCAACCACTTTGGGAGTTTTACCAGTTGGTGGTGTGTCAAGTTCAACAGCAATCTGAATGTAATAGTCTCCACTGCGTCGTTTGACCAATGTGGCACTGGTGGGAGTTTGTCCCCTCAGCAGCGCCAATTGATAGTTGCCAATAGACAAAGGGAACCAAGCCTTTTTAGACATCAATGTGATGCCTACGTGTTGGTCGGACTCCCGATAAGTGAAGACTCTGGCATCCAAAGAAATGCTTCTTGGGCGAAACTGGTGGACTTGTTTAACTGCCTTCATGTTACCCACCACTCGACGGATGGCTTGACAGACGTGGTTGGCTTTCAATCCAGTTGCCAGCCTGACCGTGTAGTAGGTCAAGTGATGCAGCTTGGTTGTGTTACAACACCTCTCGCGCTTGGCTACTGCCAATATCTGATTGCAAGCATCCGCAAACAGGTGCAAGGTGCGGTCAATTTCTGGCCGCAAGTCTACGGGGACTTGGAGTTTGCACGATACGGATATTGTCTGAGTCATGCACTAATTATATTTCATCTACTTTGTTTATGGAAGGCGTTACACCCTGCCCCGCCTTCCTCCCTGCCCACAAGGGGACAGGGTTTCCAGGCGGGAAGACTTTTATGAAAATCGGATTTGGTATGACCCAAAGATGGAAGCTGAAACTTCCTGCGGATAGATGATGTTCGATCGGCTAATTTTTTTAATGGTTAATTAGAGGTTAGCTGGCCCAATATTCTTACCTTAAATTCTCCCTAATTCGCAGATTTTTCGAGCGTTCATGGCAAATAAAAAGTTGATATCAGCAGAAGTTGTAGAGCGAACATTATCGGCTTTATTGCCAGAAATAGTCAATTTCCTTAGATGCGATCGCTGTTTTCTCTACGTCCGAAATCCCGAAACTCGCTGGGGAAAAGTAGCATTTTGTTATTGTCGCGATCGCGATCTTCCCGATATTACCGATCGTACTTGGCAACTAGAATCTTCTGCGATCGAACGACAAGATCCAATGTTTGCGGCTGCTTTAAACTGTAAGCCTAGTATTTTTGTTGAAGATGTAGAAACTGCTAATTTTCAAGTAGTCAATCGGGAGTTCGAGCGAAAGCACTTTGGGCATAAAGCTCTAATTCACGCCCATTTATGCTGTGAAGATCGACTTTGGGGAGTTTTACAACCAGAAGTATTTTATCAACCCCGAATTTGGAGTCAAATCGATCGCCTATTCATTGAAGAGATCGCGCACTTAACTACGCCTTTAGTAATTGAATACGTCCAGCGCCATACGAATTCGATCGCCAAAGATATTAAAAAGTGATTATGATTGCCACGTGCCGCAGGTTTCAACCCAACGATCGCCAAATCAAACTGGGAATACCCCATTTACCGTACTCGCTGAGATCGCGCCGGAATAAATCAGTCCCCGCTGCATATCTAGGGTTAAAATCGTGCCGTCGCGAATCACTTGAGTCGCATTTCTCACGCCGACGATCGCTGGTAGTCCCAAACGTTGAGCGATGACGGCTCCATGGCTGCTCATGCTCTCGTCTTCAATAATCACGCCAGCAGCTTTTCGCATGGCCTCGACGAATTCGGCGTTAGTGGTAGGTGCTACCAGAATATCTCCTTGGTTAAAGTTGCCGACCTCAATTCCCCTCTTCGCCACTCGCGCTCGACCGCTGACCGCTCCCTGACCCAGACCGATGCCTTGACCGAGAATGGCCGTCACGACTTCGACTTTAATCAAATCGGTCGAGCCAGCCACCCCTTGAAGAGTGCCAGCGGTCATGACGACGACATTTCCTTCTGCCAGCAATTCCTTTTCTTGAGCCGCTGCGATCGCGGCTTGAAAGGTCTGGCTGGTAGTAGATAATTCCAACATGACTATGGGCTTGACTCCCCAAACCATCTGCAATCGGCGGGCGACATCGACATGAGGCGTAATCGCTAAAACCGGCTTGCGCGGGCGGAATTTAGAGACGTTGCGGGCTGTAGCCCCAGTTTTCGTCAAAGTCATAATTGCGGCTGCATCTAGCTGTTCGGCGATCTGCGTTACTGCCTTACTAATAGCGTTGGGAATCGATTTTCTCATATCTTCCCGATGAGAAGCCATTTCTTCTTGTTCGATCCGCACGGCAATTCGGGCCATCGTCTCGACTGCTTCGATCGGATAGTGTCCTATAGCCGTTTCGTTAGAGAGCATCACCGCATCAGTACCGTCGAGAATGGCATTAGCCACATCAGAAATCTCAGCGCGGGTGGGACGGGGATTATTGACCATGCTGTCTAACATCTGAGTCGCCGTAATAATCGGAATCCCCAGTTGATTGGCAGTCACGATTAGCTTCTTTTGGTGGATCGGTACTTCTTCGGCTGGCAGTTCGACCCCTAAATCTCCCCTAGCGATCATTACCCCATCGCACAAAGAGAGAATTGCTTCCATTTGTTCGATCGCTTCGTGTTTTTCGATTTTGGCAATTACTGGCACTTGTTTGCCAGCGTTAGAAATCAACTCTTTAATCTCTAGCACGTCTTGAGGATTGCGCACAAAGCTGAGCGCGATCCAGTCAACTCCCCGATCTAGACCGAACATTAAATCCTTGCGGTCTTTATCGGTAAGAGCTTTAACTGATAGGTAGACCCCTGGAAAATTCACCCCTTTGCTATTAGATAAAGGCCCGCCAACTACTACTCGACAATGCAATTCTTGGGCAACGCGGTCTACCTCTTCCACCATCATTTCAACTTTGCCATCGTCTAGCAAGATAGTAGCTTTGAGAGGGACTTCTTCCGCTAGTAAAGGGTAGGTGACGGAACTGATTTCTTGACTGCCGAGGATAGGCTTGCTGGTTAACGTGAATCGATCGCCTTTTTTAACTACGATCGATCCAGTTTCAAACTGCCCCAACCGAATTTTCGGACCTTGTAAATCTTGTAAAATCCCTACTGGCTGGTTTAGTTCAAAAGCGGTTTGCCGGATCAGGCTGATACTGCGTTGATGATCTTCATGAGTACCGTGAGAAAAATTCAGGCGTAACGTCGTCGCTCCAGCTTCAATCAAACGGCGTAGGATATGGGGGTGACTGGTGGCTGGGCCAATGGTAGCGACAATCTTTGTCCGGCGCATGGGAGAGGGGGAGATGGGGAGATGGGGAGAGAGGGCGAAGAGGGCGGGGACAAGGGGAAAGGTGAAGAGGTAAAGGGGAAAGAGAAATTCCTAATTCCACACTCAACACTCAACACTTAACACTCTACACTCCACACTCCACGGGAGGTCAGTAAATGGGATAGTACCACATTTAGGAAAACTTAAGCGATCGCCTCGATCGATAAGACTGGTGCTATGAGTCGGACATTAAAAACTTCAGCAAAGGCCGCAGCTACTTGTTGCCTGACTACAGCGAGATCGATTTCGGGGACGAACTGAGCCAAACTGGCTACAGGCTTATCGACAATTCCACAAGGAACGATCTGTTGAAAACCGCTGAGGTCGGGGCAAACATTCAAGGCGAAGCCGTGCATAGTAATCCAGCGGCTGACTTTAATGCCGATAGCTGCCACTTTGCCACCTTCCAGCCAAACCCCGGTCAATCCAGGTACGCGCTCCCCTTGCAATCCATAAATTGCCAGCACTCGGATTAACACTTCTTCTAACTGTCGGAGATACCAATGCAAATCTGTTTGGTAGCGCCGCAAGTTCAGAATGGGGTAGCCTACCAATTGTCCGAGGCAGTGATATGTCACCTCACCACCCCTTTCTACCCGATAAACCTCTGCTAGGGAGTGTTGAGTGTTGAGTTCTCTTCTCTCCCCATCTCCCCATCTCCCCATCTCCCCATCTCCCCATCTTCCCATCTCCCCCTTAATCTCACCTGGAGCGAATTTCAGGAAGTCCAAACTCGCTCCCTGTCCCAGAGTGTAAACGGGGGGATGTTCGAGCAAAATCAGCACGTCATCTAGTTGCGGATCTTGCAGGCGCGATCGAACGAGCGATCGCTGCCATTCTAAAGCCTCAGCATAGGGCATCTGGGGGCGATCGTAGAGCCAGCATTGATAAGTCATCTGCATTATGAAGTATGAATGATGAATTCTTGTGGGATAGCCCTCTGGGCTGTCCCACTCCGATGGCTATCCCATAATTACCGGATTGAATTAGAGCCTTGTAAGCTGTTAATAGCCGTTTGTGCAGCTTGTCGAACTTCAGAATAACTGTCTACTAAAAGAGGAGTTAAGTGAGGAATGGCTGAAACTTCTCCCAAGTCACCCAACTCGTCAGCCGCATTTTCTCTGACTATATAATCTCGATCTTGTAGTTTCTCTAACAACAATGGTAAAGCTCGATCGGGATGCAATCGAGCGATAAATCTTAAGACACTGCTTTTAACTTCAGGAGCAGGATGTTCTAACATGGGCAAAACTCGCTCTAAGGCATCTTTCTGTCTTAATTTGCATAATCCATCTATAGCTTCTGCCACAATTAGCGATCGCCGATCGCCCAGGTAATTTAGCAGCAAAAAACGCAGTTTTTCTGGTTCTACAGCATACTCTGTCAGCGCAAACAAAATCCCTCTCAATCGGTCTGTATCTTCTTCATCTATCGCTTGATAATCATCTATAGCTTGATATAAGTAATCCATTCCAGCATTACCTTGCTGGACGATCGAGAAAGCTATCTCTGTATAGTACGTTGAGGTATCCTCGCCTTCTAAAGGAGGTTGCTGGAAGCGCTCGATTAGTTGTTCTAGATTTAAGCGATCGAGATCTGCATAAAAGCTCATTATCGGCACGGGAGTATAAACAGGAAGAACATTAGACATCTCCAACAATATATTGTGAAGTAGCCATCGTGCCTGCCTTTGAGTTTAACTTCTGGAGATGTCTATTCAAAGCTTGACACTCCAGACTCTATATTAGTCTCATATGTCAAAAAATGAAGCCTGCTGGTGCAGGCTAAAAATCGAGTCGTTTGACTTGGAGTTATTTAAATTATAGTATAAATGTACTATAAAATCCAGAAATGCTCGACTTAGCTAAAATTCAAAAGTAGATAAGCTGAATTACTGCAACGCTTTTTAGCCATCGAAAAATTAAATAATAGTAGAATATCTAGCTCAAACTGGCGATATTGTCACTCTATATTCACTCAAGTTATCGAACTATCCCTAAAAAATATGTACCGATCGATCTCGATCGCTTAAACCTACATAATAATATTATTTTATCTATAAACCAATACAGGAAATCTGTAGTAATTTGGAGATACTCCAGTTAGTTGTAGAGTCTAAGTTTAGCAATCCAGGATTGAGTCAAAAAATCCTAGGACTTTTGCTAATTTGTTTTTAATGCCAAGTTTCGCTTAATTAAAGGGTTAGTTAAAATGAGCGATCGCACTTTGAATTTTTCAGAATTATCCCCCAATTTTCCAGAGGCAATTTTAACAGTCAGTCAGGAAGAAATTGAAACAAGTCAGATGACAATTGAAGGGACGCTACCAGAGGATATCTATGGTCACGCCTTCATTTTGGCACCAGCCGGACACGTAGATTCTCCTCACATTCCAGGGACTTCGATCGTCACTCCCTCCAAGAATGGTACGCCCTTTTTTAATGGCGATGGTTCGATCTATCGACTAGATTTCGATCGACCCGGCGAAGTGTTTTTAAAAACTAAAATTGCCAAAACTCCTTGCTACTACGCCGATGCGGCTAGCAAACCCGGTAGTAAATATGCCGAGTATGGTTTTGGAGATTTAGGTTTAGCGCGTTTGTCACCGTGGTTGGGGGTGCGGGATGAAGCCAATACCAACTTGCTGCCGATGAAATTTAAGGGTGAGAGCGATCGCTTGCTAGTTGTTGGTGATGTCGGCCGTCCCTACGAAATCGATACCGATTCCCTAGAACTGGTAACACCCGTGGGCTGGAATCGAGAATGGAGCGAACAATTGCCCCTAAATCTACCATTTGAGATGGTGATGAATACGGCGCATCCTTATTTTGACGCTCGTACTAATGAACTGTTTACTGTCAATTTTGCTAAGTCATTATTGACGATGGTATCAGTTATCTTTAAAAGTGATTCGACTAAAATACCTCAGCTAATTAAACGGATAGTTGAAGAATTTGCCGATTTTCTTAAGCATCCTCTAAATCTAAGAAACTTAGAAATAACTAGGGAATTGCGAGAAATATTTGAAATTCTTAAGTCAGAAATTAGTGAAATTCCAAATAGCATTAAAACATTTTGGCACGATTTACAGCAACTTCTCAAAGAAGCAATTAGCGGTAAATCTTCAGTGATAATTGACGAATTAAAGCAATTATTAGAACTAGTCAAGCAGATATTAGAAGGCTTGAATAAAATTGATGATTTTGTCGATATCGTCCGTTGGGATGGGAAAGGCGCTCTATCGCGATGGCAAGTCAAGCTACCGAATGGTTCGCCCGTCAAAATTAAGCAAACGATGCACCAAATTGGAGTTACCCAAGATTATGTGGTGTTGATGGATACGGGCTTTAAAGTCGGACCGGAGCAGTTAGTTACTAAGCCAATTCTTAAGAATAAGAGGTTGGAAAAAATAATTAGAGATTTGTTTGATTATCCAGAAGCACCTGAAACTCAGATTTATCTGGTTAGTCGTGCCGATCTAATTGCTGGAAAAGCATCGGTAATGGCAAAACATCTATCCATTCCTGGGGCAGTAATTCACTTTGTGGTGGATTATGAAAATCCTCAAAATCAGATTGTCCTCCACGTCGCGCATAGTAATGCTTGGGATGTCGCCGAATGGGTGCGAGAGTATGACACGTCTCCTCTCGGATCGACCTCTCCCCCGGCCCCTCTCCTGCAAGGAGAGGGGGGTCAAGTTCGGGGGTTAGGTCAGCGTCCGATAGGGATGGTATCGAATCCTGTAGACTTACACTCTTTAGGCAGATATGTAATTGATGCCGAAAAGGGAGAAGTAAACCTGGCAGGATCGAAGGTAATAAGCGATCGCGATTTAACCTGGGCAACTGCTATTTACGCCTACAACGATCGCGCTGCTACCCAAAAATTTGACCATATCTATTGGAACTCTTGGGGATGTTGGGGAGATTTACTGACTGACTTCGTAGTGCAACTGTATAAAAACTATCCCCGGCAGCTATCGGTAGCAGAAGTTCTAGAAATTGCTAAAGAGGGAAAACCAGCTAATTTAGTTAGGTTGGCAACTGGATCTAAAGAGGAAATGGCGATCGCCGATAGCTATCAGTTTCCCCCTGGTTATTTGGGTAACTCAGCCCAGTTTGTCCCCAAAAAAGGCGACGAAAATAGTCCGACAAATGGCTATCTTCTTTGTACCGTACTATTTGAAAATCGAAGTCAAATCTGGGTTTTTGACGCTCAAAACTTGTCGCGAGGAGTATTGTGCAAACTCAGTCATCCTCGACTCAAATTTGGGTTTACCACTCACAGCACTTGGTTAGCTGAAATTGCTCCGCGCACGACTGATTACTACATTCCGGTGCGTCAAGATTTTGCCGATTTAGTCGAGCAACAACCCCAACGGATCCAGCAATTGTTTGCAGAAGCAGTCTATTCCCAATATCCCAATCCGCCTCAACCGACTGGATATCCCCCAATTCCCAAAACGCTAGCTACTACCAACCGTCGCGAACTCGATATCCAACTCGACGTTCTGGAATCGAAATTGCCAGGAAATACCCTCCCCGAAGGATTGCACGGTCACGTCTTCATCGTCGGGCCGGTAGGTTCTATTGACTCTGGCGGCCTGCCTTACCCCGATGGCGATACCATCTTCAATGGCGATGGCATGATTTATCGCTTAGACTTCGATCGATCGGGTGAGGTGCGCTTAAAAAGCCGCCTAGCTAAAACTCCCTGTTACTATGCCGATTTAGCCACTCAACCTGGAACTAAGTATGCTAAATACGGATTCCGCAATTTTGGCATCGAGCGGTTTTCCCGATCTTTGGGCGCTCGTAATGAGTTAAATACAGCTTTTCAACCGCTAAAATTTTCCCCTGACGAACCAGAACGGTTGCTGGTAACTTACGATGGCGGCCGTCCGTATGAAATCGACACCGAAACTCTAGAAGTAGTGACTCCGGTGGGGAAAAATTCCGAGTGGCGGCCGGAGATTTCTCTCGACTTTCCTTTTCCCCCGGTTTTAGGTACGGCACATCCAGGCTTCGACCCTCACACCAAAGAAATGTTTGCGGTCAATTTTGGCAGGTCGTTACTTAACTTTTTAGAAACCGTTCCCATCCTTTACGATTTAGGACAATTGCCGAATGAAGTCGAAGCCATTTTGGAAAAGTTTGCTGCCTTTTTGGGAGAACAAAACCAAGTAGAAAAATGGTTCCGCCACCTTTATCAATCCTCTCTAGATATCTGGAAATTTTGGCTGCGCCTCATTGAGAAAATTACCAAACTAGAAATTCAAAACTTTGTCTATCTCATCCGTTGGGATGGGGTGGGAAACTTAGAAAGGTGGAAGCTGGTACTCCCAGATGGCTCGCCAATTGCGATCGAGCAAACTATGCACCAAATTGGAGTGACGAAAGACTACATCGTACTGATGGATACAGCTTTCAAAACTGGTCTGGAACAGGTACTCAACAACCCGATGCCAGAAAACAAAGAGATCGAAAAACTTCTCAGAGAATTATTGACTCGTCAGATCGAGCCTAACTCGAAAATCTATATCGTGCGTCGGGCAGATCTGAAGCGGACGACCTCTCCCCCAACCCCTCTCGACCTCACCCCCAGCCCCTCTCCTGCAAGGAGAGGGGAGCAAGGAGAGGGGAGTATTATCTCCCCCTTCCCTACGAGGGAAGGGGGGACAGGGGGGTTAGGTCCAGAAGTTGAGGTAGTAGCCCATCAATTGACTATTCCCCTCCCTGCTTTCCATTTCTTTGTCGATTACGACAACCCAGGTAGCAAGATTACCCTGCACGTCGCTCATCCAGCGGGGGAAGATGTGGCCGAATGGATTCGCGAATACGACGTTTCTCCCTATCCCCCTCACCAATCAATGCCGCCCAGCAGTCACGGACTGCCAACCGAAGAAACCGATGTCAGTCGTTTGGGACGCTACGAAATTAACGGGGAAACGGCAGAACTGCTAGATTCTAAAGTGATATATGATTCTAAGTTAACCTGGGGCGTAGCTTTGGGGACTTACTGCGATCGCCCCGAACGAGTAGAGAATATCTACTGGCAGTCTTCAGGATTCTGGCAAGATCTGATAAGCAAATTCATCTTCGATCTCTACCGAGATTTTCCCGAACGGTCGATTCCAGCAGATGAGGTGCTGGCAATTCCAGATGGCGGACGCGGACGACCAGCTTCTTTGTTTAGACTGGATACTAAGGCCATGGCGATCGTCGATGCTTACGAATTTCCCTTAGTTTCTCCAGATGGTAAAAGTTGGGACCCTCACATGACCAGTTCTCCTCAGTTCGTCCCCCGCCAGGGAGGCGATGGCAGTTCCACCGACGGCTATATTATCTGTACGGTTTATAGCGATCGAGGCAATCAATTCTGGATTTTCGATGCCAAGAATCTCGCTCGGGGCCCTGTTTGCCAACTCGGTCATCCAGACCTGAATTTTTCCCTCACGTTGCATACGGCTTGGTTGCCTCAAATCGATCGTCGCACGGCTAGTTACAACTGTCCGGTGCGCGAAGATTACGAGGAACTGCTGAAGCGACAACCTCAAGAAGTTAAAGACCTATTTACTACGGAAGTGTACCCGCATTTTGAGTAACCAGAATGTCACTCGATTTTGGATTTTGGATTTTGGATTGGCTCCGCCTTGAAAAGACGAAGCTTGTAATTCCGAATAATTTTTGGCTGATTCGCCTTGAAAGGCTAAGGTGTATACATCTTAAGTTATCGGTTATGCGGTTTCACATCTCGATCCCCCTAAATCCCCCTTTTTAAGGGGGACTTTGAGAACTTCCCCCTCCTTGGCAGCGAGTGAATCTCGCTGCGACTCCCCCCCTTTTTAAGGGGGGCTAGGGGGGATCTGCGAGGGATTCAGCATCAAAATTAAAGATGTGTATACACGTTAGCCTTGAAAGCGGAGGCTTGAAACCCATTTTTTTCGGTCAACTCGCAATTGTAAGTTGCGAGTTGACTCGTCTCGATTACCGATTGGGAGAAACAGAGGTTTTAGACGAACGATCGCGCCGCAGTAAGATCGGGGCCGGACGCTCTTCGACTTGGGGTTCTGGCTCCCCGTTCATCCAAGCGGGTCGAGTGCGATCGTATACCATTTGCAGGGCAGCAGCGGCGATCGCGTGAGCGTCGTATTCTTCGCTCAGTTGCGCCACGATTGGCAAGAAAGAAGCCATCCGTTCCCCTGTCAGAGTTTCTCGAACTTGAGATTGCAGATTCTCTAAATACCGCTTTTCGATTTGATTGCGGGTAGGAATCGGGCAAATTTTCAAGCTTTGCCGCACTCGCCGCTCAATTAGCTGGAGCTTGCGCCGTTCTAAGGGGTGAATTAAAGAAATCGCCGTGCCAGAATTGCCAGCCCGTCCGGTACGACCGATGCGGTGAATGTAATTTTCTGGGCTATCTGGCAAGTCGTAGTTAATTACGTGAGTCAGATGATCTACATCTAGACCGCGAGCCGCAATATCTGTAGCTACTACCCACCGCACCTGATTTTGGCGGAAGCGGTGCAATAGCCGTTCCCGCTGAGTTTGAGACAGGTCGCCGTGATATTCGTCAACGCTGTGACCGGCCGCTTGCAGTTGGTTGGTTAGTTCTGCCGCTGCTTTCCGCGTCCGCACGAAAATCAGAGCAGATTCTGGATCTTCCAGTTCTAAAATCGGTTGCAAGGCTTTGGCTTTGCTCCAACCACGGGGGATAAAGAAGACTTTTTGATGGATCTTCGATGGCGTGGCCTTAGGTTGCTCGACGGAGACAGTCACGGGAGAGTGCAAAAACTTCCCGATCAGCGATCGAATTACTGGCGGCATGGTGGCGGAGAAAAATGCCGTTTGCCGTTCGGTTGGCACCTGCTTCAAGATTTTTTCCACATCGTCGATAAAGCCCATGCTCAGCATTTCATCGGCTTCATCTAACACCAACCATTTGACTTGACCTAGTTTTAAACAGCCTCGGCCGAGCAAGTCGATTACCCGTCCGGGAGTGCCGATAACTATGGGCGCTCCTGCTTGCAAGCGCCTCAGTTGCAAGTCGATCGATTGACCGCCATAAACTGTTACTCCCAATCGGCGATCTCCGCTGAAAGAACGAATTGCTTGGGTGACTTGTAGGGCTAGTTCCCGCGTGGGGGTGAGAATTAAAGCTTGAATTGAGGGATCTTGGCGATCGATCCGCTCTAAAATCGGCAGGGAAAAAGCTGCGGTTTTACCCGTGCCTGTTTGCGATTGTCCGACTACATCGCGCCCGCTTAATAGTTGAGGAATTGCTTGGGCTTGAATTGTCGTCGGTTCAGTCAAGCCTAGAGTTTCTAAAAGAGTAGCTGTGGTTTCAGAAATTCCGAGGCTAGTAAAGGAAAGGGTCATAATTTATATTTACTGGTGTGAGTTGCTAGTTTTTCCAGAGTGGAACTCGATCGAGAATACAGAAGTTCAGAAGTTCAGGAGTTCAGAATATTTTTGCTTTTCGACCTCACGAAGTTCTGGCAAGCACATTCAAGCTAAGGATTTAGATCCAAAACCTAGATTCTGAGCTTTGACGGCTCAATTTTTAGCTGGAACTCGAATCCTTTAGTGAGAGTATTCTTGAGGTTTAACTTCAAATCGGAGAAATTACTCGATCGACTGTTTAGAGGCGCGATCGCTCGCGTCTGAGATTATGAGATGAGTTCAAAGACTTAGGACTTCAGCAGCATCGCGGCTAACAGCCGTGGCTGGGGGAACAAAGTCCACGATACCAAGACTGCATACAACGTTCGACTTGATAAGATTCCCAGGAAGCCCAACAGGCATCCTTTAGTTCTGCTTTGAGAACGCGGGCAGGTTATGTAAGCCCTAAGACTGTAACCCTTGAGTATCATCTTAACACTTCTTTACGTTTTCGATCGGGCGATCGAAGTTTTTTTTAGCACGCGGGGGCATTAAACCGATGAAAGCCTTATAATCACTAAGTTTGCCAGTTTTAAAATTTCTTTACTTTTTGCGTGTGTTACCCTGAATAGATAGCTTGAGTCAGTCAGCCTAATCTACGGCTTCAAATGAAGTCAGAGCGGGGAAACCATTTTTGGGGCGTATCTCTAACTTCAAATAGAGAAGGACATCTCTCAGTCCTAGCCCGTCAGCTAACCTCGTAGGCATTGAGAGGAGATTGAAGAGGCCAAAAATTTAACCTTGCCCTCATCAGTGTTCCTAGTCGGTACTGCTCGGTTTTTTTGTACCTAAATTGGAGGCGCTATATATTGCGTCTCTATAGACGTGGGGGTAGGAAGTCATGAACTTATCATTTTTTGCTGTCGCCGCCCAGGCGACTTGGAAGCAGTTAAAACCAGCAATTGTCAAAGAAACGGTATTGCTACCAGCTTTGGGTTTTGCCGGACTAATTTTGCTGTGGTGGGCAATAGCACTCGTGCGTCGCGATTTGATGCCCACTCCCCTAGATGCAGTAACCAAGAACCTAGACTATATCCTCAATCCTTTTTATCGTCGCGGCCCTGGAGATTTGGGGATAGGTTGGTTATTGTTAGCCAGTTTGCGCCGAGTCATCGCCGGATTCTCTCTAGGAGCAGCAATAGCCATTCCTGTAGGATTAGCGATCGGGATGTCGAGAACGACCATGTTAGTTGTCAACCCGATTATTCAACTGCTCAAACCCGTATCTCCCCTAGCTTGGTTGCCTATCGCTCTAGCAATTTTTGGCTTAGCAGAACCTTCAGCGGTGTTTGTAATTTTCATTACTTCTTTGTGGTCTACCATTATTAACACTGCGTTAGGTGTTTCCAGCATCTCAAAAGACTATCTAGATGTTGGAAAAATGCTAGAAATGCCTAAATTCAGGCAAATATTTAAGATTATCTTGCCTGCTAGTTTGCCCTACATTTTTACAGGCTTGCGGATTAGTTTGGGAGTTGCTTGGTTGGTTATTGTTGCGGTCGAAATGCTCACAGGCGGCATTGGCATCGGCTTTTTTGTGTGGGATGAATGGAGTCGCCTCAATCTCAGTTCTGTCTTTTTAGCAGTATTTATCATCGGGTTAACAGGTTTGTTGTTGGACTACGCCCTGGTCAAAATCCAAACCCTAGTGACTCACCGCCCAGTTCGCTCTTAGAGAGAGTTTTAAGTGTGGAGTGTTGTAGAAAGTGTTAAGTGTTGAGTGTTGAGTGTTGAGTTACAAAATTCCCCTCTACTCCTCTGCCCTATCTTCACCCTCACGCCCTCACACCCTCTCCCTTCTCTAAAAATTTGCGATCGACAGCCACTATCAACAGACCTCTGGCATAAGTCGATAACTTATCAAAAGCATCTGCGTTTATCTGCTGTACCCTTCGGGAAGCCGCTAGCGCGTCTACATCTGCGTTATAAATCTAAAATTTGGATTTTTGCCAGAGGTCTAATGGTGTTGCTGCGTAAATCCTGAATTAATGCTGTGTCCCAAACTTCTTGTGGGTTATCGGTGAGGCAGGGCGGGTTCGATTTGACAATTAAGTTGTGCCTCAAACTTGACTGGCAAAACCCGCCCCTACGGATCGCCCGTACAGATTGCCCCTACAAACATCTTTTGCATCCTTAATTTTCAAAATTTTGAATTTATGGCTTATGAACAACAGTTGGAATCGACGATCGTTTATTCAAGGGTTGGGAGCGAGTGCCTCTGTCATAGCTGCGTCTGCTTGCGGGATTAAAAGCGATCGCTCTCCTCAAGGAATTCCCGAAGCGGCTTTAGCTGTAGAACCAGTCGTCAAACCCGAAAGCTTAGAAAAACCAAATCTTACAGTCGGCTACGTTCCGGTTAATGACTGCGCGCCGTTTGCGATTGCTTGGGAAAAAGGATTTTTTCGCAAGTACGGATTGAATGTCACTCTCAGCCGCGAGTCTAGTTGGGCTAATTCTCGCGATGGTGTCATTTTCGGGCGCTTAGATGCTTCTCCTGTGGTTTCAGGGGCAGTAACTAATGCTAGAAACGGGGCCGAAGGGGCGCGTCACGCTCCCTTGTGTGCGGCGATGACGATTCACCGCCACGGCAATGCCTTAACGATGAACCGAAAAATATGGGAAGGAGGCATTCGCCCTTGGCACGAATATAAAGGCGATTTAGAGGCATTCGGACGAGTTTTCCACGATTACTTCGATCGGATGTCGATGGAGGAAAGAGTTTGGGCAGTAGTGCTGAGTTCGTCGATTTACGAGTATTTCGTGCGTTACTTAGTCGCCGCTGCCGGACTAAATCCAATAGAGGAGTTTCGGATTATCATCACCCCACCCCCGCAAATGGTAAGCAACATGAGAATCGGTGCCATGCAAGCTTATATGGTGGCAGAACCGTGGAATACTCGCGCCATTTCCGGTAATGAGGGCATTGGGTTTACCTTCGCTCAAGGACGAGAAATTTGGCGGGGACACCCAGATCGAGTATTGGCAGTGATGGAGTCGTTTATTGAGGAAAATCCTCAAACTTATCGTTCTCTAGTCAAGGCGATGCTGGAAGCTTGCCAGTATTGCAGTAAACCGGAAAACCGGGAAGAAGTTGCCGAAATAATTTCTGGGCGATCGTTTACTGGAGCCAAGCCGAAATTCACCAGGCCGGGAATTGTTGGTAGTTACAACTACGGCGGATTTGACGGCAAAGAACGGACAATTAAAACTCTGGAAACGACCATTTTCTTCGATCTACCGACTGGAGTTTCTCAAGTACCAAACGACCATTCGACTTTTCTTTGGCAGTCAGAAAGTCTCTGGTTAATGACGCAAGCAGCCCGTTGGGGACAAATTCGAGAATTTCCCAAAAACGCCGAAGCTATTGCCCGTAAAGCGTGGAGAACGGATTTATATCGAGAGATTGCCACTGAAATGGGCATTACCTGTCCTCAAGAAGATTACAAAATCGAGCCAGCGGAGGCATTTATCGATCGAAAGCCTTTCGATCCTACCGACCCAGTACGTTATCTCAACAGTTTTGAAATTCGAGCCAACGCCCCGCAACGATTTTATCAAGCAAGAACTTAGGAGTTTAGGAGTCTAGGAGTTTAGAAGTTGAAGAAGTGAGAAGTGTGGGGTGTTTGGAAATGTTAAGTGTTGAGTTGTCAGTTGTCAGTTGTTAGTAATGAATATTTTCCTCTGTCTCTCTGCCTCCCTATCTCCCCATCTCCCCATCTCCCCATCTCCCCCCCCTCTTTCCCCTCAGCCCTTCTTTCACCTGTAAATAGGGAGTATATTAATTATGCGATCGACAACTTTTTCTACCGATTTTGACGAGCAAATGGCAATCGATAATAAATTTCTTGTCATCGAAAATCTGTTTAAAGCTTTTAGCAAACCCGATGGCAGTCAAGCGGTCGTTCTCGATGGGATCGATTTGACTGTTGGACCAGAAGAATATATCTCAATTATCGGTCACTCTGGCTGTGGAAAATCGACTTTGCTCAGAGCGATCGCGGGCTTGGAAAGACCGACTTCAGGGCTGATTACCCTAGAGGGAAAAGAAATTCGCCGTCCTGGAGCCGATCGGATGATGGTGTTTCAAAACTATGCTTTACTGCCTTGGCTGACGGTGCGAGAAAACATTCGGCTAGCGGTAGATGAAGTCCTCCAAAATGTCAATCGGGCTGAGAAAATTAGTTTGGTTAACGAGCATTTAGAAATGGTAAATTTAACCGCTGCGGCTGATAAATATCCCGACGAACTTTCTGGTGGTATGAAACAACGAGTAGGAATCGCTCGCGCTTTAGTAACTCGGCCCAAAATGCTGCTGATGGACGAACCTTTTGGGGCATTAGATGCTTTAACCAAACGCAAATTACAACAACAAGTGCTAGAAATTTGGGAAAGTCATCGCCAAGCAGTGATGATGATTACCCACGACGTTGATGAAGCCATTTATATGTCCGATCGCATTATTTTGATGACTAACGGGCCTGCTGCCAAGATCGGCGAAATCTTGGAAGTGCCTTTCGATCATCCGCGCGATCGCCATGCCATGCAAGAATCTTCAACGTATTACGAACTCCGCAACCACGCTCTAGGCTTCTTAGAAAAATTCCAGTAATTAATTAGGATCTCAAAAGCTTTGGCAGTGTGAAGTGTGAAGTGTGGAGTGTTGAGTGTGGAGTTAAAAATAACTCCGAACTCCGAACTCCGTTGGCGCAGCCTGTCCGCAGGACATACTCCGAACTCACCTCGCCCTCTCCCCTACAGCGGTGCGTAGCCAAAAGTAACGTTAAATTTCTGGCACCAAATGACAACCGATCGAAAGTCTTTGGGGTTGACATCGGCGGGAATCGAATACTTTTGAGTGCCGCTAGTATTTTGTAAGCGACCGAGGTTAACGTAATCTGACTGGTTGTAGTCTCGCGGTGGATTAGCACGATGCAAAACCACGTATAAATCGGGGCCGTTATCGCTTTTGAAGGCTTCATCTAGCACTAGATAGCGTTGACTGCCTTCTGTAACTATTCGGGCGCTGCCCTCGGTATTATGTCCGACCCCTACGAAGTTACTAGCACCTCCAGGAGTTCTTGGGCTGGATTGACTGGTTGTGGTTGCAGGCTCGTTTGACTGTTGGCGAGGTGTCTCTCGGTTGCAGGCTACGGTAAACAGGGCAAGCGTCAGTAAGATCGCCAAGGATTTTAGTTTCATCGGTTTCTTATCCTCAAAATTAACTAGTTAGGTGTTGGCAAGACTTACGCCAATTGGCGCGCTCCTACTAGTTAACACAAGCTTTCACAGCGATTTTCCTAACTAAGGGGCAATAAACCTGCAAACCCCCTGATAAATTTTAGCTTTCAGCCCTTGATACTAAATCCGGTTTGAAAAACCTTGAATCCCCCTCACCCCCGTCCCCTCTCCCTTGGGCTACCGTGTATACATAAGTCCCCCAGAGCTTTGCTAGACGCGGCTTGCCCTCATCCCCCAACCCCTTCTCCCCAGGGAGAAGGGGAGCCAGAGTCAAGCCAGTTTCCAGTTCAGTCGCCAGCAAT
>JAESGS010000635.1_pt1 | contig 20333 bp, 15 predicted proteins | sample 9269761 | NCBI WGS metagenome assembly JAESGS01 (sample SAMN15741799, study PRJNA653493) | algae metagenome | isolation source: Cyanosarcina radialis HA8281-LM2 and co-occurring heterotrophs from damp... | place: USA: Makauwahi cave, Hawaii | collected 2011-01-06 | reverse complement strand
GGGGGGGTGGCGAAGCGGGACTTGTGGGGGGGGGCGCCGCCCGGGGTCCCAGGGAACGACCGTGGGCCGAAAATCCGCGCCAACCACGGGGCCGCGACCCGCGTACCATGACTGTGTAACGGCGCTGTTACAACCCCCTCAAGTTCCGCACACGGACCGGGCGGAATCGTGTAAATTGGAAAACGCGAAGCGGTCCGGGTTCGTCTCAAGTCTGAGGCGAATTGTCGGCACGCGGATCGGAACCGCCCCCACTTGCCGAACGGGACCCCGATGAAGCCCCTGCGAGAGTTACGACGCTGGCTCGGCCGAACCGGGCGGGACCGGCCTCTCGCGGGCAAGGCCCTGCGGTGCGAACGGCTCGAGGACCGCCTCACCCCCGCTTCCGGCCTCACGACCGGCACCGAACTCCTCGCCGTCACCACCTCCGGCCAGCCGATCCGCGACCTTCAAAACGTCGTCGCCGCGTTCGACCTCGCCGGGGCGATCGATTTCTCCCGCACCGAACTCGTCCTCAGCACCGCCGACGCCTCCCTCCTCCAGATCGGCCTCTCGTCTTCCGCCAACGCCCTGGCCGTCCAGCAGACGCTCCTCGCCACCGGGCTATACGCCAGCGTCGCGCCGAACTTCGTCTACTCCAGCGGGACGCCCGGCCTGACGGACGTTCGCGAGCGGACGCCGAACGACCCGCGGGCCGGCGAGCAGTACCACCACCCGATCATCCGCACGCCGACCGCCTGGGACACCACCATCGGCACGGCCGGGGTGATCGTCGCCGTGCTGGACGACGGCGTGTACGTCGCCCACCCGGACCTGCGGAACACCGTCTGGGCGAACGCGAAGGAGGTCGCCGGCGACGGGATCGACAACGACGCGAACGGGTTCACCGACGACACGGCCGGGTGGAACTTCGTCGGGAACAACAACAACGTCAACCCGACCGACCCGATCGCGGACAACCACGGGACGCAGGTGGCCGGGCTGATCGCGGCGCAGTTCGACAACAACGAGGGCGTCGCCGGCGTGGCCGGCGGGGCGCGGGTCATGCCGGTGAAGGTCGTCGGGACCGGCGGCTCGACCACGTCGCTAGCCCTGGCCCGCGCGATCAGCTACGCCGTGCAGAACGGCGCGCGGATCGTCAACACGAGCATCAACGTCGATCCGTTCGTGGACGACCCGACGTTCGCCGCCGCCGTCGGGATGGCCTACGACCGCGGGATTCTGCTCGTCAACTCCGCGGGCAACACCGGCACGAACAACCCGCCGCGGGTGACGCTGGAGGAACTCGTCGTCGTCGCGGCCAGCGACCGGAACGACGCGAAGACCGCCTACAGCAACTTCGGCAGCGGCATCGACATCACCGCCCCCGGCGGGACGGCCGACGACGGGCTGCTGACCACGATCCCGCTGACCGGGTACGCCGGGGCGTTCGGCACGAGCATGGCCGCCCCGCTCGTCGCCGGGGTCGCGGCCCTCGTCTGGAGCGCGAACCCGACGTGGACGCGGGACATGGTGGCCGCCGCCGTCATCGCCACGACCGACGACATCCTGGCGAAGAACCCCGACTACGAGGACCAACTCGGGTCCGGCCGGCTGAACGCGGCGAAGGCCGTCGGCACGGCGAAGGTCGTCACGAAGCTCGGCAAGCTGACCGGGCTGCCCGAGGAAGGGGCGGACGCCCCGGAGTCGATCACGTCGTTCAACCTCCGGCTGCACAGCCCGCTCGACCCGACGACCGTGACGAAGGCGAATTTCGAGCTGCGGTGGGCCGGGCCGGACGGCGCGTTCGGGTCGGCCGACGACGCGCTCTTGCCGTTCGACATCAACGGCGGCCGCGAGTACAAGATCGGCACGAACGACCTCGTGTTCACCGTGAACCGCACGCTCGACCGCGGGCTTTACCGGTTCACGGCGAAGGCCGGCGGCCTCCGCGACCCGTTCGGCTCGCCGATCGACGGCGACGGCAACGGGTCGGCCGGCGGCAACCTCGTCCGCAACTTCGGGATCGCGTACCAGGTCGGCGGCACGGTCTACAACGACGTGGACGACGACGGGTTCCAGGATTCCAACGACCCCGGCGTCCCCGGCGCGACGGTCTTCGCCGACCTGAACGGCAACGGCCGGCTCGACCGGTTCACGTTCACCGGCCAGGGCGGGGCGGCCCTCCCGGACGGCGGCACCGCCGCCGTTCCCGTTCCCGTGGGCGGGTTCTCCCAGGTCCAGGCCGGGCTGAGCGTTCGGGTGGAGATCTTCCACCCGCGGCCGTCCGAACTGACGATGGTTCTCGTCGCGCCGGACGGCACGCGGCTGACGCTGTTCGACCGCCGGTTCCTCCCGTCCAGCGGCACGTCCACCCACCTGTTCACGTTCGAGGACGGGATCGAGGAAGAGTCGGAGAGCATCTCGACGATCATGACCCACCGGCTGCGGCCGACCGAGCCGTTCGGCGACCTGGCCGGGCGGTCGGCCGGCGGGGAGTGGCGGGTCGAGGTGACGGACGCGGCCGGCGGGTCCGTCGGCGGCTTCCACAACGTCTCGCTGACGTTCGCGGCCGAGCCGACGGCGACGACGAACGCGAACGGGTTCTTCGCCCTCAACGGCTTGCCGACCGGCGGCCTGGCGTTCCTGCACGTCGGCCCGGTCGGGGGGTTCGCGCGGGCGGCGAACGGCGGGGCCGTCCCGGTCGATCCGTCCGGGCCGGCCCCGGCCGCGGGGATCGGGCTGACCCGCACGGCCGGCGTCGTCGGCCGGGTGCTGCAGGGGGACGGGACCGGCCTCGCGGACGCCGTCGTGTTCATCGACTTCAACCGGGACGGGGTGGCGAACGACGAGTTCATGACGCGGACGGATGCGTTCGGGAACTACGAGTTCCCCGGCCTGCCGAACGGCCTGTACCCGGTGACGGCCGCGCCGCCGCCGGGCTACCTGCCGGCGGCCGGCCGGTCGGTCGCGCTGACGCCGGACGCCCCGGTCGCCCGCGGGACGGACTTCGTCGTGAGCCGGGACGCGCGGCCGGTGACGGTGACCATCGCCCCGGTGACGCCGGCCCTCCGGAACTCGCCGGTCAACGCGATCGCGTTCGCGCTCAGCGAGCCGCTCCCCGGCCTGACCCTCGCGAACGTCGGGCTGAGTTTCAACGGCCAGCCGGTGTCGCTGGCCGGGGCGACGCTGATCGGCGGCGGGACGAGCTACACGGTCATCGGCCTCGGCGACGTGACCGGGGCGAACGGCACGTTCGCGTTCACCGTCGCCGCCCCCGCCCCGCCGGGCCAGCCGGAGCGGCAGCCGGCGTCGGTGTTCGTCTCGTGGACCGCCGACGTGTCGCCGCCGAACGTCCGGCTGGAGGGCATCTTCGCGAACGACGCCCTCGTCGGGGTGACGGTCCTCGCGGACGAGCCGGTCGTCGGGCTGAACGCGTCGGACTTCCGGGCGTTCGACCGGAACAACGTTGCGATCCCGATCGGCGGGGCGACGTTCGACGTGGCCCCGGACGGGCGGTCGGCGGTGCTGCGGCTGCCGGCGGAGGCGCTCGGCCGCGGGTACGTCCGCGTGCAGCTGGACGGGCCGGCGGCCGGCATCACCGACCTCGCCGGGAACCCGTTCCTCGGCAACTTCGGCGTCGCCCACTCGAAGGGCGGGCAGCAGCCGGGGCCGCAGGTGACGGCCCGGCGGACGGTGTTCGGCACGGACGCGGGCGGGTCGCCGGCGGTCATGGTGTACGACTCCACGACCGGGGCGCTGGTCCGCATCCTGCCGGTGTTCGAGCCGGGGTTCACCGGCGGCGTGCGGGTGGCGGCCGGGGACGTGACCGGCGACGGCGTCGAGGACATCGTCGTCGGGGCCGGCCGCGGCGGCGGGCCGCGGGTGCGGATCTTCGACGGCGTGACGTTCCAACCCGTCGCCGACTTCATGGCGTTCGAGCCGACGTTCACCGGCGGCGTGTTCGTGACCGTCGGCGACTTCAACAACGACGGCCGCGCGGACGTGGTCGTCTCCGCGGACAAGGGCGGCGGCCCGCGGGTGAAGGTCGTGGACGGGACGACGCAAAATGTGATCGCGGACTTCTTCGGCATCGCCGACGCGGCCTTTCGCGGCGGCGCGCGAACCGCGGTCGGCGACCTGAACGGCGACGGGTTCGCCGACCTGTTCGTGGCGGCCGGGGCCGGCGGCGGGCCGCGGGTCGCCGGGTACGACGGGCTAACGCTCGGCCCCGCCCCGCGGCGGCTGTTCAACGACTTCTTCGCGTTCGACCCGAACCTGCGGGACGGCGTGTTCCTCGCCGCCGGGGCGATGAACGCGGACGGGTTCGCGGACCTGGTGATCGGCGCGGGGGCCGGCGGCGGGCCGCGGGTCCGGGTGCTGTCCGGCCAGCAGCTCCTGGCGAACGTGCAGGCCCCGCTCGCGGACTTCTTCGCCGGCGACCCGCGGGGCCGGGCCGGCGTGCGGGTGGCGGTGAAGCACGGCGACCCCGGCAGCCCGTTCGCGGACCTGGTGACGGCCGACGGGTTGGGCGTCGGCCGCCGCGTCCGGCAGTTCTCCGCGGGCAGCTTCCAACAGGCCCCGCCGCGGCCGACCAGCGAGTTCGACGTGCTGTTCGACAGCGTGAACGGCGGCGTGTTCGTGGGGTAGGGATTCGTACCGAGTACCGGTACGCAGTACCCGGTAGGAACATCACAAACGAAGAAGCCCCGCAAACGCGGGGCTTCTTTCTTGTAGGGCGGGTCAAGGCTTTGCGCCCACCCGCCGGGACCGCAACCACGTCGGAGAAACGTCCATGTGGCTGGTTGCTCGGCGGGTCGGCGCAAAGCCTTGACCCGCCCTACAAATCACCCTAGCAACCCCGTCACCACCTCGCCCTTCACCAGCTCCCGCGGCTGGTTCAGGTGGTTGTACACGATCGTGTCCGGCTTGATGCCGACGCTGTGGTAGATCGTCGCCAGCAGCTCCGTCGGGTGGACCGGGTGCTCCAGCGGCGCGGACGCCGTCTTGTCGCTCTTGCCGTGGACGTAGCCCCGCTTGATCCCGGCCCCGGCCGCCAGCGCCGTGTAGCAGTACGGCCAGTGGTCGCGGCCGTCGTCCTGGTTCTGGTTGCCGGACGTGCTCACCCCTCGCTGCGGGCTGCGGCCGAACTCGCCGACCACCACCACCAGCGTGTCCTTCAACAGCCCCCGTTGGTCGAGGTCCTCGATCAGCGTCGCGACGCCGGCGTCGAGCATCGGGGCGGCCTGGTTCTTGAGCCGGTTCGACAGCCCGGCGTGCGTGTCCCAACTGTGGTTGTCGCTGTTCGCGACCTTCGGCCAGTTCACTTCCACGAACCGCGTCCCGGCCTCGATCAGCCGCCGGGCCAGCAGGCAGCACTGGCCGAACGTGTTCTTGCCGTACTTCTCCCGCAGGGCCGGCGTCTCCTTCGTCAGGTCGAAGGCGTCGCGGGCGCGGCCGGACACCACGAGGCCGAGCGCCTTGCCGTAGTAGGAATCCAGCTCGTACTTGCTGACCGCCTTCTCGATCTCCGGCATCCCCTTCGCGACCGTGTCCCGCAGGCTCGCCCGGCGGTTCATCCGCTCCGGCGTCAGGTCTTCGCGGAGCTTCAGGTCGTCCACCTTGATGCGGTCCATCTTCCCCATGTCCAGGTCGTCGCCGGACGGGTAGAGCAGGTACGGGTCGTAAGCCTTGCCCAGGAACCCGGCCGTGCCGCCCTTGCCGACGACGTTCGACTCTTGCAGCGGCCGCGGCATCATGACGAACGGCAGCATCGGCACTTCCGGCGGCTTGAACTTGATGATGTTCGAGCCGAGCGTCGGGAAGTCCTTCGGGCTGGGCGGTTCGAGCTGCCCGGACGCCGACACCTTGTCCGTCGTGTACCCGGTGTGCATCTGGTAGATGGCGGCCGTGTGGTTGAACAGGCCGTTCGGCGTGTAGCTCATCGTCCGGATGAGCGACGCCTTGTCGAGCTGCTGCGCGATCTTCGGCAGCAGCTCCGTGACGTGCGTGCCGGTGATCTTCGTCGGCGCGCTCTTGAAGATGCTCCGCACCTTGTCCGGCACGTTCTCCTTCGGGTCCCACAGGTCGAGGTGGCTCGGCCCGCCTTGCAGGTAAATCAGGATGACGCTCTTGGCCTTGCCGAACCCGCGGCCGCCGCTGTCCTTCGACGGGGCGGTGTTGCCCCTTGCTTCGGTGGCGAGCACGTTGGCCAGCGACAGCCCGGCGAGCGAGAGGCCGCCGAAGCGGATCAGTTCGCGGCGGCTGACGCCGTCGCACGTGTCGCGGCTGACTTCACCGGGGATCACGAGCATGAGGAGAGTCTCCGAGTCGAAAGTGCGTGAAGGCGGGTGTCGGACGGCCGACAGTTGGAAGTTTAATTGACCGACCGGCCGGGAGCAAGCGCAAAAGGCGGGAGGTCTTTGGCGAACGGCACGGCGTAAGCGTGCCGGTGTTGCACCGTGTCGCACACCGGCACGCTTACGCCGTGCCGTTCGCCTGTCGTCACTCCCCGTCGTCGAGCGCCTCGCGCAGGGCGCGGACGGCGTCCCGCAAGTCGTCGAGGGCCGGGTTCAGGTCCAGCGCCTGCTTGAACGCCCGCAGCGCGGCGCGCGGCTTGTTCAACTTTAGCAGGCACTGACCGAGGCCGGCGGCCGCGCCGAAGTGGAACGGGTTCATCCGCAACACCGACTTGCAGTCCGTCACGCTCCGGGAGAACTCGCCGCGGCGGAACAGGAGGATCGCCCGCTGGTTGTACGCCTCCGCGAACTCCGGGGCCTCGCGGATCAGGTCGTCGAGGGCCGCGAGCGTCTGCGCGAAGTCGCCGAGCTGCATCGCCTGTTGGAGCGACCAGCAGTGGTCCGCGTTGTCGCCGCGGTACCAGATTTCCCACAGCGCGTCCTGCGCGAACTTGCGGACGAGCCAGTCGTCGTCTTTGAGCGCAGCCGCGATCACGGCGTTGGACGAGAGCGTGCCGATCAACCCGAGGGCGAGGACGGCCGCCTGCCGGGCGAGCGGGTCGGCGTGGGTGACGAGCCGTTGGAGCGTGCCTTCCGTGTAGTTGTTCTTGATCGAGGCGCGGAACCCGCGGATCGCCCCTTGCACGCCGGCCTGCCAGAGGTCCTGGTCGTCCGTCGGCGACGGCTGCGGCAGCTTCTGGTAGAACGTGACGATCAGCGGTTCCGGCACGGCTGCGTCCCCACGGTGCGAGTTCTCATCAGCATATTACAGCATCGGTCGGGATCGCGCGACGGCATAAAAAAAGCCGACCCGCGGTCGCGGGTCGGCAAGGGCACGCGTCGTGCATCCGGCGGAACCGGCACTCAGTTGCCGCCCGTCTTCACGGCCGGGGTCGAAGTTTTCGCCGGGGCCATCGGCGTCGCCACGACTGGCTTCACCTCCGCCTTCACCGGCTCCGCCGCCACCGCCACCGGCAGCCCCTTCGCCTTGCGCCACGCGACCACGTCCGTCTGCACGGCCTTCAGCGCCTCGGTCAGCTGCGTGTCGTGGTCCTTCTGCCAGTCGGCGAACGTCTGCTCGACGGCCACGTCCGGCTGCACGCCCTCCTTCTCCATGTTCACGCCCTTCGTCGTGAACACGCCGGTCCGCGGGACGCGGAAGCTCGACCCGTCGATGAGCCGAATCTGGTACGTGCCGATGACGTGCCCGCCGGTCGCCTGGCCGACGACCTTGCCGAGGCCGACGCTGCGGAACGCGTGCGGGAAGATTTCCGCGTCGCTGTACGACCGGTTGTTGATGAGCAGGCTGACCGGCTTCGCCCACTTCCGGTCGTAGTTGCGGAGGACGAGGCCCTCGCCGCCGTTCCGCTGCTTGAAGATCGTGTGCTCCTTGCCGGTCAGGTAGTTCAGCACCTGGTCGTGCGTGAACCCGCCGCCGTTATTTCGGACATCGAGGACGATCGCCTCCTTGTCGAAGTTGTCGGAATACAGGGCGCGTACGAACGTCTCCAGCCCCTGCTCGTCCATGCCGGGGATGTGGATGTACCCGACCTTGCCGCCACTCTCCTTCGCAATTTGGGCGGCGTTCCGGTCCACCCACCGGTCGTACATCAGTTGCCCGATCCGGCCGCGGTCCTCGCCCTTCACCTCGACCCGCCGCTTCGCCTTCGGGTCGGCCGGGTTCGATGTCACGTCCAAGAGGATCGTCTCGCCGGTCTTGTTGTTCAAGAGCTGGCTGAGGTTCGTCTTGGCCGTCAGCTCCGTGCGGTCGATGGACAGAACAATGTCGCCGACCTTAAGGCCGAGGCCGCGTTTGTCGGCGGGGCCGCGCTTCAGGATTTCGGCGATCTTCAGCCCCGGCCCCTTGTGCGTCTCGTCGAAGATGAGGCCGAGGTCGGCGGTGAACTCGTCCGGGAACGGCATCCGGCCGGAGATACCCAGGTGCGAGGCGTTCAGCTCGCCGAGCATGAGGCTAACCAGCGAGTACAGGTCTTCCCGCTGCGCGACGTGCGGAACCAACTCCGCGTACTTCGCGCGGACCTTCTTCCAATCGGCCCCGTGGTGGGTGTTGTCGTAGAAGTAGTCGCTGAGCGTCCGCCAGCTCTGGGCGTACATCTCGGCGAACTCCTCGTCCCGCTTGATCGTCATCTTCGCGGAGAACGCCACCCGCTGCGGCTCGCTACTCGTGCTGCCGAGCATCATCGCCGCGATCGGGCTGGACCCGCCGGCCCGCGTCGCCCGCAGTTCGCCGGCCCCGTTCAAGAAGTAGATCAGCCCGCTCGCCTTCTTCGACCACCGGATGCCGCGGGGCGACTGGTTGCCGGTCGTCAGCCGGCTGACGGTCCGGCCGTCGCTGCTCGCGACCCACAGGTCGTCGCCGGTGGACATCGACCGGAAGGCGACCTGCGTGCCGTCCGGCGAGACGGACCCGCCCTCGGCCGACACGTTCCCGGCCCGCTCGACCCGCAGGTGCAGGTCGTCCCAGTCGAACTCGGCGGACCGGCTCGGCGTGCTGCCGTCGGCCGTCGGCTTGTAGAGGGACAGCACGTGCATCGAGTACATGCCCCGCCGCTGGGACAGGAACGCGATCTTCCCGCCGGTGTTGCTCCACGTCACGTCGCCGTTGTACGTCGCGTACCGGCTCACGTTCCGCGGCGGCTGCGACCCGTCCACCGGGGCGATGAACAGTTCGCTCGCGAACGACCCGTCCATCTTCGCGTAGACCAGCCACTTCCCGTCCGGCGACCAGTCGTAGTCCATCACCTGCACCGTGTCGATCAACACTTTCTGGTCCTTGCCGTCCGGCTTCATGGTCCAGAGCTTGCCGCCGCGGAGGAACGCGACCGTTTCGCCCTTCGGCGCGAAGCTGACGGCCGTTTCGTCTTCCGCCGAGTCGGTTAGCTTCGTCGTCTTGAACTTGTGCGCCTTCGTCATCTCCGGGTGTTCCACGTCGTCCGGCTCGAGGGCGTACAGGTCCATCACGCCGGTGCGGTCCGACGCGAACACGATCTTCTTGCCGTCCGGCGACCAGACCGGGGACGAGTCGAACGCCGGGTCGTCGGTCAGCCGCGTGGCCTTGCCGCCGGTCGGAACTTTCGTGAGGAACAGCTCACCGTGGACAACGACGACGGCGTGCGCCTCGTCCGGCGACAGCGCGAACTCCGTCGCGTCGCGGGTGTACGTCACGCTCCGTTCCGTGTTCTGCTTGTCGTCCGCGTAGACCTCGATCGCGAGTTTCCGGCTGTTCCCCGTCTTCGTGCTCACGACGAACAGGTCGGCCCCGCATTCGTAGACGATCCACTCGCCGTTCTTGCTGATCCGGGCGCGGCGGACAAACTCGTCGGTATGCTTCGTCAATGGCTTCGGCGGCCCGCCGGCGGGCGAAGTGGATTCCGGGTGAATCTCCTGCGACACGATGTTCGCGATGCCCGGCTTCTCCGGCGTCTCGCTGACGTAGTACATCGTCCGGCCGTCCGGCGACCACATGGGCGACGTGTCCTGGCCGTTGTAAGTGGTCAGCTTCCGGGCGTTACTGCCGTCCACGGCGGACAGCCAGATGTCGTCGTTCGACGACCCGCGGTAGCCCTTCCGATACCACAGCCCCGGCCCGCGGACGAACGCGATCTGGTTGCCGGTCGGCGCGAAGTACGCCTCCTTCGCTTCAAAGAGGTTTAGCCGCTTCTCCTGCCCGCCCTCGACAGGGACGGTGAACACGTCCTGTCCGACGGGGTAACTCGTCGAGCGGGTCGAGCCGAAGACGACGGACTTCCCGTCCGGCGTCCAGCCGCTGACGATGTCCATCGCGCTGTCGAACGTCAGCCGCTTCGGCTTCCCGCCGTGGACGGCGACGACGAACACGTCGTAGCTGCCGTACCGGTTGGACGAGAACGCGATCTGTCGGCCGTCCGGGCTGAGGCACGGGTAGAGGTCGTGGGCCTCGTGCATGGTCACCGGCCGGGCGACGCCGCCGATGGCCTCGACCGTCCAGATGTCGCCGAGGTAGCTGAACGTGACGAGCTTGCCGTCCGGCGAGATGTCCGGCGTGCGGGCGAAGCGGATCGGCTCCTGGGCGGCGGCCGCCGACAGGGTGGCGGCCGCGAGGACGGCCGCGAGTGCGAATCGGAGCATGGCAGGGCACATCCCGATGAAGGCAAGGTGAGGACGGGGTGAAGCGTCGGTAATCTTTCTCCAGCTTAACAGCCGTCGGCCGGATTGCAAAGCGAACGGCAAGTTGGAGAAGCTACCCAATTCTACGACGAGCGGGAGAGGGAGAATAAACCTTAGAGGCGGTCATTCGTGATTGGTGATTGGTGATTGGGAGAACCGTTTTTTCCAATCACGAATCACCAATCACGCCTTCTTGAACGCCCCAAACTCGGCGAGCATCTGGCGGAACCGGGGGTCCTTGCGGAGCGAGTCGAGGTCGGTGTCCTGGACCATGAACCGGAAGTCGCGGTAGCCCAGCTCCACCGCCTTGCGGAGCGTCTGGAGGGCGAGGTCCCGCTGCTTCAGGACCGCGTACCGGCAGGCCAGGTTGTAATGGGCCGTCGCGTCGCCCGGCCGCGCGGCGACGAGCCGCTGATCGACCCGCAGGCCGTCCTTGAACCGGCCCTTCGACGTGAGGTTGCTGGCCTGCGCCCGGAGCACCTCGGCGAAGTCCGGCACGCGGGCGAGCAGCCCCTCGAAGAATTCCAGCTCGAAGTCGATTTGCGGCCGCTCGGCCAACATCGCCAGAACGGACCCGGACGGGGTCGGTCGCTTATTCGAGTTGGGCATAAACAATCCCCGGTGTGAAGCGAGGAGAGGGTCGGCCGGGCACGGCCGACGGCGGGCAGGGAGCGCCTACCCATCTAATCGAATATAACTCGCGAAATCGGTGTCAACAATCGCGGAGTGGGTGGGATTTTTCACCGGCCGCGAAACGGGAAACGCGTTGCGCGGCCGGTCGGGTTGGAACGAAAAAACCCCGGCCGTCGGCCGGGGTTTGCGGTCAGGCGTCGTCTTCCTCGTCCAGGTCGTCGTCGTCCTCGTCGTCGTCATCGAGGTCGTCGTCGTCGTCGTCCAGGTCGTCGAACTCCTCGTCGTCCAGGTCGTCGAACTCCTCGTCGTCCAGGTCGTCGTCGTCCCCGAGGTCGTCGTCGTCGAGGTCGTCGTCGTCGCCGAAGTCGTCGTCCTCGTCGTCATCTTCCTCGTCGTCGAGGTCGTCGTCCTCGTCTTCGTCGGCGAGTCGGATCGGGTCTTCGTAGTGCCCCTCCGCCCACTCGCGGCGGCCCGCCGCCCTTCCCGGCAGCGTCAACAGTCGTGCGGCCATTGTTTCTCTCCTCCGTTGCGGATGGTGACGGCGGGTTGCCCGGTTTGCAGACCTATCGGCGTCCGCGCGTCGAAACTCCAAGAATGAATCCGTCCCGCTTCCGAAAGGAGCGGGTTGGCGGTCGTCGTGTTCGCGAGTCCGAGGGGTCCGGCGGCGGGACGGAAATTCCTTCCGCGCCAGCCGGTTAAGGCCCCGTGAGGTCGGTTTAAGGTAGACGCTTCTTAGGAACCCCTGGGGGTGTGTCAAGCAATTCTTTTCAAATTTCCGTCGGGAGAAAATCCGGCCCGTCGTCACACCCTCCCGCCGGCCGTAAGGTATCCCCGAACGGCAAGTTACAGCCGGGGAGAAGGCGCGATGCCGGACGCGACGGGCGATGAAGAATCGAAAAAAACCGAGCTCCCGCCGCCGGACACGTTCTTCCTCAGCGGCGGCGGTCCGCGGCTCGACGACGGCGGCCCCGTTTACAAGGAATCGCCCCCGGACCCGGCCGCCCTCCCGCCCGGCCGCGTCGCCGAGCCGTGGAACGCGGCGACGGCGTTCCTGTTCGTGCTGATCGTGATCGCGTGGGCCGTCCGGCTGCGGGGGCGGTATCGGACGCACCCGTTCGTGACGGCGTGCCTGCCGGTGCTGCTCGCCGGCGGCGTCGGCGGGACGCTCTACCACATGCACCGGTCGCGGTACGCCTACTTCATCCTGGACGTGGTCCCGATCTCGCTCCTCGGCTTCGCCGGGGCGATCTACCTGGCCGTCCGGCTCAGTCGGAGGTCCGGCTGGCTGCGGGTCGGCCTCTGCATCGCGGCGGCGGTCGGAGGCTACCTGTTCCTGAACGGCGTGCTGTTCCGCGGGCTGCTCGGCACGTTCGGCGGCAACCCGAACATGATCGTGAACATCTCCTACGCCTCGCTGGCGGCCGTCCTCCTGATCCCACTCGGCGTGGTGCTGGCCCGCACCCGGTTCCGGCACGGCGGGTTGGTGCTGGCGGCGCTCGCCAGCTTCGGCATCGCGTGGTTCATGCGGCTCGCGGACGCCGCCCCGCCGGGCGACCTGCCGATGGGCACGCACTGGCTGTGGCACGTCTTCGGCGCGGGCACGACCGTGGCGATCATGGAATACTTCCACCGGCTGGAGGTGGAGGCGGTCTGAACCGACTCTAGACAAATTCGGCCGTTTCGGTGTAACACCAGAACATCTTCTCTCCAGGAACGAGGCCCCGTCATGCAACCGACCGCCGACATCCGCCCGAAGGTGTACGACACCATCACCGACACCGTGGGCGGCACGCCGCTCGTCAAGATCCGCCGCGTCTCCGACGGCGCGAAGGCGACCGTCCTCGGCAAGCTCGAGAACTTCAACCCGCTCTGGTCCGTCAAGGACCGGATCGGCGTCGCCATGATCGAGGACGCCGAGGAGAAGGGGAAGATTCAGAAGGGCACGGTCATCATCGAGCCGACGAGCGGGAACACCGGCATCGGCCTCGCGTTCGTCTGCGCGTCCCGCGGGTACAAGCTCATCGTCACGATGCCGGAGAGCATGTCGCTCGAGCGCCGGCGGCTCCTGAAGGCGTTCGGGGCGGAGCTGCACCTCACGCCCGCGGACAAGGGGATGAACGGGGCCGTCGCCCGCGCCGAGGAGCTGCTCCGCGAGATGGGCGGGGAGCCGAAGGCGTTCATCCCGCAGCAGTTCAAGAACCCGGCGAACCCGGCCGTCCACCGCCGGACGACGGCCGAGGAAATCTGGACCGCGACCGGCGGCAAGTTCGACGTCTTCGTCTCCGGCGTCGGGACCGGCGGTACCGTCACCGGCTGCAGCGAAGTGTTCAAGGACCGCAACCCGAACATCCAGATCGTGGCCGTCGAGCCGGTGGTGAGCAACGTGCTCGCGCAGCACATCCAGCAGGGCGTGCCGGTGGACAAGGTGACGCCGAACCGCCACAAGATTCAGGGCATCGGGGCCGGGTTCGTGCCGGGGATCATCCAGGACGGGCTGAAGCGGGCCGCCGAGAAGGGCCGGAAGCTGATCGACGAGATCGTGCAGGTGACGGACGACGAGTCGTTCGAGGTGGCCCGCCGGCTGGCGAAGGAGGAGGGGATGCTGTGCGGCATCTCGTGCGGGGCGGCGATGGCCGCCGGGCTGAAGCTGGCGCACCGGCCGGAGAACGCCGGGAAGACGATCGTGGTCGTGCTGCCGGACCTCGGGGAGCGCTACCTGAGTACGGCGCTTTACCCGGAGGCGTAATAGTAGTAGGCACACTCCGTGTGCCGTCTGCTGTCGGCCGCAGCGACTCGGGCGAATTCACCGATGCGCCGAGGAGACGGCACACGGAGTGTGCCTACTACTATGGTCGGCCGCAGCGGCTCTCACCAACTCCCCGCGGCCGACAAGAGACGGCACACGGAGTGTGCCTACTACTATGCCCGCGTGCCGAAGTAGGCACTCACGACCACCAGCTCGACGGCCTGCCAGTAGTGCATGAAGTCGTCCATCTTGCTGCCGCCGCCGGCGACGGCGAAGAACAGGGCGATCTCCAGCGACAGCATGATGAGGCCGAGGACCGAGAACCACGCCCGCAGCGACTGGAAGATGTGGTTGTCCCGGCCGAGCACGAACCGCAGGAACAGGCCGAACGCGAACCCGCCGCCGAGGCAGCCGAGGAACGGGACCCACCACGCCCGGACCTCGTCCGGGTCCGGCGTCAGCCGCTGCTGGACGACGGCCATGTCGCGGGTGGCCATCACGAACAGTACGACCGCCGCGCTCCCGCCGACGAACACCAGCCGCAGGAACCACGGCAGGAACGGGGACGTGTCCTTCTCCGCCACGATCGGGGACGACGCGAACGCCATCAGCACCAGCCCGAGCAGGAAAAAGTGGGCCAGCACCGCCTTCGCTGGGGAGTCGGTCGGCAACAGCAACAGCAGCCAGAAGAACGCGCAGATGAGGACCGACATGATCCCGCGGACGCTGCCGAGCGGCAGCCCGAACGGGTGGCGGACTTCCATCTTCAACGGCGGCATGGTGTGCGTCGTGATGTTCGACATGGCGAACCCTTTCGGGGAGAGGCGTTCCCTTTCTCTATGGGTTCTTCGCCACGCCGGGGCGGAACTTTCTCGAATCGGTCCCTTGACGATGGTTCCGGGCGATTTATCATGACTCTCTTGTCAAAAAAATGACCGTACCGACGGAAGGTTCCTGCTGCAATGTCCACGTACATGGCCAACGCCCAGACGGCGACCCCGCAATGGTTCGTCATCGACGCCACCGACCAAGTGGTCGGCCGGCTCGCCGTCGTCATCGCGAACCTGCTCCGCGGCAAGCACAAGCCGACGTACACGCCGCACGCGGACACCGGCGACTTCGTGATCGTCGTGAACGCGGACAAGGTGAAGTTCACCGGCAACAAGTGGGACGCGAAGACGTACCAGACGTACTCGCACTACGCCGGCGGGCAGAAGGTCATCCCCGCCAAGGAGATGCTCCAGAAGCACCCGACGGACATCCTCCGGCTGGCCGTCAAGCGGATGATCCCGAAGGGGCCGCTCGGGTACAAGCAGATCACCAAGCTCAAGCTGTTCGCCGGGCCGGCGCACGAGCACCAGGCGCAGCAGCCGGTCGAATTCAAGCTGGCGAACATCTAACCAGGGACCGCGCGACATGGCGACGAAAGAAGCGAAGACGTACTACCTCGGCACCGGCCGCCGCAAGACCTCCGTGGCCCGCGTCCGCGTGTCCGACGGCAAGGGGAGCATCCTCATCAACGGCCGGACGCTCGAGCACTACTTCAGCGAGGACAAGGACCGGGCGGCCGTGATGGGGCCGCTGGTCGCGACCGAGCTGGCCAACCGGCTGGACATCCTGGTCAAGGCCCAGGGCGGGGGCATCACCGGCCAGGCGGACGCCATCAAGCAGGGCATCGCGCGGGCCATCAAGGTCATGTTCGCCCCGACGACCGAGCGGAAGTCGGTGACGGTCGGGAACGTGACGGCGGTGCGGGCGTGGAAGAAGGAAGTCCGCGGCGAGGCGGCGTCCAAGCCGCTGCCGCCGGCCCCAAAGCCCGCGATTCCCGCCCCGGCGATCAAGCCGGCCGGCCCGAAGATGGCGATCCAGCCGAAGCCGAGCGCCGACGGCGCGGCCCCGGCCGCCCCCGCCGGCCCGCCGGAAGACCCGGCCATCGGCATCGTCCGCAAGCTCCGCGACGGCAAGTTCCTGACCCGCGACAGCCGGATGAAGGAGCGGAAGAAGTACGGCCTCCGCGGTGCCCGCCGCGGGACGCAGTTCTCGAAGCGGTAACGCCGAGATCGGAACGAGAAACGCCCGCGGAGATTTCCGCGGGCGTTATTGTTTTGACATCATGTAGGGCGGGTCAAGGCTTTGCGCCGACCCGCCGTCGCGGTCCCGGCCGGTTCGGCGCAAAGCCTTGACCCGCCCTACAAAACCTCGTCACTTCGCCTTCAGGTCGTACTTCTTCGCGAACTCCTCGGCCGCCTTTGTCGCCGGCGCGTCCGGGTGGACTTTCACCAGCGTGTTGTACGCCTGGGTCATCTGCTTCAACTGCGGGGCGAACGCCTTCTTGAACTCCGCCGACTTCAGGTCCGTGTCGTCCTTCAGCCGGGCGGACACCAGCGTGTCGAGCTTCCGCAAGGTTTCGAGCGTCGGCCGCGCCTTCAACTCGGCGACGACGACCTTCTCCTGCTTCAGCTTGCCGACCAACTCGTTCGCCTGCATCCCGAGCGACAGCCCCTTCCACCGGGTCAGCGTCAGGGCCGCCAGGTCGTAGGCGGCGATCGGGTCGTCCTTCGCGGCCGCCTTCGCCTCGTCGAGCCGCTTCTGCGCGACCTCGGTGATCTTCCCGATGATCGCCTTCGCCGGCTCGGACACCTTCTTGTCCGAATCGCCCTTGAGCGCGTTCAGCTTCTTGAGCGCGTCGATGGGCGAGCCGCCCTTCTTGAGCGCGTCGGCGACGGTGGCGATCGACTTCGGCGGGTCCGAGATGCCGGCCGTGAGGGCCGCGCCGATCGCGGGCCGGAGCTTCCCCTCGACCTTGTCCGGGTGCCCCTCGTAGACGCACGCGCCGGCGTGGTCGAACAGGTAGCAATGGGGGATGCCGCCGCCCCCGTCGCCGCCGACGGCCCCGCCCTGCACGACGGGGAAGCGGACGCCGAGCGCCCGGCACGCCGCCTTGAGGTCGTCCGCCCCGACGTTCTGGGCGTGCAACCCGATCACGACCAGGCCGAAATCCGAGTAGTCTTCGTTCCACTTGACCAAGTGGGGCATACTCGCGACGCACGGCCCTCAGTTGATCCCCCAGACCTCGACGAGCACGACCTTGCCGGCCAAGTCGTCGGCCGACGGCTTTTTGCCGACCCGCTCCTCGCCGAGCCGCAGCTGGGAGAGCTTGGGGTCGGCGGCCCCGGCCGGGGCCGCGACGGCGGCGACCGCGAGGGCCATCAACAACGCGCGCATGAGCAGGACTCCGATGGGTGAAGGTAGTTCCAGAGAGCATACCCCACCGGCGGGCGGAATGCTACTCGACGAGTTTCGCGTCGGCCCAGTTCACGTCCGCCTGCACGTCGCCGGCGGGGCCGAAATCGACGAGGAGGGTCAGCTCCTTCGCCTTCGCGAGGTCCACGCTCACGGCGACGGGGCCGGTCGCCGTCGAGAGTTTCGCCAAGCCCTCGACGGGTTGTTCCTTGCCGTCCACGAGAATCTTGACGCTCGCCGTCCCGCGGCGGCCGGTGTCCGCGTCCAGCCCGACGAGCGCCGTGAACCGTCGGTACTTCCCGTTCAAGGAGTACGTCAGCGTCGTCCGCGGGTGCGTGCCCAGGCCGGTGTCGAACGTGGACGTGCCGATCTTCGACCAGAGCCGCAGCGGGCGGGCCTTCACCGTGCGGTTCGGCTGCCACGGCCACGCGAGCGAGTTGAACGGCTCGACCTTCTCCGCCTTCGGCTTCAGGTCCGCGAGCGCCGTCGCCTTGCCTTGCAGCACGTCGAGCGAAACGAGGTCGCGGACCGGAACCTCGACGGCCGGGCCGCTCGCCGCCGTGCCGCGGAGGGTCGTGGCGTCGGCGGTGACGTTCGTCAAGCTGATCCGCGTGCCGTCGGCCAGCACGGCGCGGGCGAACGGCCCCTTCACCTTGCGGACGGCCGTGAGGCTAGGGTTGAACGCGACGGCGGCCACCGCGGTCGGTTCGAGCGTGACGGCCGTGCCGTCCGGGGTGCGGCGGACGCGGAGGGAGCCGCCGTCGAGGAACCGCTCGATGTCGCCGGCGACGGTGTCGCCGTTCCGCAGCAGGATCACGTCCGACTTGCGGTTCGCGTCGAGCCAGTCGTAGCGGTCCGGGAACTCGGAGGCTTCTTCGGGCGGCGGCGTCAGCCAGAGGACGCGGACGGACGGCAGCGGCAGCCGCAGGCCCTTCGCGCCGAGCGCGGACTTGAGCGTGACGGCCGCGTCGTCGCCGCCGAGCAGTTCGCCGGGCACGCGGTCGCCGTTCGCCAGGATCGCGCCGGCGGTCCGCGGCCACGGCGGCAGCGGCGTGCCGGCGCGGCGGAGGGAGACGAGGGTCGCGAGCGCCGACTTGTCGAGCGGCTGCCACGGGGCGGATTTCGTTTCCGTCGCGGTGGTGGACGTGAATTGCGGGGCGGGCGGTTGCGCCAGGGTGAGTGCGAGAAGTGTGACGAACATGCAGGAAGTCTCCGCGCGAAAGCCCAGGCACGGCCGTCCCTGGGCTTTCGCCCACGAGTTACAGCCCCGGTGCCTTCGGCTTGAACGGCGCGTCGAACGTGTTCGCCCCCTTCTGCTTCACCTTGCGGCTGTACACCCTTTCGCCGCACGTCGCGTAGAGGATGTCGAAGTCCTTGCCGCCGAACGCAAGGTTCGCGCACTTGCCGTTCGGCGTCGGGACGATGCCGTTCACGCGGCCGGCCTGGTCGCAGAACTGCACGCCGATCCGCGTGGCCACGTACAGCGTGCCGTTGCGGTCGCACTTCAGCCCGTCGGCGCTCGCCTCGTCGGCCGTGTCCGGGACGTGCAGGTGGAAGTATTTTTGCTTGTGCTTCAGGCTCCCGTCCGGCTGAATCTGGAAGCTGTAGACCCAGTGCGTACGGCTCTCGGCGACGTACAGCAGCGTCTGGTCCGGCGACACGGTGATCCCGTTCGGGAACCGGATGCCGGTATCGACCTCCTTCCTCTCGCCCTTCGCGGTGACGAGCAAAATTTTGCTCTGCGGCAGGTTCGCGCCGTTCGGGGCGGTGACGTAGAAGTTGCCGTTGTGCAGCGCCACCAAGTCATTCCCCTTCACCCCGGCCGCGACCGGCACGCGGGTGTCGCCGTCGTACCGCACGAGCGGGTCGAGGTTGCTGCCGACGCCGTAGAGCTTCCCGTCCGGCCCGAACGCGAACCCGGACGCCCGCCCGTTGTCGGCGCTCACCTCGACCGGCTTGCCGTCCTCGCCGACCTTGTACGTCTTCCCCTGCGGCACGTCGGTGAAGAACAGTTCGCCCTTCGCGTTGGCGATCGGTCCTTCCGTGAACTTGTACCCGTCGCCGACGAGCTTCCACCCCTCGCCGGGGACGAGCAGGTTCTGCAAGTTCGGCGACCCCTTCCCGGCCTTCACCGGCTCCGGCCAGCCCTTCCACAGCCACTCGACCGCCTCGGGGAACAGCTTCGTCGCGGCCTGGCCGTTGTGCCCGCCTTTGCCCCAGGCGTGCTCGACCTCGTACCCGGCGAACTTCAGCGCCCGCTCCATCTCCTGGTTCGCCATCCACCAGTCGCCGCCGTAGATGTTCAGGTCGTTCTCGCCGTCCTCCAGGAAGACGCGGATCGCCTTCGGCTCGGTCTTGCGGACGAGCGTCGGGTAGTCGTTCCCGCCGCGGAGGCCGACGTAGGTGCCGATCGCGCTGAAGACGCGGCTGAACTCCTCCGGCCGCTCCCACGCGGCGGTGAACGCGCAGATCGCGCCGCTGCTCGACCCGCCGATGGCCCGGTCGTTCCCCTTCTTGGACAGCACGATCTTCCGCCCGTCCGGGGCGGCCTTCGTCTCCACGTCCGGCAGCAGCTCCTCCAGCAGGAACCGGGCGTAGTTGTCGCCGAGGCCGTCGTACTCGTAGCTGCGGTTGAACCGGTCGAGCGCCTGCTCGCCGTTCGCCGCCTTCACCCGGCCGTGCATGATGAAGACGCCGATGGTGACCGGCATCTTCTTCTCGTGGATGAGCTTGTCGAAGACCTCCGGGGCCTTGAACTGGATGCCGTCCTGGTTGACGTGGACGCACGCCGGCGTCTTGCCGTCGTACTGCTTCGGCACGTAGACCCAGTAGTCGCGGTACGTGCCGGGGAAGATTTTGCTGTTCTCGAAGCTGTACTTCGTCACGTCGCCCTTCGGCGGCGCGTCCTGGGCCGCGGCCGCGAGGCCGCCGGCGAGGAGGGCGATGAGGGAGAGGGATCGCATGGGAAGTGCCCTGTGGGGTGGGAAGACCGTGCGGCGATTGTAGGGCGGGCGGCGCGAGGCGGACACGCCGTCACTGCTGTATATAGCCGCCGGCTTGCCGGCGGGGTTTTTGGGTCGCGAAACCCCGCCGGCAAGCCGGCCGCGATA
>JAESGS010000632.1_pt1 | contig 20446 bp, 16 predicted proteins | sample 9269761 | NCBI WGS metagenome assembly JAESGS01 (sample SAMN15741799, study PRJNA653493) | algae metagenome | isolation source: Cyanosarcina radialis HA8281-LM2 and co-occurring heterotrophs from damp... | place: USA: Makauwahi cave, Hawaii | collected 2011-01-06 | reverse complement strand
ACCTACTGCGAACCGAAGATGACCACCGTCGGTTCCCAGGACACCACCGGCCCGATGACCCGCGACGAGCTGAAAGACCTGGCGTGCCTGGGCTTCTCCGCCGACCTGGTGATGCAGTCCTTCTGCCACACCGCCGCCTATCCGAAGCCGGTGGACGTCACCACGCACCACAGCCTGCCGGACTTTATGCGCAATCGCGGCGGCGTCTCGCTCAAGGTGGGCGACGGCATCATCCACAGCTGGCTGAACCGCATGCTGCTGCCGGACACCGTCGGCACCGGTGGCGACTCGCACACCCGCTTCCCGATCGGCATCAGCTTCCCGGCCGGCTCCGGCCTGGTCGCCTTCGCCGCCGCCACCGGCGTCATGCCGCTGGACATGCCGGAATCCGTGCTGGTGCGCTTCAAGGGCAAGATGCAGCCGGGTATCACCCTGCGTGACCTGGTCCACGCCATCCCCTACTACGCCATCCAGAAAGGTCTGCTGACCGTCGAGAAGAAGGGCAAGAAGAACATCTTCTCCGGCCGTATCCTCGAGATCGAAGGCCTGGACAACCTGACCGTCGAGCAGGCCTTCGAGCTGTCCGACGCCTCCGCCGAGCGTTCGGCTGCCGGTTGCACCATCAAACTGCCGGAAGCGGCCATCGCCGAATACCTGCAGTCCAACATCACCCTGCTGCGCTGGATGATCAGCGAAGGCTACGGCGATGCCCGTACCCTGGAGCGTCGTGCCCAGGCGATGGAAGCCTGGCTGGCCAACCCGGTGCTGATGGAGGCCGACAAGGATGCCGAGTACGCCGAAGTCATCGAAATCGACCTGAGCCAGCTCAACGAGCCGGTGCTGTGCGCCCCGAACGACCCGGACGACGCCCGTCTGCTGTCCACCGTGGCCGGCGACAAGATCGACGAGGTGTTCATCGGTTCGTGCATGACCAACATCGGTCACTTCCGCGCTGCCGGCAAGCTGCTGGACAAGGTCAAGGGCGGTATCCCGACCCGTCTGTGGCTGGCCCCGCCGACCAAGATGGACGCCCACCAGCTGACCGAGGAAGGCTACTACGGCATCTACGGCAAGGCCGGTGCACGCATGGAAATGCCGGGCTGCTCGCTGTGCATGGGCAACCAGGCGCGCGTCGCCGCCAACTCCACCGTGGTGTCGACCTCCACCCGTAACTTCCCGAACCGTCTGGGCGATGGCGCCAACGTGTACCTGGCCTCTGCCGAACTGGCCGCGGTTGCCTCGATTCTCGGCAAGCTGCCGACCGTCGAGGAGTACATGGTCTATGCGAAGGATATCGACAGCATGGCTGGCGACATCTACCGCTATCTGAGCTTCGACCAGATCGCCGACTTCCGCGAAGCGGCGGCCAACGCCAAGATCCCGGTCGTTCAGGCCTGATCCCAGCGCTGTAGAACAAGCCCCGCCCCGTGCGGGGCTTGTTTATTGGGTGGCATATCGCGCGCCATACGGCGCGCCGCCAACCACTGAGCCTGCAATCTAGCGCGGCAAGATCTCTCCTGGATTTCACTGCTCATGGCCGGCGTACCCGAGGGGCCCACCGACGGCCGGCGGCTTGACCGGGTGCCGGGCAAACCGAATACTGTACATATAAACAGTATTCGGACGATTTCAACGCCATGCCTTCCGTGGTCGCCCTCGAGCACCTCTTCGACAGCCGCCGCCTCTGGCGCGCCCAGGACGTTGCCCGCACGCCCAGCGGCCAAACGACCGGGCATGCCGCGCTGGACGCCCTGCTGCCCGGCGGCGGCTGGCCCGAGGCGGCGCTGAGCGAGCTGCTGGTGGCCGCCCCCGGTATCGGCGAACTGCGCCTGCTGTGGCCAACCCTGGCGCGTCTGACCCAGGCCGGCGAGCGCGTGGTGCTGGTCGCCCCGCCCCATCTGCCCTACCCCCAGGCCTGGCTGGCGGCGCAGGTCGATCTGCGCCAGCTGAGCATCGTCCATGCCCAGGGGCGCGACGCGCTGTGGGCGGCCGAGCAATGCCTGCGCTCGGGCAGTTGCGGCGCGGTGCTGTGCTGGCCGCAGCAGGCCGAGGATCGCGCCCTGCGCCGCCTGCAGGTGGCGGCCGAGACCGGGCAGACCCTGGCCTTCGCTTACCGCCCGCTGGGCGAGGCGATCAACCCGTCACCGGCGGCCCTGCGCCTGGCCATCGAGGCCCGGCCGGCGCAGCTGCGCGTGCTCAAGTGCCGCGGCGGCCTGGCGCCGGCGCAGCCGCTGCCAGCCGCGGCCTGGTCCTGAGATGAACCCGCTCTGGGCCTGCATCCTGCTGCCGCAGCTGGCGCTCGATGGCGTCATGCGCCAGCGCATCGAGCCGGCCGAGCCGCTGGTGCTGCTCGGCGGCCCGCCGCAGCGGCGCGTGCTGCAGGCGGTCAACCCGGCGGCGCGCGCGCTGGGCCTCAAGCCCGGGCAGCTGCTCAGCGCGGCCCAGGCGCTGACCCGCGGCTTCGCCAGCGCCGACTACGACCTTGCCGCCATCGAGCGCTGGCAGCAGTTTCTCGCTGCCTGGGCCTATGGTTTCAGCGCCCAGGTCAGCCTGCACTACCCGCGCTGCCTGTTGCTGGAAGTGGGCTCCAGCCTCGGCCTGTTCGGCCCCTGGCCGCACTTCGAGGCGCGCCTGCGCCGCGAACTGGGCGAGCTGGGCTTCCAGCAGCGCATCACCCTGGCGCCCAACCCGGTCGCCGCGCGCATGCTGGCCAACGTCCACGACGGTCTGGCGATCGGCGACGCGGCCGAGCTGCGCGCCGCGCTCGAGCGCTTGCCGGTGGAGCGCATCGGCCTGTCCCGCGAGACCGCCTCCGCCCTCGCCCGCATGGGCCTGCGCAGCCTGCAGCAGTTGCTCGCCCTGCCACGTGACGGCCTGGCGCGGCGCTTTCCGGCCGAGCTGCTGCGCCACCTCGACAGCCTGCTCGGCGAACGGGCGCTGGCCCTGGAGTTCTACCGCCCGCCGGATCGCTTCGATGCGCGCATCGAGCTCAACTTCGAGGTCGAGTCGCACCAGGCGCTGCTGTTTCCGCTGCGCCGCCTGACCGCCGATCTGGCCGCCTACCTGGCCGGGCGCGACAGCGGCGTGCAGCGCTTCACCCTGCATCTAGAGCACCGCAATCGCCCGGCCAGCCAGCTGGTGGTGGGTCTGCTCAGCGCCGAGCGCGATCCGGCCATGCTGCTGGAGCTGACCCGCGGCCGCCTGGAGCAGCTGCAACTGCCGGCACCGGTACTGGCGCTGCGCCTGGAGGCCCGCGAGTTGCCGGCCTTCGCCCCGCAGCACCGCCAGCTGTTCGACGAGCGACCGCAGCAGTCGCTGCCCTGGGAGCAACTGCGCGAACGCCTGCGCGCGCGCCTCGGCGACGAGGCGGTGCAGGGCCTCGGCGCCCGCGCCGATCACCGCCCGGAGCTGAGCTGGCAGGCCGAGAGCGACCGGCATACGCCATCGCTGCCCAGCGTCGGGCCGCGTCCCGGCTGGCTGCTGGGCGAACCTCAGCCGCTGGCCGAGGCCGGCCTGCTGATCCTCGCCGGGCCCGAGCGCATCGAATCCGGCTGGTGGGACGGCGGCGACCTGCGCCGCGACTATTACCTGGTGCAAACCCGCAGCGGCCAGCGCGCCTGGGCCTTTCGCCCGGTCGGCGGCGGAGGGCCGCTGCAGCTGCACGGCTGGTTCGCATGACGCCCGACTACGCCGAGCTGCACTGCCTGTCCAATTTCAGCTTTCAACGTGGAGCCTCCAGCGCCCGCGAGCTGTTCGAGCGCGCCGCGCGCCTCGGCTACCGGGCCCTGGCGATCACCGACGAATGCACCCTCGCCGGCATCGTGCGCGCCTGGCAGGCGGCCAAGGAAACCGGCCTGGCGCTGATCGTCGGCAGCGAGATGCCCATCGAAGGCGGCCCCAAGCTGGTGCTGCTGGCCGAGGACCTGGCCGGTTACCAGGCGCTGTGCCGATTGATCACCCACGCCCGGCGCCGCGCCGAGAAGGGTCGCTACCGCCTGCTGCGCGAGGACTTCGACGCGCCGCTGGCCGGCCTGCTGGCGATCTGGCTGGCCGAACCGCAGGCCAGCGAGAACGAAAGCATCTGGTTGCGCCAGCGTTTTGCCGACCGCCTGTGGCTGGGCATCGAACTGCACCGCGGCGCCGACGATGCCGCCCGCCTGCGCCAGTTGCAGGCCCTGGCCGCGCGCCTGCAGATTCCCGCCCTGGCCTGCGGCGACGTGCATATGCACGCCCGCGGCCGCCGCGCCCTGCAGGACTGCATGAGCGCCATCCGCCAGCACCTGCCGGTGGCCGAAGCCGGCGCCTGGCTGTTTCCCAACGGCGAGCGCCACCTGCGCCGCCGCGAGGAGCTGGCCGAGCTGTATCCGCAGGCGTTGCTCGACGAGACGCTACGGGTGGCCGAGCGCTGCCGCTTCGAACTCGGCGAACTGCAGTATCAGTACCCGCACGAGCTGGTGCCGGCCGGCCACAATGCCACCTCCTGGCTGCGTCATCGGGTCGAAGAAGGCCTGCGCTGGCGCTGGCCGGATGGCGCCAGCGCCAAGGTGCGGACGCAGGTCGAGCACGAGCTGCAGCTGATCGTCGAACTGGAATACGAAAGTTACTTTCTCACCGTGCACGACATCGTCCGCTGGGCCCGCGAGCAGCACATCCTCTGCCAAGGCCGCGGCTCGGCGGCCAACTCCACGGTGTGCTTCGTCCTCGGCATCACCGAACTGAACCCTGACAACTCGGGCAGCCGGCTGCTGTTCGAACGCTTTCTCTCGCGCGAGCGCAACGAGCCGCCGGATATCGACGTCGACTTCGAGCACGAGCGCCGCGAGGAAGTCATCCAGTACGTGTTTCGCCGCTATGGCCGCCAGCGCGCGGCGCTGACCGCAGTGGCCAGCACCTACCACGGTGCCGGCGCACTGCGCGACGTGGCCAAGGCGCTCGGCCTGCCGCCGGATCAGGTCGGCGCCCTGGCCGACTGCTGCGGGCGCTGGAGCGACCGCATGCCGGACGCCGAGCGCCTGCGCGAGGCCGGCTTCGACCCGGACAGCCCGTCGCTGCACCGCATCCTGACCCTGGCCGGCGAGCTGATCGGCTTTCCCCGTCACCTGTCGCAGCACCCGGGCGGCTTCGTCATCTCCGAACACCCGCTGCAGACCCTGGTGCCGGTGGAGAACGCCAGCATGGCCGAGCGCACCGTGATCCAGTGGGACAAGGACGACCTCGACCTGGTCGGCCTGCTCAAGGTCGATATCCTCGCCCTCGGCATGCTCAGCGCGCTGCGCCGCTGCTTCGCCCTGATCGAGCGCTACCGCGGCACACGCTGGACCCTGGCCAGCCTGCCGCAGGAGGATGCGGCGACCTACGCCATGATCAGCCGCGCCGACACCGTTGGCGTGTTCCAGATCGAGTCGCGCGCGCAGATTGCCATGTTGCCGCGCCTGCGCCCAAAGACCTTCTACGATCTGGTGATCCAGGTCGCCATCGTCCGCCCCGGGCCGATCCAGGGCGACATGGTCCATCCCTACCTGCGCCGGCGCAACGGCGAGGAGGCGGTGGAATACCCTTCAGACGAATTACGACCGGTGTTCGAACGCACCCTCGGCGTGCCGCTGTTTCAGGAACAGGTGATGGAACTGGCCATGGTCGCCGCCGACTACAGCCCCGGCGAGGCCGACGAGCTACGCCGCTCGATGGCCGCCTGGAAGCGCCACGGCGGGCTGGAGCCGCATCGCCAGCGGCTGACCTCGCGCATGCTGGAAAAAGGCTACACGGCGGAATTCACCGCGCGCATCTTCCGTCAGATCGAGGGTTTCGGCAGCTACGGCTTCCCCGAATCCCACGCCGCCAGCTTCGCCCTGCTCACCTACGCCAGCTGCTGGCTGAAATGTCACGAGCCGGCCGCCTACGCCTGCGCCCTGGTCAACAGCTGGCCGATGGGCTTCTACAGCCCCGACCAGGTGCTGCAGGACGCCCGCCGCCACGGCATCGAGGTGCGCCCGGCGGACGTGCGCCACAGCGCCTGGGACTGCAGCCTGGAGCCAAGCGGCGGCGAGCAGCCGGCAATCCGCCTGGGGCTGCGCCTGCTGCGCGGCTTTCGCGAGGAGGATGCCAAACGTATCGAGGCGGCGCGGCAGGCGGCGCCCTTCAAGGATGTGGACGACCTGTGCCGACGCGCCACGCTGGATGCCCGCGCCCGCGAATGCCTGGCCGATGCCGGCGCACTACGCGGCCTGGCCGGCGACCGTTACCGCGCCCGCTGGGCGGTGGCCGGGGTGGAGCCGCAGCTGCCGCTGTTCGCCGGCCATTCGAGTCGCGAGGAACCCGTGGCGCTGCCACGCCCCACGGTCGGCGAAGACCTGCTGACGGATTACGCCACCTTCGGCACCACCCTCGGCCCGCATCCGCTGGCGCTGCTGCGCGACCGGCTGAGGGCCAGGCGCTGCCGCAGCTCGCACGAACTGGGCGCGGTCGAGCACGGCCGCCCGGTCAGCGTCGCCGGCCTGGTGATCGGCCGCCAGCGCCCGCAGACCGCCAGCGGGGTGATCTTCGTCACCCTGGAAGACGAGTTCGGCATGATCAACGTGGTGGTCTGGCATGACCTGGCCGAGCGCCAGCGCCGGGTGCTGCTGCAGGCGCGGCTGCTGCGCATCGACGGCCACCTGGAAAGCGCCGACGGCGTGCGCCACGTGATCGCCGGGCGCCTGGTCGACCTGAGCCCGCTGCTGACCGGGCTCGACGTGAAGAGCCGGGATTTCCACTAGGGTGTCGACAGCCGGGAGAAAGCCAATCCCGACCTGACGCCCGAGAGAACGCACTGCCGACAAAGCCCGCCCGAGAAGATGACGCCGCGCATCGCCAAGCTGAGCAAGCTGGCCCCGGCATCGCCATCCGCCGAACGCCCTTTCGTCTTGCCGTGGCGCAAGCGCGGGCTGTGGATCATGCCGCCAAGTGGTACCATTGCGCGCTTCACGCCGCGCTGGCTGCCCAGGGCATCCCCAAGCGCCGGCGATACGACGCCCGACAGACCACGCCAACACATGCCTGACGACAGGCCGGCCCCCATGGCTTCAGCGCAAGCCGGCCCGGGGCACCGCGTGTGGATGTTCCTCGACCTATACCCAGCGGCTGAACTCGGCCTTCAACAGGAACGAGTTCGCCCAGCTGCCTGCCACAAGCGACGTGGCAGGCGCGGGTGCAGGAACCGGGAAAGGCGATTAACCACCGCAGCCCCGCAGGACAAGCAATTGATCTCCACCGCTAATATCACCATGCAGTTCGGCGCCAAGCCGCTGTTCGAGAACGTTTCCGTCAAGTTCGGCAACGGCAACCGCTACGGCCTGATCGGCGCCAACGGCTGCGGCAAGTCGACCTTCATGAAGATCCTCGGCGGCGATCTGGAGCCGTCCGGCGGCCAGGTGATGCTCGAACCCAACGTGCGCCTGGGCAAGCTGCGCCAGGACCAGTTCGCCTACGAAGAATTCAACGTGATCGACACGGTGATCATGGGCCACGAGGAGCTGTGGAAGGTCAAGGCCGAGCGCGACCGTATCTACTCGCTGGCGGAAATGAGCGAAGAAGACGGCATGAAGGTCGGCGAGCTGGAGGGCGAGTTCGCCGAGATGGACGGCTACACCGCCGAATCGCGCGCCGGCGAACTGCTGCTGGGCCTGGGGATTCCGCTGGAGCAGCACTTCGGCCCGATGAGCGAAGTGGCGCCGGGCTGGAAGCTGCGCGTGCTGCTGGCCCAGGCGCTGTTCTCCGATCCGGACGTGCTGCTGCTCGACGAGCCGACCAACCACCTGGATATCAACACCATCCGCTGGCTGGAAAACATCCTCACGGCGCGTAACAGCACCATGATCATCATTTCCCACGACCGTCACTTCCTCAACTCGGTCTGCACCCATATGGCCGACCTGGATTACGGCGAGCTGCGCCTGTTCCCCGGCAACTACGACGAGTACATGACCGCCGCGACCCAGTCGCGCGAGCAGCTCTTGGCCGACAACGCCAAGAAGAAGGCGCAGATCGCCGAGCTGCAGACCTTCGTCAGCCGCTTCTCGGCCAACGCCTCCAAGGCCAAGCAGGCCACTTCGCGCGCCAAGCAAATCGACAAGATCCAGCTGGCCGAGGTCAAGCCGTCCAGCCGGGTCAGCCCGTTCATCCGCTTCGAGCAGAACAAGAAGCTGCACCGCCAGGCCGTGACCATCGAGAAGGTCTCCAAGGCCTTCGACGACAAGGTGCTGTTCAAGAACTTCAGCTTCACCGTCGAAGCCGGCGAGCGTGTCGCCATCATCGGCCCCAACGGCATCGGCAAGACCACCCTGCTGCGCACCCTGGTCGGCGAAATGGCGCCGGATGCCGGCGCGGTGAAGTGGACGGAAAGCGCCGAGGTCGGCTACTACGCCCAGGATCACGCCCACGACTTCGAAGACGACGTCAGCCTGTTCGACTGGATGGGCCAGTGGACCACCGGCGAGCAGACCATCCGCGGCACCCTCGGGCGCATGCTGTTCTCCAACGACGAGATCCTCAAATCGGTCAAGGTCATCTCCGGCGGCGAACAGGGCCGCATGCTGTTCGGCAAGCTGATCCTGCAAAAGCCCAACGTGCTGGTGATGGACGAGCCGACCAACCACCTCGACATGGAGTCCATCGAGGCGCTCAACCTGGCGCTGGAGAACTACCCCGGCACGCTGATCTTCGTCAGCCACGACCGCGAGTTCGTCGGCTCCCTGGCCACCCGCATCATCGAGCTGTCGGACAACGGCGTGACCGACTTCAGCGGCACCTACGACGACTACCTGCGCAGCCAGGGCGTGATCGTCTGATCCAGCGCTCCATGCAGCAACGACAAAGCCCGCCGAAGCGGGCTTTGTCGTTTCAGCCTGCCGCTCAGGCGGTGGCGAACAGCTCGGCGATCCGCTGTGCGGCGCCGCTCAGCGCCGCGGCACGCGGCTCCTCGCCATAGGCCAGGCCTTCGGCACGGACGATCTCGATGTCATCGATACCGAGGAAGTTCAGCACCCGCACCAGGTAGTCCTCGTGTGCCTGGCCCGAGGGTTGACCGGCATGGATGCCGCCGGCGCTCGAGGCGATCACCACCGTCTTGCCGCCCGCCAGCCCGACCGGGCCGTTCTCGCCGTAGCTGAAGGTCTTGCCGGCGATCGCGACGCGGTCGATCCAGGCCTTGAGCTGGCTCGGAATCGCGAAGTTGTACATCGGCGCACCGATGACGATGGCGTCGGCGGCGAGGAATTCCTCCAGGGTGCGCTCGGCCAGTTCGGTCTCGTGGCGCTGGGCGGCGTCACGCAGCTCGGCCGGGGTGCCGGCTGCCACCAGGCTGGCGGCGGACAGATGGCTGAGCGCGTCGCTGGCCAGATCGCGGTAGCTGACCTGAGTACCAGGCACCGCCGCCGTCCAGGCCTCGACCACGGCTCGGCTGAGCTGGCGGGAGGCAGAGGACTCACCGAGGATGCTTGAATCGAGGTGCAACAGTTTCATGAGGCTCTCCAAATAGGCGCGCGTTTCGCGACGAGATGGCAGAGATGCTATTCATGGAGCCAATGCACGATAAGACCGGAAAAATGCGATAGTTCGTCCCACCTATAGGACGATGACCATGCAAGACCTCAACGATCTGTTCTACTTCGCCAAGGTGGTGGAAGCCGGTGGCTTCGCCGCGGCCGGCCGCGCCCTGGGCATTCCCAAGTCGCGTCTGTCGCGGCGCATCGCCGAACTGGAGAACCGCCTGGGCGCCCGCTTGCTGCAACGAACCACGCGCAAGCTGGTGCTGACCGATATCGGCGAACGTTACCTGCGCCACTGCCAGGCCATGTTGCTGGAGGCCGAACAGGCCGAGGAGACGGTGGCCAGCCTGACCAGCGAACCGCGCGGCCGGGTGCGCTTTTCCACCCCCAGCGGGCTGGCCCTGCTGCCCGGGCTGATCAACGACTTTCTCATCCGCTACCCCAAGGTGCAGCTGGAAATCCTGCAGACCAGCCGCCGCGTCGACCTGTTCAATGAAGCCGTGGACGTGGCGCTGCGGGTACGCAACCTCGACGACGAGGAGCCGGGGCTGATCACCCGCCGCCTGGTGCCGGCACGCGCCCACGTGGTGGCGCGCCCCGATCTGCTCTGCGGCGCGCGCATCGAGCACCCCAGAGACCTGCAACGCCTGCCGGCGCTCGGCGCCCTCGGCGCCGATCGGCGCATCCACCTGCGCTTTCACCACAACACCACGCAGGAGGCCCACGAAGTCGCGCTGGAAGCCAGGCTGGGCATCGACGACTTCGCCGTTCGCAAGCAGGCAGCCCTGGCCGGCCTGGGCATCACCCTGCTGCCCACCACCTTCTGCCACGAAGAGCTGGCCGACGGTCGTCTGCTGGCGCTACTGCCGGCCTGGAGCGTGCCCCAGGGCCACGTGCAGCTGGCCTACAGCCACCGGCGCGGCCTGTCGCCCGCCGTGCGCGCCTGGATCGAGCACCTGAGCGAGGCGATCAAACGCTGGGACTTTCCGCTCTGACCCAGATAGGCGACCGACGCCCGCGGTGGTGGCCCGAACGAAAACGGGGCTACCGATGTACCGGCAGCCCCGTGCAGGAATCAAGCGCTCCGTGGCGCCGGACACTTGAGCCGGCGCGGACTCGTCACAGCAGCATGGCGGCGGCCCAACCGAACGCCAGCAGCGGCAGGTTGTAATGCAGGAAGGTGGGCACCACGCTGTCCCAGATATGGTTGTGCTGACCGTCGACGTTGAGCCCGGCGGTCGGGCCGAGGGTCGAGTCGGAGGCCGGCGAGCCGGCATCGCCGAGGGCGCCGGCGGTGCCGACGATGCAGACGATGGCCAGCGGGCTGAAGCCCAGCTGCACGCCCAGCGGCACGAAGATCGCCGCGATGATCGGAATGGTGGAGAAGGACGAGCCGATGCCCATGGTCACCAGCAGGCCGACCAGCAGCATCAGCAGCGCGCCGATCGCCTTGTCGTGGCCGATCAGCGCGGCGGCGCCGTCGACCAGGGTCTTGACCTCGCCGGTGGCCTTCATCACCTCGGCGAAACCGGCGGCGGCGATCATGATGAAGCCGATCATCGCCATCATCTTCATGCCCTCGGTGAACAGCCCGTCGGCCTCCTTCCAGCGCACCACGCCGGACACCGAGAAGATCACGAAGCCGGCCAGGGCGCCGATGATCATCGAGTCCAGCCACAGCTGCACGACGAACGCCGCGGCGATGGCCACGCCGGCCACCAGCAGGCTCAGCGGGTTGTACTGCACGTCGACGCGCTCGGCCTGCTCGATCTTCGCCAGGTCGTAGACGCGCTTGCCGCGGTAGCTGAAGAACACCGCCACGAGCAGGCCGAAGAGCATGCCCAGCGCCGGAATGGCCATGGCCTGGGTGATGTTCACGCCGCTGACGTCCACCCCGGACTTGGCCACGTTGGCCAGCAGGATGTCGTTGAGGAAGATGCCGCCGAAGCCCACCGGCAGGAACATGTAGGGGGTGATCAGGCCGAAGGTCAGCACGCAGGCGATCAGGCGGCGGTCGAGCTGCAGCTTGCTCAGCACGTAGAGCAGCGGCGGCACCAGCAGCGGGATGAAGGCGATATGGATCGGCAGGATGTTCTGCGAGGAAATCGCCACCGCCAGCAGCAGCGCGATCAGCAACCACTTGAGCAGGCCGCCACCGGCCGCGTCCTGCTGGCCGACCAACGCCAGCGCCTTGTCCGCCAGGGCATGGGCCAGGCCGGACTTGGCGATGGCCACGGCGAAGGCGCCGAGCAGCGCATAGGACAGCGCCACCGTGGCGCCGCCGCCGAGGCCCTGGTTGAAGGCGCTCAGCGTGCCCTCCACGCCCAGGCCGCCGAGCAGGCCGCCGGCCAGCGCGCCGATGATCAGCGCCACCACCACGTGCACCCGGCACAGGCTGAGGATCAGCATGATGCCGACCGCCGCTATTACTGCGTTCATAAACCGCTCCACCTACAGAAATGCCGGCGCGGGCGCCGGGCCGAAAAAAGCCGCGTACTCTGCCGCATGCGGCCACGGCTGTCAAAAACGCCGGCGTTCAGAATTTCGAGCGAAACGTGCATAATCCCGATCCCGCACGCGCGCCGATCAAGAAAGCCGCCGGCGTACCGATAACCAGCCGTAGTCCATCGAAGAAAGGAACGCCCCATGCTGTTCAGCCGTCTTTCGATCCAATGGAAGATCACCCTGCTCGCCGGCCTCTGTCTGCTCGCCATCGTCACCCTGCTGGTGGGCGCCTCGCAGTACCAGTCCAGCCGCAGCGCCGGCCTGGTGCGCGAGGCCTCGTACGGCATGCTGGAGGAAAGCGCCAAGCTGCGCCTGCAGGCGCGCGGCGAGCTGCAGGCGATCCGCATTCAGCGCTACTTCATGGACGCCTACCAGTACGGCAAGGGCTTCTCGCGGCAGATCCTGTTCCTCCGCGAACAGGCGGAAAAGCGCTTTCTCGATGCCTTCGATCTGCGCGAGGACCTGACCCGCCAGGTGCGCACCAGCCTGGAGGCCAACCCCGCGCTGCTCGGTCTGTACCTGGTGTTCGAGCCCAACGCGCTGGACGGCAAGGACGAACTCTTCGCCGACCAGGCCGAACTGGGCAGCAACGACGCCGGGCGCTTCTCGCTGTACTGGGCGCAGCCCACCCCCGGCACGCTGGAATCCGAGTCGATGCCCGAGGAAATGCTCGCCGACGCCACGCCCGGCGCCAACGGCGTGCCCTACAACGCCTGGTACACCTGCCCGCGCGACACTCGCCAGGCCTGCGTGCTGGAGCCTTACTACGACGAGGTCGGCGGCCAGCAGACGCTGATGACCAGCATCGCCTTCCCGCTGGAGCTGGACGGCAAGGTGATCGGCGTGATGGGCGTCGACATCAGCCTGGCCAGCCTGCAGCAGATCAGCCAGGAGGCCAATCGCGAGCTCTACGATGGCCAGGGCCACATCAGCATCTTCAGCCCCGCCGCCCTGCTCGCCGGCCACAGCCGCGACGGCGCGCTGCTCAGCCAGGCGGTGGACAAGGCCTACGGCGAGCATGCCGGCGAGCTGCGCAGCCTGATCCAGGCCGGCAGCGCCGCGGAGCTGGACCACGGCGAGATGTTGCGGGTGCTCAGCCCGTTCCAGCCGATCCCCGAGGCCAAGCCCTGGAGCGTGCTGGTGGAGGTGCCGGAGCAGGTGCTGCTGGCACGCGCCATCGAGCTCGGCCAGCAGCTCGACCAGCGCCGCGCCGGCGACAGCCTGCAGGCGCTGCTGCTCGGCCTGCTGGCGGTGCTCGCCGGCCTGCTGCTGATGTGGCTGACCGCCCGCGGCGTGACCCGACCGATTCTCGGCGTGGCCGCCATGCTCAAGGACATCGCCAGCGGCGAAGGCGACCTCACCCGCCGCCTGCAATATGCCAAGCAGGACGAACTGGGCGAGCTGGCCGGCTGGTTCAACCGCTTCCTCGACAAGCTGCAGCCGATCATCGCCGACGTCAAAAGCAGCGTGCTCGACGCCCGCGGCACCGCCGACCAGTCCGCCGCCATCGCCAGCCAGACCAGTGCCGGCATGCAGCAGCAATACCGCGAGGTGGATCAGGTGGCCACCGCCTTCCAGGAAATGAGCGCCACCGCCCAGGATGTCGCGCACAACGCCGCCCAGGCCGCCGAGGCCGCGCGCAACGCCGACCAGGCCAGCCGCGAGGGCCTGCAGGTGATCGACAAGACCACCAGCACCATCGAGCTGCTGGCCAACGAGATGAACGTGGCCATGCAGGAGGTCGAAGGCCTGGCCAGCAGCAGCGAGCAGATCGGCTCGGTGCTCGAGGTGATCCGTTCCATCGCCGAGCAGACCAACCTGCTGGCGCTCAACGCCGCCATCGAGGCCGCCCGCGCCGGCGAGGCCGGGCGCGGTTTCGCCGTGGTCGCCGACGAAGTGCGCAACCTGGCCAAGCGCACCCAGGACTCGGTGGAGGAAATCCGCCAGGTGATCGAGGGCCTGCAAAACGGCACCCGCGAAGTGGTCAGCACCATGCATAGCAGCCATCGCCAGGCCCAGGGCAGCGTCGAACAGGTGCAGCAGGCGGTGGCGGCGCTGCAGCGCATCGGCCAGGCGGTCGGCCTGATCACCGACATGAACCTGCAGATCGCCAGCGCCGCCGAGGAGCAGAGCTCGGTGGCCGAGGAGATCAACCGCAACGTCGCCTCGATCCGCGACGTCACCGAGGCTATCAGCAGCCAGGCCGCGGAATCGGCGCAGGTCAGCCAGAACCTCAATCGCCTGGCCAACCACCAGCAGGGCCTGATGGACCAGTTCCGCGTGTGACGCGAAACGGCCGTCATTCTGGCGGCCGCTCCCTTGCTGCGCAGGCAGGCAATGGCCTAGCCTGCGCGTTCTTTTGCGCTGTGCCGCCGCCAATCGTGCGCACCTGCAGGTGCGGATCTATTCGCGCCGCGCGCGGTGCATCGCCTCATCCATGCTTCTCAAGGGGGAAACAGCATGCTCAATATCGCCTTAGTCGCCGGGTCCAGCCGCAACAACAGCCAGTCGGGCAAGGTCGCGCGCTTTCTGCGCCAGCGCCTGATCGAACTGGAGCAGACCACGCCGGAGAGCAGTAACGTCATCGACCTGGGCCTGGCCCCGCTGCCGTTGTGGCCGGCTGAAGACAGCGGCCCCTGGGAGCTGTACCGGCAACAACTGGCCGCCGCCGACGCGGTGGTGATCCTCGCCCCGGAGTGGAACGGCATGGCCTGCCCGGCGATCAAGAACTTCTTCATCTACGCCAGCAAGGCCGAACTGGCGCACAAGCCGGGGCTGCTGGTGGGTGTGTCCTCCGGGGTCGGCGGCGCCTACCCGATCAGCGAGCTGCGCGCCTCCAGCTACAAGAACTGCCGCCTATGCTACCTGCCGGAACACCTGATCGTGCGCCAGGTGGAGAAGGTGTTGAACGGCCCGCAGGCGGCGGACGAGGCCGATGAGCGCATCCGCGCACGCATCGACTACGCCCTCGACGTCCTGGTGCGCTACGCCCGCGCCCTGCAACCGGTACGCGAGGCCATCGGTTTCGACAACCCGGCCTTTGCCAACGGCATGTGATGCTCTGACTGAATGCAGGCGGGCTCAGCGCCGCGGCAGACTGATCGCCACCCGCAGCCCGCCCAGCGGGCTGTCCTGCAGCTCGATGCGGCCATCCCAGGCCTCGACTATGTCGCGCACTATGCCCAGGCCCAGGCCGTGCCCGGCGACCTGCTCGTCCAGACGGGTGCCTCGGCCGAGTACCGCCTCGCGCCGCTCGGCGTCGATGCCCGGGCCGTCGTCGTCGACGCACAGCAGATAGCCCGCGGCGCCCTCTTCGATGGACAGCCGCACTCGCCGTTCGGCCCATTTGCAGGCGTTGTCCAGCAGGTTGCCGAGCAGCTCCAGCAGGTCCTCGCGATCGCGCGGCAGCACCAGCCCGGCGGGCGCCTGCCAATCCAGGTCGAGACCGCGGTCGTGGATCATCGCCAGGGTGGCGAACAAACCGGGCAGCTCCTGCGCGCAGTCGAAACGCGCCCCCGGCAGCGCCTCGCCGGCCAGGCGGGCGCGGCCGAGCTCGCGGCTCAGGCGTTGTTCGATCTGCGTCAGTTGCTCGCGCAGGCTGGCGCGCAACGCCGGGTACGCCGCCAGTTCGTCGCGTCCGGCCAGGCTGATCAGCACCGCCAGCGGCGTCTTCAGCGCATGACCCAGGTTGCCCAAGGCGTTGCGCGAGCGTTTCAGGGTGTCTTCGGTATGGGCCAGCAGGTGGTTGATCTGCGCCACCAGCGGCTCCAGCTCCTCCGGCACCTCGGCGTCCAGCTCGCTGCGCTGGCCCTGCTGCAACTGGGCGATCTGCCGGCGCACCTGCTCCAGCGGGCGCAGCGCGCGGCGCACGGTGTAGCGCTGGGCGATCAGGATCAGCAGCAGCGCCGCGCCGCCCATGCCCAGGCCCAGCCACTGCATGCGCCGAAAGCTCTGCAGCACCGGCTCGTAGTCCTGCGCCACGCTGATCGACAGCGCCTCGCCGTAACGCCGGTAATCGGCGCGGTAGACCAGCAGGCGCTGGCCCTGCGGGCCGTCGCCGAGTTCGGCCTGCATACCCGAGCCTTGCGGCTTGAGCAGTTCGCGGTCCCATAACGAGCGCGAACGCCAGCTGCGGTCGGCAAAGTCGATACGAAAGTAATGCCCGGAAAACTGCCGCTGAAACGACGGATCGAGGCGCCGCTCGTCCAGTTGCAAGCCGGCCGGGCCACGCACCAGGGCGGCGAGCAGGCCCTGCGCCTCGTCGCGCAGATCCTCCTCCAGGTAGGCGCGCAAGCCACGGTCGAACACCCAGAGGCTGGCCTGAGCCAGCACCAGGCCCACCAGCAGCAGGGCGCTGGCCAGACCGAGGCTGAGCCGACGCTGGATCGACCTCAACCCTGCTCCCCGGTGAAACGGTAGCCCTGGCCGCGGCGTGTCTCGATCACGTTGCGCCCCAGCTTGCCGCGCAGGCGGTTGACGTGCACCTCGATGACGTTGGAATCGCGCTCGGTCTCGCCGTCGTACAGGTGATCGGCCAGGTGGCTCTTGGACAGGATCTGCCCCGGATGCAGCATGAAGTAACGCAGCAGACGGAACTCGGCGGCGGTCAAGTCGACGGCCTCACCGCCGACCGTGACGCACTGACGACTCTCGTCCAGTTGCAGGCCGGCGGCCTCCAGTTGCGGCTGGTTGGCCAGGCCATGGGCACGGCGCAGCAACGCCTGGATACGCAGGACCAATTCCTCAGGATGAAAAGGTTTAGTCAGATAGTCGTCGGCACCGGCCTTGAGGCCTTCGATGCGCTCGGCCCAGGAGCCGCGCGCAGTCAGTACCAGCACCGGCGTGGCCAGGCCGCCGGCACGCCACTGCTGCAACACCTCCAGACCCGGCTTGCCCGGCAGACCGAGGTCGAGAATGATCAGGTCGTAGGGCTCGCTGGCGCCCTGGTAGGCGGCGTCGCGGCCGTCGGCCAGCCAATCCACGGCATAGCCCTGGCGACTGAGGCTGGCCGTCAGCTCGTCGGCCAGCGGCACATGATCTTCCACCAGCAACAGGCGCATCAGTCGTCTTCCTCGTCCTTCAGAATGTTGCCGTCGTGGGCATCCAGCTCCAGCTCGCGTACCACGCCCTGGGTGGTGAGGATTTCCACCTCGTAGACCAGCACGCCGTCCTCCTCCTCCAGCTCCGCCTCCAGCAGGGTGGCACCCGGATACTGCTGCTCCAGGCGCTGCATCAGCTGCTCGAAGGGCATGATCACACCCTCCCGACGCAGGCGCAGGGCCTCGTCCTGATCGAGATCGCGGGCCACGCCCGGGGCGGCGGCGAGGCTGCCGGCCAGGAGCAACAAAAATGCCGTGGTGCTACGCAAGCTCATCAATCGTCCTGATGGTTCTTGAGAATTTCGCCGGTGCTGGCATCCAGTTCCAGGTCCCACTGCACGCCTTGCGGATCGCGCAGCTCGATCTGGTAAATGTAGCGACCGTATTCGTCTTCTAGCTCGGTCTCCTCGATGCGCGAGCCCGGGTGCTGGGCCAACGCGGCCTGGTTGAGCAGCTCGAAGGATTTGATGGTGCCGGCGTCGCGCAAGCGCAGCGCTTCGTCCGGGCCCAGGTCGCGAGCATGGGCAATGAGGCTGGCACTGGCAAGTGCAGCGATGGCCAGCAGGCGGGTCAACAGGTTCATGGGGCATCCTCCGGAAAGTGATTCGATGCCTGCCACTCTAGGCCCGTGCACTTAATTCAAGCTGAATTGCCGGCGTCATTCAGCCGCTGAAGTTACTTGGCCTGCGCGTCCATGGCCCTATAATCGCCTGCTTGCGTGACGGAGGCAGCGATGAGCGCGATCCATATCAAGTCCCCTGCCCTGACCCTCAGGGCAGGCCCCAGAGCCCTGGCGCGGATTCGCCAGCACGGCCTGAGCCCGGCGGATGTCGGCATCCTGCCCGGCGCCGCGGGCGGGCCCAAGGGCCTCGGCATCCAGGGCCTGGATCTGGCGCTGTTCGGCGACTGGCTGCCGCGCGCGCCGCGCGAACGCGCGCTGATCGGCGCCTCCATCGGTTCCTGGCGTTTCGCCAGCGCCTGCCTTCCGGACGCCGCCGCCGGCATCCGCCGCCTCGGCGAACTCTATACCGCCCAGCGCTTCGCCAAGGGCGTGAGCATGGCCGAGGTGTCCGGCAGCTGCCGCCAGATGCTGCACGAGCTGCTCGCCGACCAGGACGCGGCCATCGTCGCCAACCCGTACCATCGCCTGCATATCGTGGTGGTGAAGAGCCACGGCCTGCTGCAGCACGACCACCGCGGCAAGCTGAGCCTCGGGCTGTCGTCGGTGATCGGCAACAACCTGCTGGCGCGCCAACGTCTGGCGCGTCACTTCGACCGGGTGATCCTGCACGACGCCCGCCAGTTGCCGCCACTGGCGCAACTGCGCGACTTCCGCTCGCACTTTCACGCCCTCACCGCGGAGAACCTGCGCCACGCCCTGCTGGCGTCCGGCTCGATCCCCATGGTGATGGAAGCGATCCGCGAGATTCCCGGGCTGGAGCCCGGCGCCTACCGCGACGGCGGCCTGCTCGACTATCACCTCGACCTGCCCTACACCGGCGAGGACATCGTGCTTTACCCGCACTTCACCGACCGGGTGATCCCCGGCTGGTTCGACAAGAGCATGCCCTGGCGCCGCGGCGACCGCACTCGCCTGCAGGACGTGCTGCTGCTCGCACCGTCGCGCGAGTACCTGGCGCGCCTGCCCCACGGCAAACTGCCCGACCGCAGCGACTTCAAACGCTACCTGGGCGACGACGCCGGCCGTGAACGCTACTGGCGCCAGGCGATGGCGGAAAGCGTGCGACTCGGCGACGAATTCCTCGAATTGGTGGACAGCGGCCGCCTGGGCGAACGCCTGCTGCCCTTGTGATGGACGCGGCCAGCGCCGCTGGTTAGGCTGCTGTAATCAGGGAGGATGCATGAAGCTGGCAGTCGCAATCATCCACGGCATCGGCAACCAGCCCGACAGCCGCGACCACGAGGGACAACACCAGTTCGCCCAGGGTTTGATCCGCGGTTTGCGCCGCCAGTTGGGCGACGACGCCCAGCAGGTGGCGTTCCAGACCCTGTACTGGGCCAGCGTGCTGGATAAACGCGAACACGCCTTCCTCGCTCGCCTCGAGCGCGAACCCGTGCGCTGGCGCTGGTTACGCCGCATCGTCACCCTGTTTCTCGGCGACGCCGCCGGCTACCGCAAGGTCAGCGAGGCCTACGACACCACCTACCAGGAAGTGCACCAGTGCCTGCGCAACGGCCTCAATGCCCTGCGCGCCCAGGTCGATCCGCAGACCCCGCTGCTGGTGCTGACCCATTCCCTGGGCGGGCACATCTTCTCCAACTTCGCCTGGGACCAGCAGAAACTCAACGCCACCCCCAGCTGCCCGCACGACCCCTTTCTGGCCTTGGAAACCCTGGCCGGCATCGTCACCTTCGGCTGCAACATCCCGTTGTTCACCTTCGCCTACGACCCGGTGCTGCCAATCCGTTTTCCCGGCCACTGCCTGAGCGACGCGGTGCGTCAGCAGGCGCGCTGGCTGAACGTCTACGCACCAGCCGACCCACTCGGCTACCCGCTGCGCGCGATCCCCGCCTACGCCACCCTGGTGCACGAAGATCGCGCCCTGCCCGTCGGTCCCTGGTACAAACGCCATACACCACTGAGCCATATGGCCTACTGGCACGATCGGCGCTTCCACCGTTACCTGACGCAGCAGATCCGCCGACTGCTGAACGCCCAGGCGCCTGAGCAGACCTGATAAACTGCGCGGCTTAGGGCCTGATCGACGGCCATCTCACGCGAGCGCTGTACTGTGGAATTGTTCAAAGAGTTCATCTTCGAGGCGGCCCACCGCCTGCCCCATGTGCCGGAAGGCCACAAATGCGGTCGTCTGCACGGCCACTCCTTCCGCGTCGCCCTGCATATCGAAGGCGAGGTCGACCCCTATACCGGCTGGATTCGCGACTTCTCCGAGATCAAGGCGATCTTCAAGCCGATCTACGAGCAACTCGACCACAACTACCTGAACGACATCCCCGGCCTGGAAAACCCCACCAGCGAAGTGCTGGCTAAGTGGATCTGGCAACAGGTCAAACCCCTGCTCCCAGAACTGTCTCGCGTGCGCATCCACGAGACCTGCACCAGCGGCTGCGAATACCGCGGCGACTGAGTCATAGAGCAGAAACGACAAGGCCACCTTCAAGGTGGCCTTTTTTTGGCTATGCAATAGGTAATCGTTGCCCCCTGCAGGTGGTCTGTCCCGGGCTGAGTGGACACTGACTTAAGGTGGATAATGCCCACCGCAAGGAGTGTTCATGACCCAGACCAGACGACGTTTTCCCGAATCCTTCAAACGCGAGGCGGTAGACCAGGTGCTT
>JAESGS010000631.1_pt1 | contig 20501 bp, 13 predicted proteins | sample 9269761 | NCBI WGS metagenome assembly JAESGS01 (sample SAMN15741799, study PRJNA653493) | algae metagenome | isolation source: Cyanosarcina radialis HA8281-LM2 and co-occurring heterotrophs from damp... | place: USA: Makauwahi cave, Hawaii | collected 2011-01-06 | reverse complement strand
GAATCCTGATGCGGCCATCGGCCTTGACGTGGGCATCGAGCATTTGGTCACCACCAGCGACGGAGAGCACATTCCGAACCACCGCCCGCGATCGCGGCGCGAGCGCGAACTGCGCATCGCCCAGCGGGCGCTTTCCCGCTGCAGGCGCGGATCGAAGCGCCGGACCAAGGTCCGCGAGAAGCTCGCCCGTGTTCAGCGCTCGATCGCCAACGCGAGGTCGACCTACCTGCACCAGGTGTCGGCGCGGCTCGCCCGGGACTATGCGTTCATCGCTGTCGAGAAGCTCAACGTGAAGAACATGACCGGATCGGCGCGGGGGACCGCCGACGAACCGGGAACGAATGTCCGGCAGAAGGCCGGACTGAACAGGGCGCTGCTCGACGCGGCACTCGCCAAGCTGGTCTCGTACACCTCCTACAAGGCTGAAAGAGCCGGTGGGACGACGGTGAGGGAGAATGCCGCATTCAGCTCGCAGGACTGTTCGTCCTGCGAGGAGCGCGTGCCGAAGCCGCTCTCCGAGCGGATGCACCGCTGTTCCTGCGGCCTTGTCCTGCACCGGGACCACAACGCGGCGATCAACATCCTCAACCGCGCCCTCGCGGCGCACGGGCGGGCTAGGCCGCCCGGAGGCGGTAACGTGGGGCATCGGCCCGTGCGTCGTCTCGGAAACATGGTCGCGGAAGCCGCCTGAGCGGCAACCAAAGCCATACCAGGATCGACGTGTGGTTCCACACGAAAATCCGAATAGCCACTCCACACCTGTGATTGCCGTGCGGACGGCAGGCCTTGCAGGGGGCCTGTTCTTGGGACACGTAATTGTGGCTCTCGACCCCAAAGTGCTAAGCGAGCGGCGCTACCGAGGACGCGTTGATGACAGGTCGGTCTCTGCAAAGGGGCTGACCGTCAGCTTCCTGATCAGATCCGGATTCCACACGACGGCGGCATAAAGATAGCCGTCCTCGCCGACGTAGCTGTCGAACCCCTTCTCCTCGAGCTTCCTTCGCACCATCGGGTTTTCGAGGTACGAGGACACATCCGGAAAGTCCGTGAAGTCGTCACCGAACACGTCCGGAAGGCCAAGCTCCGCAGCGATCTCAGTCAGATGGTTCTCCCGGCACGGAGATGTGGCCAGCAGCTCCGCTTCGAGGACGAATCCGTCGGTGCCTGCAAAAAATTCGACACCCTCGCGCTCGCAGGAGAAGAAGGCCGGTCGGTCTGGGTCGAAATCCATCTCGACGCCCGGTCGACCGTGGTACCAGACACCCGAGACGGCCGGATGCGGATCCTGTAATACTGCTTCTGTCATTATGGATTCCTGCTTGTATCCTTTGTCCGGAGAATGTATCCGTCGGTCGTAATCGACAAGGGATTTCTGATGGGCGCTGACATATCCCCTATAATACGAAAGCCGTCAGAGGCTTACGACCTCGCGGCTGGTGCCTATGACGGGTGGCATTGGCAGGAATTCTGGCGTCGGACCGAAACCCCGTTCTTCGACGACTGTGTGGAAGGCCTCGATGTCGGCCGACGCGGACGTTTCCTCGATGCCGGATGTGGGACGGGATACTACCTCGACAGATATGGCGATCTCTTCAGGGATTCTGACGGCTTCGATGCCAGCCCGGGCATGCTTGCCATGGCTGCGGAGCGCTCCTCGGAAGCCCGCCTGGCCTCAGGCACCGTCTCGTCGCTCCCCTATGCGTCCGGGATGTTCGATCTTGTGGTGTGCGCGCGCGTTCTCTCGCATGTTCCGGATCTTGATGCCGTGGTCTCGGAACTAGTCCGCGTGACCGCTCCGGGCGGTGCCGTTCTTGTGTCCAGTCTTGATGCTTCCCATCCCTATGCCGCCACGCGGCTGCCCACGGCGACGATGGGTGACGTCTACGCGGATACCTTCAAGCATGATCGCGAGGACGTGCGGTCATTGCTCATCGCTGCAGGCATGAGGATTGCGGCCACAGTGCTCATAGGTCCGGATGGAAGCATGAGCCACGGCCGCGTCGGGTTTTCCGATGCAGCCTCCGGTGCCACTGCCTGGGCCATGATGGCGATCCGGCCCCGAGAGTCGTCCTGACGACATGTCTATGCCGGGAGCGCGATCCAAACAGCCTCAGCGCGGCCTGCGGAGGCGGTCGAAGATGTTCTCAGGTTTTGGAGCGTCAAGACGGCGTGCCGCCTCGACCAGGATCTCTCTCAGGTGCGTCGGCAACCCGTGCTCCCGGGAGACGGATGTCAGCTTTTCGGCGAATTCCTCGCTCGTCAGATCGCCGAGCACGTTCTCGTTTTCCAGTAGATGGCAGTTTCCAGGCTGCCTCAGGATCCGATCGATGTAGCGGCGGGCGACGAACCTAACCAGCGGGAGTCCATGGTTGAGACTGGTGTCCGGTTCGGCCGTCAGGGCGAAGCTGTACTCTCCTCTGGAAGGCATATATCCCCGGAAGTACATGACATCAGGAAGGCGTGTGTCGCGCTCCTTCTCGATGGTCATATCGAGTTTGGCGCCCAGAATGTTCGGATTAAGTCCCATGCCCGGTGCGGCGCGGTAGAATCCGTTGGCGAAATGATCTTCGATGTCGAGTGGCTGGCTGCGCATCTATGTGCTCCCTATCAGGCTTTCATCGGCGGAACGCTGTCGGCATCGTAAGCATCCCAGGCGTTTTCGACCTCGCTCTGGTAGAGGATTGCGAACTCGCTGGATGCCAGGTGGTCGGCGACCGCCTTCGCCCGGCCGATCATGTCATCGCAGATCTCGTCGAAGGTGAGCTTCCCAGCGAGTTCTCCGGCGTTGTCGTAGAACCGGAACGTGATGTAACCATTCACTTCGTTCCTATTGACCGCGACAAGACTTCCGGTCTCGTGCTCCTCGATTTCCTTCGCGAGAGTTGCGAAGTCGAGGGTGCCATGATCCGCCTCCTCGATCTCGATCGCGTCGATTACTTTTTCCGCCCCGTCCCGCAGCCGGGCGTAGTCCGCCTGAGTGTCCCCGGTGTCGCGATAGAAGCGCGCCGACCGCTCGGTGACGCGCCTGACGATGTCCTCGTCGGACAGGAGGGCGTGATAGTGCTCCTTCAGCCCTTCGATCACGTCGGAGACAAGGGCGAGATATTTGGGATCCTGATGGGATGTCACGTGATGGCTCCTGCTGGCGGTTCTGATCAAGCCTAATAGCCTCGGTGGAAAGGAACCAGCGCCGTCGCGTGGTCACCGCGTTCATACGTCGCATTGGTCACTTCAACGAATATCCCGGGACAACTTTGTTCGTTGCTGGGCCCTCGGTCAAAGTTGCACGAACGGCAAATCGGAGTTTTTCATCATGGTAGACAGGCGCGCGCACTACGCGGTTGCAGATGTACCAGCCAAGCGGCTGCTTGGATTCTACAACACGTATCGATCGGCTGAGGCTGCGCTGATGGATTTCATCGGAGAAGGGGCTGCGGCCGAACTCTTCAACCTCACGCATCACAAGACCCCGCAATGGGTGAAGGATCTGGCGACGGAGGCGAGCGGCCGCACTTCTCCCGAGGCCGAGATCCATATGTTCGAGGGGATCGTGCGTATCTCGTCGCGCTACGTTCTCTCGCGCAAGGCCTCGAACCTCATGCTCGAGGAATTCCACTGGATTCCCGACATCGATGACTACCTTGAGCAGGAGCAGGTGCCGGGATTTCGCGGGGTCAAAATGGAGATCGGCGATCCGGACAAGGTCGAGGTCACAGTCGACCTCGATGTGGAAAAGGAAGGCACCACGAAGGATCCGGCGCGGCGCTTGGCCTATCAGGCGGTCATGCGCCTCATCGAGGACATCGCGCGCTTCAAGTGGCACGCAACGCCGGAAATGAAGGACGATCCGTTCGTGATGCCTGTCTACACCTCGACCAAATTCATCATCGTCCGGAATGAGCGGACAGGCGACGTGGATCTGAGCTGGTCGGATGACGGCGATGTCCAGGTGGTTCCGGTGGAGGACGATGGTCTGCTCAAACGCCTGGGAGAAGCCACCGGAGCTCCCGCCAGGGAGGATGAACTCATCGAGGCGTTTGCGGCGAATGAAAGGGAACACCTGGCTCTCACCATGAGATGAGGAGCAGGTCGGTCGGAACAAGCGGCTCCGGCACCGTATTGTCCGGCTGCAATGGCCCGGTGCGATCCGGCATCGACTTCTCGCAGGCGGCGGCATGTCGAAGGAAAGCGCCAATTGCGCCCTTCGACATGCCGGAACAGTGTTTACGCACTCCGGCGCTTCTGCCGTCGGATGATCGATTGCAATTCTGAACGCTACTCAGGTCTTGCCGCTGATCTGTACGAAGCCCTCTTTGCCGCGGCCTGGAGGTAGCGGGGATGGCTTCGATCTAATAATGAGCCATTCCCATTTATCGCCTCATAACGTGTTGCTTCTGGCAGCCAGGCCTTTGCGCGCTCCAGTATAGGCACCAGTGGCGCAAGTTCCGCAAAATCGTACAGGACGAGCAAGCCGACCACTTGACGAGCTCTAGCCACCAAACCGACTTCCATGCAGAAGTCGAGATGTTTCAAGTAGCCGACCGTGAACATATCGGGCGAGCGCAATGAAGGCGTTCCTACCTGCTCCTCAACAAGTGACTGCGATGCATCGCTCATCATGTTTTCCTCGTCGTGCCCCGGCCTCCAGTCACGACTCGTCGAAACACGAGGCATGCATCTACAAGGGTCAAGCGAACGGCGTATTTGTTCAAGGGCGAGCATGAGATCCAGAATTCGTGTCACTGCCGACAGATGTGCCGGGCGTGGTTAACGCCATATGACAAGTTGCGTCGGGAGAAACACGGAAAATCGAGGAAGACGGAGATGTGGTGCCGACTGAGAGGATCGAACTCTCGGCCCCTTCCTTACCATGGAAGTGCTCTACCCCTGAGCTAAGTCGGCATCCCTGTGCGCTGCTGGTGGCTGCTGCCATCGTCGGAGCAAGGCGCAATAGTGGTCTGGCACTGCAGGACATGATCGAAGGATTCGATGGTAGCGAAAGTGAGATTCGAACTCACGCAAGACAGGCCGTATGAAAGCCCCGCTCTGACCCCTGAGCTATATCGCCACTATGTGGATTCGCCATTCGGCGGAATTGGTGGCAGAACAGGCACTTGGCATCTGGATGATCACTCCGTGACCTCGGCTTGTCGGCCCGTGGTCGTCTGCCAGTACGCCGTCTCCGGCGGATGTTACCGCGGATACGCCGGGGTTCTGCCATTTCTGGCTTCCGCCACATGCCAGGCTTCCGCGCGTTTAGACCGCGCTTAGGATGGCCGCGCTGTGTGCGCAGCCGTCCGGTTCAGGCCGTGGCCTCACTGTGGAGGAATTCATGGTGCAAGCAGGAGGTCTCGAACCTTCCGGCCTCTCGATTATCAGTCGAGTGCTCTACCGCTGAGCTATGCTTGCGTTGTCTTTTCAGAGTGTTAGTGGTGCCTGGTGCAGGACTTGAACCTGCGGCCTATCGATTATCGATCGATTGCTCTACCAACTGAGCTAACCGGGCGCACTAGAGGATTGCCGGATCCGATCCGGGAGAGTTGGTGGGTCTTGGAAGGATTGAACTTCCGACACCCGGCATGTCATACCGGTGCTCTTCCACTGAGCTAAAGACCCAATCTCGAAAGGAAAATGAGGGGCGAGACCTCGCCTCTGCGTGCCAGTACATCCGTGGTCACGGCTGCGGCGAGGTCTCTGCATGCGATGCGTGGATCGTCATGCTATCTGCAGGGAGAGCGGTTGCTCGACCCCTGCGGAAACTCGTCTCGTAAGACATTGACTTTATGAACTGATCCCGGACCATTGTCAACAGGATTCGTAAATAAATCTTTGGTGGAGCCGAGGAGAGTCGAACTCCCGACCTACGCAGTGGGCCGTAGCTCAGTCGGGAGAGCGACGCAATCGCACTAATTCTTGGCGCAGCGGCGTTCCGCGCGGCCTGAAGGTGGTGATGAGGAAAGGATTCGAACCTTTGACACAACGCTATAGCGCCTGCTCTACCGCGGGGGACTTCACCGGGCCCTGGTTCTTCGTCCCCCTCTGAGCTACCTGCATCATCGGCTGTCCTGAGACAGCGGAAGCTTTGGTGGAGTCACGGGGGCTCGAACCCCGGACCTCTTCCATGCCATGGAAGCGCTCTCCCGACTGAGCTATGACCCCGTGATCGGAAATTCTGAGGAATGACGGAGGATGGTCCATGGTGGACCAGCAGGGGCCATATGGCGGGCGCGCGCATCCCATGCGGTGATCAGCCGCTTGGTCCGCGCCCGGGGAGACCGCGCCAGTGCACTGGCGTTCCGGTCGTCCCGCAGGGTCTTCCTGATGGCTTGGGCGGTGCCGATTTGGCCTCCGCCCTTCTGCCAGGGCGTAAACTTGCGGATCGAGGCCTGGACATCGTCCAGGCCAATGGCTGTCTGCTTTTGAACCGGACGGGGCTCGAACCCGCAGTCTTCCCCATGGGGGTGGCTTTCTCCGATTTAAGCTACCGGACAGACACCACGTTGACCGAACCGACTTCCGCGCGCCGGAAGCGATCCACACCTTTGATCCGGACGGCGATGCGCGGCCACGCAAGGTACGTGGTCGACATCGGGTTGTGCTTGCTTTCCGACATGCTCGTCTCCTTTCGTGGCTGGTGTTGTCGGTTGGCTTTCGTGCCCGAAGGCACGGAACGGTTGCGGAAGGGGGGATCGAACCCGCCGGCCTCCAGATCATGACTCTGGTGAGCTACCACTGCTCTATTCCGCGTCTGTGCGCCGAGAGGAGCTGGTTGAAGCCCTCGTCGATCGGCGGCTGAATTCATGTTGTTCGGGACAACGAGCGGCCCGCTGCCGCCTGCGGGGTGTCGCAGCAATTGCGCCATCTGCCCAGAACATCGATTCCATCAGGCTGCCGGGTTGACGGCCCTCTTTGTCCAACGGACGGTGGCGCGCATTTAAACAGCGGGCTGACAGCGCTTGCCTGACGGAAAAGTGGTTGCGGATGCGAGATTCGAACTCGCGACCTAAAGGTTATGAACCTTTCGAGCTACCAGGCTGCTCCAATCCGCGTTAACTGGTAGTCCGCCTCTCAGCGGACCCGGGCCCGTAGCTTGCCTTTAGCGCCCCGCTCAACGTCCCGGACATCGCGCTGATGCAGCATGTCCGGCGAGTTTCGCAGCTCGTCGCCCATTCGGGCCGATCTGGTGGGCGTTTCTCTCAACGCCCTAAGTCTGGCGGTGTAATCCGCCGAGGAGACCTCGGTGCCCTCCGGCGAGGAGGACGTCGTCTGCGACCTTCGCAGGGCGTTACTGGCGCCCTCCAGCCGATGATTTGCCTGCAGTCTGTCACGAAATCCCCCAGGGGACTCGGAATCGCCCGACGGTCGACCGCCGAACTGCCCGCCCCCGAGGGCGTATCCTTGGAGATCATCCGCCGTCGGCCTTGACCATGCGCTGCGAGGTATCGCGCTGCACGAGCTGGCACTCGATGTCCGTTCGGATGAACGTGGCCTAAGCCATTGAAATCGTTGGAGCGGGTGAAGGGAATCGAACCCTCGTCATAAGCTTGGAAGGCTTCTGCTCTACCATTGAGCTACACCCGCGCTACGGATCGGCCCCACCCTTCAAGCTGGAGGCAACCCGTTTGCGTGCCTTGATCCAACTTGATCCGCCGTCTCCGCGGAAGCGACAATCCGAAGACCGCGCCTCCCCCTGCCTCGCGTCGTTCCCCGACCAGACATCTGACGTTCCGGGAAAGACCGCCAGCAAGAACTCGAGGCATTTGGCTTTGCTTCCGCGCCGCCGTCTGCCTGAAATTATGTTTACGCAGGATCGAATCCTTCGTCAACACCCATTTCCACAGAAACGTATCCATCCGACGGATCGTCCCGTGCCGAGCCTCTTATTAATTCACGTGGAGCGGGCGAAGGGGTTTGAACCCTCGACCCCAACCTTGGCAAGGTTGTGCTCTACCGCTGAGCTACACCCGCATCCGCGGCCGTGTCGTGGCCACCCGCCAGGATTTGCGAACCCTGGAAAACCGTGGTGCTTCATGAGAGGCTCGAACTCCCGACTTCCTCCGTGTGAAGGAGGCACTCTACCGCTGAGTTAATGAAGCACTTAGCTGCGAATTCCTTGTCCCCTGCCGCGGCGGATGCCCGCAGGGATTCGGAAACACTCCGAAGTGTGGAGGCTTGCGCCCCAGATTTGGCTCCCAAGGCAGGACTCGAACCTGCGACCATTCCGTTAACAGCGGAACGCTCTACCAACTGAGCTACTTGGAAACATCGGCCTGCGCCGAATGTCTTGGCCTGGTGGAGATGAGAAGATTCGAACTTCCGACATCCTGCTTGCAAAGCAGGCGCTCTCCCAACTGAGCTACACCCCCATTGGCCAGAAAACTCTGTTTGGGATCGTTGCCGCGGGGTGCCGATCCCTCTTCCCGTATAAGGAAAGAAGGCGGCTGCCCCGCGATACCGATCCCGGGCATGCCCTGAGGACACGCCCGTCGCCCACCGCTTCCGGCGCGCTCCGGCTTCAGGATTTCTCCCTCACCTCGAGCGCAGCGTCGTCGGCCGCGGGCCTCTTCGATCAATACCTACAATGTCAAATAACAGTCCCGAAGGACGCTGGCGGTTTGTCGCCGCCGATGATTTGAATTTAGCGAGCCCGAATTCTGCCGTCAATACACAAAATGAAAAAAAGATAATTATTTCAATTGCTTAGTATGGAGACGTGCGTCATCTCCCGCCCGTTTCCGGGGCGGCAGGCAAGGCTTCTTCGATGAGGTCCCCGGTGTCCGCAGACACCATCCCGTTACCGTCGTCGTCCATTTCGTTCTCTGTTCCCGGGCACGAAAAAAGGCCCCTTCCGTTTCCGGAGGGGGCCTCGGTGTCTTCCGATCGCCTGGGAGTCTAGTTCCTTTCGGTTATCCTCCATCACCCTCCGTCGCACGCACGGCTACGCCCCCCGCCATAATGGCGGTGACGTTTGCATTGCCGACGTTAGCGACGAAGCGAGACATTTGAATTTCGAGACTCCAGTTCATTTCGACACCGAACATGCCGGATGCCGGCGCGCATGTCAACACTTGACCAGTGAATCCTTCTGATGGGATCCATCACGACGGCTGATGAGTACAATGTCCGTTTTGAGACCTGTCGCCAAGTGAACCCCGCGGTCAGGCTGCGGGGTTCAAGCCGCCACTGGCGGCTCTGAGAGCAGCAATGCCGCCTGCTTGGCGGGGACTGCGCGTCCGAACAGGTATCCCTGCCCATAGGTGCAGCCAATGCTTCTCAAGCGTTCGAGCTGCTCGCGTGTCTCTATGCCTTCGACGGTTGTCGGCAAGCCCAGGCCCCGGCCGAGTTCCACTATCGCCCTGACGATCTGGTCCCGCTTGCCACGGTTGGAGGCCGACAGGAAGCTGCGGTCGATCTTGATCTTGTCGAAACCGAAGCTCGACAGCCGCTCGAGGTTGGAGTGCCCGGTGCCGAAGTCGTCCATCACGAGCAGTATCCCGGCCCTGCTCAGTTCGTTCAGAAGCCTGGCGGCGATTGCCTCGTCTTCTATGGCATCCGTCTCGGTGATCTCTATTTCCAACCGACGCGGATCCATTCCGGATTCCCTCACGATACCGACCACTGTCACAGCGAGCGTGGGATCCTGGAGGAGCCGCGGAGATATGTTGAAGGACAGCCTGACATCCGCCGGCCAATCTGCGCATGCCATGCACGCCTTGCGCAGCAAGAGGTAGGTCAGGTCACCAACGACACCGATGTTCTCGGCGAGTTCGATGAACCTGGATGGCGGGACCGTCTCCCCCGACGGCTTCATCCAGCGCGCAAGTGCCTCAAATGCCCTAACGCGGCCTGTCTCGAGATCGATTATCGGCTGGAAATGCGGCTCGATTTCATCTAGCGCGATCGCGTTCTTCAGTTCCAGGGCCAAGCCGCGTATCGGTGCCTTTCGGTCGGCCGCCACGGCACCATATCCTTCAACCTTCCCGGAGATAGCTGCGGTGAAGCGCGCGCGGAGATGCCGCGGACCTATGTTGGCCTTCCAGCGGTCCAATCTGTTGCGAAGCTTCATCATCCCGTCCCTGCGCTAGTCATCAGAGTGGCGTCGAAGCTGTCGCGCGCACCTTGCGACAAACGAAGGGGCGCAGGCATGGAATCCACGCGAGTCTTATGGCATGGCGCTCCTGCCCTGTGTATCGGTCGGAAGGCGGGTCATGCGTAGGACTTAAGTCCGAGTTTAAAGGGAAGAGGCCCGGCTGTTTTCTGAGCCGGGCCTCTTCGTGGTCACTGTGGCGGGAAGTTCAGGTTGAACTGTCCCGGCCACTCGGTTGCGTTCGGGTGTCGGTAGATCTCCACCCAGGTCTGGTTGTCGTTCGATCCGTAGACGACCGGGGCCGAACCTCCATAGAAGGAATTCGACGTCAGGACGAAGATCCTCTGGATCGTCCTTGGCTCCGCGAACTGGTACGTGATGAACGCACGCTTCGTCGTCGTGTTGTACGGCAGGACGCTGAAGTAGTCGGTCCACTGATGCGTGCCGTTCACCATGCCCCACGGACGTCCCCAGGGAACGTCCGTTCCGAACCTTGCGCCGCTATGAAGGATCGTCATCTTTCCCGCCACATAGTCCTGGCGAGCGATGTTGACGTTGTTCAGGTCATACATTTCGATCTCGTTGATCTCGGCATGACCAATCCCACCGGTGACCATGTCGACCTTCCAGTAGCGATACGTCTCCGGCACCCGCTTCTTGACCAGGAAGGTGAACGTGCGGGTCGCTCCGTCGGACGAATCCGTGATCGTGCCCGTCACAGTCACCGGGTCGGTGATGTCCGGCATCGTTCCGTAGATCGCTCCGGTGCTGGCGCTGTACAGAAGTCCTGCTGGCAGACCGGAATACGAGAACGTCTTCGTTCCGACGACACCCGACGTGCTCGGGATGTCCGCAGACTGCGCTTCCGTTACCGTGCTCGCAGGTATCCTGTAGATGTCGAGCATCGAAGCGGTCAGGGCGGGAGCGTACTTGAGCTTGTAGGCGAGCTTGCCAGTCCTTCCGAACTCGTCGGTTACCGTTATCTCCTGCGGCCAGCCGTCTGCCGGCTGGTTTGTCGTCACGCGGGCTGCGTCCGTAGCATTGAGGATGCCGTGCGTCAGCACGCCGGTAGTGGTGCTGAAGCTTGTGTTCGGAGTGATCCCAAGCGTACCGCCCGAATATGCCAGGGTGCCGTAGGCGTTGTCGAACAGCGGCGCCTCGGTCACATAGGCCTTGTCCAGCCGCAGCAGGTACTGCTCCTTCTGTCCGGCTCTTGCGGTGATATCTCCCTTCGGCTTCACACCGAACCAGAATGGCTTCGTTTTATCGGTGTCTCCGCGTTCCGACGTGACAGTAATGGTCAGGTCCCGGATGATGACGGGAGCCGTCGGGGTGCCGGAAATTTCTCCGGTGGTCTGATCGAAGACAAGACCGGCCGGGAGCGGCCTGTTGAGGCTGTACACCGTTCCGGCAAATTTCCACGGCACCGTCGTTCCAGCTTCGGTCACTGTCGGACGGAACGGCGTGGCGGCGGTGTCGACTTCGCCGAACAGCATCTTGTCGCCGGAGATGTTCGCGATGTCCGGGAGAGCATCGGTCGGGTCGACCTTGATCGTGAACGTATTGGACGGCTCCCGGTCCACATGGGTGCCGAACCTGTCTGTTCCGATGATCGTCAGACCGGAGTAGGTTCCAGTTTTCGCCAGAACCTTCGAGGATGTGATCTTCCCCGTTGCAGGATCAAGGTCGAAACCTTCCGGCCATGCGGTCGGATTTCCCTTTTCATATGTCACGGTGCCGATCACATAGTCCGTATCGACATCCCGCTCGAACTCCGCTCCCTGCTTGGCGGTGATGAAGCTCTGCACGACGACTCTGAGATCCGGAATGACGTCGATCGTCACCGGTTTCGATGTCACGCGGTTGGTGTCGTCCGTGACGTAGAGGTCGAAATTGACCCTGCGGACAGACGAGAACGTGCCGCTGAATGCTCCTGTATTGCCGTCGAGCCGGAGCTCCGGGATCGAAGCAAGGTCATAGGAATAGAAGCGGACGTTTCCGTATGTATTCGACACGGACAGCCTGTCCTGCGCGAAAGGCGGATCCATGACGGCAGGGTATCCGACCTTTGTCACCACGTTGTGCGTGATCATCTCGATCGGGTCGGGGCTCGGGATGACGACGAACTTCAGAGCGATGGTCGCCGCGGAGCCAAGCGAGTCCACCGCGCTGACGGTGATGCCGTCGTAAACACCGATCACATCCGAAGTGCCCTTGAAGACAACGCTGTTGTCCTTGACCTCATAGGTCACGCCCGGAGGCAGGTTGCCCGCGTTAGCGACCGTCCAGTTTTCGATCCCGATCGCCTTTCCGTATGCAGCGTAGCGTGGCGTGATCGTCATCTGGGCATCCGTCTCGAACACGATCATGTAACGCGGTATCGCGGTCGAAGGATGCAGTTCAAGCTGCTTCCTCGGCTCTACAGTGAAGGAGACCGGAGGTGCCGATGCCTCGCGTTCCACCACGTCGACGGCTTTCCAGACGATGTTGTCAAACGTACCGAGCTTGGTCGGGTATCCGGAGTAGGCCGCGGTCGTGGCGTTGCGGATCACACCGATTCCGTCCGGAACAGGGCCTGAGACGGCGACCCAGGAAACGGGCTTGCCATAGGCCGCATGTTCGACGGTCGAGACGATCGTCGGCGACGTGGTGTACTGGTAGATCGTCTCGCTGTCGGCGGAGTTCGTGACCTTGAGATCCGGCGCCCGCTCGACGTTGATGGTGAGCAGGCCGCTCTTCGCGGTGTTGAAGTCGACCCGCTTCGGATCGCCCATCTCCTCATAGGTCTCCATGTGGTTGTCGGTCGCAACGATCCGTATGCCGAACGAACCATCCTTCGAGGGAATGCCCTTCAGCGTCCGCTTGACCGGATCGAGGACGATCGCATCGAGTGGCAGGTCGTCCGGGTTCGTGCCGCCGGTGCTGTATCCCGTGAAGGTGCCGTTGTCGTCGTAAAGTGCATGCACGAGCGTGCCGGGCACTTCTCCTTCAACGTCATAGGAGATCTTTTCTCCCATCTGGTAGAACGGCTTCGGGAACGAAATGTCGATCGGTGCTTCCGGATCGTACTGGGTGGCGGCGTATGACCCGCCATCCATCGGCAGCTCAAGAGGCTGGACGACATTGAAGCGGTAGAAGACCGGGCTCACGCCGGACGAAGCGAAGAAGCCGCGCCCGTCCGCATCGGTCACCCAGACGGAATAGTCGTAGACATCCGAGTTGACCGAATAGATGCGTCCGAGGAACTTGCCGGTCTTTTCCGCGAAGTCGAGTTCTGCCGGCCGAGGAGATGTCGAATACGTCACTTCTCCGACCTTGTTCTTCACCACGAGCTCGTCGGTGTGGAAGGTCTGGCCGGAACGAACCGTGATGGCTCCGCCGCCGTTCACCCTCTGGACGTAGCCGGAGAGCGTGGCCCAGACATCGGCCGTTGCGACCGCAGCCGACTGCGGATCGTCCGAATCCTTCGCCAGCACGCTGACATTCCAGCGTCCGAGCTTGTCCGGATGCCCGGTGACAATGCCGTTTGTGCCGTTGATGCCGATGCCATTCAGTCCGTCGGGAAGAGGCGTGACGAGCTCCCACCTGATCGGGTTCACGCGGGATCCTGCGATCACCCCCGGGAACTGCGCGGCGAAGGAGCGATTGAGCGTGTAGTCCCCGGTGTCGGAATCGTTGAGCTCGATCCTGATGGTTCCGCCATAGGACGCCGTCATGGCTACCCGCGGCGTGACGGTAATCGCGAACGGGTCCGACGTCACTGTGAGATCGGATCCGCCGAAATCGAGCGCCTTCAAGACGATTCCAGCGTATGTCCCTTCAGGCGCGTCGGTTAGGCCCTCAATTGATCCGTTCCCAACGTTGACAGACAGGCCATTTGGCAGCGGTGCCGACGTTCCATCCAGCGACCAGGTAATCCTGCCGTAGAAGCCGCCGTTAGAAACACCCCCCATGTCGGCCGCCGACGACAGGCGCGGAAGGGAGAACTCCGGCTCGACGTCGATCGCCGGGAACGGAAGGATTTTCAGGGGAACGTCAGTTGTCCCGACCCTTCCCTTGGAGTCGGTGATGCTCACCTTGACGATGCCGTCATAGGTATCTGTCGCGAACCCGTGGATGACCCCGGTGTCAGCATCGATATCGAGCCCGCCCGGACGGTTGTTGTCTGCAAAGGCAAACGAAACCTCGTCGACGGGTCCGATGATCGTGTCGTCGATGACCGACAGAGGCTGGGTACGGGTCTCGACGGGCTGCTCGCCCGAGACGTTGCGGACAAGCATCGCCGGAGGCCTTGCCGCCGGAGGAAGGAGATCGACGACATCCACCGAGAAGGGTTCCGAGGTGTCCTCGTACCCTTCGGAATCCCTTGCCGTGACCGTGAAGGGGCCGTACGACCCGATATCTTCGAACACCGTATCAGCGACCGATATTGCACCCGTGGCACTGTCGAAGCTCATCCACGGCTGCATCGGCCCGTCGATCCTCCATTGGATCTCCAGGTCTTTTGCGCCCGGCGGCTGAATGGCGCGCGATGGCAGCAGGGTGGAGGATTTCGTGACGGTGAACGTCTGCGTGACTGGATCAGTCACAGCGATGTCGTCTCGCTCGGTCACCTGGATCTCGAACGGATTCGTGAGATAGCTCTCTCCCGTGAAGTCCTTAATTTCGAGCACATATGGGCCGTACAGCCCCGGGGCCGCCATCGGAGTCCCGCTGAAGGCTCGGCCGTCGAAGTTCACGCCGAACGGCAATTGCGTGCCGTTTGCCTGACGGATGATTGGCTGCTGCGTCGCGCCACTCGTGTCAGGCACGATGGTGTCGTTGTCGTACTGGACCCGGTGCCAGACATTCGAGGCTGCATACTGCTGGGCCGTCACGGTTGGGACATCCGGCGCATCGATCGGAGGATGCGCCCAAATCCTCAGAGGTCCTGTCCGCTCGTTGTCGTCTCCGTTCTTCACGGTGAAGTCGACGAAGTGCGGGAGCCCCTTGTCGAGCATCGTGCCTTCGACCGTCACTGCAGACGAGTCGACGTTCTGAGAGGTGATTGCGAGCGTGTCGTGCGTCTGGCCCTCGGCGAAATCCACCGTGTAGGTTGGAATACCTCCGGCGACGCTCACCGTGCCCTCATAAGGCGCTCCGATGCGGATGTGCTTGCTCTGCGCACCAGTGCCATCCGACAGGTTCAGGCTTCCGTTGGTGGATTCGATGTTATAGGCGCACTCCGTCGATACGGTTCCCTCGTCATTGACGACATCGATCCTGATCCTGATGTCCTGCCCCGCTTTCGGCTTCTCAGGTGTCCCGACAATGAGTCCCGACAGCTCCTCAAGCACCAGCGGCTTGGGCAGTTCGCCCTCAATCAGATGATAATGGAGCTCCCCCTGGGCGCCAAACGGCCGGGGGATCGGGATCCTTGCTTCCTGTCCGGTCACGACGCGCAGTACGGCACCCGGCTGCACGAACGGATTGCAAGTCGGCTGCGGATCTCCCGAACCCCAGCGGAACCAGTTGGAGTAGCCGGGGATGCCGTCGGTATCAACCGCCTTGTAGCGCACGAGTGCTGTATCGTAGGGTTCGCTTATCCACCCGCCGAGCATGAGATCGCGCGGGTTGTCATTCGAGGAGACTGCTCCGGGCAACGTCTCTCCTTCCGCGAACTCGAGGAAGTAGCGGACGTTCGCCGGCGTATCCATCGCATATCGAACCGCATGCGTCGAAGGCGCGCCGAAATCGACTCGAAGCGCCCATCCCCATTCGAGTTGCGGCAGCGGCCTTACGAAGTCTGCGATTCTCGGAAACGTTGGTTGATCCTCAACGACGTAGGTTCCCCAGAAGGTCGCGACGGTCTCTCCGAGGAAGTCGAGTCCCTGGATGAAGTACCTGTACTCTCCAGCCTTTGACGGGGTTCCGTCGAAGTTGCGCCCGATGATGTCTATGCCCGGTGGCGGGCTGTAGATGGTCCTCCAGCGATCGATGGTTATCCCCGCCGGCACATCGAGCTGGATGAACCTGTACTTGCCCGTTCTGGCATAATAGTCGGCCTGGACGGGCTTGCCCTTGATCGTGTGGATGTCGAAGTTCGCGACCGCGGAAGCCACCTTGGTTCCAGTGCTGTCGTAGCCGTCCAGCTCGACGACCGTCCCCAGGCCCTCTTCTGTGGGTGTTCCTTCGAATGTGAGTGTGCCTGCATTGAAGGCGATCCCGTCCGGGAGCTTGTTCCCCGGCCTGACGACCCAGGTGTCGTCCTCCCATTCCGCCTTCATCGGAAGGCGTTCGGAGAACTCATATCCGACACCGCCCACGAAGTAGGCGACGATGTCCTTGGTATGGCCGCCCCCGGTGTCGTCATCGACCACATAGCCCATCTTGTGCCTGAACATGAACTGGCCCTCTCCGGCTGACGCGGAGATGGCTGCCAGCATGATGAAGCTCAGCGCAAGGATTCCATTGGCGATTGCAGACAGCCATTTCATTGGCGCACCCTTTAGGTCTTCTGTTCTGCACGTCAGATTAACAAGGGCGCTGGATTACCTCAAGATTCGAGGGTGAAACCTTGAAAATGCGGGGATTCAATTCAAATTCTGATAGTTTTACAGCCTGCATTGCGGCGTTTTCGCCGGACATCACGGTCGGCCTCGTTTTTTCGCCGGCGGAATTGCAGGACGAGCGCATGACATGAGCGTCGATCGCGCGCACGATGCTGTGGTGAAACCCGAGCAACGGAAGGGTCGTTTCCATGGATGCCAGCACGCTGCATACCTCCTCAACGCTGTCGGGCGATACAGTGGCCGAACTCTACGCCGCGTTCAGGAAAAGGGTTTCCGAGAAATCAGCAGCGGTGAAGGCGACGGTGGATGCCTTTGCAAGCCAGGATCCCGAAGCCTTCATGATGGCCACTGCCGACGAGATCGGCGATGGGGCTTTCGACACAGCTCTAAAGGAATCCTTCGAGCGCGGTGAAATCGATGCCGACCTCTATCACGGCATGATGTTCAGCCTTCTCGAGGCCGCTTCCTGCTCCACCGAGCACGACAGCGACGGTCATTCGTTCACCACCACCGAACTCTTCGCCATGCCCGTGACGGGGACAATCGAGGAGATACTCGAGGTCACCAGCGACTTTGACGCACTCGCCCGGCTGGCGACAGCGTTCACGTCGACAGGATATGTCTCCGAGGGGGTGCAGGTCATTCTGTCGCCGACGACCGTCGACCCGATCGCCGCCTCAAGGCTCACCTGCGCCATCGCACGCGAGACGGTCGAAAGCTTCGTGCCTCATTTCACAGATGGATACACCAGGGAAGATGCGAACGATCTCTTCGAGGCTGTTCAGGCCGCCTTCGAGTTCATCGGCGATCATGCCCGAAGTCACCTGGAGGAGCGCGGCCGCGTCACCCGCCTCGTCATCGGTGCGACCAGACGCATCCACTCGACCGTCTACCCGACGTCCGCCGACGCCTTCATCGCGAACTTCATCGATGAGAACCATTGCGGCACGCTGCAGGACATCTCCGACGGCTTTCTCGATCTCCTGAATGAGTCCGCCCCCGGTTCCATCGCCTACAACATGCCCCTACCCATAGCCCGGGCGACGGCCTTCTCGGCGCTCGCCACTGTTGCTGACAATCTGAGCGAGGAGGCCGCGGCCATGGGCATCCGCCGTGCCGACTTCCTGATGGACGAAATCTCGGTGTCGCGTCATGGCGAGCAGACTGCCGTCGAAGGGGTGCTCGATGAAAGGATCCTCGGTCCGGTTCTGGTCCGAGATGCCCTGATCCAGCGTGATCGTCTGTGGTTCATCAACAATCTTGGACGTCTCTGCGATGAGCTTCAGGAGCGTGACAGGATGCTCACGACTGTTCGCAGCGTGAACTGAAGTGATCTCTCAATAACGACCGTACCCGCACGGTGTCTCCCTGATGACATCCTGACCTGCTTCGGCTACCACTATGGCGGGTCTGAGGGAGTGTTTCATGATTGTGGCAAATCGCTGCCGTCTGGTTTTTCCGTGCATGAGAGCTTCGGCTGAATAGGTGTTGAGGCGGTTCGTTTCAGCAGCAAGTCTGGCCTTCTCTGCCTCAGCCCTCGCGGGTTCGATGGCGGCCTTCTATTCGTCGCCGTTCGCTGGCGCGCTTCCTCTGTTGGTCAACCACGAACCGGAGAGCATCACCCGGTACAGGCTCGCCCGCCTCTCGCCCGACGAGATCGAGCAGGAAATACGATCCGCGGTTGCCGAATCCGACTTTGCCGATGCCCAGGATCTCGTGCGCATCGGCAAAGACCTCGGCCACGAACTTCCGCCTGAACTCGTCGCCGCCACCGTCGAACCAATGACAGCTACCGTGTGGCGCAACTCCTCAGGTTTCGCGCAGGGGTTCATGTATGGTGAAGTCAACTCCGTCCCCAGCATCTTCGGCGCTGTCGCGGCCGACTATGTCGTATTCGGGGACGTTCGGGATGCCTATACGGAAGGTGGCAAGCTTCTGGTCGGTGCCGACTACGATAGCTTCACCCTCGGCGCGTCGCTGTTTGGAATAGCCACGCTTGCGCCCGGCGCCGGAGCGTTCGATGCCGGTGCATCGATCCTGAAGAATGCGAACAAGGCGCGCAAACTGAGCATGAAACTCTCTGCTCGTCTGGCCGGAACAGCGAGAAGCGCCATCGACGTCGATGCGTTGAAACGTGGATTGGCATCGATGCCAGCTCCGAAGGTCTCAATCTCTGGCCTGCCGCGGCTGGCGGGGGCGGTCTCCGATCTTTCGGTTGACGATGTCCGAAAGTTGGATTTCTCGAAGCTTGAGGGTCCCTTGAAGGAGGCCTGGCCGATCGATGTCACCGCCATCCGGCGACAGTTCGACGGCGTTCTGCGGCCCGGTGCCGTCGATGAGATCCGGATTGCTGCGGATGCGGTTGGTGACATCCAGGCGAATGCTGGCATCCGATCCGTTTTCATGACCCTCGAACACGCCGACAACCCGGCAGAGCTCGCCAGCTTCAAGTCGCTGGCGAAGGGCATGGGTGACCGCACGGCTGCGGCGATAAGGCTGTTTGGGAAAGGTGCGATATGGCTTGGCGACTTGATCTACGAGATCGTCGCCATCGTGGTGTTCGCCATCCTTTGGAGCTTGGGCTCTGTTTGGACACTGATCAGCATTGTGCGGGGCCTGCGCCGCCTCGTCAGGACGCAGTTTGCATGAAGATGTTTAAAGGGAGATCTCAGCAATGGAACTCAACCAAGTCACCGCAACCAGGATCATCGAAGCGCTCTCGTGGAGGATCGATAAAAAGCCAGCCTCCGCGAAGACCTTCGATGACAAGCCTTCCGGTAACGACATCTACGATGGCTTTGACGATGCAGCCTATGCGACGAAGCGGGATTCCGACCGCACCAAGGCGTTCATGCTCGCCTACGCCGTGTTTTCCGGCGGGCGGATACCCAAAGCAGGCATCCAGATTGCCGATGCCTGGTTCCATCCCGATATCTGGGTCATCAAGGCGATGCTGAACAAGGGCTATATGGTGGAGACGGATGGCGGTACCGCCGTGGAGCTGACGGAAGGCGGATGGTCTCTGATCGCTGAGGCTGTCGAGGGGCTATTGGATGATTCCGCAGCCCCAGCACTATCTGGCTGAGGCCGTGACAGTAGTCAGTAGTTGAAGGCTCTGACCTGCGCGAGCTGCAGTTCGTGATCCATTGCGAGGTTGTAAACCTCCATGATCCGCTGCATCTCCTTGCCATCGTACTTGTCGGCGACCTCTCGCACGTTCTCGCCAGGCATGACGTAGACCGGGTAGTCCTCGTGATCCCAGCCGTCCACGACGACAATCAGGTGTGTAGCGCCCTTCTCGGTGCCTTCCTCGAGCCACGCCTTCAGGTCGGAGTGCTGTGCTGCAAACATTGTGGTCTCCATTGCCTCATGAGCGCTCATCATGAGGACTGTTCAGGCCTACCACAACTGCAGGGTTTCCGCCCGGTGCCGATTTCGTCACCGCGCCACTACTTGAAGGTTGTCGAATAGGTGCCTTGAAGCGATCCGTCGGGTCCTATCGTAGCGCCAAAGCCTTCTGAGGGCGGCATCGGGTTCTTGTACGACGGGATCTGGCCCTGTTCAAGCGCTTCCAATGCATTCGGAACGTATGGCTGCGGCGGTGGGCTTTCGAGAGCTCTCTCGAAGTCCGACCGCTCCTGAGGAACGTAGTCGGGTGTCAGGTCAATCTCATCGGCCGTTGCAGGTTCCGCAACGGCTAGCAACGCAAGGATCATCGTGGCAGCGGCCGCTTTCAACCTCCCTGGGTGACTTTTCGACTGTTAGCCTCGAATGTTAGGAGACACTGATACAACTCAGCGATGGAGTCAAATCACAATGCAATGCTACATACCCAAGAGCGTTGGCGGCGTTTAGGCCGCCAA
>JAESGS010000629.1_pt1 | contig 20764 bp, 20 predicted proteins | sample 9269761 | NCBI WGS metagenome assembly JAESGS01 (sample SAMN15741799, study PRJNA653493) | algae metagenome | isolation source: Cyanosarcina radialis HA8281-LM2 and co-occurring heterotrophs from damp... | place: USA: Makauwahi cave, Hawaii | collected 2011-01-06 | reverse complement strand
AACGCGGCTAAAAATATCAAAATGGTTGGGGCTTCAACCATAAGGTTAGGGGATGTCAGACAGTCGCAGACTGCAATCCCTGCTTGAGCCTTGAATCCCACGTCATTCATGCGTGGGAGTAGGTCAACGCCTTCATCTCGCTCGTTCCACTCAGTCGTCCATTTACCTTCGACCATCATGCCTAACGCCATACCGCCTCCCTACCCGTTATTAACAAGTCAAAAGCTAGGTAAGCTACTGTGTCGGCATCAGTCTCACCAAGCTTCATCGATCGCAACTGCGAATTGCGAATTGTCAATTGCGAATTGCCTTGACATTCCCACCCTAGCTCAGAACGGCTGAAGTAGCTTTAGACTTTGGGTAGATAGTTTGCTAGAGGCGATCGTGTTTCAATAGAGACTTCGCCAGCTTACCCTGACGAAAACCTTTCCACCAGTCCTATTTAGAGAAACCTTGTCTTTATGTCGCCTTCTATCTTCGATCGAATATTTCGCGATGAAAATGGCAATATCGTCATCGGTCAGATGCCCAACTTGCCTGTAATTGTTGGTATTACAGCCAGTGTGTTGAGATTACTTTTTAGTTCCGGGGAAGTTGCCTTAGTATTAGACTTAGTTGCCTTTGGCTCTTTGTTTACTTGGGCCTGGCAAGAATTATTTGATGGAGTCAATTATTTTCGCAGAGGGTTAGGACTTTTGGCCCTGCTGGGTTTGATTATTTCAAAAGTTTTACTCACCCAAATATGAACCCGAATCAGAGCGGTTGACCAGGAGAACCAAAATGTCGATGTGCATCATTGTCATTGCTGACTACGGTACGGGAGATCCGGCATTTACTGAAGTCACGCAACGCCTGCTGTTAGATTTTCCCGATGCCCGCGTTCAGTGGCTCTCCGTGCCGCCATTTAGTACCTTAGCAACTGGTTTTTGGATCGCCCAACTAGGACTCAACCCCGGACCGAGCGATCGCTTAATCTATCACAATTGCGCCCCTCGTCAAGACGATCCTGAAGCCCGTCGAGATAATGAAGGTGAAGGACTAACTTATGCCCTGTTAGCTAATGGGGTCAAAGTCGTGGGAGTCAATGCCGGGTACACGCTCTCTTTTATTAAAGACCATGCCCAAGAGTTGCGATCGGTCAACGTGTCTCGTGGGGGTTCGCAGTTCCGTTCGCGGGACGTATTTCCACCAGCAGCAACAGCGATCGTCCAGGGAGATTTTCGCCTGTTGGGAGATCTGTTGCAGCGGGAGCAAATTCCAGATGTGCCAGCAGATCGAATTGCCTGGATCGATGGCTACGGTAATATCAAAACCACCATGGTAGCGCCTACAGTTAACTTGCCGCCTCAAACCTCGATCGCGATCCGAATTGGCAATGTGGTCAGCGATGCGGTGTATTCTGATGGCAGTTTCAAAGTGCCTGAAGGGACTTTAGCCCTAGCCCCTGGGAGTTCGGGTTGGTCGGTTGGCGACTCTACCGAGCCATTGCGCTTTTTAGAGCTATTTTTGCGAGGTGGAAGTGCTTGGGAACGATTCGGCCGTCCCCGCGTGAATCAGCAGGTAACTCTAATTGCCTAGTACCGCTGCGCGGAAGTTAAAAGTCAAAAATCAAAAGTCAAAAACCTCATGCCATCAGCGCATCTGCGATTTGTCATCGTAGGTGGATTTCCGCCGCAATGCACTAGTAATAAAGATAAAATGAGCGGGAAGAATCCCGGATAACTATTGGCTCGCAAGTAATGAAACTCGATATCGATCGCTGGGAAAAACAACCAAAGCTACTATGGGGGCTAACAATTCTCTGGCTACTTTTAATTGGCTGGATCGTTTATTTGTGGAATTTAGGTAGTATCGGGCTAATAGACGAAACCGAACCCTTGTTTGCCGAAGCTTCCAGGCAAATAACGGTAACGGGAGATTGGATTACGCCCTATTTTAACGGCGCGACGCGATTCGACAAACCGATATTAATTTACTGGTGCCAGGCGATCGCTTTTTTAATCTTTGGCATCAACGAGTGGGCGGTGCGACTCCCCTCAGCCTTGAGCGCGATCGCTTTGATGGGGTTAACTTTCTATACCTTGCGCCGTTTTGGGATTTCTTCTCCCCGACTGGATCGACCCTCAGCCAATTCCGCCCTCAGAGAACGGCAACTGTGGCTATCTGCTGCGTTGAGCGCCACAATCGTAGGTTTAAATCCCCTCACCCTTGCTTGGGGCAGAACGGGGGTTTCCGATTTGCTGCTGACGGCGTGTTTCGGTGGCGCTCTTTTGAGCTTTTTCATCGGTTATGCTACGCCCAAACCAGCCAGCAAAACTCGTTGGTATTTGGCATTTTACATTTTGATGGCCTTGGCGATTCTTACTAAAGGGCCTGTGGGAGTTGTCTTACCAGGAGCAATCGTTGTTGCCTTTTTGCTGTATCTGGGCAACCTCAAACCAGTCTTGGCAGAAATGCGCCTAATTCTGGGCGGACTGACGATGCTGGCGATCGTCCTTCCCTGGTACGTATTAGTAACCTGGCGCAATGGCGAATCCTTTATTAATTCCTTTTTTGGGTATCACAACCTAGAAAGATTTACTGAAGTCGTCAACCATCACGACGGCCCTTGGTACGTTTACTTTTTGGTCGTGCTGGTTGGCTTTGCCCCTTGGTGCGTATATTTACCGCAAGCGATCGCCCGCACCCGATTTTGGCAGCTAAAAAAATGGCGCGAACAACCCCGTTCGTCTCACCTGTTGCTGTTTGCTCTGTTTTGGTTGGCGATCGTATTTGTTTTCTTTTCGATCGCTGTCACCAAACGCGCGAATTATATCTTGCCCTTAATTCCCGCCGCTGCCATTTTGGTCGGTTTGATGTGGAGCGAATGGGGAGAGGGAGAGAGGGAGCAGGGGAGCAGGGGAGCAGGGGAGCAGGGGAAGCAGGGGGAGCAAAGAAAGAAAGGGAAATATGGTCGGATAGTTAGTGGCATAGTTAATGTTTTGTTTTTGGCAGCCATAGCCGCTGGCATCTTCCTAGCACCCAAGTTAATCGGCTACGATCCTGCCGTACCAGAGTTAATTCCAGCTTTGGAACGATCGGGGCTAACAGTTACAGGAGGCGTTATTTGGGCAGCAACAGCGATCGCAGCTACCATATTGCTCCTAATTCGGCGCTATTCTTGGCTGTGGAGCGTCAATCTTATCGGTTTCTTGGCTTTTGTTATCTTAGTGATGATGCCTGCCTCAGTTTTAGTCGATCGAGTGCGCCAGTTACCCTTACGAGAATTATCGGCGATCGTCACTCAAGTCAGACAACCCGGTGAAGAACTGATGATGATCGGCTTTGAAAAGCCCAGCATCGTCTTTTATACCGAGCAACCCGTCAAGTTTTTCAAACAAAACTCAGAAGCGATCGACTACCTGCAAACTGCTTCTAAATCCTGGCTGATTCTCAGCCAAGAAAAGCGCCTCGGTAAAATTAAATGGCAGCCCTATCAGTTTCAAAGTTTAGGTAGATCGGGTGTCTACCAACTGATTCGCGTCTTCAAACAGGCTTAACTTCAGCACCCCCTCTACCAGGTAGAGACGTAGCATGCTACGTCTCTACCTTCGATCGACTGCGTACCTGCATCGCAAAAAAACCTTCTCGTTCTTCGATCGCTTCGATTTGATATCCTTCGATCGCTAAGCTGTGGGGAACTTGCTCGATCGGTTCTCCAGCATCCAGCCACACTTCTAATAGAGCGCCTGAATTCATTTTTTCCAAGCGCATTTTCGTCCGCACGAAATTGATCGGACAGGGAGTACCCCGCAAATCTAGCTTATCGTCAGGAATGTTGGCAGCAGTAACCATAGAAGAGAGGGAGACAAGTCAAAAGTCAAAAGTCAAAAAAACAACACGCACTTTCTAAACTCCTAAACTCCTTCAAGCTGAGCGTAGCCGAAGCTTGAACTCCTAACTTCAATGAAACAAGCCCTTAAAAAATCCATCTTTACCGCCTTTGCCAGCGCGAACCGGAGCCTCATTGCCGTAGACATCGCCTCGAATTTTGGCTAACTTTTCTAGCAGTTCTCTTTCTTCCGAGCCGATTTTGTGAGGAATATCGACTCTGACTGCAATTAAATGATCTCCCCGACTGACGGCATTGCCCAAGCGCGGTACGCCCTTGTCTTCTAGAGTGAGGACTGTATTTGGTTGCGTTCCCGGAGGAATCGCCAATTCGTCGATGCCATCTACAGTATTAAGTGTCAAACGGCAGCCTAAAATTGCTTGCAAGTAGCTAATCTTCACCTCTGAGAGAATATTGATGCCATCTCGCTGAAATTCTGCGTCTTCTTCTACCAACAGGTGAACGTACAAATCTCCAGGGGGACCGCCTCGCAGTCCGGCATCTCCCTCCCTCGAAACCCGTAAAGTCGTGCCGCTGTCAACTCCGGGAGGGATGGTAATTTTTAGTTTCTTCGTTTCTTGCTTGCGACCAACTCCGCCGCAGGATTCGCACTTGTGCTCGATTACTTGCCCCTCGCCGTTACACGTAGGACACATAGATACCTGCGTAAAGCTACCAAAAGGCGTTCTGGTAGCGCGACGAACTTGACCGCTGCCGCTACAGGTTTGACAAGTGCGCGAACCAGTTCCCGGTTTAGCGCCAGCGCCGTTGCAAACCGCGCAAGTTTCTAGATGGGGAATGCGGATTTCTTTTTCAATCCCAAAAACTGCTTCTCGAAACTCCAGTTTTAGATCTAAACGCAGATCTTCACCGCGTGCCGGACCTCGCTTGCGCTGGGGTTGTCCCATGCCGCCGCCAAACCCACCAAAGAAAGTTTCCAGGATATCTCCAAACCCAAAGTCTCCCATATCGGGAATGCCTTGACCGGCTCCAGATACCCCAGCTTCCCCAAAGCGGTCGTAGCGATTGCGGGTTTCTGGCTCGGATAGCACTTCGTAGGCGCGATTGATTTCCTTAAAGCGTTCTTCTGCCCCTGACTCTTTATTGACATCTGGGTGATATTTGCGAGCTAAGCGGCGATAGGCCCGCTTGATTTCTTCTTTATCGGCGTTATTGGAGACACCCAAAATTTCGTAGTAGTCGCGAGCCATAGTCAGAAGTTTAGAAGTTTAGGAGTTTAGAAGGTAGAGACGCGCCATGGCGCGTCTGTAGAGAAATTTAGAAGCGGCAGGCGATCGCTTAAAATCTTTTTTCGATCGGCAGTCGTGCATTCTAGACTTTTCTGACGCGCTTTAGTCGAGGGCTTCGTAATCTGCATTGACGGTTTCCTCTTGTTCCCCCCAATCGAATTCTATACTTTCTTCTTTGAGAGTTGTTCCTTGATGGGCGTTCAACGCAGTGCCGTCTTGCACGGTAGCCGTTTTTTTGTCTTCATAAGTCTGGCTATCTTGAATGTTGCTATCTTGAATGTTGCTATCTTGAGTCCTGCTATCTTGAGTTCTGCTATCTTGTGTGTTCCCGTAGCTGAGTTCAAATCCAGTTTCAGTGTTGCTATCCATTCCTTTATTGGGTTCTCGGTAGAGGTCAACGCCCACAGAAAATAGAATTTGGCGAAAATCTTCTAGGCGATTTTGAACTTCTACAATCCCGACGGAGCGATCGCTCATTGCTACTTGCAGGTTTTTAGCTTTTTCATCTAACTGAACTTTTTTCACCTCGTCGATCAAGTCGGCATTGTCTCTCAAGGTAATGCTGTAGCTGTATAACAAGTTCTCAGCTTGGTTTTTCAATTCTATCATTTCTAACCGTCGGCGGTCTTCGTCGGCATAGGCTTCCGCTTCTCGCCGCATATTTTCGATTTCTTCTGCGTCTAATCCTCCGGTGTTGGTAACTTTAATGCTCTGTTTTCTCCCCGTGCCTTTGTCTTGGGCTAAGACTTTTAAGATGCCGTTGACATCGATTTCAAAAGCAACTTCAATTTGAGGCACGCCGCGCGGCGCGGGAGGAATGCCGCTCAAGACCAATCTTCCTAAGCTTTTGTTGTCTTTCGCCATTGCCCGTTCCCCTTGCAGGACGTGAACTTCAACCGATGTTTGTCCGTCTGTTGGGGTCGTAAATATTTGAGATTTACTCGTGGGAATGGTGGTATTGCGCTCGATAATTTTGGTGAATACTTCCCCCACGGTTTCTATTCCTAAAGATAGGGGAGTCACGTCTAAGAGCAAGACATCTTTCACCGCGCCGCCTAAAACTCCACCTTGAATAGCCGCGCCTAAAGCTACGGCTTCATCGGGGTTGATCGTGCCGTCGGGTTGCTTGCCTGCAAAAAATTTCTTAATTGCCCTTTGCACGGCGGGAATGCGAGTGGAGCCGCCCACTAAGAGAATGCGATCGATATCTTGCTGTTGTAAGTCGCAGTCTTTGAGAGCTTGCGTCACTGGTTCGATCGTTGCTTCCACCAGAGGATTTACCAGTTCTTCAAACTTGGCTCGCGAAATCTCGATCTCTAGGTGTTTCGGTCCGGTGGCATCAGCCGTAATAAACGGCAGGTTAATCGAGGTGGTAAACATACTAGAGAGGTCGATCTTGGCTTTTTCTGATGCCACTCGCAGGCGTTCGAGCGCCATTTTATCTTGGCTGATGTCGATTCCTTCTTGTTGGCGAAAAACATCGGTCAACCAAGAGACGAGCGCGTAATCGAAATCGTCTCCTCCCAAGTGATTGTTGCCAGAAGTGGCTTTGACTTCAAAGAAGCCATCTCCCAGTTGCAGCACCGAAACGTCAAAAGTGCCTCCCCCTAAGTCGAATACTAAGATGCAATCCTCTTGTTCTTGCTTGTCTAAGCCATAGGCTAGGGCGGCGGCTGTCGGTTCGTTAATGATTCGCAAAACTTCTAAACCCGCGATCGTGCCAGCATCTTTAGTCGCTTGTCTTTGAGCGTCGGTAAAGTAAGCTGGTACGGTAATCACCGCTTGAGTGACTGCTTCTCCCAAAAATCTCTCGGCATCCTGCTTGAGCTTTTGCAGCACCATCGCCGAGACTTCTTGGGGAGTGTATTTTTGCTGGCGAATCTGCACGTCTACCGTATCGTCGCGCCCTCTGACGCATTTATAGGGCACGCGCGAGCGCTCGGATTGGGTTTCGTCCCAACGCCGCCCGATGAAGCGCTTGATGCTGTAGATGGTGTTTTCGGCATTAGTCACGCTTTGCCGCTTGGCCAGTTGTCCTACCAAGCGTTCTGACATTTTGCCAAATCCCACCACACTAGGAGTAATCCGCCGCCCTTCTGAATTCGGGATCACGATCGGTTTATTCCCTTCTAAAACAGCAACGCAACTATTAGTTGTGCCCAAGTCTACACCGATGACTTTTCCCATAGGGCTACGGCAAGAGAACGTAACAACTTTAACAAAGCTAGCGACTAATTAATCTCGATCTATGGCAACGATTAGATAATTAGGTAGGGGGTTTTTTCGATTTTAAAGCAGATATCTTTAGTTTGCACCAACATCTACTCAATCGCTCGTGCCATTTTCTGTAGCATCAGGATCGCCTTCTTCTGAGACTACCATGGGTTCCATCGCCGCAGCAACTTTAACCATGGCATGGCGCAAAACCTTATCGTTTAAAAAATATCCCCGCTGGAGTTCTTCTAAAACCGTTCCCTCTGGCTGTTCGTCAGTCGGTTGGCGCATCACGGCTTCATATATATTGGGATCGAATTCTTTGCCTTCGGGACGCATGGGAGATACTCCTAAGCGTTTGAGACTATCTACCAGCAATTTGTAGACTCCTTGATAACTTTTATGGATGGTCATTTCGGCATCGGATTGGGGTTTGATTTGCGATCGCGCCCGTTCAAAGTTATCGACTACGGATAATAGCTCGCTAATCGTAGCACACTTGACCTGAGTTTCTAAGTCTTCCTTTTCTTTGGCCGTGCGCTTGCGGAAATTTTCAAAATCTGCGGTTAGCCGAATGTATTGGGTTTTCAAAGAGTCATATCGCTCGTTGGTATCTTGAAGCTGGGCTTTGAAAGCTTCTACTTCTTGGCGATAGCTTTCTATCTCTGGTAAATCTCTGGCTTCTACCGGAGTCGCCTCTACCGTTGTCGCTGGGATATCTTCGACCGCATTTGCTGTCTCATCGTTGCCCTCTTCTGGCAGAGGTGCTGATGCTTCTATGCTCGATTCTCCATCCAAATTAGTTTCTACGGATGCAGATGTATTATTGGCGTTGGCGATTTCCTCCTCTCTCATCTCTGAAGGATTATCTAGCTGCTTTTCTTCTTCGCTCATAATCTAAACATCCTTTGTTAATCAAACTGCTAGTGTCCCTAAACTACTTGGCAATGCACCCAGACTATCTGGCTGACTTAAATAACTGCTCTTTTTAGCATTTTCAGTGATTCTCAGCATCCGAGTGCGAAGTTTCCCTCATTGCTACCTTAACAAAATCGTTAGGCGAGTTGAGAGCGATCGAGTATTTTTGGCGTTCGCGCTGCGCGTTGCTTAGCAACATATCGCTAGTCGGACACCTCAAAGTAGAGAATTCATCTTTAACCCCAATCTACTAACAGTTTGACAGAAATCGGCGCAAAATAGACATCAAGATTTCCCTTCAAGGATGCTTGGCAGGTTAAGCTGAGATTGACTTGCTGACACCTCAAGCGCAGGTTTGCGTTGTCGCTTATGTTTCTAGAAACACTGGCTAGCGAACTGGGATAAAAATCTAAAAGAGCGGCAAGGATCGGGGAAAATATGCAGGACAGCGTTGGCGCAGCCCTTGCGGATCGCGGATCGCGCTGTTGAAACCAAGGAAGCGACCGTTATTTTAGCTTTCTACCTGTCCTAAATCTGGCTGTTACTTAGATCGTTTCTGCCTTCGTAGAACGGCTCTAAGTAAATTTAAGTATACTGCTGCATTCAATTTCAGGAAAAATACTGAAACGATCGATGACAATTCATCGTTAATATTAATGACATTAGCACCAATGCGATGAAAGACAAATTTAATCGCTCAGCCGATCGGCGAATTGAAATCTACCAACAGCCTGTGCTTTATTAGGGACATTAGGAACGCCACCCCTGGTATTCTTACAGATGGTACATTGTCCCCGATGTTGGCGAAAGTTCTATATCCAATAAATTTCTGGGAATCCTAGTTTTCAGGAGATATTTTTACCAGCTATGACTCAATCCTCATCTATGAAACGTGCCCTAGCTGTTCGCAGCGACTTTTCACCCTTCGGGAATAAACTAATTCAGATGGGAGTTGTTAATTCCCAGCAGATGCAGCAGGCACTAGCTGAAAGCCGCAGATCGAACAAACTTTTAACTGAAGCGATTAAAGACATAACTGGTAATGCCTTACCGCCGGATTTGCTGCGAGAGTATAAGAAACAGCAGCTATTTGAACTAAAAGTTCTTTATGGGATTGAAAGTTGCGACTTAGAAATCAGCCAAGTTTCCTGGCCGCAGGTAAACCAACTCATTGAAAATTTGATCCCCATAGATTTGTGTCGCCTGCACCGATTCGTCCCCATCGGCAAGCAAGATACCGAACCGCCCACGGTATTAATGGCGATGGTGAATCCCGACAATCTTAACGCCAAAGACGATTTAGAAAGGATTTTAAGCCGTCAAGGTTGGAAATTTCAGCGGATAGTGATCGCCATAGAAGATTACAACGAACTGATTTCTAAATACCTAGACGAGCAGGTTAAAAAAGAGACGCAAGCGAAAGTCGAAAAGTCTTTTGATGTCAATCAAGACCTCAAAGGGATAGAATCGCTCGACCTAGACGAAGCCGGGACCGATAACGATGCTAATTTAGACGTGGAAGGAGCGCAAGATGCTCCTATTATCAGCTTGGTCAATAAAATTTTGGCTAAAGCTCTCAAAGAAGGCGTTTCTGACATTCACGTCGAACCTCAAGAAGAGTTTTTGCGAGTGCGCTTTCGGAAAGATGGGGTGTTGCAAGAAGCTTTTCCCGCTCTGCCGAAAAAAATCGTTCCAGCAGTTTCGGCTCGGTTCAAAATTATCGCCGAACTAGATATTGCCGAACGGCGGATGCCTCAAGACGGTCGGATCAGAAGGATTTTTGAAGGACGAAAAGTAGACTTCCGGGTTAGCACTTTGCCCAGCCGCTATGGGGAAAAGATCGTATTGCGGATCTTAGACAACTCTTCTACCCAATTGGGCTTGGATAAGTTGATTACCGATGAAGAGACGCTTGAGATCGTCAGAGAAATGGCTAGCCGTCCTTTCGGTCTGATTTTGGTTACAGGACCTACTGGATCTGGCAAATCGACTACTTTGTATTCAGTCTTAGCCGAACGCAACGATCCGGGGGTAAATATCAGTACGGCGGAAGACCCGATTGAATATGCCCTCCCAGGTATTACCCAGGTGCAGGTGATTCGGGAAAAGAACATGGATTTTTCGGCCATTTTGCGCTCTTTCTTGCGGCAAGACCCAGATATCATTCTAGTGGGGGAAACGCGAGATAAAGAAACCGCCAAAACTGCCATGGAAGCAGCCTTAACCGGACACTTAGTGCTAACCACGCTGCACACTAATGATGCCGCTGGCGCTATTGCCCGTTTGGACGAAATGGGGATCGAACCATTTATGATCTCTGGCGCTTTGTTGGGTGTCTTAGCTCAGCGTCTCATGCGCCGCGTTTGTTCTGAATGCCGCGTGCCTTATGCTCCCAGCCAAGCGGAACTGGCGCGTTTCGGCTTAGCAGCTAACGCTGATGGGGAAGTCACCTTCTACAAAGCTAACACCCTCAGACCAGACGAAATTCAAGAGGCCAAATCTCAAAGCACTCTGTGTCCTAAATGTAACGGGATTGGCTATAAAGGACGGGTAGGGGTCTATGAAGTCATGCAGATTACAGAACGGCTGCAAACTATGATCAACGAACGCGCCCCTACAGCTTTACTGAAAGAAGCAGCGGTGGAAGAAGGGATGAAAACGTTGCTGGCTTACAGCTTGAATTTGGTTCGTCAGGGTTACACCACCTTAGAAGAAGTAGAGCGCGTTACCTTTACCGACTCCGGTTTGGAAGCAGAACTAAAAGCTAAACGCAAGACTTCTCTGACTTGTCGCACTTGCGAGGCTGAATTACAACCAGAGTGGCTCGATTGTCCCTTCTGTCTCACCCCTCGTTTTCAAGAGTAAAAGTTAGAGTTCGGAGTTCGGAGTTCGGAGGAATCAGTTTCAGGTTTCTCTAATTAACAATAAACGATCCACTAACAGCAGTAGGAGATAAAAAGTATGGAATTAATGATTGAAGATTTGATGGAGCAACTGGTAGAATTGGGCGGTTCAGATCTGCACATTCAAGCAGATGCCCCAGTTTATTTTCGGGTCAGTGGTAAGCTGGCTCCGATTAACGACCAACCTCTGACCCCTCAAGAATGCCAAAGACTAATTTTTAGCATCTTGAATAACAACCAACGCAAAGAATTAGAACAAAATTGGGAATTAGATTGCTCTTATGGGATTAAGGGATTAGCTCGATTTCGCGTCAACGTCTATAAAGAGCGCGGTTACTACGCAGCTTGTATGCGGGCGTTATCTTCTAAAATTCCTAATTTCGACCAACTAGGATTGCCAGATGTAGTCAGAGAAATCAGCCACCGCCCTAGAGGGTTGGTGTTAGTAACCGGACAAACAGGTTCCGGAAAAACTACAACTTTGGCAGCAATTATCGATCTAGTTAATCGGACACGAGCCGAACACATTCTAACTGTAGAAGATCCGATCGAATACGTTTTTCCTAATATCAAAAGCTTGATTCACCAACGACAAAAAGGAGAAGACACTAAGAGTTTTGCTAATGCTTTGAAGGCGGCTCTGCGGGAAGATCCAGATGTAATTCTGGTGGGTGAAATGCGAGATTTAGAAACCATTGGTTTGGCAATTTCGGCCGCAGAAACCGGACACTTAGTATTTGGCACTCTACATACTAACTCGGCCGCTCAAACTGTAGACCGGATGCTAGACGTGTTTCCTGCCAACCAACAGCCCCAGATTCGATCGCAGCTATCCAACTCTTTAATCGCCGTTTTCAGTCAAAACTTAGTACCCAAAAAAAGCCCCAAGCCAGGGGAATACGGTCGGGTGATGGCCCAAGAAATCATGATTGTAACTCCAGCGATCGCTAACTTGATTCGGGAAGGCAAAACCGCCCAAATTTACGGCACTATCCAAACTGGAGCTAAATTGGGAATGCAGACGATGGAAATGGTGTTAGCAGAATACGTCAGAAAGGGCTTAGTTTCCTTTGAAGCAGCGATGAGCAAAAGTTCTAAACCCGACGAACTGCAACGTCTATTCGGCGGTACGCCGATTGCTGGCAAATCTGGTGCGCCTGCCCGATAAATTAGAAGTTCAGAAGTTCAGGAGTATAGGGCATAGGGCATAGGGCATAGGGCATAGGGTATGGTTTATCTTTCCCCATCTCCCCATCTCCCCATCTCCCCATCTCCCCATCTCCCCATCTCCCCCTCTTCCCCCTTCGCACTACTACCAATAAAAAAAGATGTAAACTATGCCTACTTTTATTGCTGACGTTCGGGACCGTCAAGGAAAAAACAAGAAAGAAAAGGTTGTTGCCGATACCCTGTTTAAAGCCCGACAAAGTTTAACCCAACAGGGATTTGCCGTTAGAAATATTAAAAAAACTCAAGATTTCGATTTGGGTAGCTTGAGCTTAGAAGATCTAAGCGCCAAGCTAACTTCTGTCAAGGTCAAAGATAAAGCTATCTTTTCCCGGCAATTTGCAGCGATGGTGAATGCTGGAGTAGCGATGGTGAGAGCCTTGCAAATCTTAGCCGATCAAACCTCGAATCCGAAGTTGAAAAAATCCCTGCAAGAAATTAGCACCGAAGTTCAACAGGGAACAAATTTATCCGATGCGATGAGAAAGCACCCTGAGAGCTTTGATACTCTTTACGTCAGCATGGTACAAGCTGGAGAAACAGGTGGGGTGCTAGATGAAGTTCTCAACCGCTTGGCGAAGTTTTTGGAAGATATTGCCAGGTTGCAAAACCAAATTAAAGGGGCGATGGCTTATCCCGTAACGGTGGGAATTTTAGCCGTAGTGGTGTTTCTGGCCATGACGATCTTTTTGATTCCGGTGTTTGCGGGAATTTTCAAGGATCTAGGTGCCGAATTACCCGCGCTAACCAAGTTCATGATGTGGTTGAGCGATATTTTGAGAAGTTGGAGAGCTATCATTCCAGTAATCGCGCTCATCGTCGGTGGGTTTCTTTACAGACAATATTACAAAACCCCAGTCGGTCGCCTGACGATGGATAAAGTCTTTTTAAAATTGCCCCTGCTAGGCGACTTAAATGAAAAGTCAGCCGTTGCGCGTTTTTGCCGCACTTTCGGAACTTTGACTCGTTCTGGGGTACCAATTTTAAATTCCTTAGAAATCGTGCGAGATACGTCAGGCAATCAAGTAATTGCTAATGCGATCGATTCTTCGCGGCGAGAAGTACAGCAAGGGGGAATGCTTAGCCTCGCTTTGCAAAAAGAGCAAGTATTTCCGCCTTTGGCAATTCAGATGATGAGCATCGGCGAAGAAACCGGGGAGTTAGATTCGATGCTGATGAAAGTTGCCGATTTCTATGAAGATGAGGTGGAACAAGCGGTTAAAGCCCTGACTAGCATCCTGGAACCCCTGATGATGGTGGTTTTGGGGGCGATGGTGGCAGTGATTTTGCTATCGATGTATCTACCGATGTTCAGCATATTCGATAAATTGGGCTAGGTCGATGGCGGTTAAACCATCAGATTACGAAGAGTTACTGGCGGAGTACAGCCAGCAAACCGGAGCGATCGCGCTGTTAAAGAATTATCGACCTTACTTGGAGATGCTGCCGAGTATGCGTCGGTTGGAACAAAGCGCGATCGCGATTCCTTTGCCCGTGGTGCGCCTACGGGATCGAGGTTCTCGCAACAACGATCGATCGCTAACTTCTGGTAGGGAAGCAGTGACTTTGCCTTGCGACGTAGCCTTATTGATGTGCGACCCCGAATGGAAAATTAAAATGGGGGTGGAAATTTTCATTTTAATTCATCGCCCCCAAGAAGACTTTTCCGATTTGCTCGGTCGCTGGCGACAAATTCAAGTATTACTATCAGCAGACTACGAGTGGGTGATGCCGCTAGGACAGCAACACGTTCTCAACGATGGCGGCGAACGCCTCTATCCCTTGTTCGTGCTATTTCCCGACACTCCAGAAAGAATTAAACGAGGTTTGCGGGGAGCGAGTCTCCCCTTTGTCATGCAGCCAGCAACTAAATCTCAAGAAGCAGAAATTTCACAGAATCTTTCACCAGAAGTCCACTAAAGTAGTTTAGGAAGTGTGGAGTGTTGAGTGTTGAGTTAAGAATGCTCCGCCCTCTTCGCCCTCTTCGCCCTCTTTTTGACTTTTGACGTTTTGACTTAACTTGATGCTGAATCTCAACACGCTTTTATCTCTTCTGTTATTATTTATCCCGGTTTCGATCGCCGCTCATTTTTTGGAGTGGGGAGCGCCAGTTATCTTCATCACCTCTTGCTTGGGGATTATTCCCTTGGCAGCTTGGATGGGGACTGCTACTGAAGAAATCGCCGTAGTGTTAGGCCCTTCTCTGGGAGGTTTGCTGAACGCGACTTTTGGCAACGCTACCGAATTAATTATCGCCCTAGTGGCTCTCAACGCTGGATTGACGGATGTAGTCAAAGCTAGCATCACTGGCTCGATTATCGGTAACTTGCTGTTAGTGATGGGCTTTTCGATGCTCTTAGGCGGGTTGCGCTACAAGGAACAAGAGTTTCAGCCGATTGTGGCGCGGGTAAATGCCTCGTCGATGAACTTGGCAGTAATTGCGATTTTGCTCCCTACCGCAGTCGATTACACTTCCAGCGGGATCGACGAACCTACGGTCCAAAAACTTTCGGTGGCAGTAGCGATCGTCTTAATCTTGGTTTACGGTTTGACGCTGTTATTTTCGATGAAAACTCACACCTATCTCTACGATGTGGGGTTAGCAGAGTTAACTCCGGGGGAACTAGCTGAAGCCAATTTAGCGCCCGACAATCAGGAAAAAGTTAACCTATGGCTCTGGGTTGGGGTTTTATTAGGATGTACTTTGTTGGTGGCAGTCGAGTCAGAACTGTTGGTTGATAGCTTAGAAGAAGCCACGGCGAAACTAGGTTTGACGGCATTGTTTACAGGGGTGATCTTAGTACCAATTATCGGCAATGCTGCCGAACACGCCACAGCCGTCACCGTAGCGATGAAAGATAAGATGGATCTTTCGGTTTCTGTAGCCGTTGGTTCTAGCTTGCAAATCGCTTTATTTGTGGCTCCAGTTTTGGTAATCGCAGGCTGGGTGCTGGGCAAACCGATGGATTTGGATTTCAATCCTTTTGAACTGGTAGCTGTATCTGTAGCCGTGTTGATTGCCAATTCAATTAGTTCCGATGGTCGCTCTAATTGGCTGGAAGGAACTTTATTATTGGCAGCTTATGTGGTTTTAGGTTTTGCGTTCTATTTCCACCCAGTGATTCCTGGAATCGGTTAGGAGAGCGAGCGATCGTAATAGCGATCGCTCCTTTAAGTAGGAGAAATCGCCAATCGATAAAAAACGTTGCTAATACACATCATCATGGTCGCCGAGATTTAGCAGGAGAATTGCGTCTTCTTTGCCTTCCTCTGGGTTAGCTACAAATTCAAACAGAAGGCGATAGCTGTAGTCGATCGAGCAAGCCCAAATTCCAGCCAACTCACCTGAAAGTTTATGAGTTTTTAACGTCGGATGGAAAGGATCTGTGGCCAGTTGTTCTAGAGTTTCTTCGATCGCGGAGCGTAGCTGAGGATTTTGACGCACCATGCGCTTAAAAGCACGCAGGGATTTTGGACTCCAGGCAATTTTTCTCAAGCATCCAACTCCGCTAAAAAGTCTTTCACAGAACCGTATTTGATTCTGCCTGCTGCTACCTCTTGGCGAATTTCTTGGACTTCTTCTAAAAGCTGCTGGCGTTGTTTCCTATGCAACCGTTTTGCTAAAATTTCCAGCAATAATTGCTGTTCTTCTAACGATAAGGCTTCCGCCACATTGAGCGCCCGTTGCAGCCGAGAGGTTTGAGGGATATCTGTCATAGTTGATGCCAATCAGGTTAGCAAGACTAATTCGATCGTAGTTGCTAGTGTCTACAGATCGCTTGCAATTACCACAATTTTAGGCGCTCGTGGCCTGTGCGGCCCAAATCGATTATTCTGTTGAAGCGGGGATCGAAATGGCGCGATGCTTACGGTACGCGATCGCCTGCGGCCGCTAGATATCATAACTTCTTTTCTGCTGTCTAGACTGACGCTTCTCTTTTCTGGCCATTCTCTTTTCCTTGGCAGAAGGCTTCTTAGTAGCATCCTGCTGCTCCCACACTTCTCCTGTTTCTGCATCAACGTACAAATAGATCGGAAGAACAAAAAAATGCGTGTTTGAGGTTTGAGTGAATTCATCTAAATAGTAAAAGCTCCCTCTATAGGTGGCCCGGAATTTATAGTAGGCATCTGCTTCTTCCTGTGGGACAAACTTCAATTGTGGATGTTCGATGTCGATCTCGTCGATAAGATTACGTCGGTTTTGTAGAATGTAGTCTTGCATAATTTGCTTAGCAACGGATTCTTCCACAAGCTATCGATCCAGTTCTGTCAAGGTTTAGGTTTTTGCTTCATCCTATCTATTAAGTGGAAAAATTGGGGAAAGATTGCCTGCTAGATCGCCACTATGCTAACTTCAACCCTCGAACTACTCGAAACTGCCCGACGTAATATCTATGCGATCGGGGCATTCAACGTTTACAACTTAGAAGGCGTGCAGGCAGTAATCAAGGCTGCGGAAGTCAATTGCAGCCCAGTGATGCTGCAAATACATCCCAGCGCCTTGAAGTATGGAGGCTCTTCTCTAGTAGCTCTTTGCCTAGAGGCGGCTAGAACTGCGGCGGTTCCTATGTCGGTTCATCTAGACCACAGCACCTCGGCAGATGCCATTCGTTTGGCTTTAGAAGCGGGTATGAGTTCGGTGATGGCTGATGGTTCCCATCTCCCCTATGAAGAGAATTTAAACTTTACTCGCGCCATGGCTCAGTTGGCCCGCGATCGAGGTGCTGTGGTGGAAGCCGAAATCGGCCGGATTAGCGGCACGGAAGACGGGCTATCGATTTCAGAAAAAGAAGCCAAAATGACCGATCCCAAACAAGCGGGGGAATTTGTGCGGGCTACGCTGGTAGATGCCTTAGCCGTCACCATCGGTAACGTCCATGTCGAAAGTATCCAAAAGACAGATACCCAGCGGGGTAGCTTTCTGGATAGCCAGGAACCAACTGCTAACAAACTCAGGCCTGCTGTGAATATTAATGCTCCGATTGGGTAAAGATTGATTTCAGATATCGATCCAATCCGGATCGTTGCTATGCAACGATCGCTAATATAAATCCCCAAAATCCCCACAATTTAGATTCCTGATGCTGAAATCCATAGATGCCCATTATGCCAAATAGGATGAAGATATCGGTGAAAAGATAAAGGATGGCGATCGCTATTTTCGGGCCATCGTTGGGTACGATCGAGTTAACCCCGCGCAGGATTCCTGCAAGTATGGCCGCGAGTCCGCCCAATCGAATTAGATTTGTATGAGACATTCGATCGCTCTCCCCTACAGTGTATCTTTAGCGATCTTCATCACTGGACTTTAGAGTAAAAGGCAGCCAGAGATGGACTCGGACTGTTAGCAGGAACAAACAACTAATTACTCAACCCAGGGAAGCCCTCAAGCGCTTTGGTATCAACCAGAAACAGCCGAAAAGATGGCTCGCTGATAAACTGAGCATAAGCCGACTGGAGATAGCGACGGTACGGTTCGTTCTTAGCAATGTGAACCTCAAAAAAAGCTAAGAACAAAGCATTAGCATAACGATCGATTAAATCTTGGTTGGGCAGAGTTAGGAAAGAAATAGAATCGAGGGCTTCCTTGATTCCAGGATCTAGATTGGAGAAGTTGACGTGCGCTTCTCCTTCTGCCAAGGCCAGATATTTATTTGGAGTTGTCAACCACAAGAAAGAACGACCTTGCTCGTATACCGCTGGAGTTGCCGGATCGTAACTGCCAGCCCCGAGCATCACCGGAATTTCAATTTTGCTCAACCCCCGCTCGCCAAAGATGACGCTGTTGACTGGGTTAGCAGCCAACACGGCTTGCACTCTAGGATCGCGAAATGAATAAGTTTGCCTGGGTAAACGCAAACCTTGACATTGCAGGAGCAAGGAGACGTTACCTCTCCAGACTGGGCGAGCGCATTCTCGTTTGAGGCTGTCAAAATCGATTTCGGCTCCAGCTACCGCTAAAGCTGTATACCCGCCTAAAGAATGCCCCGCTACGCCAACCGCTTGCAAGTCGAGTCTGCCGCCAAACTCATTGTTATTGCGCCGTTCTAGTTCGTCGATAACATAACTAATATCTTTCGGGCGGTTGATAAATTCATTTAGTTCAAATACCTCTCCTTCGTAACCAGCGATCAGATCTTGCGCCTGAGTATAATCGCTACCTGGGTGTTGGGGAAGGGCCACCACATAACCATAAGAAGCTAGATGTTCGGCCCTATCGCTAAAATCTTCTGGTCTAGAGGCGATCCCGTGAGAAAAAATCACTACTGGGGTTTTCCCCGCTCGCCAACGTTGCGGCTGATAGACATCTACTCGAAACTGGCGTTGTCTTTGACGATCTATCAGGTTCCAGGTTTGCTTTTTGACTCCAAAGTTTCCTGGCTGACGGATATCTGGCAAAGTCGCAAAATTTACTTGAGGCTCCCTAGCTGCTTGCTGGGCCGACAATTTGGACATTTGAGCCACCAACTCTTTAGTAATCGCGATCGTCTCTTCTAGGCCGTTAGCCACTGCCAATACTTGCTTGAGATCGATTTCAATATTCGTCGGAAATTTACGCAAGAAGCTCAACACGCTCAACCCTTCAGGAGCTAGAGCCGCCTGCACCAAAGTTCCTCTGATCGCATATTTGCCGTTGAGTCCGCCGGGAATTTCGATAATTTTGCCCAATCTTTCTAAGATGGTTTCTCCGATAGAAGTATTGAACAAACTCCACAGGAACACTGGCTTGACTTCGGCCTTTTGGGTTAAAGCTTCTCGTACCGCCTGCGAGCCGTCGCTACCAACTAGTTTGAGATAAAATGCCAATTCTTGGTTGACTTCACCCGTGCGGGCAAACGTTTCTAGAGAGGTGACGCTTAGGGAGAAACGTAGAGGAGCGTAGGTAAAATAAATCTTTTCGGCTGCCCCTGCGGGAATAACGACCGACAACGCAGAAACAGTTCCTAAAGCTAGGGAACGCAGCCATAATCTCATGAGGAATTAGTTTTCACTTGTTTGACTTCCATTCTACTGATTTAACTATATTCTGAGGATGGATACAAGGCTTTGTCTTCGTACAGGGCGATCGCGCGTGGCATTTAGTTATGAGAACCGGCCCCTTTAGGCGATACGTACTACCGTACAGGCTAGCGCCAACGCTTTTTACTAGGCGCTTAGCTCGCGTTGGATGTACGCTATAGGTAGCCAAAAATTTTTCTTCTCAAACTTTACGTCGGCTCTCAGATAAAACTAATAATTAATTTATCGCCTCATCATTTTTGACAAGCTCGCATAATTTATTATCAAAATAACAATAAATTTCCTTTTTGGTTTAAGCAGTTATGGAAACTGAAACAAAATCTAATCGATCGAGGCGTAAAACCAAACGAATTGCTGTCTTTTTATTATTGGCCGTTCTAGTTATGTCTCTAATCGTTGCTGCCAGAGCTTTCAATATTCAAGAGCTTTTACTCGATGCTTTAAATTGGATCGAAAGTCTGGGCTGGGTAGGAGTAGTTGCTTTTATGGCAATTTACGCCTTAGCAGCCGTGTTATTTGTCCCTGGTTCTATCCTGACTTTAGGTGCAGGTTTTATCTTTGGTGTTGTTTTTGGTTCGCTTTACGTTTTTATTGCCGCTACCTTGGGAGCCACGGGAGCTTTTTTGGTGGGCAGATACTTCGCTCGCGGTTGGGTTTCTCAGAAAATTGAAGGTAACGCTAAGTTTAAAGCAATTGACAAGGCTGTTGCCAAAGAAGGATTTAAGATCGTTTTGTTAACTCGTCTTTCTCCGATCTTGCCTTTCAATCTTTTGAATTATGCTTTTGGGGTCACGCAAGTTTCTTTGAAAGATTACGTTTTGGGTTCAGTTGGGATGATACCTGGAACGATTATGTATGTTTATTTTGGCTCTTTAGCTAGCAGTTTGGCTACGCTTGGTACCAATCAACCGAGTAGATGGGCAGTTTTAGTAGTTGGTTTAATCTTGGTAGTTGCTGTAGTTATTTACGTAACTCGTATAGCTCGAAAAGCTTTGCAAGAGAGCGTTTAATCTCTGAGATATTGCTAAGATTGTTTGTTGTATTTTAATCTTCCAAACTTGGAATGTGGGTGGATTCGATTTGACAATTGATGGCGTGCGATCGAGGAGATTATCGATGAGGCAGGGCAGGTTTGATTTAACATTTAATGATACGTGCCAAACCTGCTAGGTGTTATCGGTGGGGCAGGGCGGGTTTGATTTGGCATTTAATGGGGTGTCCCAAACTTAGCTGGCAAAACCCGCCCCTTGTATCTTAAACACAGATAGGCGAACGAGGGTTAAGGCGATCGCTAAAAGTGACTCAAGACCCAAAGCCAGTGGAGAATAAAAGCTAGAACATCAGCATTGGTGAAGTTGCCC
>JAESGS010000628.1_pt1 | contig 20765 bp, 22 predicted proteins | sample 9269761 | NCBI WGS metagenome assembly JAESGS01 (sample SAMN15741799, study PRJNA653493) | algae metagenome | isolation source: Cyanosarcina radialis HA8281-LM2 and co-occurring heterotrophs from damp... | place: USA: Makauwahi cave, Hawaii | collected 2011-01-06 | reverse complement strand
ACCTTCGCCTCGGCCTGCCCTGCCGGCCACAGATAGGGGAGGAACCGCTTCAGCGTCGCAAGGACGGGCGGTTCGCGTGAGGCATCGGCGGACGTGGAGGTATCGGGCGGCATGCGCGCCCCATGTAGGGGCGATAGGCCGCGCTAACAACGCTTACCGCGACTGGCCATATCCGGCATGACGGATGATCCGGTCGATCAGGCGCCGTTCTTCGGATGTCGGGGTCGGTACGATCACCACAGGAGGTTCCTGGCGGCGGCCGAACATCGGACGTCGGGGCGGGACGATGGGGGAAAAGCGCATGGGGGCTGCTTTCACGCTATGCGGCGTCGCCCCCCGGCTCCGCGATGATCTGGTCCCGCACCCTTGGTGCAGGCGCGTGGTTGCAACCCGGTTAAAGCTGTTGGTTACTGCTTTCTTTCCGGTACCGTGAAGGTGCCCGTGACGCGCCCGCCGGTGCCGCCCTGGATCGGGTTGCCGTCGGGGCCGCGCGCCGCGCCGCGGCCGTCGACCGTCGCGCGGCCGGTGCTGAGGTCGATCACCATGCGCCCGCCGTTCAGCCGGTTGCCGCGCTGGGTCAGCTGGACATTGCCGACCATCGTGATCAGCCGCCGGTCGAGGTCATAGATTGCGACATTGCCCGAAGCGCGCTCGTCGCCCTTGGTCACCACGACGCCGCCGGTCGCGTCGAGCCGGTTGACTTCGGTCCCGCCCTGACGGCTGTAGGCCACGGTCATCCGCGCCGCGGTCAGCGTCATCCCCGCCTGCGTCACGCGGACATTGCCCTCCAGCACGACGCGGTCGGCGCGGTCCTGCACCTCGATACTGCCGGCGTCGAAATCGACCGGGGCGGCGCTGTTGTGGTTGGCGAGCGCCTGCGCCTGCGCACTGTCGCCGCCGGTGCCGGCCGACAGCAAAGCGAGACTGGTCAGCGCAAAGCCCGCGCCGGCCAGAGCCGCGCTTTTCATCGGCGATAGGCGGTTCATTTGATCACTCCCTGATTGATCCGCAGCCGCGCATTGCCCTGCAGGCGCACGATCCGTTTGTCGAGGTCGGCGGTCAGCTGGTTGGCCGAAAATGTACCGATGTTCAACGCGCCATTGACGCCATTCTGCCCGATCAGGCTGCGTGTCTTGAGATCGACCGCAACATTGCTCGCATCGATCCGATATCCGCCCGCGCTCTTGACCTGCACCAGCCCCGGCACCGCGACCTTTTCGGTGTCCATATTATAGGCGCTTTCCTTCGCGACGATCGTCGCCGGGCCGTCGTTCAGGCGGATCGCGCCCGACAGGTCGGTCATCCGCACGATCGGTTCGGCCGAGCTTTTCTGGACCGCGCTGCCCGCGAGCAGCGCGAAGGGCTGCCCCTTCGCATCCTGGCCGCGATATTCGGCGCGCGTCACCTTCATCCGCTCCTTGGCCATCTCGACCTTGTCCTTCGACAAAAGGAAGCTGATCTCGGCGCGCTGGGTGAAGGGCGAGAAGACGAGCACCGCCGCGACGACGCCGATGACGAGCGGCAGGCCGTAACGCAGGATGCGCACGACGCGGTCGTGGCTCGACCCGCTCGCCGCCCACATGCGGCGCATCGTGCGGTCAAGATCGGCGCGTTCGGACACTCGCGAATCGCTCCCCGTCAGGTGTGCGCGAAAATATCGACCTCGGGCCAACCCGCAAGGTCGAGCGCCGCGCGCGTCGGCAGGAAATCGAAGCAGGCCTGCGCGAGTTCGGTGCGCCCTTCGCGCGCCAGCCGCGCGTCGAGGATCGTCTTCATCGCATGCAGGAAGCGCACGTCGCTCGCCGCATAATCGCGCTGCGCATCGCTAAGTTCGGCGGCGCCCCAGTCGCTCGACTGCTGCTGCTTCGACACTTCCTGGCCCAGCAATTCGCGCACCAGTTCCTTCAGCCCGTGGCGGTCGGTATAGGTGCGGATCAGCTTCGAGGCGATCTTGGTGCAATAGACGGGCGCCGTAACGACACCGAGCGCCTGCTGCAGCGCCGCAATGTCGAAGCGCGCAAAATGAAACAGTTTCAATCGGTTAGGATCGGTCAATATCGCCTTCAGCACCGGCGCGTCATAGGCGCTGCCGGGTTTGAAGCGGACGAGATGCTCGTCGCCCGACCCGTCGCTGATCTGGACAAGGCACAGCCGGTCGCGCTGCGGGTTCAGACCCATGGTCTCGGTATCGATCGCGACCGCGCCGGGGCCCAGCACGCCCTCGGGCAGATCTTCTTCGTGGAAATAGACAGTCATAAGCCCGCCTTAGGCGAAGCGGCCGTGCCGCTCAATGACTGGTTTTCACTGCCGTGCCGGCGCCGCTTCGACCTGCGGCAAAGCGTGCAAAATTCCGCATCATCTTTCCGAAATTTTCTGTTCGCAGCCTGTGGATTATTAGGCTATATATTGCGCCCTTGGTGGCATGGGGCGAGTCCGTGCCTGTGGTGAACTGCGTCCCCGTCCGGCGCAATGAGCCGGTTGAATGGGGTGTGGACGACCGAAAGCGACTAACAGACTATGAGTTTCAACAAGGATCGGCGCGGCCAGCGTGGGCGCGGCAAGCGCGATGATTTTGGCAATTTCGACAGCTTCGAACCTGCACCCTATGGCGGCGACAGCTACGGCGGCGGACGCGGCGGCTTCGGCGACCGCGACCGCGGTGGTTTCGGCGGCGGTGATCGCGGCGGCTTCGGCGGTGGCGACCGCGGCGGCTTCGGCGGCGGTGATCGCGGCGGCTTCGGCGGCGGACGTGGCGGCGGCATGCCCGCGCAGGTCGTCGGCGAAGGCAATGGCACGGTGAAATTCTTCAACGCGGCCAAGGGCTTCGGCTTCGTGGCGCGCGACGATGGCGGCGAAGATGTGTTCGTGCACATCAGCGCGGTCGAACAGGCCGGCCTCGCCGGCCTCGCTTCGGGCCAGCCGCTCGGCTTCACGCTCGTCGAACGCAATGGCAAGGTGTCGGCCATCGATCTCAAGATCGAAGGCGAGCCGATGCCGATCGAGGATCATGGTCCGCGCCGTGACGACCGCGGACCCGGCGGCGCGCCGGGCGGCGCCCGCGGCCGTCGCCAGCTGACCGGTGAACGCACCTCGGGCACCGTCAAATTCTTCAACACGACGAAGGGCTTCGGCTTTATTGCGCGCGACGACGGACAGGCCGATGCCTTTGTCCACATCAGCGCGGTGCAGCGCGCCGGCATGGCCGGCCTCGACGAAGGCGACCGCGTCGCGTTCGACATCGAAGTCGACGACCGCGGCAAGTTCGCGGCAGTGAACATCCAGCCGCATCAGGACTGATCGGCCGGACAATCGGACAAATGAAAAGGGCGGCTCTCGGGCCGCCCTTTTTTGTTTGGGGTGTCAATGGCCGCTTTCGACCGATAGTGGACGTTAGCATTCACGGGATACTAACCCCGAAAGAGCATCAGTAATGAATGCATTTTCGATACGATGACATAATCGCCCAGATTTCAGGCCGCCCCACTTGGTGGTTCAACGGTGTGCCTCGCTATAGCGCGTTCGATCCAGCCATGGTCGGATCATTTGAAATTGCGTTGGTTCACACTGAATGCCGGGAATGTCGAACTCGCTATGACGTTGCGATTGGCTCGCAACCTCCATCCTTCGCTTCCCTTCGGGACGTAATCTCTTTCGAAAACCGTCTTAATGTGGGTGACCCGCCATTTGCGTGCGCCGAAATGGGCGCGCGTTGCAGCGGGGGTTATTGCATGACATCACTTGAAATGCGCGTGCTTGAGTTTTGGACGAAAGATGGACGAATCTCAAACGCGTGGCGCCGCGATACTGATTGGGAACGCCCCCTCATCCACGCAAACTGGGATTCCGACGCTCAAGATGACGAAGGTGTTTGGGGCCGCATTCTGGATTCAGATCGGATTGACGAATGGTCGCAAGCGCGTCGCGACGGTGACTTTGCTACTATGGTTGCGATCCTCAAAGAGTTCGATTGCGAGCGCCCCTTGGAAGTGGCGCATATGATTGACCTCGAACGCCGTTATCAACTTTTGAGGGACAAAACCTCGGCGATAAGAAATGATCGCTTCGGCGAAAATTGAACGTCAGCTCCCCACCCCAAAGCCGCCGACCTCAATATCCCAGCGTCGCTTCGAGGAACCAGATCCGCTGCTGCGTCTCGTCGGCCCAGCCGTCGACCAGCCCGCTCGTCGCAATATCGCCATCGGCTTCGGCCGCGGCCTTCACTTCCTTGAGCTGACCGAGCAGGGTCTTGTTGTCGTCCGCCAGTGCGCGGATCATCGCTTCGGCATCGACACCCGCGGCATCGTCGTCGCGGATCGAGGCGCGGCGGCTGACGTCGCCGATCGAGCGCAGGGTCGGCGCGCCATTCTTGCGCACGCGCTCGGCGATCAGGTCGGTCGTCGCGAAAATCTGCGCCGCCTGCTCGTCGAACAGCAGGTGGAGTTCACGAAAGTGCGGGCCCTGGACGTGCCAGTGATAATTTTTGGTCTTGAGATAGAGCGCAAAGCTGTCGGCGAGCAGCGCGTTCAGCGCATCGGCGACTGCGGGGGCGTTGTCATTCTTGTCGGACATGGGAGCATCCTTTCTGTTGCCCCGCCGATATAGCGAAGCGGCCGCGCGCTTTCCCATTGAACCTTTGGCTAAGCTTCATCGACAAAAACGATGAAACCCGCCCAGAAAGATCGATCAGCCGATCAATCCGAACGCACCAAGCGCGGTGCGAAGCCCCCAAAGCACGAGGATCGCTGCCGCCGCCCAGCGCAAATTGCGTGCGGCGCGCCGTTCGGCGAGCACCGGTCCGAAGGCGAGGAACGGCAGCATCGCGAGCGTCCAGCCGACCAGCCCGCCCGCCGCGGCCCACTGTCCCGCACCGCTCGTTGCCGCGAGCGCACCGATCAGGAAGTGACTGCGGTCGCCGAACTGCGCCGCGAGCATCCGCCCCGCGAGCATGACGGGCGACGCGTCGGCCATGCCCGCTTCGGCGAGTGCCGGCCGGACTCGCCATAACAGCGCCACCGCAGCCGACAGCATCGCCATCGCAACGAGCAGAGCGGCGACCCCCTGCCCGATCATCCCGTTCGCGATCGCTCCCGCAACGGCAGCAATGACGGCATTGACGACGAACGCGCCGAACGCGATCACGACCGTAACGCGCCGGTCGGCGCGCGCGCTCAGCAGCCGCGACAGCGCGATCCCGCTGCGCCCGTCGGCATTGGCGAGCAGCACCGCCACCAGCGCAAGCATGATTGCATCCATCGATTAAGTCTGAATCGTCAGGCGTTTGGCGTCAATGCCCCAGCCGAACCGCGACCGACGCCAGCCAGGCTTCCTGCGCGGCCGACGGCAACGGCCCCCGCGGCACCGCCGCCGCATCGCTCATCGCGTCGAGATAGGTCAGGATCGCGGCGCGATAGCCGCCCCCGGCGACCGCCGATTCGAGCCGGCTCGCCAAGGTTTCGACCGCGGCAAAGCCGTTATCGCGCGCAAGACAGCGGATATCGTCGATCCCCTGCACGATCTGCGCCAGCGCACAATGCGGCAGCGCTTCGGCCAGCGCACCGATCTGTCCGGTGATCCGGTTCTGGATGTCGAGATATGGGTCGATCTGGTTTCGCATCTTACCCCCCTGTCGTCATGGGAAACGATGCGCCCTTTTGGTTAATGCGCGGTTAGCGCACTCACCGGTGCCCCGGCAGGCCGCCTAGCCCCTGTTTGCTGCGATACATATCGCGGTCGGCGGCGGCCAAAATGTCGGATTCGGTCATCCCGGTCTGCAACATCGCGATCCCGAAGCATGCCGATAATGCGATCTCGTGCCCGTCATATTCGGCGGGCGCCGCGGTCAGCACCGCGCACAGCCGGTCGACCTGCGCGCGCGCGCCGTCCTCGCTCGACTGGTCTAGGATCAGCCCGAATTCGTCGCCGCCAATGCGCGCCGCGACGTCGGTCGCGCGGATCGAGCCCGCGAGCCGCTTGGCGATCTCCATCAGCGCGAAGTCGCCCGCGGCGTGGCCGAAACTGTCGTTGATATATTTGAGCTGATTGACGTCGATAAAGACGACCGCGGCGCGTTCGGCGTGCCGCTCGAACCGCGCCATGCGGTGATGGATCGCGGTCAGGAAGTAACGGCGGTTGAACAACGGGGTCAGCGTATCGCGCTCGGACACGCGTTCGAGCTCGGCGACGGCGATCTTCAACACGCGGTTTTCGCGGCGCAAAGCGTCGCGTTCGCGGCGTACTTCACGCAGCTGGTCCTCAATGGAGTCCAGGGCGACGGCGCCGAACTGGTCGACCGCGATCCGTGCCCCCCCTACGCTATCCATTCAATGTCCCCGAACCCTACCCACGATCCCCGGCCGAATGCCGACGGCTATTGAGCGGCGACCCTAGTCCCGACTTGATACCAATCGGTAAACGCGGCGGCATCAATCGCATGGCGTTGCCCGCGCGCAAACCAGTCGCTAGGGGGGATGCGGCGGCGATTCACCGAGCGACAAGGGCGCGATGAACACCGGGCAGGAGGGATGGAATGGGCGATACGGCCCCGTTAGTCGGTGTCATCATGGGCAGCCAGTCGGACTGGCCGACGATGGCGCACGCGGTCCAGATCCTCGAAGAGTTCGGCATTGCGCACGAGGTGCAGATCGTCTCGGCGCACCGCACCCCCGACCGCCTTGTAAACTATGCCAAAAGCGCGGCAGACCGCGGATTGAAGGCGATCATTGCGGGCGCCGGCGGCGCCGCACACCTTCCCGGCATGGTCGCCGCGATGACGCGCGTCCCGGTGCTCGGCGTCCCTGTCCAGTCGGCGGCACTCAGCGGCGTCGACAGCCTCTATTCGATCGTCCAGATGCCCGGCGGCATTCCGGTGGCGACCTTTGCGATCGGCAAGGCGGGCGCGACCAACGCCGGACTGTTCGCCGCCGCGCTGCTCGCGAACAATGATGCCAATCTGGCACAAAAACTCGACGCGTGGCGCGAGACGCAAACGAACAGCGTCGCCCCCACCCCCGTGCGCGAGGGCTGATCGCAGGTGCTCTCCCCCGGTTCGACGATCGGCATCTTGGGCGGTGGCCAGCTCGGCCGTATGCTCGCAGTCGCCGCGGCGCAGCTCGGCTACCGCACGCATATCTATGCCCCCGACCGCGAAAGTGTCGCCGCCGACGTCGCGGCGCAGCACACGCAGGCCGCGTGGGACGACGAACCGCGCCTCGCCGCCTTTGCCGCGCATTGCGACGTCGTCACCTATGAATTCGAAAATGTGCCGGTCGATACGGTGCGCTTCCTGGCGGGCCATGTCGCGGTACGCCCCGGGGTCGAGGGGCTCGAAATCGCGCAGGACCGGCTGACCGAGAAAAATTTCGTCGCCGGGCTCGGCGGCCGCCCCGCGCCCTTCGCCGCGGTGCCCGACCGTGCCGCGCTCGACACCGCGCTCGAGCAGATCGGCGCCCCCGCGATCCTGAAGACCGTGCGCATGGGCTACGACGGCAAGGGGCAGGCGCGCCTCGCTACCGCTGCCGATGCCGACGCCGCCTGGAACGGCATCGACCGCCACGCCGCCGTGCTCGAAGGCTTTGTCGACTTCGAGCATGAATTCTCGGTGCTGCTGGTGCGCGGCATCGACGGTGAGACGCGCTTCTGGGATTCGCCGGTCAATGTTCATGAGGGCGGCATCCTCGCGACTTCGACCTTGCCGCCGCCGCAGGCCGTGCTCGACCAGCAGGACGACGCGCGCGCGCTGATGGCAAAGATCGCCGACGACCTCGACTATGTGGGCGTCCTCACCGGCGAATTTTTCGCAACGGATAATGGTCCGATATTCAACGAGATGGCGCCGCGCGTCCACAACAGCGGCCACTGGACGATCGAGGGCGCGGTCACCAGCCAGTTCGAAAACCATATCCGCGCCGTCGCCGGCCTGCCGCTCGGCAGCACCGGCACCGCGGCGCTGCCGGTCGTCATGCACAACCTCATCGGCGGCGGGATCGAGACGGTGCCCGCGCTGCTCGCCGACCCCGCCTGCCACGTCCATCATTATGGCAAAGCCGAGGTCCGCGACGGCCGCAAGCTCGGCCATGCCACCTGGGTCGGAGCCTCTCCCGCATGAATCGCCCCGAAATCACGCTTGTCCTCGCCCGCGCCGCCAATGGCGTGATCGGCGCGGACGGCAAGATGCCCTGGCACCTGCCCGCCGACCTCCGCCGCTTCAAGCAGATCACGATGGGGCGCCCGATGATCATGGGGCGCAAGACCTTCGACAGCCTGCCCGCGATCCTCGAAGGCCGCCGCCACATCGTGCTCACCCGCGATCCCGAATGGCAGGACGAAGGCGCCGAGCCCGTCGCGATGATCGAAGAAGCGCTCAAGCTGGCCAACGCCCCGCATGTGATGGTGATCGGCGGCGCCGAAATCTATCGCCTCTTCCTGCCGCTGGCCGACCGGATCGAGCTGACCGAAGTCGCGCTCGAACCCAAGGGCGACGCGGCGATCGACTATCCCGCGGCGGCCGAGTGGCAGGAGGTCGCGCGCGAGGATCATCCCGCAGACGAGGCCGGCCGCCCGGCGTACAGCTTCGTCACGCTGACAAGGAAATAGGCTCATGCGTCGCTGGCTGATCGGCATATTGCTCGTCGTCGCGGTCGCCGCGCTCGCCTTCTTCACCCTCGCCCCCGGCATGCTCGAGCGCGGGATGAACAAGGTCGACGGCAAGGCGCTGCACCAGACGCTGACGATCGTCGACCTCCACAGTGATACCTTGCTCTGGAAACGCAACTTCCTCGATCGCGCCGACCGCGGCCATATGGACCTGCCCCGGCTCGAGGACGGAAACGTCGCGCTGCAGATCCTCGCGAGCACGACCAAGTCGCCCAAGGGCCAGAATTATAACGCGAACGGCGGCGACACCGACAATATCACCGGCCTCGTGATCGCGCAGCTCCAGCCGGTGCGCACGTGGAACTCGCTCCTCGAACGCTCGCTCTGGCACGCTGAAAAGCTCCACCGCGCGGTCGCCGACTCCGCAGGCAAGCTGCGCGCAGTCGATGCGCCCGAAGATATCGACAGCTTGCTCGCCGAACGCCGCGGCAAGGTGCCGCCCGTCGGCGCAATGCTCAGCATCGAGGGGCTGCACGGTCTCGAAGGCAAGCTAACCAACCTCGACAAGCTTTACGCCGCCGGCTTCCGCATGGCGGGGCTCACCCATTTCTTCGACAATGATCTCGCGGGATCGATGCACGGACTCAAGAAGGGCGGGCTCACCCCGGTGGGGAGGCAGGTCGTCGAGGCGATGGAAGCCAAGGGCATGATCGTCGACATCGCGCATTGCTCGAACGCCTGCGTCGCCGACATTTTGAAGATCGCGCGCCGCCCCGTCGTCTCCAGCCATGGCGGCGTACAGGCGACGTGCAAGGTCAACCGCAACCTCAGCGACGAACAGATCCGGGGCGTCGCCGCGACCGGCGGCCTCGTCGGCATCGGATATTGGGACGCTGCGGTCTGCGACACCTCGCCCGCGAGCATCGCGAAGGCGATGAAGCATGTCCGCGACCTCGTCGGTATCGACCATGTCGCGCTCGGCAGCGACTATGACGGCGCCACCACAGTGCGCTTCGACACGTCGAAGCTGGTGCAGGTGACGCAGGCGCTGATCGACGCGGGCTTCAGCGACGACGAAATCCGCGCCGCGATGGGCGGCAACGCGATCCGCATACTCAAGGCGGGGCTCGTCCCGCTCACCCCGCCCGCCCCATGATCCGCCTCGACGGCCACCACCGTATCGAAGGCCATCTGCGCGGCGGCGTGATCGCGCTCGGCAATTTCGACGGCTTCCATGCGGGGCATCAGGCCGTCGTCGGCCGTGCCGTGCGCCATGCGAAGGACGAGGGCCGCCCCGCGATCGTCGCGACCTTCGACCCGCATCCGGTGCGCTTCTTCAAACCCGACGTCCCGCCCTTTCGCCTGACCACGCTCGCCCAGCGGCAGGAATTGTTCGCCGCCGCCGGCGCCGACGCAATGCTCGTCCTGCCCTTCGACGCGACCCTCGCCGCGACCACCGCCGAGGATTTCATCACCGAATTGCTGCTCGATCGCTATGGCGCGGCAGGCGTCGTCACCGGCGCCGACTTCGTCTTCGGCAAGGGTCGCGGCGGCAATGTTGTCACGCTCGCCGACCATGCCCGCCGTCTCGGCTTCTTCACCGAGATGGTTGCGCCCGTCGACGATACCGAAGAGGTGATCTCGTCGAGCCGCATCCGCGAGGCGCTACAGGCAGGCGACTGCGCCGCCGCGACACGCCTGCTCACCCGCCCCTTCACCGTGCGCAATATCGTCCAGCACGGCGACAAGAACGGCCGCCTGCTCGGCTTCCCGACCGCGAACCTCGAAATGGGGCAGTATCTGCGCCCGCGCTACGGCATCTACGCCGTCACCGGTCGCCTCCCCGACGGCCGCGTGCTGAAGGGCGCCGCGAACCTCGGCATCCGCCCCAGCTTCGACCCGCCAAAGGAATTGCTCGAACCGCATTTCTTCGATTTCGCCGAAGACCTTTACGGGCAGGAAATCGATGTCGCCTTCCACGCCTTCATCCGGCCCGAGGCGAAATTCGATGATATGGACGCCTTAATGGTTCAAATCGCTATGGATTGTGACGCGGCAAAGGCGCTACTGGCGGACATCTGACTCCTCGCCGCAAGAGGGGCGACGGGGGGGAATGATGACCGACAGCGAAGACTGGGCCGCCGCGCTCGAAGGCCCGAAGAAAAAGCCGATGAAGCGGCGCACGAAGATCCTGCTCTGGATCTTCGCCGCGATCGTCGCCTGGTTCACCCTGTCGAACGCCAGCTTCCTCGCGCCCGACCCCGAGGGCAAGGCCAAGCTCATCGCGCACCGCGGCGTCTATCACCTCTACGACAAGCGCGCCGCCACCGGCCGCGACACCTGCACCGCCGCGCACGCGCTGCCGCCAAGCCATGAGGTGTTCGAAAACACCCCCGAATCGATGCGCTGGGCGGTCGGCCTCGGCGCGAACATGGTCGAGGTCGACGTCGCCCCGACGAAGGACGGCCGCATGGTCCTCTTCCACGACTGGACCGTCGACTGCCGCACCAACGGCAAGGGCGAGACGCGCGACCTGACGCTGGCGGAGCTCAAGGCACTCGACATCGGTTACGGCTACACCGCCGACGGCGGGCAGACCTTCCCGCTGCGCGGCAAGGGCGTCGGCAAGATGCCGACGGTGGAGGAAGGGCTCGCGGCGCTTCCCGTCCACCCGATCCTCTTCAACTTCAAGTCAAAGGACCCGCATGAAGCCGACCAGCTTTTCGCGATCCTGAGGGCATCGGGTCGCGACAGCGCGAAACTCGGCGATGCCTTCTACGGTGCCGAAGCGCCCGTAAAGCGCATGCGCGAGCTTCTCCCGAAAAACTGGTCCTTCGACCTCAAGGGCGAGGGCAAGGCGTGCACCAGGGATTATATCGCCTGGGGCTGGACAGGCATCGTCCCCGAAAGCTGCCGGGGCGGCGTGCTCGCAATCCCGATCAACTATCAATGGGCCTATTGGGGCTGGCCCGACCGGCTGATCGAACGCATGGACAGCGTCGGCGCGCGCGTCATCGTGCTCGGCCCCTATGAAAGCGGCAAATCGAACGAGGGGCTCACGACGCCGCAGCAACTCGCGAAAGTGCCCGCGAGCTTCAACGGCTATATCTGGGTCGAGGATATCCGCGAAGTCGGCCCCGCGCTGCGGCCGCGGCAGAAGTAACCTCACAAATCCAGTTCGTGTCGAGCGAAGTCGAGACACCCCGAAGGCCCGCGCGCCCGATAGGCATCTCGACTTCGCTCGATGCGAACGGGAATTGAAGACGACGGTGGTTTGCGCGCACGCAAATCTGCGCTAAGCGCCGCGACCATGACCGAAAGCACGCCCTCCGCCGAACAGCGCGACTATCGCGACACCGTCTTCCTGCCCAAGACCGACTTCCCGATGAAGGCCGGCCTGCCGCAGAAGGAGCCGCAGATTCTGGCGAAATGGATGGAGGGCAACCTCGAAGGGCAGATTCGCGAAAGCCGCAAGGGCCGCGAGCAGTTCATCCTCCACGACGGCCCTCCCTACGCCAATGGCGACATGCACATCGGCCATGCGCTCAACCATATCCTGAAGGACATGGTCGTCCGCACCCAGACGCTGAAGGGCAAGGATTCGCCCTACGTCCCCGGCTGGGACTGCCACGGCCTGCCGATCGAGTGGAAGGTCGAGGAGCAATATCGCAAGAAAAAGCTCAACAAGGACGAGGTTCCGGTCGAGGAATTCCGTGCCGAATGCCGCGCCTATGCACAACATTGGGTCGACACCCAGCGCGAGCAGCTGAAGCGCCTTGGCATCGGCGGCGACTGGGACCATCCCTATCTGACGATGGACTATGAGGCCGAAGCCACCATCGTGCGCGAACTGCTCAAATTCGCCGCGAACGACATGCTCTATCGCGGCGCCAAGCCGGTGATGTGGTCGCCGGTCGAAAAGACCGCGCTCGCCGAGGCCGAGGTCGAATATGAGGACATCGTCTCGACCCAGATCGATGCGGCGTTCGAGATCGTCGAGAGCCCGATCGCGGAGCTGGTCGGCGCTTATGCGGTGATCTGGACGACGACCCCGTGGACGATCCCGGTCAACCAAGCGATCGCTTACGGACCCGAAGTCGAATATGCCTTAGTTCAGCTTCGACTGGACGCCCACAAGCGCGGGGAGTTCAAAGAAGATGAACCGCTAGAGAAGTTTTTCGGCAAACGTGTTCTGATTGCAGAACCGCTTATTGGGCAGTTCCTCGATCGCTGGCGGCAGCAACTTGAACGCGACGACGATGGTTCGTCGGATCTGGTCTATCACCCTGCGGCCGAATGGACGCTGCTCGGCAGCGCCGACCTCGCCGGCACCATCGCCCGCCACCCGATGCACGCGCTCGGCGGCTTTTTCGCGCGCCCGCGCCCCTTCCTGCCCGGCGACTTTGTCACCACCGACAGCGGCACGGGCCTCGTCCATATGTCGCCCGATCATGGCGAGGATGATTTCGACCTCTGCAAGGCGAACGGGCTCGACCCCGTGTTCGCGGTCGAGGGCGACGGCAAATATCGCGAGGACTGGGGCTGGCTCGGCGGTCAGGGATCTGTGATCAACCCCAAGTTCAACGCCCCCGACGGCCCGATCTGCTCGGACCTTCGCGATGCCGGCGCATTGCTCGCGGCGAGCGCCGACTACAAGCACAGCTATCCGCACAGCTGGCGCTCGAAAGCCAAGGTCATCTATCGCTGCACCCCGCAATGGTTCGTGCCGATGGACAAGGTCATGACGCATATCGAGCCCAAGACCCCGCGCGAAAAGCGCTGGGAGAATGAGGGCGGCGCGATCAATCCGCACGAGGAGGATCTCTGCGACGCGCCGACTTTGCGGCAGGCGGCGATGCAGGCGATCGCCGACACGCGCTTCGTCCCCGCCAAGGGCCGCAACCGCATCGGATCGATGGTCGAGGGGCGCCCCGACTGGGTGCTGAGCCGCCAGCGCGCGTGGGGTGTGCCGATCACGCTCTTCGTCGACCGCAAGACCGGACACTATCTGAACGACCCGGTCGTCAACGACCGCATCGTCGCGGCGGTGCGCGAGGGCGGCGTCGATGCATGGAACGACGCGCGCGCGCAGGAATATCTCGGCGACGCCTATGACGCTGCGAACTACGAACGCATCGTCGACATTCTCGACGTCTGGTTCGATTCGGGCTGCACCCACGCCTTCGTGCTCGAAAGTGGCAAATGGCCCGCGCTCGTCCGTCACGACGGCGGCACGCACAGCGCCGACCTCTATCTGGAGGGCAGCGACCAGCATCGCGGCTGGTTCCAGTCGTCCTTGCTCGAGTCCTGCGGCACGCGCGGACAGGCGCCGTACAAGGCGGTGCTGACGCACGGCTTCACAATGGACAGCAAGGGCTTCAAACAGTCGAAGTCGCTCGGCAACACGACCGATCCGGTCAAGGTGATGGAAACCAACGGCGCCGACATCATCCGCCTGTGGGCGCTGTCGGTCGACTTCACCGAAGACCACCGCATCGGCGACGAGATACTGAAGGGCGTCGCCGACCAGTATCGCAAGCTGCGCAACACCTTCCGCTACCTGCTCGGCGCACTCGACGAGTTCACGCAGGAAGAACGCATCACCGACGTCGCGGCAATGCCCGAGCTGGAGCGTTATATGCTCAGCCTGCTCGCCGAGCTCGACGCGAAGATGGCGCAGGCGGTCGATGATTTCGACTTTAACAGCTACACGCGCCTGCTCGCCGATTTCTGCAACGAGGATCTGTCGGCCTTCTATTTCGACATCCGCAAGGACGTCCTCTACTGCGACCTCGGCCCCGCCGCGCCGCTCGGCACCGACACGCGCCGCGCATACCGCAGCGTGCTCGACATATTGTTCCACGCGCTGGTTCGCTACGCGACCCCGGTGCTGGTGTTCACCGCCGAGGAAGTCTGGGGCACGCGCTATCCCGAAGCGACCAGCGTGCATTTGCTCGAATGGCCGGCCGTCGATGCGGCATGGAACGACAGCGCGCTCGCAAGCAAATGGGCGGGCGTCCGCACCCAGCGCGAGGCGGTGACCGAAGCGATCGAGCCCTATCGCCGCGAAAAGACGATCCGTTCGAGCCTCGAGGCCGAGGTCACGATCCCCGATCCGACGCTCGATCCGGCGGCGCTCGAGGAAATCTTCATCGTGTCGGTCGCACGCGCCGGCGACGAGCTCGCGGTCACCCGCACCGAAAACCATAAATGCGGCCGCTGCTGGCGCCACCTGCCCGAGGTGACCGAGGACGGCGCCTTGTGCAATCGCTGCGACACGGTATTGGACGCAGCATGAGCAGCACACGTTCGCCGCACCTGCGCTTCGGCCTGATTTTTGCGGCCCTCGCCTTCGTCTTCGACCAGGTCACCAAATGGGTCGTCACCGTCCCGCTGTCGCTCGAGCCCAAGGGGCAGATCGAGCTTATAAGCTTCTTCAACCTGACCTGGGCGGAGAATTGCGGGATTTCGCTGTCGATGTTCGCGAGCTGCACCGATACGACGCGCTGGACGCTCGTCGCGGTGACGGGGGTCGTCGCCGCCGCGGTCGCCTTCTGGATGACGCGCGAACAGGCGAAGGGCGACGTGATCGCGCTCGCGATGATCCTCGGCGGCGCGCTCGGCAATATCGTCGATCGCGTGCGCTTCGGCTATGTCGTCGACTTCGCCGACCTCCACTTCGGCGATTTCCGTCCCTTCATGATCTTCAACGTCGCCGATGCGTGCATCACGCTCGGCGTGCTTTTGCTGGTTGCGCGCGCGCTGCTCTTGGGCGAAAAGGCCGCAACCACGGACGGCAAGCCGTCCGCCGATTAACGGGGCGCATTGGGAGTATGATTAAAGTGAACCGGACCACCGCCATCTTGGCCGCCTCGATCCTTGCCACGACGCTTTCGGCCTGCGGGTCGAACAGCCTGTTCAGCCGCGACCGTCCCGACGAGATGATGGTGTCGCGTCAGGCGCCGCTCGTCGTGCCGCCCGATTATTCGCTGACCCCGCCCGCCCCCGGCACCGCACGCCCCGGCGGCGAAACGACCGCGGAACAGACGCTGCGCGCGCTGTTCGGCGGCCCGTCGGCGCGCAGCGCGAGCGAAACGCAGATCATCGGCAGCGCCGACGGCGCCCGCGCCGACCCCGGCATCCGCAGCCAGGTCGGCAGCCCCGACACGCAGGTCGTCGACAAGGGCCTCGTTGTCCGCGACATCCTCGCCGCCCCCGAAGGCGACGGCCGCGACGCATCGGCGGCGATCCCGACGGCGTAAACCCGTCGAAAGTTCAGGACGACGGCCCGGTTTTCCGGGCCGTTTTCTTTTGAGCCGCTAGTTGAACAGGCTCGACAGCAGCAGCACCGCGGCAATGCTTTCGACCATCGCGCGCGATGCGTGGCCGAACGCGCGCAACCGTCCGCATTTCAGATGCTGGTTGAACCAGGCGGTTTGCAGAAAACCGAACCAGAGCAGCGCGAGCAACGAGAGCACCGCGCCCGTCACTACCTGCCAATGGTGCGCGAGCTTGATCAGGATTTCGCCGCTTCCGAGCAGGATCGACAAGACTGCAGCGACATAACATTGGCTGTAAAAGGGCGCGCGCAGCGTGTCGCGATTGAGCGGCAGTTTCTGCGCCCGGACCATGCGCGTCGCCATCATCACCGGAAACAGGCTGTAGGTGACGATACGCAGCATGATCAGGTCGGTGTTGTTGCTGACAAAAGCCGACAGCCCGATCTTGCTCGTCACCACCGCGTCATTGCCGACCAGCGCAATCTCGGCGGCATGGACGATGATCAGCGACAGCAGAAGGAACAGCGGCGGACTCAGCGTGTCGGTATATTGCTGGCTGGCGTCGTCACCCTGCTCGACGTCCGAATAATCCATCATCTTGAGCGGCCGGACCAGCGCCTGCCACAGGGTGAGCGGATAGAAGACCAGCCACGACATCACCTCGTACAAAAGCTCGTCGAGCGATTGCAGGAGGCTGAAGAAATTCATCGCGGCGCCGGTCCGCGGGTGGGTTTCACGCGCGGGCGCCTGCTTCTTCGACGCCCGCGCTGTTGTGGCGCAGCGCCCTCAGCACCGTGTCGACGATCTGCGGCGCGTTGAGCCCCGCTTCGTCATATTGCAGCTCGGGCTTGTCCTGGTCCTGGAACATATCGGGCAGGCGCATCGTGCGCAGCTTCAGCCCCGCGTCGATCAGCCCCTCGTCGCTCGCGAGCGTCAGCACATGCGCGCCGAGCCCGCCGACGCTATTTTCCTCGATCGTCACGCAAACTTCGTGACTCGCGAGCGTCTTGCGGATCAGTTCCTCGTCGAGCGGCTTGGCAAAGCGGAGGTCGATCACGCTCGTCGACAGCCCGCGTGCCTCCAGCGTATCGGCCGCCTTCAACGCCTCGGCTAGCCTTGTGCCGAGCGACAGGATCGCGACGGTCTTGCCACTCCGCACGACGCGGCCCTTGCCGATCTCCAGCTTCACCGGAACCTCGGGCAGCGCCACGCCGGTGCCATTGCCGCGCGGATAGCGGAAGGCGATCGGCCCGTCGTCATATTCGGCGGCGGTATAGGTCATATGGACCAGCTCGGCCTCGTCGGCCGCCGCCATCACGACCATGTTGGGCAAGGTCGCGAGATAGGTGACATCGAACGATCCCGCATGCGTCGACCCGTCGGCCCCGACCAGCCCCGCGCGGTCGATCGCGAAACGCACCGGCAAATTCTGGATCGCCACGTCATGCACGACCTGATCATAGGCGCGCTGGAGGAAGGTCGAATAGATCGCCGCGAACGGCCGCATTCCCTGCGCCGCCAATCCAGCCGCAAAGGTCACCGCATGCTGCTCGGCGATGCCGACGTCGAAGGTGCGTTCGGGATGCGCCTTCGCGAATTTGTCGACCCCCGTCCCCGACGGCATCGCCGCGGTGATCGCGACGATGCGCTTGTCGGTGTCGGCCAGCTTCGCCAGCGTCTCGCCGAAGACATTCTGATACTGCGGCGGCCCCGGGGGCGCCTTCGCCTGCTCGCCGGTGATCACGTCGAATTTCTGCACGCCATGATATTTGTCGGCGGCCGCCTCGGCGGGGGCATAGCCCTTGCCCTTCACCGTCACCGCATGGATCAGCACCGGGCCATGGTCGCTGTCGCGCACATTCTCGAGCACCGGGATCAGATGCTCAAGATTATGCCCGTCGATCGGCCCGACATAATAAAAGCCGAGTTCCTCGAACAAAGTCCCGCCCATCGCCATGCCGCGCGCATATTCGTCGGTCTTCTTCGCCGCCTTGTGCAACGGCTCGGGTAGCTTGCGCGCAAAGCGCCGCGCGATTTCGCGCAGCTCGATAAACGGCCGCGACGACACCAGCTTGGCGAGATAGGCCGACAGCCCGCCCACCGGCGGCGCGATCGACATGTCATTGTCGTTGAGGATGACGATCAGCCGGTTGCCCGCCGCCGCGGCATTGTTCATCGCCTCATAGGCCATGCCCGCCGACATCGACCCGTCGCCGATCACCGCGATCGCGCGGCCCGGCTCGTCCTTGAGCTTGTTGGCGATCGCAAAGCCCAAAGCCGCGCTGATCGAGGTCGAGCTGTGCGCCGCGCCGAACGGATCATATTCGCTCTCGCTGCGCTTGGTGAAGCCGCTGAGGCCGCCGCCTGTGCGCAGCGTGCGGATGCGGTCGCGGCGTCCGGTGATGATCTTGTGTGGATAGCATTGGTGCCCGACGTCCCACACGATCTTGTCGCGCGGGGTGTCGAACACATAATGGAGCGCGGTCGTTAGCTCGACGACACCCAGCCCCGAGCCGAGGTGTCCGCCGGTCGTGCCGACGGCCGAAATCATCTCGGCGCGCAGTTCGTCGGCGAACTGGCGGAGGTCTTCGGGCTTCAGCTTGCGGAGGTCGGCGGGGACATCCACCGTGTCGAGCAGCGGCGTATGCGGACGATCAGTCATCGTGCGGTCATACTGCCAAGCGGATGGGGTGTCGAACGAAAAGGGATCAGTCGCGCTCGCGCTCGTCGCGCTCCCCCCCACGCTCTTTCGCCGCATCGACCTGCGCATAAAGCCCGCGCACCATCAGGTCGGTGAACACCAGCATCACCCCGACCATGCCGAGGAACAGCGCGACCGCAACGGCAGGAAGCGGCCCGACCATGTCGACGCCCTCCTTCTTCATCACCGCCGCGAGCACCGCCGCCGCCGCCATGAAGGCATAGCCGATGAAGCGCGGGACGCGGCTCATGTCATGTCGCCGTCCGGGGAACCATTGGCGCCCCGGGGGAATATCAAAACAGTGGAGGCGCATCGGTGCATGAAAACCACATGCGGCCAAATGCATCCTTCGGCAAGACGAAGCCGTTACAAGGACGGATTGTTTACTTACGCCCACGTAAAACGGGGCAAGGCAACAGGATATTGAAGCGGATGACCATGCGCGATTTAAGACTGTTCTTCCGCATCGGCCCGTCTGGACGAATCATCCCGCTTCTTGCCGCCTTCGCGCTCGCCGCACCCGCCGCCGCCGAAGACGCGCCCTTGCCTTATGAGCTGACCGCCACAACCCCCGACAATGGGCTGGCGGACGGGCTCGCGACCGGAATCGACGACGAACCGGCGCGCTATGTCCAGAACACCGATATCGACGAGAATATCCTGCTGCCCGGCCGGCGCGACGATGACGACGAGGAATCCGAACGCAAATGGTCGCGCGACTATATCGCGGTCGCGGCCGGGGTGATGAATACCCCCGATTACAACGGATCGGACGATCGCCGTTTCCTGCCCGCCTTCTACGTACGCGGCCGGTACGAGGGTTTTTCCTTCTCGACCCGCGGCACCAATTTGCAGGTCGACCTGATCCGCCATCGCCGCGGGCAAAAGATCGACTGGAAATTCGGCCCGATCGTCAGCCTGCGCAACGACCGCACCGGCAGCGTCAAGGATCCGCAAGTCGACCTGCTGCCCGACCGCAAGATGGCGGTCGAAATGGGCATCTTCACCGGGGTCACGAAGACGGGCGTGATCACCAGCGCGTACGACCAGCTCGGCTTTCGCATGGTCGCGCTCAAGGATATTTCGGGCCGGCACGGCAGCTGGACCGCCTCGCCGACGATCGACTACGGCACCCCGCTCTCGAAACGCGCCTTTGTCGGCATCTCGGCGTCGATGAACATCTATGGCAAGGGTTTCGGCCGCTATTATTTCGACGTCGATCCACTCGGCAGCGCCGCGAGCGGCCTGCCCGTCTATAGCGGCGCGGGGCGGAAGGCGACGATCGGCAAATATACGCTCGGGATGGCGGGCGCCTATGCGCTGTCGGGCGACCTGCGCAAGGGCTTCGTCCTGATCGGCGGCGCCCAATATGGCCGAATGGGCGATCGCTTCGCCGACTCGCCGATCGTGAAGGACGCGGGCAGCAAGGACCAGTGGCTGTTCGGCGCGGGTTTGGCTTACCAGTTCTGACGGGTTTCGACCGGTAGGGGACCTTCCGCCTCTTCTCCCCTCCCGCTTGCGGGAGGGGGCGGGGGTGGGCAGCAATGTTGCGATGGCCCACCCCGCTGCGACTAACCAGCAAGCTGGCAAGTCTCGCTGCCCCTCCCGCAGGCGGGAGGGGACATTCGAGCGCTACTCAAACGACCGCTTTCTACCCCTAAGCCGCCATTCCTCAAACCAGCCCCGCCATCCGCATCCGTGCCTTCATCGCCGCGATGAACAGCCGCACCGCCGGCAATCCCGCGCGCGACGGTTCGAACAGCAGATGTACCGGCAGCGCGGGTGGCTGCTCGCCGGTCAAGAGCGAAATCAGCCGTCCCGCATCGACCGCTTCGATGACCTGGTAACTCAGCAAATTGGCGATCCCCAGTCCCGCCTCGGCCGCCGCAAAAATCCCGTCGACCGTATTGACCACCAGCCGCGGGCGCGGTTCGACGCGCCAGCGCCCCGATACGAACTGCCACTCGCTGGCCGCGCGCGGCCCCATCGCCGCGATCAGATCGTGCGCCGCCAAGTCGGCGACGCGCGCGGGCGCCCCGCGCCGCGCCAGATAAGCGGGGCTCGCGACCAGCATCTGGCGCACCCAGCCGATCCGCACCGCCTTCAGCCCCGAATCGGCGAGCGGCCCGATGCGCACCGCGACGTCGACCCCCTCCTCGACGATGCGGACATTGCGGTCGATCAGCATCATC
>JAESGS010000627.1_pt1 | contig 20873 bp, 20 predicted proteins | sample 9269761 | NCBI WGS metagenome assembly JAESGS01 (sample SAMN15741799, study PRJNA653493) | algae metagenome | isolation source: Cyanosarcina radialis HA8281-LM2 and co-occurring heterotrophs from damp... | place: USA: Makauwahi cave, Hawaii | collected 2011-01-06 | reverse complement strand
CGACGATCCTGACGCCCGACGACTATCTCGGCGGCATCCTGAAACTCTGCCAGGACCGCCGCGGCATCCAGATCGAGCTGACCTATGTCGGCACCCGCGCGATGCTGACCTACGACCTGCCGCTCAACGAAGTCGTCTTCGACTTCTACGACCGGCTGAAGTCGATCTCCAAGGGCTATGCCTCGTTCGACTACCAGATCACCGACCACAAGGAAGGCAATCTCGTGAAGATGTCGATCCTCGTCAACGGCGAGCCGGTGGACGCCCTGTCGATGATGGTGCACCGGATGGCAGCCGAAAAGCGCGGCCGCGAAATGTGCGAGAAGCTCAAGGAGCTGATCCCGAAGCACATGTTCAAGATCCCGATCCAGGCGGCCATCGGCGGCAACGTCATTGCCCGCGAAACCATCTCGGCGCTGCGCAAGGACGTGACCGCCAAGTGCTACGGCGGCGACGCCACCCGCAAGCGCAAGCTCTTGGAAAAGCAGAAGGCCGGCAAGAAGCGCATGCGCCAGTTCGGCAAGGTGGAAATCCCGCAGGAAGCCTTCATCGCCGCGCTCAAGATGGGCGACGAATAAGGGCTCCTAAGGCTCGATTGATTGAGGGAGGCATTTGCCTCCCTTTTTCTTTTTCTGGACCGAAACAAATAGAGATCGAAATATGGTTAACGAATCCTTGATTTTAGGATTCGGATTCGAAATATTGTTGAAAAATGAAAGCAAGACAGAAATTTAGATGGTTAACGAAAGGACATCCGAGGCGGATCTGATCGACCCTGCAATTGCATTGATTGCCAAGTTCGGTGACGAGGAAAATGGTTTGGAAATAACGGTGCTAGCTAAAAAGCTTCGCGAGGTTATTCAACCAACGGCCATCGACTTGTTGCCTTTAAAAGGACGGAAGGACGACAGATTGAGCCAAGTGATAAGGAATCTCGTCAGTCATCGCGCTCTGGAAAAGAGCGGACTCGCGACCTACCGGAAGGGCGAGGCTCTAACGAGAGGATGCTATGTGCTTACCGCGTTGGGCAGAGCGTCCGTCAAACCTTCTTGGGCACGCAAGCTCAAGTAGCCAGAGGAAACAGCATGGATACATTTCTTAGAAGAGCCATAGCCAACTGCACCATAGAGCACCGTCGCAGTTGGCAGTAACAGAAGGGTCACAAAACAGTTCGGCTGGTACCCGATCTGCAATGTGACCCATGGTGTCAGCGGACATGCCCGAATCCGTTGGACGGAAAACTGGGAGTGCCGATATCTGAACCGTTTGCGAATTCAGAGTCGCATTTCCCGGTTTCCGTTTCAAGAGGGCTTACCAATTGAAAGTCTTTACGATGAACTATAACGGAAAGCCGAGCAACGCCCTTACATTCGATGACGCCGTCGAGATCTGGCTTCGGAGTTGGAGCGGAGAGTTTCAGAACCGGATCGCGTCAAGCTTCGACGTCAATCCCGGTCGAGTGAACGAGATTCTCAAACAACGAAGGTTCGTTGGTAGCCGAGACGCAGCGCTTTCAAGGCGCTCGGCATAAACCTTGGAAGCCGGAGCAAATAGCTCCGGCCTCTCCATGCCGCGTTGCCTATCTTCAGGCGCAGTGCTTTGTCCATTTACTCCGGCAATTTCTTCGGCAGCCAGACCCAGGCGATGATGCCCAAGGCGAGCAGCGCCAACCCTCCCACGCCGGCGGCGACGTGCAGGCCGGTGAGGAAGGCTTCCTTGGCCTGCAGGATCGTCTCGGAAGACAGACCCGGCTGATCGAGCGTTTCGTCGAGCGTGCCGGCCAAACCCGGGCCGAGCACGCGGAAGCTGAGGGCGGCCAGTGAGCCGAGCAGCGTGATGCCGAGCGCGTTGCCGAGCTCGTTGCTGGTCTCGGCGATCGAACCCGCGGCACCGGCGCGTTCGGCGGGCACGGCCGACACGGCGATCTCGGCGACGAGGCTGAAGGAGAGGCCGTAGCCGATGCCCGCAACCACTGTCGAGGCGATGAGGGCTGCCACGCCCGCCTCGGTGCCCGACAAGAGCAGCAGAAAGAGACCGGCCGCGATCAGGAAATGCGTCGCGACAAGCGCCCTCTTACGCCCGACCACATCGACGATGCGCGCCGTCCCGACGCAGGTCGCCATCAGTACGACGGCGCCGGGCAAGGTCAAAAGTGCCGCGGTGAAAACATCAAAGCCCAGGACCGATTGCAGATAGATGCCCGAGAGGTATCCGACGGCGGACCAGACGATCAGCGGCAGGAGGCCGGTGAGAATGGCGATGGAAAAGATGCGGTCGCGAAACAGGCCGAGATCGAGGAGCGGATAGGCGATCCGCGTCTGCCGGCGAAGGAACAGCGCGATGGCGAGGACGCCAACGATCCCCGAGAGCGTCTGCAGCGGCGTAAAGCCGTAGGCGGCTGCGGTCTTCAGCGAATAGGTGGTCAGCAGGATACCGGCAAACGACAGGGCGAGGCTTGGCAGGTCGATGCGGCCATAGGTCGTGGAGCGCACTTCGCGAAGAAGGATCGGTGCGGCGATGAGGAAGCCGAGCACGACAGGAACGTTGATCAGGAACACCACGCCCCAGTCGAGCCGCTGCAACAGAATGCCGCCGATCACCGGACCGATGGCGAAGCCGGCCGCAAAGGTGGCGGCGAAGATGCCGATCGCCTGCGCCCGCAGTCGCGGATCCGGAAAAAGCGCACTGACGATTGCGAGCCCCGAGGGCAGCAATGTCGCGCCGCCGAGCCCCATCAGCGCCCGCGAAGCGATCAACGCCACGGGCGATTGCGAATAGGCGGCACCGAGTGATCCTGCACCGAAGATCACCGCGCCGATCATGATCAGCTTCAACCGCCCGTAGCGATCGCCGATATTGCCGAAGGCAATCAGCAGCGAACCGACGACGAAACCGTAGATATCGAGGATCCAAAGCGCCTGGTCGGCGGTGGGCAAGAGGGCCGAAGTCACGCGCGGCATGGCGAGATAGAGGATGGAGCCGTCCATGGCCACGATGAGGACCAGCGGCAGCACGGCGATGAGGCCGAGCCATGCGCTTCGGCCTTGGGAGTGAGGGAGTGAGACGTCAGTCATTGGGCACGAATCCTTTGCCAGCAGCACGCGTGCGGATGCCGTTTCGGCCGCCGGCCGTCAGGCAGGCGGATGGTTGCGATGGGAGGGTTTATTCTATATACTTCAGGTAAGTTACTTTTGGTATATAGCGATGTCAAGCGCAATGGAAAAGAACCCGGCCGCCGCGAAGCGTGTTCGCCTGAGCCGCGAGCAGCGGCTAAACCAACTCATAGACGTGGCGTGGAGCCTCGTTCGTGACGAAGGCACCGACGCGCTGACGCTGCCGCGACTGGCCGAGGCAGCAGCGGTCGCCAAGCCGGTGGTCTACGATCACTTCGGTGCCCGCAACGGGCTGCTCGCGGCGCTCTACCAGGATTTTGATGCGCGTCAGACCGTGGTGATGGATGCTGCCATTGCCGCGAGCGAACCGACACTTCAGGGAACCGCCAGGAACCTTGCCACGTCCTACGTCGAGTGCGTGCTGGCACAAGGCCGCGAGATCCCCGGCGTGCTGGCAGCACTCGCCGGCTCGCCCGAGCTTGCGTCCGTCAAACGCACCTACCAGCTCGTTTACATCGAGAAGTGCCGGAACGTACTGAGCCCCTTCACGGGAGAGAAAGGCATCGCGGCGGCCGCGTTCTGGGCGATGCTCGGCGCCGCCGATGGCCTGTCCAACGCCGCAACGACGGCAGACATCACGGCCGACGAGGCACGGGACGAGCTCTGCCAGACGATCCTGTCCATGGTTGAGCGAAGCGGCCGGTCGGCATGACGTCTAGCTTGTGATTGTTCCGGCCGGGGTCCGGATCCTTGCGTCAAGTCCGAGGATGGCATCGGGAGACTAGCGTAAGGCCTAGCAACAGCGTCCGCCTCACCCTTCTGAAAGCAGGAACCTCTTCGAGATACGATCCACCAGCCTTCCGTCCGCAAGAGGCACGGCCTTGTCGACCTTGTAGTCGACGAAGCCCATCTTGCCATAATAGCTGAGCCCACCCGTATTGTCGGCGCGGATGGTGGCGTTGAGGGTGCTGAGACCGATCGAGCGGGCATGGTCGCAGGTTGCCTTGAAGAGCGCCGTTCCGGCCCCAGGCACCTTGTTGCCGGGACGCGAGAAAGTGCCGATATCGGCCCAATCCTGCGGTATGCCCTCCCACTGGTCGAGCGCCTGGAAGGCGCAAGGCTCACCCGCCTCGTCCTCGGCGACGAAGCAACTGACGAAGCCCGGGCCGGAGAGATAATGCGCCACGAAGCGCTCAGGCGTGAACGGCGTCTGATGGGCGGTGGTGCCGCCGATCGCGATGATCTCGTTGAGGAAAGTGCACAACGCAGGTGCATCTTCTGGCCGCGCCGGGCGCACGTGGATCGTCTTCATCTCAATCGTCATCAAAAATCATTCCTCCTGAAATCGCCTTACGTAGACGCGCGGCGGAGCGGCCGCGCCGGGTTGCCGGCGACCACGGCGCCAGCTGCCACATCCTTCGTCACCACCGAGCCCGCACCGACGATCGCGCCATCCCCGATCGTGACACCGCCGAGAATGATCGCGCCGCCGCCGATCCAGACATCCGCACCGATCGTCACCGGCTTGGCGACTTCGAGGCCTTGGCCGCGAAGCACGGCATCCCTGTGGTGCTCGGCGCAATAGATCTGCACATTCGGCCCCAGCATCGTCCCCGCCCCGATCGCCACGCGGCCGCTGTCGAGGATCGTGCAGCCGGCATTGAGATAGACGCGGGCGTCAAGGTGGATGTTGATGCCGTAGGAGCAATGGAACGGCGCCTCGATGAAGACATCTTCAGCGACCGCACCGAACAGCACCTGCAGCGCCGGCGCCATGTTTCCACGCTCGATCGGCGCCATGGTGTTGTGCTGATGGACAGCAACGCGTGCCGTCATCCGAAGCGCGTCGAGTTCGTCGACGAGGCAGGAGTACCATTCTCCGGCTGCCATCTTGTCGCGTTCGCTGGCTGTCACGCTTTTGCTTTCGCTTCCGCGGCCTCGCGCCGCGCCAGGCTTTCCGGCGGCCACAACGTCTTCATGTCGTAATAAATCTCGAAAGCCGGCGCGCAGCCCTCGAGCGACAGCCACGCGACCTTGGAGCGGGTGAAGATATGCGCGTCCGGCGGAAATTCCGACGGGCGGTCAAGGCTTGCGATCCGGAGGAAGGAAAGCCAGCCGCGCCGGCCGTAGTCGCTCCAGAGGGCCGTCTGGCATTCGGCACAGCGGTAGACGTCATGCGGACGGCCGCTGTCCGTCGGAAGCGTCACGACGACCGGCTCGCCCTCAATAAGTTCGATGTTGTCGCGCTCGATGACGCCGTTGACAACGAAGGCACTGCCGACCTGGCGCTGGCAATCGCTGCAATGGCAGCAGTTGACGAACATCGGCGCTGCCTTCAGCCGATAGCGAATCCTGCCGCAGAAGCAGCCGCCGTTTCGTGCCTCGCTCATCCGGTAACCTCCTCCAACGCCGGTTCCTCACTCACCGCGCCGCCCTTCCGGCGAATGATCGTCGCGACCCAGGCGCGGGCCAGAGCCAGGCCCGCGGCATCCGCCTGCCGGCCGTGGCGCGCGGCGTGTTCGCGGTAGCGCGCGAGCCAGGTGGGATCGAGCCGCTTGATCGTGTCCGGGAAAGCGCGGTTCCAGTCTTCGACGAGGTGCGTGTCGGCCTCGAAGTGGAATTGGGTGCCGTAGGCGGCGCGGCCGACGCGGAAGGCCTGATGTCGGGTAACGGCGTTTTCGGCGAGATGGACCGCCCCCTCGGGCAGCGTGAACGTGTCGCCGTGCCACTGGAAGATCGGGAAGCTCTCGCCAACGCTGGAAAGGACCGGGTCCTCGGCGCCTTCGCCGCGCACCTGCACCTCGCACCAGCCGAACTCCTTGGCCTCGCCCAGCAGGTTCCGGCCCCCATAGGCGCGGGCGAGAAGCTGGCTGCCGAGGCAGATGCCGAGCACCGAACGGTCGCTGTCACCGAAGCGGCGCATCAGCGCGGCAAGATCAGGCAGATAGGGATAGGCGGCATCGTCGAGCGCGCTCTGCTCGCCGCCAAGCACCACCAGCGCGTCGTATCCCTCCGGTGTTTCGGGTACGGCCTCGCCGAGATAGGCGCGGCGGATCTCGATCTCGGCCTTTGCCTCGCGAAGCGCCGTGCCGACCTGGCCGAGCTCGGTCTTCGCCATGTTTTCAACCACCAGCACCCGCATCATCGCATTCCCTTCGTATCGACCGTGGAGATTGACCACGAGCGCGGCCACTGTTCAAGAGGTCACATAGCGATGCGATGATGCGGACGGGTTCATGCGGGCCTTGACTTCGTGAGCGAACTTTCCGACCCTTGGGGCATGATGATGCCGACGATTTCTTCTCATTGCTGCTTCCGGGTGTGCCCGATCGCAGGAACCTGACCCCAGCCCGGACGCTTGCGCTCTCCGGGTCAGGGGAGCCTTTCGCGTCGGCAGAAGAAATTTCCGAGCGCGGCTGAACGAGCGCCTAATCTCCAGAAAACCTATTCGATTGCGCCCTGTCGTGCGCTTCGATTGAACGTGTCAGGTCCCATCATGGCGGCAACCCGCAAGAAACTCCCCCCGATCATCATCAATGCCGAAGACCACAAGCGCCTGACGGCGCTCGCCTCCTCCGCGCTCGAGCGCGTGCCTGATGTGGCCGAGGCACTGCTCTCCGAACTCGACCGTGCCCGGGTCGGCGCGCCCGACGCGCTGCCCGCCGATAGCGTGCAGATGGGCTCTACCGTCGCCTTCGAGGCCGACAACGGTTTTGCCAAGCAGGTGACGCTTGTCTATCCCGGCGAGGCCGATATCGAGGCCGGCCGCATCTCTGTACTGACCCCTGTCGGCGCGGCGCTGATCGGGCTCTCCGTCGGCCAGTCGATCGACTGGCACGACCGGTCGGGCAAGGTGCACCGGATGACCATTCGCAGCGTGACGGCGAAGGAAAGCGCCTGAGAGATCGCAACGGCGAAAGCCTCACCAGTTGCAAGACGAAAACGGGGAGGCCGGTTTTCACCGTCTCCCCGTTTCTCTAAGTGTCGTTCGTTCGATCAGAACTGCTTGCCGAGCTTGGCGTCGACAGACTGGCTGTTGGCGCCGCGGATGGCGAAGAAGAACAGGATCGCTGCCCAGAGGATCGACTTCTCCGCGCCGAAGAGGCCCTCACCCTGCACGATGCCATGGAAGTAGACGGTGACGAGCAGAACGATCATGCCGGCAAAGGCGGCCGGACGCGTCAACAAACCGATCGCGATCAAAATGCCGCCGAAGAATTCGGTCGCGGCGAGCAGCGGCGACCAGAAGACACCGGGATAGAACCCGAGGCCCTCGACCATGCCGATCGCGCCGAAGGGATTGGTGATCTTGCCAAAACCGTGAACCGCAAGCAGAGCACCGGCGAGCACACGCAACAGCGTTTCGGCGGATGTATTGAGCGGCAGATAGATCTTTTCCAGCGCCGGCAGGATGGCGCGCGGGCGGGAACTGGAAACGGTGACGTCGGTCATTAAGGGGCCTCTCCGGCGGTTGGGTGCGACAATTTGTGCAATGCCGCATTGTCTCGCCGCGACGACCGCGCAAAGCAAGCTATCCGCCGATAAAAACATGACTAAATTGGTTGACAATCATGTGAGCGCAGCGTGAGCATGAGCCCCCCGGACGCAGTTGTTTCCAACTGAGGCGACCGCTATGGTCGCCGCCCGAAGCACATCCGAGACACCCGATGGACCAGAAGCCGCGCATCACCATCCTCTACTGCACCCAGTGCAACTGGCTACTGCGCGCCGGCTGGATGGCGCAGGAGTTGTTGCAGACGTTCGGGCAGTCGCTCGGCGAAGTGGCGCTCATTCCCGGCACCGGTGGCAATTTCGAGATCCGCGTCGATGAGGCGCTCATCTGGGAGCGCAAGCGGGACGGCGGTTTCCCCGGGCCGAAGGAACTGAAGCAGCGCATCCGCGACATCATCGAGCCGGAGCGCGATCTCGGCCATACGGACAGGAGCTGATCCTGGATTTCGGAATTCTTGCCGGGGTTTTTTCCGCGGCCTTCCTGTCGGCGACGTTGCTCTTCGGGATGTCGGAAGCTGCGATCGTGGCCGCCGCCCTGCATGGCGAAACGAGCCGCCCTGCCCTCTTCATCGCCGCGACATCAGGCAACGTGCTCGGCGCCGTCGTCAATTTTGCGCTCGGACGTTTTCTGATCCGCTTCGAGGGGCGCCGGTGGTTTCCGGTTTCGCCAGCCAATCGGCAAAAGGCAGAGGCGCTCTTTGCCCGCTACGGCCAACCGGTGCTGCTTCTTTCCTGGCTGCCGGTCATCGGCGACCCGCTAACGCTGGTGGCCGGATTGCTGCGCATGAAGCTGCCGCTGTTCCTGCTGTTCGTCACCATCGGCAAGGCGGCGCGCTATGCGGTCGTCCTCTACCTGACGCCGTAGCAGCCTAACACAACTCAGCTGTGAGCGAAGATATCCGTCTCGTCCCAGCCGAGCAGGTCGAGCTTGGAGCGCGTCGGCAGGAAGGCAAAGCAGGCTTCGGCATGCTCTATACGACCATCGCGGATAAGGCGCGCCGTCAGCTTTTCGCGGAGCGCATGCAGGTGCAGCACGTCGGAGGCGGCATATTCGAGCTGCGCCTGCGACAGGGTCTCTGCTGCCCAGTCGGACGACTGCTGCTGCTTGGAAATGTCGACGTCGAGCATTTCCTTGAGGTTGTCCTTGAGGCCGTGGCGATCGGTGTAAGTGCGGGTCAGCCGCGAGGCGATCTTGGTGCAGAAGACCGGCGTCGTCGTCACCCCGAAGGTATGGAAGAGGACGGCGATATCGAAGCGGCCAAAATGGAAGATCTTCTGGCGGGCCGGATCGGCAAGCATGGCGACGAGGTTCGGCGCTTGCTTCTGGCCGGCTGCGATGCGGATCACGTCGGCCGTCCCGTCGCCCGGAGACAGCTGCACCACACAAAGGCGATCACGGCGGGGGATGAGGCCGAGCGTTTCCGTGTCGATCGCAATCGCGCCTCGATAACGGTCGGCGTCGGCTGCGGAGATATCGCCTTCATGGAACCGTATTGCATTCGCCATCGAAAATCCCCAGATCAAACGAAGTGGTGTGGCCTATAGCGCAAGTTTGGCGTCGGCGATACCGTTGTCACGTTCCGCCCGCCGGCTGCCCTTTGAAAGTCCTGACGATGACGTCTTTTCAACCCGCCCTCGCTCTTTCCACGCTCGCGCTGGCGATCGGGCTGACGGCCATGCCGGCACCGGCGCAGACCTATCGGGACCTTCCGGGCGTGCGCCAGATGGATCCGCTGAATGGCGGTGGCGACCAAACCGTATGCGAGCAGACCTTTGTCGACCGCAACTATCCGTTCGAATCGTCAGCCCGCGGCGGCCCCATCTACGACACGATCTACAACTGCCGCCGTGGCGACGGGCCGGTGTTCCAGGGCAGCGACCTGCCGCCTTCGCTCTATCGGCAGAAGCGTGGTCTCGGCTACTAAGCGAAAGCACGGCAAACCGCCCCGTCCGAACAGCATCGGGACCGCCACGCCGCTTGGCAAGCGGCGGATCTGTTCCTAGCCTCACGGCCAGAGCCTGGGGGCATCCTCCCTCTGCAGCGCCGCGCAAAGGTCACTGTAGCGCTTTGAAGTGCTGCGTGTTTTTATCCTTCGATCGACACGACCAAAGGAAACATGCAGTGGGAGGAACCATGTCCGACAACCGGCCGCTTGCCATCAGTGCACCCGAACCACGCACGCTCGATCTCATCTTCACACCGGAAGCCCTCAAGGACCTGCATCGCCGCTACCGCATCGTCGAAGCGGACCCGGAGGATATCGCCGGCCTTGGCGACGATGTGCTCGGCAACGCCCACTACATCATCGGCCAGCCGCCGCTGGACCATAGCACCCTGCAGCGCATGGGCCAGTTGAAGGCGATCCTCAACGTCGAAAGCAACCTGATCAACAACATGCCCTATGAAGTGCTGTTCGAACGCGGCATCCATGTTGTGACCACCGGCCAGGTCTTTGCCGAGCCGGTGGCGGAACTCGGCCTCGCCATGGCGCTCAACATCGCCCGCGACGTCGTCGACGCCGACCTTGCCTTCCGTGAAGGCCGCGAACTCTGGGGTGGCGACGGCAACCGTTCGGCGCGCCTGCTTTCCGGCGCCGAGATCGGCATCATCGGCTTCGGCGATCTCGGCAAGGCCCTGAACCGCGTGCTCTCCGGCTTTCGGGCGAAAATCCGCGTCTTCGACCCCTGGATGCCCGCCTCGATCCTGCGGGACAATGGCGTTGAACCGGCATCGCTCGACACCGTGCTTGGCGAAAGCGACTTCGTCTTCGTCGTTGCTTCCGTTACCAGCGAGAACGAAGGCTTCCTCGGCGAGAAGGCGTTTGCCCGCATGCGTCCGGGTGCTGCCTTCATCCTCCTCAGTCGCGCCGGCGTCGTCGATTTCGAGGCGCTGATGGCCGCGGTCGCAAGCGGCCATATCGTGGCGGCGAGCGACGTCTTTCCGGAGGAGCCCCTGCCGCTCGACCATCCCGTTCGTCGCCTGCCCGGTTTCCTGCGCTCGGCGCACCGCGCCGGCGCGCTCGACAGCGCCTTCAAGAAAATGGGCGACATGGTGCTCGAAGACATGGACCTGATGGATCGCGGCCTGCCTCCGATGCGCTGCAAGCGTGCCGAGCGCGAAACCGTCGCGCGCATGCGCTCGAAGCCGGTAACGGTGAACTGAGACATCGATTTTTCGCTGCGGATCTCGGCGGGATCGTGCATCCCGCCGATTAACGTGTTTTATGGGATTCGCATTTAACTTTTCTTGTACATGCGATTGACCTTGCACGTTAAGGTCGTCGCCGAGGCATCGTTACGGAATCAGAGAAACGCGATGGTAGACACGGCGCCCGGCGCTCGACAAGGCAAAGCACGCGATGGCTGGAACAGTTCGCTGCGATCGCTGTTCAGCCTCGTCATGGTCGCCATGCTGATCGTTGTTTCCGCGACGCTTGTCGGGCTCGACTACCATCGCTCGCGCAACGCCGCGATTGACGACGCCGAGGCCAATATGCGCGGCTTCATGAGCCGGCTGGTCGATCGGCTGGGTGTGCTGTCGGGCGATACCTCAGCCCTCGTCAGCCTCGTCTCCTCGGTCGCCAACTCCTTCCTTGTGCCACCGCCAGAACGCATGGCCGACAAGGTGGCGGTGCTGCGCGAAGGCATCAGCCGGTCGCCGCATCTCGACGGGGTCTATGTCGGTTATCCCAATGGCGCCTTCTTCCACATGGTCGACCTCAAGCAGGTCGCATGGCGGATGGCGCTCGAGGCGCCGCGGGGTGCCGCCGTTGCGGTGCGCTCGATCGAAGTAGATGAAAGCGGCAAGCGGCTCCAGCGCGTGCTTTTCCTCGACAAGGACGGCATGCAATTCTCCGACCGCATGGTGCCTCCTTCGGGCTTCGACCCGCGCACCCGGCCCTGGTATCGCGCCGCCGTCAACGGCAAGGCCGCGGTCTCGACCGGACCTTACGAAAGCGCCACGACCGAGACACTCGGAATGACGATCTCGCAGGCGCATCGCGGCAATCCGCAGATCGTCATCGGCGCCGATGTCGTGCTCGATACGATTACCGATTTCCTTGCCCGCGAACGGCTGACAACTGGTTCGGTGTCGTTCATCCTCGATGCCGTCGGCCGGCCGATCATTCATTCCGACCGGGTGATGATGCGACGCATCATGGCGGCCAAGGACAAGGACGCCCCGATCGTGCAGGCCGACAGCGACCCGCTGATCCAGAGCATCCGCCAACATCCGCCTGCGCCCGGCAAGGCCGACTTCGTCCAGGTCGGGGACCGCACCTATCTCGTCATGGTAACGCCGCTCGAATCCGCATTGCTTCTCTCCGGCAACCGCGCCGTGGTCGCCGCACCGCTCGACGAATTGATGGCGGACGCCAACAAGACGCTCGTTCAGGGGCTGGCGATTTCCGGGGCAGTGGTAGCCTTGGCGGTACTCGCCTCGCTGGTGCTGGCGCACCTGATTACCAAGGGTCTCAACCAGTTGACCGCCAGCGCCAACCGGCTGCAGGACCTCGACTTCACCACCCCGATCGATGTCTCCTCGCATGTCAGCGAAATATCGACCCTCGGCGGCGCCATGAACCGGGCCCGCGACGCGATCTTCACCTTTGCGCTCTATGTGCCGAAGGAACTGGTGCGCAAGGGCATCGAATCTGGCCATTTCAGCGGCCGCTCCGCCTGGCGTCAGGAGGTCACGGCGCTCTTCACCGACATCTACGATTTCACCACGCTCAGCGAACGGCATTCGCCAGAAGAGGTAGTGGCGATGCTGTCGGAGTATTTCGATATCTTCAGCGAGACGGTCGGCGAGCACGACGGCACGATCATCCAGTTCCTCGGCGATTCGGTCTTTGCCATGTGGAACGCCCCGGCACCGGACGACAAACACGCCGAGAACGCCTGTCGGTGCGCGCTCGCGGTCCAGCAGCGCCTCAGCATCTTCAACGCAGCACAGCGCAAGAAAGGACTGCCGGAGTTCCGCACGCGCTTCGGCATCCACACCGGCACCGCCGTCGTCGGCAATGTCGGCGCCAAGGAGCGGCTGCAATATACCGCCATGGGCGACACGGTGAACGTTGCTTCCCGCCTCGAAGGCATGAACAAGAACTACGGCACGACGATCATGGCGAGCGGCGCGGTCGTTGCCCATACGGGTGGCACGATCCACTTCCGGCCGCTCGGCACAGCGCAGGCCAAGGGCCGCGCCTCGGCCCTGGAGATTTACGAAGTGCTGGGCGCGGAGCCGAAAGAGCTGGAAGCCCTCGATGACCCGAAGACACACGACAACTCGCCGGCCGGCTCCGAAAGCAGCGAATAGGCGTCAGGAGCCGAGGCGGCGGCTCTGCCGCGTGACCCAGCGGATGCCGCCGACCACGGCGAAGGCGAGCAGTGGCCAGACGGCCCAGAAGACGCCGCGCCAGGTCAAGAGATTGATGGTGAGAAGCACCAATCCCGAGAGCACCAGTATGCCGATGCTGCGATCCACCCACGGGTTGGTCTTGATCCAGGCAAGGCCGGCCAGGATGGCGAGGCCAAGCAGCGGCCAAACGGACCAGAAGGTTCCGTTCCAGGCCAACAGGTTGAGCGCGACCAGTCCTGCAGCAACGATGCAGAGAACCGGGAGCGATCCGCTCCTGATTGCCGCAATCACGCCCACCGGCTTCGGCTCGGGGCGCGGTTGGGCCGCCTCCGCAGCGGCTGCTTCAGCTCGGCGGCCGAAGGTCTCGGCAGCAAAGGTCGGACGGGGATCGTCCGCGCCGATGCGCACGGCATAGCTCGGCACACCGCCATCGATGTTCTTGACCTCAAGAGGTCCCAGAAAATCGAAACCGACGGCGACCTTGTTGCGCACCTGGTCGTATACAGTGTTGGAGATGACGATGCCGCCAGCCGGCGCGGACGCCTGCAGCCTGGCTGCAACATTGACGCCGTCGCCGTAGAGATCGTCGCCCTCGGCGATCACGTCGCCGAGATTGATGCCGATGCGAAACAGCATCTGCTCGTCGGCCGCGCATTTCTCGTTGCAGCCGGCGAGTTCGTTCTGCACGTCGATCGCGGTGCGCAGCGCTTCCACGACGCTCGGAAACTCGGCGATCAGTCCATCGCCCCAGGTGTTGACGACACGACCCTCATGCGCCTCGATAAGCCTTCCCATGGCTTCGCGATGGCGCTTCAACGTGGCGAGCGTGCCCTCCTCGTCGGCACGCATCAGCCGCGTGTAGTCCTGGACGTCCGCGGAGAATATGGTCGTCAGCTTGCGACGTGTCTCAGACATCGCTTCGTCCTTCTCAAAGCCGCCGCCCCGGCGAACGATAACACAGGCGCCGCCCTCACGCGGATAGCCTGCCCTTCATAGCCGATAGAATATCAATGCTGCCGGCCCAAGCTTCAAGGCGCATCGCGCGAAAATATCCTGGGCATGCAACCATCCTGGTCGAAGAGCGAGGCTTGGAAGGCGGGAAATCGTCACGAAATCCGGCCAAATGCCGGAAACGAAAAAACCCGGGCGAACCGGGGTTTTTCAAAACCAAATCAAAGATTTGGTTTGGGAATTTGGTGCCCAGAAGAGGACTCGAACCTCCACACCCTTTCGAGTACCAGCACCTGAAGCTGGCGCGTCTACCAATTCCGCCATCTGGGCGACGAGCGGGTGTGTAAAAGGCTCGAGTCGAAGTGTCAACAGGCTTTTTGAAGTTTTCGTGTCGGAGGACAAAAAACTCAGTTCGAGGCGGTTTTTGCCCAATGCCGGATTGTGGATAGACCGCTCGACAGCAACCGCTCTGCCGCCTCGACCGTATCCGCCTCGACATAGCAGCGCATCTCAGGCGCGTTTCCGGAAGGGCGGAAGTGAATGATGCGACCGTCGTCGAGCGTCACCCGCAGCCCGTCGATATCGCTGACGCCGGCAGGCTGGCCGATCGGCGCCAGGAACGCCGAGAGGTTTTCGTCACCGCCGCGCAGATAGGCCATCAGCCGGGCGCTGGTTTCGACCGGAAAGTTTTCAAGCCGATCGCTGAGCGCCACGGGAAGGCGATAGGAGGCGGCCAGCGACGACAGCGAAAGCTTGGCCTCTGCCGCTGCGGCCAGGGCGGCGACGATCGGCAGGACACAGTCGCGGGTGGGCAGGGGCTGGAGAGTTGCGCCGTTGACGACGAAGGGGCTGGCCGTCAGCGTGCCGCCATTGGCCTCGAAGCCGGCGACCTTGGTCGAACCTTCGTCCAGCGCCTGCTGCATCCCGGCGATCACGAAGGGCGATCCGACGCGGGTGCGCAGCACGGAGAGCCCTTCCCTGCGCTCCAGGCCCGAATTCGACGTGACCGGCGTAACGGCAAGCGTCGCACCGAGGAAGCCGCAGGCAACGAGCCCCAGGAGATCGCCGCGCAACGGCGCACCGTTCTCGTCCGCAACCAGCGGCCGGTCACCGTCACCGTCCGCCGATACGATCGCATCGAGCCGGTGTTCGCGGGCCCATTCCTGAAGCCGTTCGATCGTTTCGGTCGACACCGCTTCGGTGTCGACCGGGATAAAATGTTCCGAGCGTCCAAGAGCGACGACCTCAGCGCCAAAGAAGGCGATCAGGTCGGCGAGAAGATCCCGGGCGACGGTGCTGTGCTGGTAGACGCCGACCTTGAGGCCGGAGAGAGCGTCGGCCGGCAACAACTGCTGGTTTCGCTTAATGAAGAGCGTGGCTGCGCGGGACTCATGGTCCTCACCGATCCCCTGATCGGCGACCGAGACGATCTGCCCGGCGATTTCATCGGCAATCTTGCTGATGGCGACCTCATCTTCCTTGTCGATCTCGCCATCCGGCCGGTAAAACTTGATGCCGTTGCGATCAGCCGGGATATGGGAGCCGGTGATCATCAGGCCGGCCGCTCCGCATTCGCGGCCATAAAGCGCAAGCGCCGGCGTCGGCACCGTGCCGCAATCGAAGACGCGCAGTCCCTCGCGCGCAAGCGCCGAGGCGCTGACCGCAGCGATCTCCGGGCTCGAATCGCGAAAGTCGCGGGCGATCACGATCGGGTCCCCCGGCTGGCTGCGCCCGGACGTCAGAAGGTAGCGCGCAAACGCTGTCGCGTAGCGGGCCGAAGGCTCACCCTTCAGTTCCTCTGAAAGGCCACGCAGGCCGCTGGTACCAAACTTCAACTGCATCGCATTCTCCGCTGCCCGTTGTCGGGCGAAAAGGACAAAACTAAAAGGTGCGCACGCGGGACAGGAGCTTTCCGGGCGAGGAGGCCAAAGGTCGGAGCTCCAAGGCTCCCTTCTGCACGCTCCCTGCCCATTGCCATGAATAAACCAAGAAATGCAAACGTAATACAGGCAGGGACACAACCGGAAGGCAGTGCTTTCCGAAAGCGAGGACAAAATGACGGGATTTCGCAATTTCGTTATCGGCTGCAGCTTGGCCGCCGCCTCCCTGATCACCCCCGTCGGACCTGTGCAGGCGATGCCGCTTCAGGCGCCCGACCTTCAGATCAAGGCACAAGGCGACGTCCAGAATGCGCAGTATTACCACCGCCGTTACGGCGGATATGGCGGATATGGCGGATACGGCTGGCGCGGCGGTTGGGGAGGCCCCTATTACAGACGCGGATGGGGTAGCCCCTACTATGGCGGCTCCGGCCTGACCCTCTACTTCGGCTCGGGCGGCTACTACGGTGGCGGTTACTATGGCGGCGGATACTACCCGCGCGGCGGATACTACCCGCGCTACGGCTACTATCCCCGTTACGGCTACAATCGCGGCTATTATCCCCGCCGTTACTACGGCGGCAACTATTACTATCGCGATCGGTATGTCGGTGGCGGCAACGCCCATGTCAGCTGGTGCCTGTCGCGCTACCGTTCCTACAATCCGGCAACCAACCGGTTCTTGAGCTACGGCGGCGCCTATAAGGTCTGCTATTCGCCCTACCGCTAGAGTGCGGTGCGTCCGCATGAACGCACAAGAAACGCTCTAGCGCCCTGATTGGGGGCAGGCTTGGCCGTGCCGCCTGCGCACCTTCTCTCCGCCCCGCATTAGCGGGAGTTGGAAGTTTTGTGCGCCATCACCGGCACTTGCGTGCCCCAACATCTCGGCAGCGCCAGTTAAACCGGCATTAACTGCAAGAGGCTACCGTTTCGAAACGATCCACTGTGCTGCCAGGATGAATCATGCTGCTTCCGACCCAGCAATCTGCCGCCACCGCGACGACCAATCTGGTCGGCTCGATCCTCAAGGACATCGAAAAGCGGCAGACGGAAGAAGAAGAAAAGGCCAAGGGCACAAAGGACGACCGGCTCTTAAGGGCGCAGGTCGAGCCCGATGGCGCTCAAAAGGCCGCCAACGAGAAGATCAACGGCTACTTCTTCGATCACGCTCGCAACGACGCCAACAACAACCGCGCCGTGCTCATCCGTGAGGTCGGAAAATTTTTCGGCATCGAGCGCGAAACGTTCAAGTCCGATTCCGCCTTTGCAAGGGAAATCGAGAACCAGCTGAAGCAGCTGGAATCGCCCGCCATAGCGAAAATCGAGGAAGAACTGGGGCTCGACAAGCTCGGACTATCGCTTACGGAGCTGGTCGAGGCGCTCAAGAACCCCGGCGGCCCGGAAAACGATGCACTGAAGGTTGCGCTCGGCGAAACGAGCGACAAGGGGCCTCAAAGCGCTGCACAAGCCGCAAATGCCGTCGACCGCCTGAAGAGCGCGACGGAGCCTGCGTCGCCCGAGGAAGCCCAGCTCAACAGCCTGCGCGGCGACCCGACGCGCAGGACCGACAAGCTGTCGCTCGACGAAGAGGAGCAGCAGCTGCGGGCGCTCCACCTCAAGGACGAGATGGAAGATATCGCCGACCAACGCACGGCAGCCGGCCCCTTTCTGCGCTTCGACGACAACGGCCTCTATAGGCTCGCTGCGCTAAGCCTCTGACGGCTTTCGGCGCACGATGCCGAGCCGCGCCATGACCTCCTTGGGGATGCCATAGCGGCGCACCACATCGCGGCTGTCGCGCAGGCCGCAGATCTCCCGCTGAATGAGAAAGGCCCAGACGGCGTCGGCCGCTTCGTCAAGGATCCGCTCGCGCACATCGGCCGCCGCATCTCCCTTCAATGCCGCAAGCGCGGCAAGCGCCTTTTCGACCTTGAGGCCATGCCGGCCAAGCGCATCGGCGCGCTCGGACATCAATTCGTATTCGAGCACGTTGAAGGCGCCGGCCGTCGAGAAGTTCGGGCTTAGGGCTTTTGGGGGACGGACTGTCATCCGAAACTCCTGGCACGGACACCATTCGAGCCTGCAGAGCGGCTCCCTTAAAGATAGGCCTTGCAAACCCGTTCGCAAGCCGAGCCGCGACATGCCGGGCGCCAAAACATGGTTAAGAATTCATAAACCTCTTTGCCCTAACCTCAAACCATCATGCCGATTCTCCTATCCGCGGCCGAGCCGCGGCTGTCTGGCCATTCGCCACGACGCGCATGAGGCGCCAACCCGCAAGTGATGAACAGAAGTCGCGCGCAAGCCGAAAAATCGGACCGCGCCCGAGCGCGTTTCGTCGTTTCAACGACGAATGGTCATACCGAGGTCAAGCGAGATGGAGACCAGAATGCTGATACCCATCCAGGCGGCTCGAACCGCGGCCCCGACGGAAGAGACGAGCGCAAGGACGCTGCAGCCTGCAGCACCATTGACCGCCAGCCAGCGTGGCGAAGCCATACAGAAGATCCTCGATGCGCTGACGCGGCATCTTTCCGGTCGTGAGATCCTTTCGAAGGACGCGCTGGTGCGACTGATGGAGGATCTGGCGCGCATCCTGAAGTTCCCGCCACTGCCGCAGGAGGGCGGGCGCGATTTCGTCCGGCGGTTGGTGGCCTTCCTCGAATCAATGCCGACGTCCGACCGGCTGCTGCTGGAGCGTCAGCTTGGCGGACGCAATCTTTCAATCCGCGTCGGCCTGCTAGCGGAGCTGCCGGCGATCCGCAACGGCGCGAGCACGCCGGGCGGCACCGCGACACCCATGCCGGCGCAGGCGCGAGACGTCATCTTGCGCAACCCCTCGCTGCAGCCGGCGCTACCGTTCAGCCAGGCCGCGGCACGAACGCCGCTCGGCGGTGAAGTCGCACTTTTACAGGCCGTGCTGCGCAAGACCTTTGGCGTCGGTAACGATGTGACCGAGCCGCAGGGCGAGGATCTGGAACAGGTCGGAACCGAAGCGCCATCAAAGAGCCGAAGCGAAAAGCCCACGGAGCGGGGCGAGGCGCGCGCGAACGCCGCGAAGACCGCTTCATCGGGCGACACGCCGATCGGGAGCGCTGCCTCTCTGCTTGCGGGCGAAGGCGAGATCGCGGAAGCGGCATCGCTGTCTGGCCCCATCGCCGAGGCCGAGCAGGCCCTGCAATCCGGCGAAGTCGGACACGGCGAGACGGAAGCGCCCGCCGAAGACAGCGCCGCAACACCGTTTGAAGCGCATGGCGCCGATGAGATGGAGGCTGCCGACACGATCGAAGGCGAGGATCCCGATGGCACCTACGGCCCGCTGCCCGATGCCGACGAAGAAGACGGCCATAGGACCACCGCTACCGGTCGCAATGATCCGGAGGTGCGCTCGGCACGCGTGCTCTCCGAGGCCATCAAGACGCTCATCCGCGACAGCGTGGCCTTGCCTGCCGGGGCGGCCGATGGCGATCCAGGATCGGCGGCGCAGCAGACGGACGAGCCGGCCACGCAGCCCCAGCCTGCCGCCAAGGAAGCTGGCACGCGCGTCGCTGATGCCGCCGCCCGCCAGCGCGCCGCAACGGACGCCAACACGACCTTGCCGTCGCTGCTCGACGGTCGCTCCGAGGAGACCGCTTCACCACCGCGCGGCCCCACAGACATTCGCCCGCAACGCGCCACGGACGAGCAGACGGTGCAGCAGATGATCGCCAGACTGGTGGAAAACGGCCTGCCGCGCGAGGCCATACCCTTCGCCATGATCCCCTATCCAGTGGCCGCCGGCGAGGTGGAAGGCGAAGACCATTCGCGCGGCATGCCCGGAGGCTCGGGCGAAGATGCGGCCGATGAGGACGAAGCGGCACAAGAGGGAAGCGACGGAAATCCGGAAGACGGAGAGCCGTCCGGCGAAGCCATGCCGGAGGACGAGGCACCGGAAACGCCCGACGCCTACGATCTTTACCGCAGGCTCGGCGGTCTCGGCTAAGACGCCGGTTCAGTCTTGAGCTAGGGCCCCATCCAAAGCTGCAGGCCGATTTCGCACTTCGGACTTACTTGGAAAGAAAAACCCGCGGAGAGCGATCTCCGCGGGTTTTCCAATTCAAACGTCAGGCAACGATTACTCGTTGTTCTGGCGGTTCTTCAGAGCAGCGCCGAGGATGTCGCCGAGCGAAGCACCCGAGTCGGACGAACCGAACTGAGCAACGGCTTCCTTCTCTTCAGCGATTTCCAGAGCCTTGATCGACAGCTGGATCTTGCGGTCCTTCTTGGAGAAGTTGGTGACGCGAGCGTCGACAACCTGACCAACCGAGAAACGCTCCGGACGCTGTTCGTCACGGTCACGCGACAGGTCAGCGCGACGGATGAACGAGGTGATGTCTTCGTGGTTGACGAGCTTCACTTCGATGCCGCCATCGTTGATCGCGATGATCTCGGCCGAAACAACGGCGTTCTTGCGCAGTTCGCCCGAAGCAGCGGCGTCACCGACTGCATCCTTGCCGAGCTGCTTGATGCCGAGCGAGATGCGCTCCTTCTCGACGTCGACGTCGAGAACAACAGCGCGAACGACGTCGCCCTTGTTGAACTCTTCGATGACCTGCTCGCCCGGACGGTTCCAGTCGAGGTCGGAAAGGTGAACCATGCCGTCGACGTCGCCGTCGAGGCCGATGAACAGGCCGAACTCGGTCTTGTTCTTGACTTCGCCTTCGACTTCGGTGCCAGCCGGATGGCTATGCGCGAATGCCTGCCACGGGTTCTCGAGCGTCTGCTTGAGGCCGAGCGAGATACGACGCTTGGTCGGATCGACTTCGAGAACGACAACGTCGACTTCCTGGCTCGTGGACAGGATCTTGCCGGGGTGTACGTTCTTCTTGGTCCAGGACATTTCGGAGATGTGGATCAGGCCTTCGATGCCCGGCTCCAGCTCGACGAACGCACCGTAGTCGGTGATGTTCGTGACGGTACCGGAGATCTTCTTGCCGACCGGGTACTTCGCACCGATACCATCCCACGGATCCGACTCGAGCTGCTTCATGCCGAGCGAGATGCGGTGGGTTTCCT
>JAESGS010000626.1_pt1 | contig 20908 bp, 18 predicted proteins | sample 9269761 | NCBI WGS metagenome assembly JAESGS01 (sample SAMN15741799, study PRJNA653493) | algae metagenome | isolation source: Cyanosarcina radialis HA8281-LM2 and co-occurring heterotrophs from damp... | place: USA: Makauwahi cave, Hawaii | collected 2011-01-06 | reverse complement strand
GGGCTGTCACGCCGGGTCAAATGCTGCCGACGCTGACCGGCGTGCGCGGCTTCGCTGCGCTGATGGTGGTGTTTTACCATATCCGCGGCGGGATGACCGGCTTCCTGCCCGATTGGGTCATTTCGGTGTTGGCGCAGGGCTATCTGGCGGTCGATCTGTTCTTCGTCCTGTCGGGTTTCGTCCTGTGGTGGACCTATGGCAACCAATTCCGCGATCGCGGCCTGCGCGCCGCGCCGCATTTTATTGTCCGCCGATTTGCCCGTATCTTCCCGCTCCACCTCGCGGTCCTGTCGGCGATGCTGTTGTTCGCGGCGGCGCTGATCGTCAGCGGCCGCGACCCGGGCGAACATTACAGCTTTGCCGAACTCCCCGCCCATTATCTGCTCGTCCAGAATTGGGGGTTCAGCGACCGCCTGGCATGGAACGATCCCGCCTGGTCGATCTCGACCGAATGGGCGGCCTATCTGCTGCTGGCGATCACGGGCGGCTGGCTGGCACGCCTGCCGCGCGGCGCATGGAGTTTTCCGTTGCTGATCATCGCGATGGCGGCGGCGCTGGGATGGTGGTTCGCCGCAACCGGCCGCGCGAGCATCGGCGACGATATTCCGGCGACCGGACTGCTACGCTGCCTCGTCGAATTCGGGATCGGCATCCTGCTTTGCCAATGGTGGACGGCGCAGCGCCAAGGGCCGCGCAGTCCGGCGATCATCTATGGCACCGCGCTCGGCCTGATCGGCGTAGCGGCACTCCTGTTCGGCGTGGCCGGGTCGCAGCCGACGGCGGTGCCGCTGTTCATGACCGCGGTCGTCATCCTGGCGCTGCAGGCCTCGACGGCGCCGCGGCCGTTCTTGTCGGGCCGGATCGCGCAATGGCTGGGGGACATCAGCTATGCCGTCTATCTGTCGCATTTCTTCCTCTGGATCCTCTTCAAACTTTTCTTCATCGATGATCCGGCGATGGTGCATCCGGCGATGATCCTGGCTTTCACCCTGCTGACGCTGGCCGCGTCGCATCTGCTCCATATTGCGCTCGAAGTGCCGGGGCGGCGCATCGCCCAGCGCGCCGGCGACCGCCTGCTCGCCGCGCCGCGTACCATCTTTGCGGAGGGCCGCAGCGAGAGCTGATCCGCAGACGCGAAGCGGCGGCCGGGGAACCATAGGCGGCGGCGAGGCGCTATTGCTCCATGTCCGCACCGCGCCTTGTCCATGTCGACGACAGCCTGCCCGGCATCAGCCGCAAGCGGTCGGGCGTCGGCTGGCTTTATCGCGACGCCAAAGGAAAGATCATCCGCGACCGCGACGAGATCGACCGCCTCAACGCGATCGCGCTGCCGCCCGCCTATGAGGATGCGTGGTTCTGCCCCGCCCCCAACGGCCATATTCTTGCGACCGGATACGACGCGCGCGGGCGCAAGCAATATCGCTACCACCCCGATTTCCGCATGGCGCGCGACGCCGACAAATATGATCGCTGCGTCGCCTTCGGCCATGCGCTGCCACTGCTGCGCGCGCGCCTTGAGGACGACCTGAACCGCCGGACGCTCTGTTCCGAACGCGTCGTCGCGGCGGTCGTGCGCCTGCTCGACCTCGCCGCGCTCCGTGTCGGCAACGAGCAATATGTCGCGGCGAACAAAAGCTTCGGCGCGACGACGCTACGCCAGCGCCACGCCAAATTATCGGGCCGGACGCTGCGCCTCAAATATATCGCCAAGGGCGGTGCGAAGCGCGAGGTGACGATCAGCGACCGCAGCCTGACGACGCTCGTCCGCCGGCTTCAGGATCTGCCCGGTCAGAATCTCTTCCAATATGACGATGGTGACGGCATCTGCGCCGTCGCCTCCGAAGATGTGAACGCCTATATCCGCGAGGCGATGGGCGACGAATTCAGCGCCAAGCATTTCCGCACTTGGTCGGCGAGCGTCGAAGCCTTCGCCTTTCTTTATGACGCGCCCGAACCGCCGACGCTGAAGGCGATGCTCGAACATGTCGCCGACCGCCTCGGCAACACCCCCGCAATCGCGCGCAAGGCCTATGTCCACCCCGCAATGCTCGCCGCGGCGCAGGCGCGCGAAGACTTCGCAGCCGGAATCGGCACCCTCCCGCGCGCGACGCGCTATCTTTCGCGTTACGAACGCGGATTTTTGACCTATCTGGAGCAGGCACCCGCGGCCGCGGTGCTGCTTCAATCCGCCTGATCCGACGCACAAAGGACCCGACGTGACTTTCTCCCTGCTCGCCGCCGCGACCACCGCCGCCCCGAAAACTGCGCGCCCCAAGGCGGCCGCGACCAACCCGCTCGACGATATCCAGCGCTATTGGGATCTCAGCGTCGCGTGGGTGAACAGCCACTGGCTACAGATCGGCATCGCGATCGGCGCCGGCCTACTCATTTACTTCATCCTGTCGATGGTCCGCACCTTCGCGCTCAAGCATGCCCAGCGCGCCGAGGGCGAGATGACGCTCACCCACATCGCGGGGCGCGTGATCCACAAGACCAAGTCCTCGGTACTCGCGATCATCGCGATCCAGATGGTCGCTGGCTATGCGCAGCCCCCCGCGGTCATCATGCAGATGATACAGTTCGTCTTTACCGTTGCGGTCGTGCTGCAGGTCGCGATCTGGGTGCGCGAGATCGTGCTCGGATTGATCCAGCGCCGCGCGGCCGAGGGCAATAACGAGACGCTCAGCAACGCGATGGGGATCATCCGCCTGTTGATCAGCGTCGCGCTGTTCGCGATCGCGACAATCGTCATCCTCGACAATATGGGTGTGAACGTCACGGGCCTGATCGCCGGCCTCGGCATCGGCGGCATCGCGATCGGCCTCGCCGCACAGGGCATTTTTTCCGACCTCTTCGCCTCGCTCTCGATCATCTTCGACCGGCCGTTCCGTGTCGGCGAGACAATCAAATATGACACAAGCACCGCGACGGTCGAACGCATCGGGCTCAAGAGCACGCGCCTGCGCTCATTGAACGGCGAACTGCTGGTGATCTCGAACACCAATTTGCTGAGCAAGGAGATCACCAATTTCGCGCATCTCCACCGCCGCCGGATCACCTTCAGGATCGGCGTCATCTATCAGACGACGCCCGAAATGCTCCGCGACCTGCCCGCGCTGCTCGAGGCGCAGGTCGTCGCCGGAGGACATGAATTCATCCGCTCGAGCTTCCTGACCTTCGGCCCGTCGAGCCTAGATTTCGAACTGCTCTTCGACGTTTTCAGCGACGAATTCGACGAAGTTGCCGCGGCGCGGACCGATATCGCCATCCGGTTGTTCGAGGCGATGGCAAAGGCCGGATACGAGTTCGCCTATCCGACGCAGACGACCTTTACCGCGGCGCCCGACGGCACGATGATCATGCCCTATTCCGAGTCTGCAAAGCCAAGGGCGGCGGCGGCAAAGGCCGCCAAGCCCGCCTGACGCTACGGCGCCGTAGTGTGGCCGCTAGGCCCTTGTGCAACGCGTCCCGAGAGGCCTAGAACGCGCCCCGAACCAGCAATTTCAGGGGACGACATATGGCCACCATCACGCCGCAGGAACTGCAGACCAAGGTCGGCGAACATCTCGGCACGTCGGATTGGGTGCTCGTCGATCAGGAGATGATCAACAAGTTCGCCGACGCGACCGGCGACCATCAGTTTATCCATGTCGACGAGGAAAAGGCCAGGCTGACGCCCTTCGGCGGCACGATCGCGCACGGCTTCCTCACCCTGTCGCTCATGCCGATGCTCGGCGCAAGCACCGACGGCCCGAAGGTCGGCGGCGTCAAGATGGGCGTCAACTACGGCTGCAACAAGGTCCGCTTCCTGTCGCCCGTCCGTTCGGGCAAGCGCGTGCGCAGCCACATCAAGCTGCTCGAGCTCGAGGAAAAGCGCCCCGGCCAGTGGCAGCAGACGAACGAAGTCACCGTCGAGATCGAAGGCGAGGAAAAGCCCGCGCTGATCGCCGAATGGATCAGCCAGTTCTTCGTCTAAAGCATAGTTTTGCCGGCCGACCTCCCCCGTTAAGATAACCGGAACCAGAAAGAAGGACTCCCAACATGCGTGACGCAGTTATCGTCTCCACCGCCCGCACCCCGCTGACCAAGGCAGCGCGCGGCTCGTTCAACAACACCCTCGCCCCGACGCTGGGCGCGCATGCGGTTCGCGCCGCGGTCGAGCGCGCCGGCATCGAAGGCGGCGAGATCGACGACGTGCTGTTCGGCGCCGCGATGCAGCAGGGTTCGCAGACGATGAACGTCGCGCGCCTGATCGCGCTGCGCTCGGGCCTGCCCGTCACTGTCCCCGGCATGTCGATCGACCGCCAGTGCTCGTCGGGCCTGATGACGATCGCGACCGCCGCGAAGCAGATCATCGTCGACCGCCAGGACATTGCGGTTGCGGGCGGCATCGAGTCGATCTCGAAGGTCAGCGGCAGCGGCAAGGTGTTCATCGAGACCGATGCCGAGCTGATCGCGATGCACAAGGACACCTATATGCCGATGATCGGCACGGCAGAGGTCGTCGCGAAGCGTTACAATATCAGCCGCGAATATCAGGACGAATATTCGTTCCAGTCGCAGCAGCGCACCGCCGCGGCACAGGCTGCCGGCAAATATGACGACGAAATCGTCGCCTGCCCGGCTACCATGGCGGTGGTGAACAAGGAAACAAAGGAAGTCACCTTCAAGGACGTCGTCGCCGACAAGGATGAGTGCAACCGTCCCGACACGACGCTCGAAGGCCTCGCGAGCCTGAAGCCGGTGATGGGCGAAGGTTTCTCGATCACTGCGGGCAACGCCAGCCAGCTCGCCGACGGCGCATCGGCCGCAGTGCTGATGGAAGCCAAGGTCGCCGAAAAGAAGGGCCTCCAGCCGCTTGGCCGCTATGTCGGCATGGCGGTCGCGGGCACCGAGCCCGACGAAATGGGCATCGGTCCCGTCTTCGCGATCCCCAAGCTGCTCGAACGCTTCGACCTCAAGATGGACGACATCGGCCTTTGGGAACTCAACGAAGCTTTTGCCGTGCAGGTGCTTTACTGCCGCGACCAGCTCGGCATCCCGAACGAACTGCTCAACGTCAACGGCGGCTCGATCTCGATCGGCCACCCCTTCGGCATGACCGGCGCGCGCTGCGTCGGCCACGCGCTGATCGAAGGCAAGCGCCGCGGCGTCAAATATGCCGTCGTCACCATGTGCATCGGTGGCGGCCAAGGCGCAGCGGGCCTGTTCGAGGTCTTCTGATTTGCGCCTGAGTGCTCCGCGTATCGAGCCGGTCGACCTCGACCGGCTCGATGCCGACCAGCGCGCCGCGCTCGAACCCTTCCTTGCCTCCGACGGGGGCAAGGTCGGGGGCGGCAAGATCCTCAACATCTTCCGCACCCTTGCCCATGCGCCCAAGGCGCTCACCGCCTTCCTCGGCTGGGGCAATTATATCCTCTCGAAGCGCAACGCGCTGTCCCCACGCGACCGCGAACTCGTCATCCTCCGCACCGGCTATAATTGCCGCTCGGGCTATGAGTGGACGCAGCACAAGCGCATCGGGCTCGACTGCGGGCTTGGCGAAGACGAGATTGCGCGCATCAAGGCTGGCCCCGACGCCGCGGGCTGGAACGAGCTAGACCGCGCGATGCTGCGGGCGACCGACGAACTCACCGCCAATCATTTCGTGAGCGACGCAAGCTGGGCCGCACTCGCGCCGCTCGGCGACAAGGGCCGCATGGACCTCGTCATGACCGTCGGTCAGTACACGCAGGTTTCGATGATTTTGAACAGCTTCGGCATCCAGGTCGAGGACGGCTGGACCGTCGACCCCGACCTCAAGGCCTGAAACAAGGAGACAGACATGAGTGCCATCGGTGTGATCGCAACGCTGCGCGTCCAGCCCGGCAAGGAAGCCGAATTCGAAGGCGTCTTTGGTGAACTCGCTGCTGCGGTGAATGCGAACGAAGCGGGCAACAGCTATTACCGCCTGTTTCAGACAGGCGAAACGGGCGTCTACAAGGTACTCGAATGCTATGATGACCAGACGGCGCTCGACGCGCACCGCGCCTCGGACCATTTCCGCAGCATCGGCGCGCGGCTCGGCCCTTGTCTCGCCGGAGCACCCGAGATCGAGACGCTCAGCGCAGCCTGAGCGTCCGGTTTCGACCGATTTCGGACCTTGCATCTACCTAACCCGTTCGCATCGAGCGAAGTCGAGATGCCCCTCAGGCTAGACTTTGTTTCGATGGGTGTCTCGACTTCGCTCGACACGAACGGGCTTTGGGGTGGCCGCTCTCCACCCCAAATCCGTCGCCTATCACCCGACCTCGGCAATCTCGCCCGACCGATCGCCCAGCACATAGCGCGGTCCCGCGCCACGCTGCGCGGCTTTGTCCTCGCGGTTGTAGAGCCCGCACTTCTTCAAGGACAGGCAGCCACAACCGATGCAGTTACCGAGCAGTTCGCGCGTGCGTTCGAGCGACGCGATCTGCGCGTCGATCCGCGACTTGAGCCCCGTGCTGATCCGCGTCCAGTCGGCGCCATTCGGCGTCCGACCCGCGGGAAGCCGCGCCAGCTCGGCAGCGATCTCCTCCAGGCTCAGCCCGAGTTGCTGCGCGATCAGGATGAACGAGACGCGGCGGATATCGGCGCGCAGGAACCGCCGCTGACCGCCGCCCGTGCGCAGCGCCTCGACCAGCCCCTTGGCCTCGTAAAAGCGGATCGCCGACACCGCGACGCCGGTGCGCGCCGCGAGTTCGCCGATCGCGATCAGGTCGGTCCGGTGCATCATCCTCGCTCCTGCTTTTCACTTGATCTCAACCTGACTTGAGCTTTCATAAGCCGTGCGTCAACGCGAATCAGGAGAAGATAAGTGACGCATCCCTTCATCGAGCATGTGAATCTGACGGTCAGCGACCCCGATCGCACCGCCGGAATCCTCTCGGCGATCTTTGGCTGGCACGAACGCTGGCGCGGCCCCGCGCGCGACGGCGGGCGGACGATCCACCTCGGCAGCGATGCCGCCTATGTCGCGCTCTACACGGGCCCCGACGGCCAGCACGCCGACGCGCAATATCCCAAGGGCGCGCCGCTCAACCATGTCGGGGTGCAGGTCGACGATCTCGACACGATCGAGATGCGCGTGAAGGCGGTCGGTCTGACGCCCTTCAACCACGGCGATTACGAACCCGGCCGCCGCTTCTACTTCTTCGACCCCGACGGCATCGAATATGAGGTCGTCAGCTATGCCGAGGCGCGGCCACGCTGAACCGGGCAACGGCCGCGCCGTTGCCGCGTTGATCGATCATCGGGGGGCATGAAGGAGCCTTTCGATGAGCGACGACATCAAGAAGCAGTTTTGGAAGGCGCTGGCCGACAGCCCCTATGTCATGGTCGGCGCAACCGGCGAGCGCGAACATCATATCCCGATGAACGCGCAGCTCGACAAGGATGCGAACAGCGCCTTCTGGTTCTTCACCGCAACCGACAACCGGCTTGCCGGAGGCGGCCCGGCGATGGCGCAATTCGCTGCCAAGGGCCACGACCTGTTCGCTTGCATTTCGGGTACGCTGGTCCGCGAAAGCAACCGCGCCATCCTCGACAAATTGTGGAACAACAGCATCGCGGCCTGGTATGCGGGCGGCAAGGACGATCCGAAGCTCGTCCTCCTCCGCTTCGACTTGGACAATGCCGAAATCTGGACCGCCGACCCCGGGATCAAGGGCCTTTTCAAGCTCGCAACCGGAATGACGATGAAGGAAGGCGAACTCGGCGAGCATGCCGAGGTTGCGCTATAGTCTCAGCTGACGGGCGGCCCGATCCGCCCTTCCCTGAATTCGAACCCGCCCTCGCGGTCCCGCTCCAGCAGCGCGGGGCCGTCGAGGTCGACCCAACGCGCGCGCTGCGCGAGCACGAACGCCGGCGCGATCGCTAGGCTGGTCGACAACATGCACCCGACCATGATCGACAGCCCCGCGGCATCCGCCGCATCGGCAATCTTGAGCGCCTCGGTCAGCCCGCCCGCCTTGTCGAGCTTGATATTCACCCCATCGTAAAACGCCCCGATTCGCGCGACATCGGCCACCGTTTGGCAGCTTTCGTCGGCAACAAAGGGTATGGGCGCATAGATCGGATCGAGCAGCGCGTCGGCGCCCACCGGCACCGGTTGCTCGATCATTTCCACCCCCAAATCGGCGAGCACCTCGGCCTCGCTCAAAATGTCGATGTCGCGCCAGCTTTCATTGGCATCGACGATCAGCCGCGCTTCGGGCGCACCCTTGCGCACTGCCGCGACGCGCAGACGGTCGTCTTCGCCGGTCAGCTTGAGCTTCAACAGGCGATAACCATCGGCCTCGGCGGTCGCGGCCTGCTCGGCCATCGCGCCGGGCGACCCGAGCGAGATGGTGAAGGCGGTGACGCGCGACGTCGGTGCGCCATCGCAGCCCGCGAGCTGCCAGAGGCGGAGTCCGCGTTGCCGCGCTTCGAGATCCCACAAGGCGCAGTCGAGCGCGTTGCGCGCTGCGCCCGCCGCCATCAATTCCTGCACCGCGGCGCGGGCGCTCGCGGCGTCCAGATCGGCGATATGCGGCGCGGCGAGCAATATCTGGTCGCGGCACCCTGCCGCGTCCTCGCCGAGATAATAGATGGGCGTTCCCTCGCCACGCCCCAGCATGCCCTCGCCCTCGATTTCGGCGACGACGACATCGACATGCGTCTTCGCCCCGCGACTGATCACGAACGATCCCGCGACCGGCCAGCGTTCGACACGCGCGCTTTTCAGTTGGATAGCCATGAAGGAAGGCTAGTGTAGATCGCGATGACCGGCAAATCCCTTTCCGAACGCATCGGCGATCTTGGCCACCGTCTCGCGGTCGAGGCCCACGCCGCTTGGCTCGCCGCGCGCGACCCGCGCGTGCCCTGGCCGGCACGCCTGCTGGCGATCGCGGTCGCAGCCTATGCGCTGTCGCCGATCGACCTGATCCCCGATTTCATCCCTGTGCTCGGCTGGCTCGACGATCTGCTGATCGTACCGCTCGGCCTGTGGGTCGTGCGCCGACTGATCGCCGATCCGCTCTGGGCCGAACTCCACGCCGCCGCCGAAACCGCAAGCGAGCGCCCCTCGAGCCGCGCCGGCCTGGCGTTCATCCTGCTGCTGTGGGCGATGCTGTTATATCTTGTTTATTGGGCGGTCCGCACATCGCCCTGGCATTGAAGCCGGGATATCTGCACTTCGTAGAACAGCAGTTGACATCGCCCCCACCCCTGCAAAATTCCCCCATCGACCGGTTCATCCGGCTCAAATTTCGAAGGGGCATCTTCATGAAAGCATTTCCTTTTCTTGGCGCCGCCATGCTCGCGCTGGCTACGGCGACGGCCGCGAGCGCCCACACGGCCGTCGATCCGGCTGCGGCCGCCACGCAAGTTCCGCCGATCGCCTACAAGGAACGCATCCTGAAGAACGGCCTGCGCGTCCTCTCGCTACAGGACAATTCGACCGCCAATGTCATGGTGTCGGTGTGGTACGACGTGGGGTCGAAGCATGATCCCGAAAAACGATCGGGTTTCGCACACCTGTTTGAACATATCCTCAGCCGCAAGACGGTGAACATGCCGTATAATATGATCAACCGGCTGACCGAGGATGTCGGCGGGGTGCGCAACGCGTCGACCAGCTTCGACCGCACCAACTATTATGAGACGGTCCCCGCGCAATATCTGGAAACGATGCTGTGGACGCACGCCGAACGCATGGCGCGCCCCGTCGTCGACAAGGAGGTATTCGAGACCGAACGCAATGTCGTGAAGGAGGAGTTGCGCCAGCGCGTGCTCGCGCCGCCCTATGGCCGGCTGTTCAACTTCGCGCTCAGCGAGAACACGTTTGACGTCCTGCCGCACCGCCGCCCGGTGATCGGCAGCATCGCCGACCTAGACGCCGCGACACTCGACGACGCACGCGCGTTCCACGAGGCCTTCTATGGTCCTGACACCGCGACGCTGATCGTCGCGGGCAATTTCGACGAAGCGCGGCTCCAGTCGCTCGTCGACAATTATTTCGGCGCGATCCCAAGGCGTGCCAAGCCGATCGCGCTCGCGATTCCGGGCACCGAACCGCCGATGGCGCCGCGCCGCGTCAATGCGACCGCCCCCAATGTCCCGCTGCCGGTCGTCGGAGCCATCTACAAGGCCCCCGGCGCGAGCCATGCCGATATTGCCGCACTCCAAGTCATGAACGCGGTTCTCGGCAGCGGCGAAAACTCGCGGATGCACAAGGCGCTCGTGCGGACCGGCCTCGCGACGGAGGCGATCGCAATTTTCGACTACACCGAAGAAGCCGGCGGCCTCACCCCCTTCGCGTTCCTGAGCGATGGGCAGGATCCGGAGAAGGTCGCCGCCGCGCTCGACGCGGTGCTCGCGGGTATCGCGGGGGCCGAGGTCAGCGACGCCGAACTCACCGAAGCGAAGACCGAGCTGCTTGCCTCGACGCTCGAAGAACGCGAAACCTTCTCGGGCCGCGCCTTCGAACTGGGGGAAGCGCTCGTCCTGACCGGCGATCCCGCTGCCGCGAACAAGCGCCTCGATGCGATCGCACGCGTCACCAAGGCCGACGTCGCGCGCGTCGCGAAACATTATCTCGACCCCAAGGCGCGCGTAGAGCTGCGCTACACGGCGGGCGACGGCGATCCCAAGAGCTGGGCGAACCCGAAGCCGATGCCCGTCTTCCCGAGCGTCCCCGCCGCGACCGGCACGGCGAACGAACTCGCCGCCGAAGCCGCGCGACAGGCGCCTCCCGCGCCGACCGCCGCCCCCGCGGTGACGCCGCCGAAGATCGCCGAAAGCCGCCTCGTCAACGGTATCCGCGTCGTCGCGGTCAAGACCGGCAGCGTCCCGCTCGCGACATTGAGTGTCGTGATCGGCGGCGGTTCGTCAACCGACCCCAAGGGCCGTGCGGGCGTCGCGACGATGGCTGCCGATCTGGCAGCGAAGGGCACCGCGACACGCTCAGCCGAAGACATCGCCGCTGCGCTCGAAAGCCTCGGCGCATCGATCAACGCGGGCGCCAACCCCGACGGCAGCATCTTTTCGGTCACCGCACCCGCAGCGAACCTCGATGCGGTCGGCTCGATTCTGGCCGATGTGATCCGGAACGCCAGCTACCCGCAGGCCGAGTTCGAGCTCGAGCGCAAGCGCATGACCAACGGCCTGCGCATTGCGCTCAACGATCCCGGCGCGATCGCCGCTATGGTCGCGCAGCCTTTGCTCTATGGTGCCGCACCTTATGGCGGCCAGGCAGGCGGCACCGCGAAGAGCCTCGCCGCGATTACCCGCGACGACCTTGTCGCCTACCGCCGCGCGTGGTGGCACCCCGCAAACATGTCGGTTGTTGTCACCGGCGGCGTCGATCCAGCTGCGGGCGCCGCGCTCGCAAAGCGCCTGTTCGGCGACTGGAAGGCCGATGGCGCCGCACCCGTTCTGCCCAAATCGCGCGCGGGCGCCGCGCTGCCGCCGCGAACGATCGTCGTCGACCTGCCCGGTGCGGGGCAAGCCGCGGTGCTCGCCGCGGTGCGCGGGGTCAGCCGGTCGAGCGCCGATTACCCCTCGCTCCTTCTCGCCAATTCGGTGCTCGGCGTCGGCTCGAACGGCCGCCTCTTCACCGAGGTGCGCAGCAAGCGCGCGCTGAGCTATGGCGCATACAGCTCGATGCCCGCGCGCGCCGACACCCCGCTTTTGAGCGCGAGCGCGCAGACGAAGAATGAGAGCGCAACCGAGGTCGCCGAAATCTTCCTGAACGAGCTCAAGCGCCTTGGCGCCGAACCGATCACCCCCGACGCGCTCGCCAAGCGCCGCGCCTTCCTCGAGGGCGCCTATGGCCGCCAGCAGGAAACCGGCGGCGGTTATGGTGCGATCGTCGCGGGCCTGATCCTCCAGGGGCTCCAGCCCGCCGACGCACTCGACTATGCCGCGCGCCTCCGCGCGGTGACCCCCGAAGCGGCGAACACGATCGCTGCCAAGAATGTCACCCCCGAAAGCGCGTCGCTGATCGTCGTCGGCGACTCCGCCAAATTCATCGACAAGCTGCGTGCGCTGCGCCCCGACCTCGTCGTCATCCCGGCGAGCAAGCTCGACCTGGAGTCGCCTACATTGGGGGCGACGCCCTAAAACCGAGGCGGCACCGGCCCGCTCCCCCGCCCGGCCTCCCCAACGATAGTAGCCTATGGGAGGCCGGGCGGGGGAGCGGGCCGGTGCCGAACCTTAGACTTTAAGAGTCGGTAGTCCGTCCATGATCGCGGTGAGCGCGAGAGCATTCTCGCGCTCCATCGCGCTATGCCCGGCGTTGGTGACAATATAGGTCGCGGGCTCGCTGCCCGCGTCGCGCAGCGCCTGGGCCAACCGCGACGCCTGCGTCAGCGGGCACACCTCGTCGAAGCGGCCATGCACGATATGGACCGGGATGGACGCGAGTATGTCGATATGGTCAAAGAAATGCCCCGCCGGGATGAAAAGCTCGTTCGCGAAATAATGCGCCTCGATCTGCGCAAAGCTTAAAGCGAAATCGGCCTCGCCGAACTTGCCCGTGTCGGCGGTCTCGGGGATCATGTTCGAGATCACGCCTTCCCACAGGGACCAGGTCAGCGCCGCCTTGAGCTGGCGCTCCTTCTCGGCCTCGGTCGCGGGCACCATGTCGAAGATCGCCTTGTACGACTTCATCACGTCTTGGCGCTCGTCGGCGGTCAGTAGCGACAGCAGCTCGGCCCACTCTTCGGGATATTTCATGTAAGCGCCGGGCTCGGTCAGCCCATAGGGGTCCTGCTCCCACGTCGCGGCATTGCCCTGATAGAGATAGAGCAAATCCTCGGGCGCGCCGAGGAAGATGCCGCGCAGGATCAGGCTCGCGGTATGCGCCGGATGCGCGATTGCGTAAGCCATCGCGAGCGTACTGCCCCAGCTCCCGCCGAACACATGCATCGGCCCGCTGATCTCCAGCTTCTCACGCAATTTCTCGATATCGCCGATCAGATCGGCGGTGGTGTTCTTGACGAGCGCCACGGCGGGGCCCGCCGACGCCACCGTCGGCTCGCTCTTCCCGCACCCGCGCTGGTCGAACAGGATGACGCGATAGCGTTTGGGATCGAAGAAGCGCGCCATCACCGGCGCGCACGCTCCGCCGGGCCCGCCGTGGAGGAACATCACCGGCTCGCCGTCGGGATTGCCATATTCCTCCCAATAAATGCGGTGCGCGGGATCGCGATCGACCTCGAGCCAGCCGAAATTCAGGCACGGCGGCTGCGGATAGACCCAGTTATCGCCGATCTTGCTCGTGGCCTGAAGCCGGGAAAAATCCATGATATGCCTTTCTTCGCTATCCCGCGTCGCCGACTTAACCTCCCGCGCCGCCATGTCCACCGCCTCTGTGCGGACCCTGGCAAGCTGTTGGTCAGGCCGCCGCTCAAAAACCACCCATGATCGCGGGATGAACGGGGAGACATCGCTCCAGCATTTTGGGTTGAAGAAGTCGCGATAGTTTGCGACCCCTTTGTACGCGGCTGGCCGATAGTGGGTACGGAGCAGACCGGGACAATCCAACAAGGGGCTGCTTTTCATGCACAAACTCGCATTCCTCGGCGCGAGCCTTCTCGCGCTCATCCCGCAAACGAGCTTCGCGCAGGAAGAGCCCGCGCCCGCCGCAGAGACCGCCGCCCCCGCCGCCCCCATATCCGCCTCCGCCGCTGGCAGCGCGCGGCTCACCCCCGAGCGCCGCCTGACCGGCGCCGACCTCTTTGACCTGTCGATCGCCTCGGACCCTCAGATCAGCCCCGACGGCCGGCACATCGCCTATGTGCGCCGTTCGAACGACATCATGACCGACCGCGCCGTCAGCTCGATCTGGCTGATCGACACGGCGACGGGAGAGGAAACGCCGGTCGCCGGCCGCAGTGGCGGCGCCTTCGCGCCGCGCTGGTCGCCCGACGGCAAGCGCCTCGCCTTCGCCTCGACCGAGGGCGGCAGCGCGCAGCTCTGGGTGCGCTGGATGAACGGCGGCGAAGCCGTGCGCCTCACGGGCCTGCCGACCAGCCCGTCGAGCCTCGCCTGGTCGCCCGACGGCCGCTCGATCGCCTATACGATGCTCGTCAAGGACGAGGGCCCGAGCTTTGGTTCGGCGCCGAAGAACAAGCCCGAGGGCGCCAAATGGGCCGATCCGCTAGAGGTCCACGACCTTCTCGCCTATCGCGCCGACGGCGAGGGCTATCTCGAACCCGGCTTCGAGAAGATTTTCGTCGTGCCCGCGACCGGCGGCTCGCCGCGCCAACTGACCTTCGGCCCCTATCATGACGGCGGCCCGCTTAGCTGGTCGCGCGATGGCCGCACACTCTATTTCAGCGCGAACCGCAAACCCGACTGGGAGCGCGACCCCGTCGAAAGCGAAATCCACGCGCTCGACGTGACGAGCGGCGCGGTCACCGCGCTGACCGATCGCAACGGCCCCGACAGCAACCCGCTCGTCTCGCCCGACGGCGGCAAGATCGCCTATCTCGGCTTCGACGACAAATTACGCGCCTATGAGAATACACAGCTCTACGTCATGAACCGCGACGGATCGGGCAAGCGCAGCCTGACGGCCAATTGGGATTATGGGGTCGATGCGATCCAGTGGGCGGCCGACGGCAAGTCGGTCTATGCGCAGTACGACGATCACGGCGAAACCAAAGTGGCGCGCATCGGGCTCGACGGATCGGTACGCACCGCCGCGACCGGGCTTTCGGGCGGCTGGCTCGACCGTCCCTATACGGGCGGCAGCTTCAGCGTGTCGGACGGCGGCGCGATCGCCTTCACCGGCGGCACCGGAACGCGCCCGGCCGAGGTTCAACTCAATCGGGGCGGAAGCGCGCGCATCCTCACCGACCTCAACCGCTCGCTTCGCGAAGTGAAGTCGCTCGGCGAGGTGCGCAAGATCACCGTGGCATCGAGCCACGACGGCAAGACAATCGAAGGCTGGCTGACGCTCCCGCCCGGTTACCGCGACGGCCAGCGCGTGCCGCTGATCCTCGAAATCCACGGCGGACCTTTCGCGGCCTATGGCGGCCATTTCTCGACCGACAACCAGCTTTATGCGGCCAGCGGCTATGCCGTTCTCTCGGCGAACCCGCGCGGTTCGACCAGCTATGGCGCCGCTTTCGCGAACGAGATCGACAAGCAATATCCGGGCAACGACTATTTCGATCTCATCAGCATCGTCGATCGCGCGATCGAGCTCGGCGTCGCCGACCCGAACGCGCTCTTCGTCACCGGCGGCTCGGGCGGCGGCGTGCTCACCAGCTGGATCGTCGGCAAGACGAACCGCTTCAAGGCCGCGGTCACGCAAAAGCCGGTGATCAACTGGACGACGCAGGCGCTCACCGCCGACGGCCCCGGCTTCTTCGGCCCCTATTGGCTCGGCGCCGAGCCGTGGGAAAAGCCCGAACTTTTCTGGTCGCGCTCGCCGCTTTCGCTCGTCGGCAATGTCGAAACCCCGACGCTCGTCATCGTCGGCGCCGAGGATTATCGCACCCCGGTCAGCGAATCCGAACAATATTACACCGCGCTCCGCCTCCGCGGCGTGCCCAGCGCACTGATCAAGGTTCCCGGTGCCAGCCATGGCGGCATCGCCGCGCGGCCGTCGCAATCGGCCGCCAAGGCTTCGGCGATTTTGGCATGGTTCGAGAAATACAAGAAGGGCTGGACGCGTCCGGCGGGGGATGCCGCGGGGAAATAACCTGCCCGCCTTGGGGTAGGACGCGGACGCTATCCAATTTTCTCTCGTCATCCCGGACTTGATCCGGGATCCATAGCTGCGCCGCCGTTGTGGACCCCGGATCAAGTCCGGGGTGACGATGACGGAGAAGTCGGCTTCCGGTCAAAAAGAGCCGCTCGGGCACCCCGAAAGATGGAAAATACCATCCGCCGCGAAATTATATAAGCCCGATTCCAATATCTTATAATTAAATCGTATGCGATTTAATCGCATACGCTTGACTGGGCTGCACACCTCACCTAATTAACTCGCATCCGATCTAAACGGATGCGATCACAACCCCCGAAAGGAACCTGAAATGGCTGACAAAATCATCTTCACCGGCACCACCCACGTCAAAGGCGGCGCCGAAGGCTACGCTCGCAGCACCAACGGAGTCCTCGACCTCGCGCTGCCCCAGCCGCACCCCGCCGCCGAAAACCTCTTCGCTGCCGCCTGGTCGGCCTGCTTCATCGGCGCGCTCGAACTCGCCGCGTCGCAGAAAAAGATCAAGCTGCCCGCCAGCCCCGAGGCCGACACCACGATCGAAGTTCTGATGAACGACGGCGGCTTCTTCCTCCGCGCCCGCCTCGACATCGCGGTCCCCGGCATCGACCCCGTCACCGCCCGCGAGTTGGTCGACACCGCGCACAAGATCTGCCCCTATTCGAAGGCGGTCGAAGGCAATATCGACATCGAACTCAACCTCGTCTGATGTCTCCGCCGGGCGGTGCCACGCTCCCCTCCAAAGGCGCCGCCCGGTTGACACCCCCGGATTCCGATTTCATCGTATGCGCTTGAATTATCGGATATCGACCAAGGAACGCCCATGACGAAATCGCCCGCCCCCGACCGGCCCAAGCTCGGCGAGTTCCTCTGCTTCGCGGTCTATTCGGCGAACCTCGCCTTCGGCCGCGCTTACCGGCCGATCCTCGAAAAGCTCGGGCTCACCTACACCCAATATGTCGCGCTCGTCGCTCTGTGGGAGCAGGACGACCAGACCGTCGGCGAGCTGGGTGAAAAGATGTTCCTCGAATCGAACACGCTGACGCCGATCCTCAAGAAGCTCGAACAATCGGGCTTCATCGAGCGCCGCCGCGATCCCGCCGACGAACGCCAGGTGCGTATCCGGCTGACCCCCAAGGGCAGCGAGCTGCGCAGTCACGAGATCGGTAATGAATTGTTCGACGCGACCGGCCTCGGCGACAGCTTTTTCGACGTCCAGAAGTCGGTCGCTAAGCTCCGCGACAATCTGATGCGGTCGCTGGGCGACTAAGGCGCCTACGCCGCGTCGTGAAAGATGACGCCGAGCGTATGCCGCCGCCCCGACCGGATTTCGCTCACCCCGTGGCGCATCATCACCCGATAATCGCCGCGCGCGCCCTGCACCGGCCGCACATTCACCGCAAAGACAACAGCGTCGCCCTTCGACAGCGGCACGACAGCGGCCCTTGATTGCATCCGCGGCCTTTGTTCGGTCAGCACGAACTCGCCGCCAGTAAAGTCCGCATCCGGCGCCGACAGCAACACTGCGACCTGCAACGGAAACACATGCTCGCCATACAGATCCTGGTGCAGGCAATTATAATCGCCCGCGCCATATTGCAGCAGCAACGGGGTCGGCCGCCGCTGCCCCGATTCATGGCAACGCGCCAGAAACGCGGCATGCTCGTCCGGAAAGCGCACCGCCATCCCCATCCGCTCGTGCCAGCGGTTCGCGATTTGCACGAGGTGCGGATATAATCCGCCACGCAAATCCGCGACCAGCGGCGGGAGCGGATAGGCGAAATAGCGATACTCCCCGCGCCCGAACCCGTGCCGCGCCATATGGACATGGCTGCGAAACGCCGCCTCCTCAGCATAAAGCGCGGCGACGTCGTCACACGCGCCCCCGCCCAGCAACCCCGGCAGCACCGCCCAGCCCTCGCGGTCGAGCGATGCGGCAACCGCGTCCCAATCCAGCGCGGCGATCTTCGTTTCGATAGTCTCTGTCATACCGCGACCCTGCCAGCGCCCGCCCGTCCGCACGCCCCGTTTCTTGCTGTCAAATCATTGGCGACGCGGCGCGGCCGCATGCTAGGCGTATCGAAATCAAAAAAACAGGAACCCCCGCTCCATGTCCTTGCGCCTTGCCTCCGCCCTTCTCCTCGCCGCCGTCGCAGCCCCCGCGATCGCGCAAAACGCGCCCACCATCGACGCCGCGAATCTCACACAGACCGTCCGCACCCTCGCCTCCGACCAGTTTCAGGGCCGCGCGCCGGGCACGATCGGCGAGGAGCGCACGATCGGTTATCTGATCGGCCGGCTGCAGGCGCTCGGGCTCGAACCCGCGGGCACCGACGGCGGCTGGACCCAACGCGTTCCCCTCCTCCACACCCGCCTCGGCGCCGCCACGACGCTCGCATTCGATCGCAAGGGCAGCAAGACCTCGCTCAGCTTCGGCACCGACATCTATCTCTCGACGCTCCAGCCAAAGGACCAGGCCATCGTCCGGAACGCTCCGCTCGTCTTCGTCGGCTATGGCGTCAGTGCGCCCGAACGCGGTTGGGACGATTTCAAGGGGCAGGACCTCCAGGGCAAGGTCGCGGTCTTCCTGATCAACGACCCCGATTTCATCGCGACCAAGGGAGAGGACAGCTTCGGCAAGTTCGGCGGCCGCAAGATGACCTATTATGGCCGCTGGACCTACAAGTTCGAGGAAGCCGCGCGCCGCGGCGCGATCGCCGCGCTGATCGTCCACGATACCGACGGTGTCGGCTATGGCTGGAACGTCGTCAAAGCGCCGGGAGGCGAAAATTACGGCCTCGTCATGCCGCCCGAAAAGGTGACGAGCCTCGCGCTGCAGGGCTGGATCTCGGGCGAGACGGCGACAAAGCTCTTTGCCGATGCCGGACAGGATCTCGCCAAGCTGCGCACCGCCGCGCGCCGCAAGGATTTCAAGCCCGTCGACCTCGGCACCAGCTTCGACGCCGCGATCCCTGTGACGCAGGACGTCGTGCAGAGCCAGAATGTCCTCGCCAAGATCCCCGGCGCCAAGCGCCCCGACGAGGTGGTGATGTACGGCGCCCACTGGGATGCCTATGGCGAGGGCGCGCCCGACGAAAAAGGCCGCATCTATCGCGCCGGCGCCAACGACGACGCGCTCGGCGTCGCGGGCTTGTTCGAGATTGCGCGGCTGTTCAAGGCAGCGCCCGCCCCCGACCGCACGATCGCCTTCGCCTTCTGGACCGCCGAGGAACGCGGGCTCCTCGGCTCCGAAGCCTATGCCCAGAACCCGATCTTCCCCGCCGAAAAGACCGTCGTGAACCTCGGCCTCGACATCCTGCAGACCGCCGGCAAGGCAAAGGATGTGATCCTCGTTGGCAAGGGACAGGGCAGCCTTGAAGACGATCTCGCGCGCGTCGCCGCGACGCAGGGCCGCACCGTCAGCGTCGAAAGCCTCCCCGAACGCGGGCTCTTCTACCGCGCCGACCATTTCAGCCTCGCCAAGCGCGGCGTCCCTGTCCTGCTGATGATGGGCATCGCGGGCGCCTCCGATCTGGTCGAGGGCGGCAAGCCTGCGGGGCAAGCATGGGTCGATGCCTACACGGGCAAATGCTATCATCAGGCGTGTGACGCGTGGGATGAAAGCTGGAACTTGGACGGCGCGGTGCAGGATATCGCAGTCTTCTACACCATCGGCGACGAGCTCGCGCGCTCGGCAAAATGGCCGGGCTGGAAGGATGGCAGCGAATTCAAGGCAATCCGCGACCAGAGCGCCGCATCGCGGAAATAGCCGGGCGGGGGTGGCTGCCGACCGATAGCCGCCTTTCGTTCATCGTCACCCCGGACTTGATCCGGGGTCCCGCTTGAAATCGAAGGCGAAAAGCGGGATCCCGGGTCAAGCCCGGGATGACGGGAGCGGGTAGCTGAATGGCCGCTCGCTCCCCATAGCCGACCAGCCACCGCCGCATGGCGACACACAGCGGCTGAAATAATATTGCGCCCGGCCCGGCACTGCGCAACAAGCCCCACATTCGAATAGGAGAATGTGATGCGCCTTGCCGTTGCCCTGATGCTGCTCCCCGTCCTGCCCTTCGCGCCGATGACCGCGCCGGCCTTCGCGCAGGCCGCGCCGCAAGCCGGAGCGCAAGACCAGGCTCTGCTCGACTTCCTCGATCAGGCGTTCGACGAGAGGCTCGCCCTCAGCCCCGAATCGCAGACCCAGCTCGGGCTCAAAACCAATTACGCCAAGCTCGACGATTACACCGACGCCGCATCGCTGCGCGAACAGGAACTCATGGAGCGCCAGCTCAAGGACATGCGCGCACGCTTCAAGCCCGACCAGCTCGGCGAAAGTGCGCGCGTCAGCTTCCGTCTGTTCGAATATGAAGTCCAACGCGGCCGCGAATCGCTCCGTTTCCGCAAGCTGCGCTTCCCCGTCTCGACCAACGGCAGCCCCGCCGGCGCGATCCCCGTCCTGCTCATCAACAATCACAAGGTCGACAGCGTCGCCGATGCCGAGGCCTATATCGCCCGCCTGCGCGACACCGACCGCGTGATGACCGAAGTTGCCGCGACGATGCGCGAACAGGCCGCGGCGGGGATCATCCCCAATAAGGTCAATTTCGCCCCCGCGCGCGCCGACGCGCTCAAAGTCATTACGGGTGCGCCCTTCGGCGGCGGCGCCGATTCGACGCTGCTGGCCGATTTCCGCAAAAAGGTCGATGCGCTCGACGCGCCCGCTGCGACCAAAGCGAAGCTGCTCGCCGACGCCAGCGCCGCGCTGACCGGCCCATTCAAGCATGGCTATGACACGCTGATCGCGGCGATCGACGAGATCGAGCCCAAATCGAAAGGCAATTTCGGCGCGTGGAGCCTCCCCGACGGCGCGGCCTATTATGCCGACCGGTTGAAGAGCTCGACCACCACCAGCCTAACCGCCGACCAGATCCACGACCTCGGCCTCGCGCAGGTCGCGGCAATCCGCGGCGAGATGGAGGCGATCAAGCGCGAGGTCGGCTTCTCCGGCACGCTCGAGCAGTTCTTCGACCACATCCGCACCGATCCGCAGTTCAAATATCCGAATGACGAGGCGGGCCGTGAAACCTATCTCGCCGACGCCCGCGCGGTGATCGCATCGGTGATGGATGCCGCGCCGCGCTATTTCCGCGTCCTGCCCAAGGCGGCGCTCGAGGT
>JAESGS010000624.1_pt1 | contig 21079 bp, 17 predicted proteins | sample 9269761 | NCBI WGS metagenome assembly JAESGS01 (sample SAMN15741799, study PRJNA653493) | algae metagenome | isolation source: Cyanosarcina radialis HA8281-LM2 and co-occurring heterotrophs from damp... | place: USA: Makauwahi cave, Hawaii | collected 2011-01-06 | reverse complement strand
GCCAGAAATACGGCGGTGATTGCCGGATACAGCATCGGGCCCTGAAGGTCGGCCCACTCGTTGGTGCGAAGATAATAGGCGACATGAACGCTGATTACGCAAAGCAGTGCATCCGCGGCGAGCGCGATCGCCCGCTTGACGGGCCGCGACAGGCCGAGGACTTTTTCAGATAATATAGCTACCACGGGAAAAAGATCCGTCCTTCTGACCAGCGCATTTCCAAATATTTATGCAACCGAACTGCACCTTCTAGTGCGCTACGGACTTATCGCCAAGCAACTTCCCCGCCGTGCGCAGGATGATGAGGAGGTCGAAAAGCGACGACCGCCGCTCCAGATACTCGCGATCGAATGCCACTTTCTCCGGGATCGGAAGCTCGTCGCGGCCGTTTACTTGCGCCCAGCCGGTGAGCCCCGGGCGCAGGACGTCCACTCCCTGCTGCTGACGTAGCGCGATCAGGTCATCCTGATTGAACAACGCGGGGCGCGGCCCGACGATACTCATGTCGCCGATCAACACGCTCCACAGCTGCGGAACTTCATCGAGGCTCGTACGGCGGAGGAAACCGCCGATCGGCGTCAAGGCAGAGGCTGGATCGACAATGAGATGCGTCGCCACCGCAGGGGTTCCGACTTTCATCGTGCGGAACTTTGGCATGCGAAAGATCGCCCCACCCCTCCCCACTCGGTCGGACCAGTACAGCGCCGGACCTGGCGAGGTGAATTTGACTGCCAACGCGACACCCAGCGCGACCGGCAACAACAAGATGCCACCTGCTATCGTCAGCACCAAATCGGTTACGCGTTTCACTCCAACCCCACGATATCGGCATCGAACGGGCGACCGCATACGCGCTTCCCACCTGCCGGGGAAGGGCTGTTTTTGTCATGCCGGCTGTGTATAGCGGCCGCCATGGCGGCGCGGAGCGACAATATCCTGGTAGTCGGAGGAGGCAGCCGCATCGCGACATCGCTCGTTCCATTGCTGGGAGAGCGCGCCCGCTTCATTTCGCGCCGGCCCTCGGGATTGCCGAGGGAAATAGCGGTCGAGAATTACGACATGCTTTCGCAGCAGATGTTCGACGGCATCGAACATGTGGTCAATTGCGTCGGCGTCAGTTCCGGCGACGCGGCGCTGATGCAGAGGGTCAATGTCGACATGCCGCTCGCTCTGGCTCGATCCGCCCGCGCAGCGGGCGCGCGCAGGATGGTCCATATTTCGTCCTTCTCGGTCTATGGGGCAGCACGTCTGATCGACGAACGGACACCTGCGGGCCCGACAAGCGACTATGGTCGGTCGAAACTCACCGCCGACACACGCCTGCTCGCGCTGGCGGACGATCGTTTCGCCGTGACAGCGCTGCGGCTTCCATTGATCTATGCCCCGGATTCGCTCGGCAAGCTGGGCCAGCTTCTCAAACTATGGACGCGCCTGCGCGTGCTGCCGGTTCCCGCCGCCGATGTTTCGCGCGCGATGATCAGCGCCGATCTGTCGGCTTCGGTCGTCGCGCGGCTGTGCGAAGACTTCCGCCCGGGCGTCCAATTCGCCGCGGACCCGATGCCTTTCACTTATGTACAGGCGGCCGCCGCGCGATCGGAAACGCTCTTCCGGCTCCCGCTGCCGACCGTGGCAACCCGCACGGCCGAACGGGTTGCGCCCGCTATCGCCGCGCGGCTATTCGCCGACAGCCACCTTGCCGACGCGGACAATCTTGCATTCGGCTATGGCTTCGCGTCACAGCTGTACCGCGACATTGCTCACGCTGTTCTCCGTTAATTGCCGAAAGAAGATATGAAGCCTGAACGCCGCCTCTGGGTCGTATCCGAACTCTATTATCCCGAGCAGACATCGACCGGCTATTTCCTGACGCGCATCGCCGAAGGGCTCGCCTCGTCGATGCCGGTCGAGGTCGTTTGCGGTCAGCCGACTTATAGCGAGCATGGCGTGCGCGCGCCGGCTCGCGAGGATCGCGGAGGTGTGCGCATCCACCGCGTGCCTGCGACGCATTTCGGCAAGGACCGGCTGCTGCTGCGCGCGATCAACATCCTGACGCTCACGCTGTCCGTCGCATGGTTCGCTCTTTTCAATTTCGCACGTGGCGACCGCCTGTTGATCGTAACCAATCCGCCGACGCTGCCGCCGCTGGTTGGGCTGATTGCGCGCTGGAAACGGATGGATGCCCATCTTCTCGTTCATGACGTCTACCCCGAGGTCTTGGCAGCAACGGGGTTCATGCGTCGCCAGAGCCTGCCCTATCGGCTCCTCGAACGCCTTTTTTCGGCGACCTTTGCGCTCTACGGGTCAATCATCGTGCTCGGGCGCGACATGGCCGACCTTGTCCGCGTCAAGCTGCGCGGCGCCGAACGGCGCGTTACCATCATTCCCAATTGGGGCGATGTCGACGAGATCGCGCCGCTCGCTCGCGATGCGAACCCCTTCTTCGCCCTGAACCAGATCGACGCCCCCTATGTGATCCAGTTTTCGGGCAACATCGGCCGCACGCACGATGTCGAGACAATTATCGCTGCCGCGCATCAACTTAAGGCGCGGAGCGACATATTGTTCGTCTTTGCGGGCTATGGCGGGAAAACCGATTTTATCAGTCAGGCCGTTGCATCGGGCGAACTGCCGAATGTCCGCCTGCTGCCGCGGCAGCCGCGCGAATTGCTTGGCCCCATGCTTGCCAGCGCGACGGCCACGATCATCTCGTTCGTCGATGAAATGAAGGGGCTGTCGGTCCCTAGCCGCATGTACAATGTGTTGGCAGCGGGCACGCCGATCATCGCCATCGCCGACGCCGATTCAGAACTCTCGTTGACGATCGCAGAGGAACGCTCGGGCTGGGTCCTCGCACCCGGCGATACCGACGCGCTCGTCGCGCTTGTCGAGCGATTGGCAGCGCCTGCCGGAGCCGAAGAGGCGCGACAGTGCGGGGCGAATGGCCGCGCCGCGGTCAGCAGAAGTTATACGCTGGAGTCCGTTCTCGAACGGTTTCGCGAAACCCTGCGCTGAACCGGCGTCAGCCGAAGAAGGCGCAGACCGCATCGGCGACCCGGTCGGCGTCGTCCATGTCCATGTCGGCATACAGCGGCAGCCGCACAAGGCAGTCCGTATAGCGCGTCGCCTGCGCAAGCGGCTGCGTCGCGTTGTTCGCCGAAAAATAGGGGCTCGCATGGAGTGCCTGATAATGGAACACTGCCATCACGCCGCTCGCCTTCAGATGCTCGATCAGCCTGGTGCGCGTTTCGAGTGCATCGCATACCAGATAGAACATATGCGCATTATTGGTCGCATAATCCGGAATCACGGGCAGGCTGATATCGTTGCGCTGCGTGAGATGCGCCAGCCGTTCGGCATAGCGATCCCACACCGCGATCCTCCGCGCCTGGATCGCGTCGACCGCTTCCAGCTGCGCCGTCAGAAAGGCCGCGACGAGTTCGGACGGCAGATAGGATGAACCCAGCCCGACCCAATTATATTTGTCGACTTCGCCGCGGAAGAAGGCCGACCGGTTGGTTCCCTTTTCGCGGACGATTTCGGCGTCGAGCGCACGCGCCGGATCGTTGACATGAAGCGACCCGCCTTCACCGCACACGATATTTTTCGTCTCGTGAAAGGAGAAGGCCGAGAAAGTCCCAAGCGTTCCGAGCGGTTTGCCTTTGTAAAAGGACGAGATCGCCTGCGCCGCATCCTCGACGATCGTCGCGCCGACGCCATCGGCGATCGCCTGCAGGGCATCCATATCGCACGCAACGCCAGCATAATGGACCGGCACGATCGCGCGTGTGCGCTCATTGACCAGCGATGCAACCGAGGCCGGATCGATATTCGGATTGTCCGCTCCGCTGTCGGCAAACAGGATCGTCGCCCCACGCAGCGCAAAAGCATTCGCTGTCGAGACAAACGTGTAGCTCGGGACGATCACCTCGTCCCCGGGTTTGAGATCGCAGAGCAATGCCGCGGCCTCCAGCGCGTCGGTGCACGACGTCGTCAAAAGCGACTTGCCCGATCCAAGCTGCGCTTCGATCAACGCCTGAGCGCGCTTGGTAAAGCTGCCGTCGCCCGACAGTTTGCGGCTCGCAAGCGCTTCACCGATATAGAGATTTTCGGTTCCGACGAGATGGGGTTTGTTGAAGGGGATCACGATTGCTGGTTCCAGAAATGAAAAACGTCGGAATGCGCGCTGATCGCGAAACCGCATGATTGATAGATTGCGAGGGCGACTTCATTCTCGCCCTGCGTGACGACGCTCGCCCTAGCGCAGCCTTCGCGTGCGAACCAGCCAAGAGCTTCACGCAGCAGCTTTTTACCAACACCCTTGCCGCGCGCCGCAGCAGCGACGCCGAACAGCCCGATCTGCCCCTGCTCACCCTTCGCTGATACGGTCACCATGCCATCGATCGCATCGCCCTCCCCGGCGATGATCACTGCGTCGGCAAAGCTGCCACTCAGGCTGTTCTCCATCCAGGTCCGATAGAGCCGCTCGAAAACCGGGCGCGGAAAGCGACGGTCGAGCGCGAAGCGCGAGGACCAGCCGCTCGCCAGTGCAAGTTCTTCGAGCACGCGTCGTTGCGCAGGATCGGGATCGGCAATCGTCCGCGGTTCGCTGGCCCCCTGCCCTGCCAAGCTCATATCAAGGAGCACGCGGCTGTTGATGAGCTCGCCCCCGTTGCACAACGCCGCCAGCTGGCTTGGCTCGTCGCCGTGCGGCGCCTCCCAATATGCGAGCGCGATGCCGTCCGCGATCAATTGGGCCCGTATGGCCGGCAACTGGGCGACCGGATCATCGATATTCTCGATCCGCGCGACCGCGAAGCCGAACGCTTCGCTGTCCCATGCAAGCGGGTGAATATGCGTCATGAGCGGTTCGCCGACAGGTTGACAAAGGCGCGCACCTGCTCATCGACCGAACAATGTCTGATCGCGTGCGTCCGGCAAGTTTCACGCGATTCGGCCCGGCGGGCGTCATCCCAGGCCAGCACGCGCGACAATGCGGCGGTGAGCCCCGTGCAGTCGATCGTATCTGCCAACGCCCCGGTCTTGCCCTCGACGACAAGGTCGGGCAGCACGCCGATCTGAAAACCGACCACCGGCGTACCTGACATCATCGCCTCGTTGACCATCATAGGCCCCGAATCCTCGATCGACGGGCAGACGAAGAAGTCCGCGGCGCAATAGGCCTGCGCCAGCGTATCGGCTCCCACATAGCCAAGGCGGTGCATCGGCAGCCCGAGCGCATCGAGCGCACCAAGGCCACCGGAATGACCGACAAGAAGTAGCGCGACCTGTCGCCCGTCGAGCGCTCCGTCGGCCGCGAGCGAGGCGAGCGCGTCGACGAGCAGTGCCATGCCCTTGCGCGGATCGGTCAGTTCCTGCGCGCCGAAAAGAAGATAGATCCCTTCGCGCGGAATGCCCAACGCCTCGCGCGCGGCCGCACGATCGAGCAGGCCAAGCCGGGCGGGATCGACTCCGATCAAAATCCGGCGAAACGTCGAGTTTGCGAAGGGCGCTGCGCCTTCCGCATCCTTCGCCAGTTGGGCTGACGGCACCACCACAACATGGTCGAGCGCGCGCGTCGCGGCGACCTTTTGCGCCAGCGTGCGCGCCGACGCGTCGCGGCCGATACGTGCGGGCAGCGCCGGGCAAGAACCGCAGCCGTCACGATAGCGTCGGCAACCCCAGGAATAATGACATCCGCCTGTCAGAAGGCCCATATCGACCGGATGGAAGGCGACGCGCGCGCCAGTCAGCCTTTGCAGCGCCGCGACATCGTCGAAATCCAGAAAATCGGAAACATAATGGACAACGATCAGATCGGGCCGCGTCTCTGTCGCGATAGCCGCCAGCCGGCGGCGCGAGAGGCTGCTCATCCGCTGGTCGCGGAAAACATAGCGGCGACGACTTGCGATGCGGTACCAGGCGCGCCCTGCAAAGCGTCGTAGCGCCGCCCATCCACGACCGCCCACCGCCTGCACGTCCGTGGCCCCGCTCCGCGATTCCCAGACGAGCATGTGCGAAGCCACACCACGCTCCCGCATGGCCAGATGCAGCCGCAACGCCGCGGTGCCGGCGCCTCCATGGTCGACCGCCGCCAGGTGAAGTACGCGCGACCCAGCCGCAACCATAGCGGGCGAGTGGTTCAAATCATTTCCTCGATCCGCTGCAGGATCGCGCGGCCATATTCGGTCTTTGATAACTGCTCGCCCTTGGCGCGGGCGGTCTCGATGCTGATCCAGCCTTGCATCAACGCGATTTCCTCCAGGCACGCGATCTGAATGCCCTGCCGATGCTGCATCGTGCGAACGAACTCACCCGCTTCCATCAGGCTGTCGTGCGTGCCGGTGTCGAGCCAGGCATAACCGCGCCCCATCTGCTCGACGAACAATTCGTCGCTGTCGATGTAACACTGGATCAGGTCGGTTATTTCGAGTTCGCCGCGCGCCGACGGCTTCAGCCCTTCCGCGAAACGCACGACCCGATTGTCGAAGAAATAGAGTCCGGTCACCGCCAGATGCGATTTGGGCTGCGCCGGCTTCTCCTCAAGGCTTACGGCTTGCCCGCGCGCGTCGAGTTCGATCACGCCATAACGTTCAGGATCGGCGACGCGATAGCTGAACACCGTCGCCCCGCTTTCGCGGCCGGCCGCCGCACGAAGCAACTGGATCAACTGCGCGCCGAAAAAGATGTTGTCGCCGAGGACCAGCGCGGCCGGGCTGTCGCCGATAAACTCGCGCCCGAGCGTGAAGGCCTGCGCCAACCCTTCGGGACGCGGCTGTTCGATGTAGGAAATCTCGATCCCGAATTCAGAGCCGTCGCCGAGCAGCCGCCGATAATTTCCCAGATATTCGGGCGAGGAAATGAGCAATATCTCGCGGATCCCGGCAAGCATCAGCACCGACAGCGGATAATAGATCATCGGCTTGTCATAGACGGGCAGCAGCTGCTTGTTGATTGCGAGCGTCGCCGGATAGAGGCGCGTGCCCGACCCGCCTGCCAAGATGATACCCTTCATGCCATTCCCTCTCGAAACTGAAAAACTCCGTTGGTCGCGTCAGCCGGCAACGCCGCGCCGCGCTACCGCGTTACGTTCGCGGATCAGCGCCTGCCACCAATCCTCGTTGGCCAGATACCAATCAACCGTGCGCGCAAGCCCGGTCTCGAACGTCTCCAGCGGCGTCCAGCCGAGCTCGCTTCTGATCCGCGACGCATCGATCGCGTAACGCCTGTCGTGCCCCGGCCGGTCGGCGACGAAGCTGATCTGCTCGGCATAGCTCCTGCCGTCGGCGCGCGGCCGGCGCAAGTCGAGCAGTTCGCACAGCGTGCGCACGACCTCGATATTCTGCTTCTCGTTGCCGCCGCCGACATTGTAGCTGCGCCCCGGCGCGCCGCGCTCGAACACGCATTGCAGCGCGCGGACATGGTCGTCGACATACAGCCAGTCACGCACCTGGTCACCCCTGCCATAGACCGGTAACGCATTGCCGGCGAGCGCCTGTGCGATCATCAACGGGATCAGCTTTTCGGGGAAATGGTAAGGGCCATAGTTGTTCGAGCAATTGGTGATCAGCACCGGCAGGGCAAAGGTGTGACCCCACGCGCTCACGAGATGGTCGGATCCCGCCTTCGACGCCGAATAAGGCGAGCGCGGGTCATAGGCCGTCGTTTCGGTGAACAGCCCCTCGTCGCCGAGCGAACCGTAAACCTCGTCGGTCGAGATATGGTGGAAGCGGAATGCGTCGCGCGCCTCGCCCGCCAGGCCATCATAATAGGCGCGCGCCTCGGACAGCATCGTAAAAGTCCCGACGATGTTCGTCTGGATGAAGGCGCCGGGACCATCGATCGACCTGTCGACATGGCTCTCGGCGGCAAGGTGGGTAATCACCTCGGGGCGGAAATCCTTGATGGCTGCGCGTACGGCGGCCGCGTCGCAGATGTCACCGTGGACGAAGCGATAGCGCGGGCTGTTCGCGACAGACGCCACCGTCGACGGGCTGCCGGCATAGGTCAGCTTATCGAAGTTCAGGATGTCATAGCTTCCCTCGGCAATCAGGTGACGAACGAGCGCCGACCCGATGAATCCCGCCCCGCCGGTAACGAAAATACGCATCTTCCCAATAATTCCTTCGGTTCGTCCGTCAGAGCAGCGAGACGAAATCTTTCCACTGCTGTGCCTTGCTGTAGCGCTCGGCAATCATCGCGCTGCCGGCGTCCGCAATCGTCCGCCGCCGGCCCTCGTCGTCGAGCAGGCGCTCGATCTGGACGACCATGTCCGCGACGTCGCGATATGTGCCGATCGTGACGCCGTCCTCCATGCCGGGCGGATAGACTCCGGCATCGGACAGCATCAGCGCGCCGCACCCCAATGATTCCCAGCAGCGCATGTTGCCACGGTCGCTTCCCGACATGTCGATTGCGCCGTTGATGACGATCTTGGCTTCGCCGAAAGCGCAATAGAGATCACGGCCGAATACCGGCGGCCGCGCGACGCTTGCAATCGCATCCGGCAACCTGTGCCGGCGCAGCGGCGGGATCAGCCCGAGCGGCGTCCCCGCCAATCTGGTCATGCGCGATTGCTGGAGGTGAATGCGAACCTCGTGCCGTCCTCCCAACTTCGCGATCGCCTCGACCACTTCGGCACGGCGGCCATGATGGCGGCTATATGTGCCGATGAACACGATGTCGGTCGCTCGGTTCGCCTGCCGATACTCGGCCATCACCGGATCGAAGGCGGGATAGAACCACGCCGCATTCCAGCCGCGGTCGCGATATGATTGCAGGATCGATTCGAAATTGCAGACGACCTTGTCATAGGCGCTGAAATCTGCACCCGGGCTCGGCGCCGCGCGCCATGCGATCGCGGTCCGGATATTGCCCGGCAGCTTGCGGACGAAATCGCTACCGAAAGTCAGCGGCCCCATATTGTAGAAAACCTCCGCCCCGCTGTCCTCGATCTGCGCCAGCAGGATCGAGTCGAGCGATCCGTCCTCGCGGATACCGTGCGCCTTCGCCCAGGCCCGCTGCGACACCGGATCGCCGCCGATCGCAAACTGCCCGCCGGTGCCGTTCAGCAGCGGCTCCAGCATATGCAGGGCGACGAACCGGTCGGCCACCAGCTCATCCCAAATCGAGCGGTAGTCCCCCGGGCGCGCGCGCGCATGGATGCGCTCCATGTAAAGCGGATAAACGTCGAAATTCTGGAAGACTGCTGGCATCGGTTCGGCTTGTTCAGGAGGAAAATATCGGAGGGTGGCTGATCCGCCTTTCCCGGGGTAAATTTCATGCCGCTTATCTACGGCCAAGCGGCGCGACGCATACCAATATGGTGAGGACGAGGCCGCCGCCGGTCACGAGTGAGGTAAGGATGCTCGTGTTGCTGAGCGACATGAAGAAACCTGCACCGCTCGCGGCCATCAGCATCGTGCGGTCTTCGGGTACAAATTTGGAGATGACACGCAGAACGAAGGCACAGAGCAGCGCCGCGACCGGAACGCCGATCACACCGAGCGCAGCGATACCGTCGGTGGCGAGGAAGCTGGCGTTGAGTTCGCCGATGTCGGCACCGGCGGTCGCGATGAGCGAACTTTGAACGGCCTGACCCACGCTGAGGTCGCCATAGGGATATGTCACGAACCAGGAGATGATGTTGTTGTTCGAGAAATAGGTGGTCGGGTAAATCGAGAAAAATTGCTCATAGACACCGAAGGTCGCGCCCGAAATCAACAGCGTCCGCATATAGATCAGCGAGGTCAGTTCGTTGAGTCCGCCGCCAACCGGATTATAGTTCACGAGCAACGGGAGCGTGACGACGAACAAACCGAGCAGGCCGACAAGGACCAGATTTCCTCGCATCTTCGTCGGACCGGCCCCAAGCATATAGACCGCCACGATGACCATCGGCGAAAGGAGAACCGCCTTGGCCGCGAGCGTGCCGAACAACGCGATCTGCGATCCTATGCCGACCGCGCTGATCCAGTAGCGCCTGGTATGAATGCCGACGCCTATCAGAAACGGATTGATTGCGCTTGCGAGCAGCGCCAGCGAATAGCGTACGATCGGATTATCCGCGACGCCGGCGCCCACGAATCGCTGGTTGTAGATGTCGTCGCTCCCCACGATCTGGTAATCCCCGCGGAAGGTATACAGAACGAGCGTCATCAGTGCTGCCCACAGGATCCAGATCCCCACCCAGAACAGGCTCGGGGGAACTTCGAAAATCCTTATCCTGCGGTCCTCCCCGCTCGTCAGCAACACGAACAAGAGCGTCGCAAGCCAGATCGATCCGAAGACCACGAAAACATGACCTTCGCCGGACGAAAATTGCATCACCGTGACGAGCATGCACGGCAGGAAAACCAGCACATACAAGAACCACGCCGCCACCTGCGCGAATGTCGCGGGCCGTGCCACCAACAGCGCTGCCGGGATGGCCGCGACGAAGCAGGCCCCGACGCGCACCCAGTCGTTGTTCAACTGATAGGTGAAGCCAAAATAGGCCCACCATTCCGACAATATTTCGTAAGCGTAGCAAAGGGCGAACGCGAAAAGCAGTGCAAGGACGTAACGCGTCAGCCGCCCGGCAAACGCCAGCCCGCCGACCGCGAGCTGTTTATGATCGGCGGAATCGAAGGATGTGGTCATGAGCATCGCCGGTCCAGATACCATTTAAGGTTGATATAAGGCCAGAGTCTTCCAACCGAGGTCCAATCCCACGCACCGCGCGCGGTCAGCGCCGAGACACGCTCGCGCACCGCCGTGCGATCGACCAGCGCGTCGAACGCGTCGTGCGGCGTCGCCAATACCCTGTCGGCCCAGCGGCCAAGCGAACCGTTGAGCCAAGCCGGCATTTGCGAGTTGAAGCCGACCTTGCGCGTGGCGGTGCGGATCGATTCGGGCATGATCCCCGCCATCGCATGCCGCGCGACAAGCTTCGAATGGGTATCATCCGACTTCATGTCCGCGGGCAAGCTCATCGCGTGGGTTACCAGCCGCCAATCCATGAACGGCATTCGCACTTCCACCCCGTGAGCCATGGAAAGCCGGTCGAAATTGCGCAGGATCGTGGGCAGCACGCTGCAGTGGAACATCGCATATAGCCGCCGGTCGAAGGCCGAATAATCGTCGGGCAACTCGTCGCGATAACCCGCGATCGGCATGCGCTCGGGCGCGCGGAAGCCGCGGCCGCGCAAGAAATAGCTGCGGTCGACGCGCAGCGCGGCAAGCTTGGCCGTATCGCTGAACCAAGAGGAGTCCGCCCCACCGGCCTGGTCACCCATCAGGTTGCGGAGCACGAAAGCCAGGTTGCGCCCCCCCTGACGATAGCCGCCGATCATTTCATCGGCGCCATGCCCGTCGAGTGTTACGCGGACACCTTCGCGCCGGACTTCCTGATAGATGCGCCACGGCGCAGTCCCGAGGCTGATATAGACGTCGTCGAGGCTTTCCAGCACCACATCGGCGAGTTCGCCGCCGTCATCATGCCCGAGGTCGAAGAAATGCGGCGTGACCCCGGCATGCCGGGCCGCCTCGGTTGCTTCCGGCGTTTCGTCCTGCGGCTGGCCGCTGAAGGTCGCGATAAAGGCATGACGCCAGTCGGCGCTTTCACGGTCGTGCGCGCCGCCGTCGGCGGCGATGTGCGCCATCGCCGAAACCACCGCCGTCGAATCGAAACCGCCCGACAGGCAACTGCCAATCGCGACGTCGCTGCGCATGCGCAGCCGCGTGGAGTCGAGAAACAGCTCGCGAAACCGCTCGGCCGCCTCTCCCATCGAGGCGGGTCGCGACTGACCGATATGCTCCGCCGTCACCCACCAGCGCGTGATCGACAACCGCCCATCGGCCAGTTTCGCGTGGTGACCACCCGGCAAGCGTCGGATCCCTTCGTGCAGGGTATATTCGGACGCTTCGACGCCGAAAGGATCGAACAGAAGGCGGCGCGCAACATCCATCGCCGGCGCACCGTTCACCCACGGCACGTCGAGCAGCGCGCGGACTTCCGACGCAAAGGCGAAACGATCGCCGCGCTGGGCGTAAAGCAGCGGCTTGATCCCGAACCGGTCGCGCGCAAAGAAAATCGACCCATCGGCGTTGTCGCGGATCGCCAGCGCCCACATCCCGTTGAGCTTCGGCAGCATCGCCGGGCCCCAGGCGATATAGCTTTGCAGCAAGACCTCAGTGTCACCTTCGGTCCGGAAATGAGCGCCCCTCGCCTCAAGTTCGGCGCGCAGCTCGAGGAAGTTGAAAATCTCGCCGTTAAAGACGATCGTATAGCGTCCGTCGTCGCTCACGAAGGGTTGGTCGGACCGCGCCTCGGTATCGATGATCGCGAGGCGAGCGTGCACAAAACCACATTGCCGGTCGTCGGAAATCCATATCTGCTGGCCATCGGGCCCACGATGCGACAGCGACACGCCCAACTGCTCGAGCACCGCCTGGTCGACGGGACCATTTTTGTCCAGAATACCGGCAATGCCGCACATGGTTCAGGCCTCCACAGCTTCGGCGGCGGTCGCATCTCGCAGCTTCGCAATACACAGCAAGATGAAGAGCAGACCCAGTACGCTGATTGCCGCAGCGTGGAGGCCGATCGCGGTATAAAGGTCGAGCCCCTGCGTCACGACGAGAACCCAGGCGAGCCCAATACACACCGGCCAGCCAAAATCCCAGGCCGATTGCAAGCGAAAGGCCCGCAGCGCAATCAGCGTTGGATTGACGATGCCCACAACCAGCGCAACCGCATAACCGAAGATCATGATTCGGGCGATTTCCATCGCCGGCCCCCACCCCCGTCCGAAAGCGATATCGAAAACGAACGGGATCAATGCTCGTGCCGCAAGCACGCCGACACCGCAGATCACAACTCCCGCGACGATGATCTTGAGAAAGATACGCAGCACGGCGCCATGATTGCCCGCCCGGATCTGTTCGGTAACCCGGCCCAGAAAGACCTGGCTTCCCGCACCGACGATCATTGCGACCGGGACGCCCATCGCGCGATCGACCAGCCCATATTGCCCGGCAGCCGCTGCGCCGAAAACGTGAAAGATCATGAACGGCGTCAGCATGGCACCGCCCGAGTTGGCGAGTGCTCCCGGCAGCGAGATGATTGCAAGCTCCCAATTTTGCCGCACGAACGACGGCAATCCGCTCATCCGGATGAGCGGCGCCGCCCGTTCGACCCGCGCGGGCCGGATCGAATAGAGCCCATAAACGCCCGCAGTCAGGCGACCGGCCACGTCGGCGACGATAATTCCCCACAAGGTCGGGTTCATCGCCGCCATCGCGAGCGCAACGAGCGCGTAGACAAGAACCTGCCCAACTTTCAGCGTCGCGAGCCGCGAAAAGCTCTGGTCGCGGATCAGTTTATAGGAGGATACCTGGATGCAACCATTGCCGATCAATCCCAGCCCCAGAAGCCCGGCTGGAAAACCAAGGTCCGTGCCGAATGCGCTGTAAAGCGAAAGCGCGGCTGTGACGAGCAGCGCGACGACCAGAACGAGCCCGAACAACGATGCGAGCGTATGATGGACCTCGTCCTCGCGGCGCGAAACCACCGTCAGCTCGATGCGCAACGCGATCCCGACGCTACAAAAGATCAGAAGCGACAGGTAGAGCTGGAAAACGCCAAAGGCTTCGGGAACGAAGACGCGCGCAAGCACCGGCAGGATCAGCAAGCCGATCGCCTGTGCCCCCGCCGTTCCCGACATGACGGTCAGCAGATCGCGAACCGTTGAGCGCTTCGAAGCCGTTGTCGTCACGCGCCGTCCATTTCTAGGCCAACGCCTCCCGCACCGCCGCGGCGACATGATCCTGCTGCGCTTCGGTCAGCTCGGCGAAAATCGGGAGCGAAAGGATCCGGTCCTGCAGGCGGTACGCGACCGGAAAATCCTCAGGCCGATGACCAAGAGGCGCATAGCATGGCAGGAAAGGAAGCGCGCGCTTGTAGTTAACCACGGTGGGAACGCCGCGCTCCTTCAGTGCTGCGGCAAGCCCGTCGCGATCGTCGGCTTCAATCACATAGAGGTGATAAACATGCTCGCGTCCCTCTACTTCGGTCGGAAGCACCACCCCGGGAATGCCCGACAATAGCGCGTCATAGCGCTTTGCGATGGCCCGGCGCTGCGCCGTCCAGCCTGCGAGACGCGGCAGTTTCACATTCAGGATGGCTGCCTGTAGCCCGTCGAGGCGCGAATTGATGCCCTCCATCTCGTGGTCGCCCTTCACCAGCCCGCCGTGGCGCGCAAAGCAGGCCATATGACGCGCCAGCGCTGCGTCGTCGGTCGTAATCGCGCCGGCATCGCCCATCGCGCCGAGATTCTTGCCCGGATAGAAGGACCATGTCGCGATATTGCCGAAACTGCCGGCCTTGCGGCCATCTATGGTCGCCAGATGTGCCTGCGCGCAATCCTCGATCACCCACAGGCCGTGCTTTTCGGCGATGGCCATCACCGCGGGCATGTCCGCCATCTGGCCATAAAGATGCACGGGGATGATGCCGACCGTGCGGCTCGTAATCTTCTCCTCGATTTTCGACACGTCGATCGTCGACGTGACCGGATCGATATCGACGAAGATCGGCTTCGCACCGTGCTGACCGATCGTCTCCGAGGTCGATATCCAGGTCTGTGCGGTGGTGATCACCTCGTCGCCCGGTTTGATCCCCAAAGCTTTCATCGCGATGTAGATCGCGTCGGTGCCGTTCGCACAGGAAACCGTATGCCGCGCGCCCATCAGCGTGGAATATTCGGCTTCGAAACTTTCGACATCGGGGCCGCGGACAAAGCTGCTGGTCGCGATGACACGCGCGATGGCATCGTCGATCTCGGGTTTGATCGACAGATATTGCGCATGCAGATCGACGAAAGGAATGGACATGATGTCTCCAGTCAGGATTTTAGCTGTGGGGGCGCAACAGGCGCGCCGGATTCCCGGCGTAAACGCCGGGTTTCACGATTGGCTTGGTGACGACCGATCCAGCCCCGATGACGACATCGTCGCAGATCGACACCGGCATGATCGTCGCATTCGAACCGATCGACACGCGGTTGCCGATCACAGTTGCTTCCCATTTGCTCTTGTCCCCGCGTGCAGGACCACCCGTTGCGAACCGATCATTCACGAACATGACGCCGTGACCGACGAAGCAATCGGCACCGATCGTCACGAGCTCGCAAATGAAACTGTGGCTTTGCACCCGGGTCCTTGCACCGATCGTCACATCCTTCTGGATCTCGACGAACGGGCCAACGAACACGTCATCACCGATGGTGCAGCCATAGACATTCGATGGCTCGACCACGGTGACATTCGTCCCGAAAGCAACATTCACGATGCCGACGGACTTCAGATTGATGCTATCGGACACGCTACGCACTCCGGTTGCCTCAGCCACGGCCGAGTTTGGCCACCTTGGGGTTGAAGCGCAGATCGACCCGCCGCCCGGTCTCCACCGATTCATAGATGGCCGAAATCAGTTCGAGGCTGCGGCGTCCCTGGATTCCATCGACCAACTGAGGGCCGCCGTTGCGGATGACGTCGACGACATGCTCATAATAAGCCTGATGGCCAAAGCCATAGACGCTCGGCGGGTTCACCGAATATTTCTCGATCACTTCGCCATCTTCGGCGTCGGCATCGAGGAAGTTCCAGGTTTCGAGTTTGTTCACCGCGAAACCCCCGATCACGACCGTCCCCCCCTCGCCCAGGATCGAGATCGACCCTTCGAGATCCTTGGGCCGTGTCCCACCGGTTGCCTCGATGATACCAAGCGCACCGTTCGCAAAGGTCAGGATCACCGCGGCCGTATCCTCTGCCTCGATGTCGACGAGCCGCGTCGCACTCATCGCCGATACCGAAACGACATCACCCATCATCCACTCGAGCAAATCGACATGGTGGCTGGCCTGATTGGTCAGTACGCCGCCGTCAAGCGCCCAAGTACCGCGCCAGGCGTCCTGGTCGTAATAGGCTTGGGGGCGGCACCAGCGCACGCGCACGGTGCCCATTACAAGCTTTCCGAACCGGCCCGCGTCCATCGCCTCGCGCAGCTTCACGACCGGCACATTAAATCGGTTCTGCTTGACGACGAACAGCTTGACGCCAGCCTGGTCGCAAGCCGAAATCATCCGGTCGGCATCGTCCAACGTCAACGCCATCGGCTTTTCGACCACGACATGTTTGCCGTAGGGCGCCAGGTCGATGACGTTGCTTGCGTGATTGCCGCTTTCGGTCAGAACCACAAAGGCGTCGATGTCCGCCTCGCGCGCCATCTCGTGCATGTCGGTGAACCAGGGCACGCCAAACTGCTCGCCAATCGCTCGCGCCTTCGCTTCGACGACGTCGCAAACCGCAGCAAGGCAGGCATTTTCGATCTGCTGGTTGCCAAGCAACTCCGAATGCCGTTTCGCGATCCGACCGCAACCAACCAACGCAAATTTAATCATCGCCAACCTTCAAAGATGCCAGAGGAGATCAGAGCCCAATTCAAACTTTCCCGCCCGAATGCAGCGGGACGGCTGCTCCCAGAGATTGCCCTACCCGCGCCGCCCAACCAAAAGGAGGTGCGCCAACCGGGGAGGCTTTTCGTCAGAGCTCGATCAGAGATCCTTCTTCTCTTCGGAATCCTGCCCATAGCCATAGCCATAGCCGTATCCATAGCCGTAACCGGCGTGACGATTTTTCAGCTTGGTCAGGACAAGGCCGAATACATGCGCGTGGACGGCGTGCAGTCGGCCAAGCGACGACTTGATACCGCGAATCGCGACACCCTCGGCCTCGGCAACGAAGATGCAGCCCTCGACCGAACGCGCCAGTAGCGGAGCATCTGCAAGCCCCAAGATAGGCGGCGAGTCGATGACCACATGGTCATATTCACGCAGCACGTCTTCGACCAAAAGCAGCATGCGGTCGCTGCTCAGCAGTTCGGCGGCACTCGGCGGCATCGGCCCGGCGGGCATCAGGGTAAGGCCCTTTGAATCGACGGGAACGACGAGTTGTTTCCAATCATTGTCGCCGGCCAGGAAGTTGCTGAGGCCCGCCTTATTTGTCTGATCGACGAACTGGTGCATCGAAGGCGAACGCATATCCGCGTCGATCAGAAGCACGTTTTTGCCGGTTCGTCCCAACACGGTCGCAAGCGCAAAGCTGGTGGTGCTCTTGCCTTCCGCCGGACGCGTACTCGTCACCATCAATGATTTTGGTACGCCATGGTCGGTAGAAAAGGCTAGATTCGATCGGATACTGAGATAGGCTTCGGACAATGGTGACTTGGCATCGCGCAAGAGATCGAGTGCGAAACCGTCCTCAGCGTCAGGAATGCTCCCAAGCAGCGGCACCTGGAGCAGGCGATTGACCTGGCTCGGATCGCGCAATCCTTCATCGATCTGATCGAGCGCGATCGTCGCGACAGCGGCAAGCGCAAGCCCAGCCAAGAGCGCGAGGGCGAGGTTGAGTACGAGGCGCGGCGACGATGGCTTGTCTGGAACACCAGCGGTGTCGACAATCGAGATATTGTTCGCCCCGATGCCGGCGACGCCAATTTCCTTATAGCGCTGTAGAAGCCCGTCATACAGCTCGCGGTTTGTATCAACTTCGCGCTGCACGATATTGTACTGGATATTGTCGCGCTGCTGCTGGTTCATCTTGCCCTTAAGCTGATCGACGCGTGCGCGCAGTTCGTTTTCGCGGATCGCGGCCTCGCTATACTCCGAAGAGCGGCTCGACAGAACCCGACCTTCTTCACGCGAAATGCTGGAATCGAGCACGCGAATTTGTTCTGCCAGGGCTTTTGCGGGCGGATAATCGGGCTCGAACTGCACCAGCATCTTGGCATATTCGCCCGCGGCCTCCGCACGCTTCTGGCGGATCTGATTGATCGCCATGTTGTCCAGCGCGTCGCGACTGACACCCCGGCTACGTGCACGGCTCTCGGCGCTGATACGCTCCGCGGTCGCCTTCGCCAGCGCTTCGTTAAGTGCCTCGAGGTCGCTCGAAACGAGCGTGCGATCGATTTCGGTTCGCCCGTCGAGGCTCTTGCTCTTGCCTAGCGCGACGATCCCCTTCTGCGAGGCATAATTGACCAACTCGCGCTCCGAGCTTTCGAGGCGAAGGCGAAGATCGGCCAGCCGCCCTTCGAGGAATGTGCGGGCATCGGCGGTCGATGCGAAGCGGCGATCCATGCTCTGGACGATATATTGCTGCGCCCAAGCATTGGCGATTTGCGACGACAGTTCGGGCGACGCGCTCGAATAGCTGACATCAACAAGCGACGATCCTCGAATCGGCGAAACCGAAATATGATCGAGAAGAGTCTCGACGGTCAATTTTTCGCGCCTCTGCCGCGCAGCGGCACTCATCTGCCGCCCGGAGCTGCCCGAAAAAAGCAAGCTGTCATCGGGATCGACGCCGTGCGCGGCGAAGAAGGCGTCGTTCGTCGACAGACGCATTGTTCGCGCCACACGCTCCGCGAGCGAACGCGCAGTCAGCAGGGAATATTGCGTTTGGTAGAATTCGATGTCGCGCCCGGCATCCGCCGATTCCAGGCCTTCGACGTTCGTAATCTTTTTCTGATCACGACTGATTTCGATGCGCGATGTCGCGGTATATTGCGGGGTTGTCAGCAAGGTCGCAACGAGGCCCATCGCGAGGACCGCAATGACGATCCCTACGATAACCCATTTCCACCGCAAAACCACCTGCCAATATTGCAGCAGAATCGGCGGCGCCAGGTTGAACCGCTCACCGTCCGTCTCTTCCGAAATATCACCGATCGCATCCGACCGATTCGCCTTCGAATTCATTGATTGCAACATTCTATTCCCTGCCTCGAAGGCCAATACTCTACAGAATGGTCAAGAAGAGTCCTTGCCACCCGACAACCTCGACAAAGCCCCATAAGGGTCCGATTTGGTGGCCCAGCTAGCTGATAACCAATTTCATTGCCACTCTTTTCCTCGCTTGGCCGCCGCATGTCGAGAACGACGAAGACGGACAATTTTTGTCATTAAGCCACGAAAATCGCGCTATCTTTTTCTTCAGTCGTTCGGCGTCGACGGTGCCTTGTCAGCCGTCGGCTCTTCCGAAGACGATGACGCTCGCACGCCAGAGCGTGCAAGAGACACGTTCGACAGTATCGCCTCCATGCCAGTCTGGCCGCGCCCGCCGGTTGCGACGATTTCAAGCACTTGCACGGGACATCCCTGACCGACGTTCCATTCAGCATTGCGGCCAGTCAAAACACCGTCGAGACGCCACAGCACCGCGCCCTTTGCCTGAGCGCACCGCAGGTTCCAACCGATCGCGCTACCCTCACCTTGGTTGATGGGGGCCAGCTTGAACGAGAAGCGGTATCGACCGGGTGATAGGAACAGGAGTTTGCGCGCCACCGGCCGCGTCGTTTCCGGATTGGCGTAGATGCTCATCGCCGCGCCCTTCGCGTCGACCTGGCCCGTCGCGCCGACTTCGGCATCATTGAGCAATTGCCATCCTGCGGACCCAAAGCCTTTGTTTTGGTCGAGCGTTTCGAGCCCTACGCCGGTCAAGACGCGGTCGGCTCCAGGCTCGGCGCGCAGAAGCCGCGCGATTTGCGCATATTGCTGCCGCGCATAAAGCGCCGAAATAACGTTCGCGCGCAACCCACGCGCGATCTCCGGATCGGGCGCGCCGTCGGTTTCAAGCATCAGGTCGACAAGCGGCGTCAAATCCTTGCCTTGATCCTTGGAAAAATTGACGAAATCGATCGTCCATTGCTCGCCGCTACGGATATAGGGCTTAAGCGCAGCACGGACCTCGGGAAGCTCGATCGCCTTTAGCAGACGCGGATACAATATTTGCGGTGCAATCGTGCTTGTGCGCAGCGCGAGATCATAATGCACGAGCGCAGTCTTAAGATCGTCGCGGCGCGATGCTTCCTCGATCAGAAACACATGCGTCAGCGTGTCCCGTCGCGTCAGCGACGCCGCCTTGTGAACCAGCTTACTCGCCTGGTCTTCATCGCCATCCATCGCGGCCGAAATGGCGAGCAACCGAACGGCCTTTGGATTGAGCGGCGCATTGCGCAGCGAAGCGCGCGCCGTAACCGCAAGCGCCTTGGCAGGTATCTTCTGCCCCGACAAAAGCGACATATCGGCCTTATTGGCCAGCGCCGTGCCTTCCCAAGGAACAAAAGCCAAGGCCCGGTCCGGTGACTTGGATCGCGAAAGCCCCGACGCCGCCAAAACAAAGGTCAGCCAAGCCCCAATCAAGCCCAAGATTGCGAATGCGGCGAATTTCGCCAGCGTCGCGCCACTCAAACGGACTCGGCCCTCCTCAGCGGCGACATCGCGACGGCTTTTTCGCTTTTTGAGACCAAGTGCCATCTTCATGCCCCCACTTCGGACTTGGCCCGGTCACTTGTATTGGGACCGGCGAGCCAGATCAGGCATATGGTGGCAAGGCACATCATACTAGGAATCCGTACAGGATAATCGGGAACGCTTGCCAGCCCGAGCACGATGATCAGCACGGTAGCAAGGCGCGCGAACTGCGTTGCGCGCGAGGTCGAGGCTTCTCGACGCCAGACCCGAAATGAGCGCCGGAGGAATGCGAAAATTGCGGCCGCCAACAGCAAGACACCCGGCAGCCCATATGTGACGGCTATTTCCAGCCAATCATTATGCGCATGATTTACATAGGCAAGCTTCAGCATTCTGGCTGGCTCGAGAATCTGGAACGCTTCGACAAAAGATCCCGACCCGGATCCGAAAGGAAAATATTTCCAAACCAGCTCGACAGACACTTGCCAGAAATCGCCTCGCGATCCGTCAGCCGCATTCGGCTTTAGCAGGCGGTCGAGCGCCTCCGCTCGAGAAAAGACAATAAATAGAACGGCCAAAGAAAAAAGGCCGACAACAACGAGCGCGGGAAGCAAGGATATCTTGAGCTTGCGGCCACCATGACGCACCGTCCGCCCTTCTGCCGGGCGCTGGTAAAGCAGGGCGACCGATGCGAGACCAACCAGCGCGAAGAGCAGACCCGAGCGCGATCCGCTGACCAATATCAGCGGGATCAGCAAGGCCGCTATCGCAACCGCCAAGACCCGCCGCCC
>JAESGS010000620.1_pt1 | contig 21163 bp, 30 predicted proteins | sample 9269761 | NCBI WGS metagenome assembly JAESGS01 (sample SAMN15741799, study PRJNA653493) | algae metagenome | isolation source: Cyanosarcina radialis HA8281-LM2 and co-occurring heterotrophs from damp... | place: USA: Makauwahi cave, Hawaii | collected 2011-01-06 | reverse complement strand
CGAGCATACCATCGGACAGTCTGAACAGGACGCCGACATAGCGATCGCCCGGATCGAGGCCGAACGCGACAAACTGATCGCCCCGCTTCAGGTCGAACTGGAGGATCTGTTTCATCAGCTCCGCGCTTGGTGGGCCGTCGCTGGCGACGAAATGGCGAAGGGCAAGAAGTCGATCGAGCTGGCCGGCGCCAAGATCGGCCTTCGCATGACGACGCTCCGGCTGAAGCGGCCGAAGGGCATCAAGAAGGATGAAGACGCGGTCCCGCTGATCGAGGCGATTGTCCGCGACTTCCCCGGCGCTGCCTGCCTGCTCCGCAAGAAAGTGTCGCTGGAGAAGAAGGCAATCGTCAAAATGCTCGGCAGCACGGCCGTCGGCCCGATCCACGAGCGCATCATCGCGGCGGGCTTTACCACCGCGCAGGGCGACGAATTCTTCATTGATCGTGCGGCGCCGAAAGTTCCCGATCCGGCGATCGTCGATACGACCGCGCCCGCGATCGCCGAGGTGCAGTCGTGATCCGCGTGCGCGGCGCCAGCGCCGGAGAGACGCAGATCCTCTTCCGCTTCGACAACGGCTGGACCGCATCGGTCGCGCCGAATGCCGACGGGACGGCCGTGCTCGCCGCATGGGCGAGCCACGAGGAAGAGCCCCGTTTCGGCTTGTGCCGCGTCGCGGGCGGCGGCCCCGCGAACGCCGACGAAATCGCCGCCTTCCTCTCCGACATCTTCAATGCAGCCGAGGTGAAAACCCATGACAAAACGATTTGAAGCTGACGTTTGCCCCGAAACATTTGCGCCTCGCTTGCGGCTCAACTTCGACAATGGATGGGCTGTATCCATCGTTCTTCGCATGGAAGCGAAGAACCGCTGCGAGTTCGCAATGGCTTCGCTTGCGGCCTGCCCGAGCGGACGCTGGGGCACCGGCGCAACAGAGCTGGGCGAAAACGAAGCGTCGCCCGACGAGGTCGCCGCGTTCATCGCCAACGTAGCGGCTCGTCCGCAGGCGGTGCTGTCGTGAGCAACCGCTACACTCTCGTGCCCGCCAGCACCATGCTCACCGCTGCCACGGGTGGCGCGCCACGCAACGGCGGCATCGGCTTTGCCATCGTTGACGGGCAGCTCAACGTCGCGATCGCAGACGAAAAGGGCTGCGTCATGGTTGGGGCGCTTCACGCGTCCGTGCTCGACGAATTCTGCGGGCAGCTCGCCGATCATCTTACCGCCGTGTCGCCGGTCGCGGCCGACGCGCAGCTGGAGGCCGAAGTATGGCCGACCATGCAATAGTCGAAACCGTCACTATCCGCGTCGACCGCTTCAAGCCGTGGCTGCCGCAGCTCGTGAACGCGACGGCAGCGGTCGGCGGGGTGACGGCGGAGGCGCTCGTCGGACCGAGCCGGTGCAAACCGCTCGTCCGGTTGCGGCAGGCTTATGCGTTGGCCGCGCGCGACGTGCTGGAAAAGTCCTTCCCGCAAATCGCCCGCGCGATGGGTCGCGCCGACCACACGTCGCTCTGGCACTCCTATGAGAATGGGCGCGAGCACTTCGCCAAGGATCCCGAGTTCAACCAGCTTGCCAACGTGCTGCTCGGCATAGCCCGCGAAATCTCTCGCAGCCCGACCGTCACGATCGAGATCGAGCCGGAGTTGCCGCTGTGACGCCGAACCCCGGCCATTGCCCCGAGGAAGCCATCGGCAAGCGCGTCATCGTGCGCCTGGCTAACGGCTCGGTCTGTGGCCGGGATCCAGTTTCCCCAATGTCGCCCCGAGGTTGGGCCGCCGACGGCCGAAATGGCTGCCGCTGGACCCGCACGGGGCACCCCTACGACATCGCTGAATATGAGGTGATTTCATGACTCCTGACGAAAAGAAGCTGCTCGAATTCATCACCGAGCGGATCAACGCGACCTCGATGTCCCCGACTTATCAGGAGATGGCCGACGCCGTTGGCTGTAAGACCAAGTCCGGGATCGCGCGCCGCATCCAAAGCTTGATCAAGCAAGGCTATCTGGTCCGCCGTGATCGGGCCTATCGCGGCATCGCGCTCAATACCTCGCCGCTGGCCGACGTCCCGACCGCTGCGCTCAAGGCAGAGCTTGACCGGCGCAACCGGGAGAGCGGCCGATGACATCGCTCCTTCCCGATGAAGCGGCGATCGTCGCCGCATGGTCCGTTTCGGAGGCGGCGGCCGAGCTGCTGCGCTTCGCCCGCGAGGGCAGCTACAGCGACAACATTCCTTTCTCCGACGAGGTTATCGGCAAGCTCGCCGATGCCATGCTGAAGGTGATCGACATCGAGGGGCCGGCGCCCTTCCTGATCGCCGAGGAACGCGATCTCCTCGTGACGTTCCGCGAGCACCTCGTCCTCTTCATCGAAGGGTGGTGCAAATGAGCGACCTTCAATTCAAACTGGCGGTGCAGCGCGTCACGCGCGGCAAGATCGAGGTCGGCCTTGCCGACGTGATGATCGATCTGGCCAACGCAGCGCTCGCCGTCACCGCGCCCGAAGTTGCGCGCCAGCTTCGCATCCTTGGTTTCCGCCGCGACGGTGATCTGCCGAACGGCACCGCCAGCACGCCGCGCTTTGTGTGGGGGACGGTACAATGACGTCGCGCATCATCGGCTTCGACAGCTCGCGTGCGCGGCTGAAGAAATATTCCGCCACCGCGACCAGCGGAGCCGGCGGCAAGGCCATTGTCCGGATCGAGATCGAAGTCACCGGCCATTGGGAGCTTGGCGACATCGTCCACCAGCTCCAGACGATCGAAGCCGAACAGAAGGCGGAAGCTCCGCGTGGTACTGGACGCGCCGCCAGCGGGGGAGCGCGCAAGTGACCGCCCGCACCGCACCGCGCCGCCGAGCTCCCGCCGACACGCCGGAAGCGAAGCTGATGCGCGCGATCATGGCCGCCTGCAGCCGTCAGGGCGTCGACGAGGAAACCCGTCGTGCCGTTCAAAAGCGCATCATCGGCAAGGACTCGATGAAAGCCATGACCGCCGCCGAGCTCACGAAGCTGCGCAATCATTTTAACCGCGGCTGGAAGGGGCCGAGCAATCAGCGCCCGCATGTCGGCAAGATCCGCGCGCTATGGTGGTCGCTCTACTGGATCGGCGCGATCGAGCGGGTCGATGATGAGGCATTGAATGCCTTCATCAAGCGGCAGGCACATATCCAGCACATCAATTTCCTCGACCATCGCACGGCATCGCCGGTGATCGAAGGGCTCAAGGGCTGGCTCGAACGCGAAGGCGTCATGTGGTGGTCGGCCGAGCAGCTCGACGGCGTCGTCGCCACCGGTGCGATCACGGCGGCGGGCACAGCCTTTTCGCGGGCCGAGGCCGACCGGCATGCCGTGCTCGATCAGCTCGCCCTCCGCCTCGATCGCGCCGGCCTGATGAACCGCCTCGCGCTCTACGAATGGATCGGCGCGTGCGTCGGACGGCGGACGCCGAAGCAATGGACCTTCTCCGCCTCCGAACTGGACGAAGGCCTGCGCGCCCTCGGCAAGAAATACCGGACGCATCTCGCGAAGGAGCAACGGCTGTGAGCGACAAAAACGGCGCCTTTCAGTCGCAGGTCGAACCGTGGCTCCTCGCCTGTTTCGGCCCAGAGATCGCTGGCGATCGTGAAGAGCGCAACCATCGCTTCCTCGAAGAGGCGCTCGAACTCGTGCAGGCGTGTGGCTGCACCGCGTCCGAGGCTCACCAGCTCGTTGACTATGTCTTCGGCCGCCCGGTCGGTCACCCGCCGCAGGAAGCCGGCGGCGTTATGGTGACCCTTGCCGCGCTGTGCCTCGCTAACGGCCTCGACATGCACGAGGCCGGCTGGGCCGAGTTGCAACGTATCTGGACCAAGGTCGAGCAGATCCGTGCGAAGCAAGCGGCGAAGCCGAAGCATTGCCCGCTGCCGGAGGCGCCCCGGTGAAACTAGATCGCCCCTGTACGATCGATGAACTGCCGATCCCGACCGATGTCCGCGTCACGAACAAATGGACCGACCAAATGCGCGAAATGGAAGCGCATATTGGCGCCTTCCGTACGCTCCAGATCATCGACGCCTTGGGCGGGCAGCAAATCGACATCCCCAGCGATCCCGCGAACAATCGCATGGCATCGGTCATCGGCGACGAAGGCGCTGCGATTATGTCGCGGATCTACGGCGGCAACAAGCTGTGGGTGCCCGTGGGCCGCGCCGCGCTCAATGAAGCGCGCCGGGGCGGCATCATCGCTGCGATCCGCGCGCGTAAAATGACGATCGCCGAGGGGGCGCCGATCCTGAAAACGTCCCGCAGCTATCTCGGCTACCTCGTCAACAAGACTGACGAGGGCGAGGAGGTCGCGCCATATGTCCCCAAGCGGTCGCGCCACGATCCCCGCCAAATCGAGATGTTTCCGCAGGCCGACGCGGCCGAATGAAACGCCCCGCGCTACCCGGCGCCGAGACCATCGCGCTCGCCCGGTCGATGCAGTCGTCGGCCGACCAGCCCGACGCGATCATCGGCAAGCAGCTCGCGCGGAAGCTGTGGGCAGCGCTGAAAGCGCGCGAGGGCGCCGCGCTAGCCGAATTTCTGTCGCATGACGCGATGGAGATCATCGATCCGACCTATCAGGCGGCCGCGATCCTGTTCGCTCGCGGGATTTACGTCGAACCGTGTCGCCGCTTGATCCCGACCCAACCTCTCGTCTATCTCGCGACGTGGCCGGGCGGCGCAAGCCGCAATCTGTCCGAGACCGACCTGCTCGAAATCGCCGGTATCGCCGCATAAGCCGTTGGCGGCTGCCCGCTCCCAGCCCCCGTCTCTGACAATGTGAACCCCACGCGCGGCGCCTGAAAGGCGCCCTGTTTTGCATCTGCATTGGGGTTTCACATGGGTTCAACTTTGGCAAAGGTCATGGCTTTCTGGCCGCTTGCCGTATTCGCGCTGCCGATCCTTCTTGGTATCGGCCTGCTCTGGCTCCGCACCAAATTTCCTGACCTGACGTCGTTCAACAAGGCGGTTGGAGATGTCGTTCTCCTTCAATCCGACTTCAAAGTGTTCGAAGTTCGGCTTGAGGCGCTGGAGCGCGCCCATGAAGAAGAGCCCACCCGCTCGCAGGTAATCGACCGCATTGGCGACGTCGTCGAGCGTCTCAGCCGGCTTGAAGCCGGGATCGAGGCGGTAACTCGCACGCAAAAGACGCAGGGGGACTGGATACAAGCCCTCGCAATGCCGGAGGCACGCCGATGATCCACGCTGCGCTCGCGCCGACGATCCGACGCGCCATCCTCGATCTGATCCATGATGTCGGCGGCGAGATCGATGACGATACCGCCACGATCCTTCTCAACGAGATCGGCCACCGCATCGCGCGATCGGACGTTGCGGAGGAAATCCGCTGGCTCGCCGACAAGGGGCTGGTGAAGCTGACCGAGACGCCGGCCATGCTCGTAATCGCCTCGACCAGCGATGGCCGCGATACCGCCATGGGCCGCCTGCGGTTCGAAGGCGTCAGTCGTCACAAGACGGGCGAATGACGTGGCGCCCCGTTCCTCTATCGATCGCAACCCGGCTGCCAAACTAGCCGTCGAAAAGCTGCTCGCCGAAGGCTGCACCATCGACGAGGTTCATGAGGCGGTGACGGAGTATGGGCTCTCGCGGTCGGCCGTGGGCCGATACGCGCGCACCTACCGCCCGATGGTTGAAGCCATCATTCGCGATAAGGCCGTGCGCGCGGCGATGCAGAAACATCTGCCAGACGGGGTCGATACTGGCCTCGTCGATGTCGCGCTGCACCAAGCTCAACGCGAAGTTCTCCGCCAGTTCGACGCAATGGGCGACGATGAAGAGCTGCCGGACGCCGCGAAGGTTCAGAAGACCGTCAACTCGCTGCGCGGCGTCATCAGCGCCATGCGCGACAAGCGGGCCTTTCAGGAAGAAATCCGCGCCAGCGAGCGGCTGCGCGCAGCAGACGCTGCCGTCCAGGCGATGAAGGAAGCGGGCGCAGGCGATGCGCAGGCCGACTTCATCAAGCGCCGCATCCTCGGCATGCCGGAAAAGGCCGCGTGACCACTTCGGCGGCGAAACCCGAGCCGTTTCTGCGCTTCGCGGGCCGACGCCTCGAAGACGGGGTTTCCGCGCCCGCGCCATTGCAGCTCGCGGTCGCGCTGCGCGACTATGCGATGTCGTGCGGGCTGACGATCGAGAAGCTCGAACGCAGCCGCGTGCGGATCTCGGGCAGCATCTATCTCGTGATGACCGAGGCGTGTGGCCGGCGCTGGATCATGCGCCTGTCCAATCACCGTCGCGGGCGCCGCACCAGCCATGCGACGCCGCACGTCGACCTGATCAGCCTCGACGGCGTTGCTGGCCTGCGGATCGGTCGCGGCCTGATCGATGCCATCGTCGCCGGCACCATGCCTTGGTTTGACGCCACGGCGACGGTCCGCCCGCTTCCGCAGGTGCGCCGCAACGTCAAAAGGCGGCGCCGATGACCGCTGCCACCGAAGCGCCGGGAATTCTGCTCTCCTACCAATCGGAGAGTGCGCAGATCGCGGACGAAAACCAGTTCACGCTGTTCGAAAAGTCGCGCCGTATCGGCCTGACCTACGGCTTTTCGCCCTATGCAGTGCTCAAGGCTTCGGCATCGCGTGGCGCGCAGAACGTCTACTACATCGGCTACAACCTCGACATGGCGCGCGAATTCATCGGCTATTGCGCCGACTTCGCGACGGCGTTCGAGGAAATTTCGGTCTCCCTTCCTGATGATGATGACGTCGAGCTCGTCCAGCGTCGTTTCGACGGCAGCTATCTCGACACCAAGGGCGACGTCATCGTCGACGCATTGGACGAGCACTACCATCCCGAACAGGTAGTCCGCGAGGCGAAGGGCGGCTTCCTCATCAAGGGCGATGCCGGCAAGTCGATCAAGACATTTCGTATCGACTTCCCGTCGGGCAAGAGCATCGTCGCGTTGCCGTCGAGCCCGCGATCGGTGCGCGGTAAGCAAGGCATATTCATCGTCGATGAAGCGGCCTTCCACGACAATCTGGAAGAGCTGGTCAAGGCCATCCTCGCCACCCTGATGTGGGGCGGAAAGGTTATCGTCATCTCGACCCATGACGGCGTCGACAACTTCTTCAACACATTGATCGAGGACATTCGCGGCAAGAAGCGCGGCGGCAAAGTCCATCGGATCACGATCAAGGACGCGATCGCAGCCGGCCTCTACAAGCGCATCTGCCTTGTCGGCGGCAAAGAATGGAGCAAGGCGGCCGAGGAGGCGTGGGAAGCCGAACTTCGCTCGATCTATGGTGACGCGGCCGACGAGGAGCTGGACGTCATTCCCGCCCACGGCAGCGGAACCTACCTCGCGCGCGCCACAATCAAGCGGGCAATGCGTGCCGATCTGCCTGTCGTTCGCATGGCTTGCCCCAAGGATTTCGAAAAGCTCGAGGAAGAGGAGCGTCGCGGGTGGATCAACGACTTCCTAGAGGCGGAGGTATATCCTTGGATCGATAGCTTCGATCCCACGCGCCGCACCTACGCGGGGCAGGATTTCGCGCGCAGCGGCGACGTATCACCGATCATGTTCGGCCAGCACGACGAATTTACGAACCTTGTCACCCGGCTCACGCTGGAGATGCGCAACGTCCCCTTCTCCGATCAGGAGTATATCGTCGAGACGCTGTTCTGGCGTGTCCCGCTCTTCGCCTGCGCGAAACTGGAGGGACGGGGCAACGGCTCGGCCTTGGCCGAAAAGATGCAGCAGAAATTCGGCTTTGACCGGATCGAGGCGGTGTCCGCGACCGACAAGGTCTATCTCAAATACATGCCGCTGCTGAAATCCGGCATCACCGATCAGACGTTCCTGCTGCCGCTCGACGAGGCTGTCCTCGACGACATGCGCATGATCAAGGAAGTCCGCGGCATCCCGAAAATCCCCGATGGTCCAAAGACCAGCAAGGAGGATGGCAAAAAGGCGAAGCGCCACGGCGACACCGCGATCGCCGGCATGCATCTGGTCGCGGCCGCCGAGGAAGACATCGGCCCGATCGAATTCATGAGCGGCGGCGAGCGCACCAGCGACACCGGCGATTTTGAAACCACCGAAAATGGCTTCGGCACCGTCCGACGCGTCAGCAATGGAGGATATGGGCTATGAAGGCTCCAACCCGCACGCGCACCCGCGCATCGACCAAGAGCAAAGTCCCGCCCGAGCTTCAGGCCGAGATCGCGACCACTGCCGACGGCCGCGATATTACCCAGCCTTGGGTTTCGGGCCTTCAGCAACCGCGCGATCCGCGCCTGAATGGCGCTGTCGACTGGGGTGTCTACGACCGCATCTATCAGGACGACAAGGTCAAGTCGGCGTTCCAGCAGCGCCGGCTGGCCGTCGTCAAACATACTTGGTCCGTGCTGCCCGGCGACAAGGACGATCCGCGATCGGTCGAGGCCGCTGACAAATTCTCGGCGACGATGGACCGCATTGGATGGGACCGCATCACCGACAAGATGCTCTATGGCATCTTCAACGGCTATGCTGTCGCGGAGCTGGTGTGGAAGGCGCGCGGCGGCCTGATCGACATCGATCGTATCAAGGTCCGGCACGCGCGTCGCTTTCGTTACGATCCGCAAAATCGCCTCCGGCTGCTGACATCGGTCGGTGGTCTCGGAGAGGCGATGCCCGACCGCAAATTCTGGGTATTCAAGTCGGGCGGGTCGAACGACGACGAACCTTACGGGCGCGGCCTCGCCGAGTGGCTCTATTGGCCCGTGCTGTTCAAGCGCAACGGCATCGGCTTTTGGAACACGTTCCTCGACAAATTCGGCTCGCCGACCGCCGTCGGCAAATATCGTCCCGGCACGCCCAAATCCGAGCAGGCGCGCTTGCTAGCTGCGCTTCAGGCGATCGCGACCGACAGCGGCATCACGGTGCCGCAGGGGATGGAGATCGTACTGCTCGAAGCCGCCCGATCGGGAACCGGCAATTACGAGCAGCTCTGCCGCTACATGGACGAGGCGATCGTCACGATCATCTTGTCGCAGACGATGACGTCGCAGGATGGGTCGAGCCAAAGTCAGGCCGAGGTACATCAGGACGTCAAGTTCGAGGTGGTCAAATCGGACTCGGACCTCTTTTGCGACAGCTTCACGTCCGAAGTCCCTCGCTGGTGGACCGACATCAACTATGGCGAGGATGTCGCCAGCCCGATCGTCTCGCGGCCCGTCGAGCAGGAAACCGACACCAAGGCGCAGGCCGAAACCGATGAAATCCTCGATCGCATCGGCTGGACGCGCACCGAAGAAAGCTTCCGCGACACCTACGGCGACGGCTATGTCCGCAAGGCCGCGACGCCCAATCCCAACGATGGCGACAAGGCCGACGTAGACGATCCTGACGGCGATCGCGGCGCCAACGACAATGACGTAGATCCCAACGTCAATGACAGGCGCGTCAGCTTCGCAGCCGACGATCCGCGCTCTCTCTACGTCTACCGCCCATTGACCGCCGAGAGCGCGGCCGAGCTGCTCGCTTGGGCGCGCGAGGAAGGCTTCGCCGAATTGATGCGGCCCGAGGATCTGCACGTCACCGTCATGTATTCAAGCCGCCCTGTGAACTGGATGAAGATGGGCGGCTTTTGGGGCTGGGGACCGGACACGACTGAGCATCTTGTTCCCTTCGGCGGCCCGCGTCTGGTCGACCGCATCGGCGCGGACGGTGCTGTCGCGCTTCACTTCTTCTCGGGCCACCTCAACCAGCGCAATCGGGAGATGCGCGACGCCGGCTGTAGCTGGGATTATCCCGACTATCTGCCGCACATCACCTTCACTTATTGGCCCGGCGACGTCGACCTGAAGAAGGTGACGCCATTTCGCGGCGAGCTGCGTTTCGGCCCCGAGGTTTTCGAGCCGATCCAGTCGGAATGGGAAAAGGAAATCCGCGAGGCCAGCTTCGCCGAAAAGCCCGATGTCCCCGACAGTGATACCGACCGGCTCGTTGACGATCTGATCGCCGAGGACGGCTATCGCGCCGTCCGCGCCCTTACCGAACCGATGCTCGGCGCCATCCGGGCCGCCCGCTCGCCCGCCGATCTGCTCGCCGCGCTCGACGTCGGCCCCGGCGACACCGCGCCGATCGCCGCCGACCTTGAAGCCGCCGGTCTCGCTGCCGCCCTCGATGCCGGGGACAGCGACGATGTCTGACAATCGCGCTGTTGTCGACAAGATCCGTAAGCTGCTCGCCTTGGCGAATGGCTCAACCGAGCACGAGGCGGCGAGCGCGCTCGCAAAGGCGCGCGCGATGATGGACGCCTACGGCATCGATGACGGTGACGTTGCCTTGGCGGAGGTCGAAGAAGCTTCCACCCGCGCATCCCGCGCGGCCACCCCCTCTATGTGGGAAAACGCTCTCGCTCTGACCGTTGAGCGCGCTCTCGGCGTTATGTCCTTTTATGGTGGTGGCGTTCGAACCTTCATCGGTCGAGCGCCAAAGGCCGAGATTGCAAACTATGCCTATTCGGTGTTGCATCGGACATTGAAGGCGCAGCGCACTCATTACATCGCGACCAAGCTCAAACGCGCAACGCTCGCCCGAAAGCGAGCGCGGGCCGATGTCTTCTGCGAGGGCTGGGCGATCGCGGTCTATGTGAAGATCGAGGCGCTATATTCTGCTCCGGCGCCGGACGGACTGGTCGATCGATATTTGGCCGAACGTCATCCTGGACTGGTCGCCAGCGATGCTCGCGTCTCGAAGCTGAAGGCCGAGGAGGACTATCTTCGCGGCCTCTCAGCGGGCAACAATGTCGACCTACATATGGGCGTAGGCGCACGGGCTGATCAGCTGGCATTGCCCGCATGACGGCGCCCGCCCTCCGCGACACCATCTTCATGGACCCCGGCGATATTCTCGCCGTATGGGCCGAGCGCTCGGAGTTTCGCTTCTCGGAGCATTGGACCGACACATGGCAGGAAGAGCACGCGGCCCATTTCACGGTCGCGAAGATCGCCAAGATCGATCTCCTGACGTCGGTCTATAGGTCGCTCGACGACGTCATTCGCAACGGCGGCACGTTCGAGCAGTGGCAGGCAAATTTGCTGCCCGAGCTGCGGAAGCACGGCTGGTGGGGCGTCGTGCAAGACGAGGCGTTGACCGGGACGGCCGAACCCGTCGTCGTCAACGAGCGCCGCCTGCGCACCATCTATCGGACCAATATCCGGATGAGCATGGCGGCGGGCCGCTGGCGCAAATATCAGCGCGAAAAGGCGCTGTTCCCCTATCTCCGCTATCGCTCGGACCATTTCCGCAAGCACCCGCGCCTCAATCACAAGAGCTGGCACGGGATCATTCTGCCCGTCGACCATCCAGCGTGGCAGTGGATGTTCCCGCCGAACGGCTGGGGCTGCAATTGCCGTGTCGAACAGGTCAGCGAAGCCCGCATGCGGCGTGAGGGATGGAAAGTCAGCGAGGCGCCTGATCCGCCGTTTCACGACTTCATCACCGCAGCCGGCGAAATCGTCGCGGTGCCCGAGGGCGTGGCGCCCGGCTTCGCATACAATCCCGGCACGGCTCATCTGCGAGTCGTCGCAGATCGTGCGACAGCCTCGCTGTCGTCGGCGATCGGCGCCGGCCTCGAAGGTGTAGCTCGGCAAACGCTGCGCGAGCTGGTCGCGGATCCCGCCTTCGATCAATTCCTTGCTCTGCCCGACCCGCAATTCCCGGTCATGATCCTTGACGACATGATGGCCGGCGCGATCGAGGCGAAAGCGCGCGTCGCCGTTCTTTCCGAACAGACGATGGCAAAGCAGATGCACAAGCGCGGCGAGCTGCCGGCCGACATCTATCGCCAGCTTCCCAGCCTCGGCGATCGCCCCGACATCGTTGCCCGCGATGGGGACAACGTGCTGATCGTGACGCGCGAGGAAAGCGATTCTTGGGTCGTAGCGATCGTGAAGCGCACCGCGAGCGGCGAGGGCTTGTTCGTCGTCAGCGTACGCCGGCAGAACGAGGCGTCATTACCGCGCCTGCTGCGCGACGCGGAGGTCATTCTTGATCGTCGGTGAAGGTGGACGCGCGGCGAGGACTTGCATCCCTCGCATGGCGCTTCGTCAGCCCATCGGCTGGCGTGCTACGGCCGCAAGGTTCACCGTGTCACGCGCGTCCTGTGCTCCATATAGCACCGCGCCGGTTAATTCTCAATTCCTGCCGGAAGAGGCGGGGGAAAGGGCGTTGGCGCGCCCTTCATCCGACGGACGACACCCGTCATGGCCTAACCGGTTCCGCTCTAGAAAACGAAGAGCTGGACCACCCCGCCTGTCCGACCGGACGGCGGAACGAATAGGGAACACTTTTGACTGTGTCGAGTCCGTCTTTCATTCCGGCCGAGGGGCTTTCGCCCGTCGAGCCAACCCGTCCCGCCGCAGGATACATCGGTGGCAAACGCAATCTGGCGAAGCGCCTCGTGCAGCGGATCAACGCGATCCCACACATCACTTATGCGGAGCCATTCGTCGGCATGGGCGGCATTTTTCTTCGCCGCGACATGCGGCCGCAAGCCGAGGCGATCAACGATTGGTCGGCGGACGTCGCGACCTTCTTTCGGATCCTGCAACGGCACTATGTGGCGTTCATGGACATGCTTCGATTTCAGCTGACGACGCGGCTGGGCTTCGAGCAGCTCCTCCGCACCGATCCGACCACGCTCACCGATCTGGAACGCGCCGCTCGCTTCCTCTATCTCCAGCGCGCGTCGTTCGGAGGCAAGGTGGCTGGCCGAGTCTTCGGCGTCTCCCCGACGACGGCAGCGCGTTTCGACATCACCAAGCTCGCTCCTCTACTCGAAGCGGCGCACGAGCGATTGGCGTCGGTGACGATCGAGCGATTGCCTTGGGCGGAGTTCATCGCCCGCTATGACCGGCCGGGGACGCTCTTCTATCTCGATCCGCCCTACTACGGCTCCGAAAAAGACTATGTCGGCGACGATCGACAGCCGCTTTTCGAGCGCCGAGAGTTCGAGGCGATGGCCGATCAGCTTGCCGGCATTCAGGGTCGGTTCCTGCTCAGCATCAACGACCATCCGGACGTCCGCGCCATCTTCCAGAGGTTCGATTTCGAGCAGCTCGAAACGACCTACACGCTCGCCCAACAAGGGCCGGGGAAGGCCGTCGGCGAGCTGGTCATTTCAGGAAGCGGCAGCGGATGATTTCGCGTCACAGTTCGCGTCACTGTTCGGCCCCACTGGCCAAAAATTAGATGGGTCGCAGCGGCGCAGATTTCCGCCGATTTGCGCGTCACTGTTTGAAAACCGCAGAACTGTGACGCGCCGACGCGTTTCTGCGCCTTTCACGGTGCTTGAAAGTGACATTTCGCTACGATGCACGTCATCCCGGCCAAAAATTCATTATCTCACATCGAAACCGCGAAAATCCCAGATTTCGGCCGGTTCGGTCCCGTTGGAATGCCCTGATGTCCCCGCATATCCCGTCACGGTATTATTGGCCGGTCACACCGTTGCAGCAGGCTGCGTTCCATATTTCCTCCCTGATCATGTCGGCAATCGGGCGACTCACCCGATAGGATATTTCCTATTTGATGCTCATTTTCCTACTTGTCTAGGAAAAATCCGTTTGGTAGAGACGAAATAGGAAGGACCAGCCCCCAGCGACTTATGGCCGATTTCGATCAGGATCCGCGCGCCGCGCTCGACCGCCTCTTGACCGAGAGAGGGCTCGATTATGCGCGCATATCGCAGGTGATCGGGCGCAACCCCGCCTATATCCAGCAATATATCAAGCGCGGGTCGCCGCGGCGGCTGGGCGAGCAGGATCGCGCACGCATCGCCGCCTATCTGGGCGTATCCGAAGCGATGCTGGGCGGGCCGGTGCAGCGCGTCGCGACCCCGGCGCGGGTGCGCGGTCCCGGAATGATCCTCGTGCCCAAGCTCGCGATCGGCGCCTCGGCGGGCGCGGGTGCGAGCGTCGACGGTGAGGCGGTCGAGGGCGAGGTCGCGTTCGACTCCAAATGGCTGCGCGATCTGGGCGCGGATCCGCGTGCGCTCAGCATCATTCGCGTCGAGGGCGATTCGATGGCGCCGACGCTAGACGATGGCGATGATATATTGGTCGACGGCGGCGATGCGGCAGCGCGGCTGCGCGACGGCATCTATGTGCTGCGCATGGACGATGTGCTGATGGTGAAGCGCGTCGCGCGCGCGCCGGGGCAAGGGCGGATTTCGGTGATCAGCGACAATCCGCACTATCGCAGCTGGGACGATTTGCCGATGGCGTCGGTGCAATTGGTCGGCCGCGTCGTGTGGACGGGCCGGCGGGTAAGGTAGCCGGCGTCGCTTAACGCGGCGCGGCCATCAAGGCTTCGATTTCATGCTCGAGAACTTCGGCGCGCTGGCATTGGTCTTCGCTGCCGTCGCGGCATTTTTCGGCTGCCTTGTCGCGCTGGCGCGACAGCTTGCCCAGCTCTTCCTCGCGTTTGCGCATTTCGCGGCCGCGGTTGCGGTCGGACTCGTCCTGGCTCGTCGTCGACCAGTCGGCGACCTGGCCGACGGCTTTGACGGGTGCGGTGACGACCGTCTTGACCGCGCTGATGCAGCCGGCGAGCAGGGGGGCAGTTATTACCGCCAAGATTAAAACGCGCATTTCCTTCTCCTCGCCAATGGCGCCCCATCGCATAATGGCCGCGATCTGAACAGGATATTGCGACGGATCGGCGCCGCGTACGGCCAATGTGTCACATCACTGAAATAAATGGTTAAATTCGTGTTTACCAAGCCGCTCTAGGTCGGGTCGCGAACAAGGTCGCAGACTGAAGAGAGATTGATGAACGCCATGGGATATGCCTTTACGCCATCGACGGGCCACGCGTCCGCGATCGGCGCCGACGCGCATATGTCGCAGGTCATCGACCTGTTCCGCGGCGATCCGCAACTCCGCGCGCTCGCGGTGGTCGATGGCGACGACCGGCCGGTGGGGATCATCCGCGAACAGCGGGTGCGTGAATTGCTTTTCTGTCCCTTCTGGTTTTCGCTGATGCAGAATCCGACGATCGGGGGCTCGATCGCCTCGATGATCGAGCCTTGCCCCACCGCCGACGTGGCGCGCTCGACGACCGATCTGCTGCGCATCGTGGCGCAGTCGCCGGGGCAGCAGGAGCTTATTCTCGTCCGCGCGGGGCGGTTCGTCGAAACGCTCGATAGCGGCCAGCTCGCCAAGCTGGCAATGCTGCGCGAGGACGAGCTGGCGCAGGAACGCGCGGCGCGAACGACGCACATCGATGATGCCGGACGGCGGTTCCAACAGGAGATCACCACGCTCACCGCGACGCTGTCCGACATGGCGCGCAAGGTCGAGATAGTCGCGGGCACCTTGTCCGAACGTGCCCGGCAAACCGGCCGCGACGCGGTGACGGTCGCAGGTGCCACGGCGCAAACGCTGGCGGGGCTGCACGAACTGGGCGATCGCGGTCACGCGCTGGCTGCTACGATGGCGAAGATCGTCGACGACGGTTCGCGCGCCCGTACCGTGCGCGGCGAGGCGCATCGGAAGGTAAAGCAGGCCAGCGAGCGTTCGGTCGCGTTGAAGGCCGCGAGCCAGTCGATCGAGCAGATGCTCGCGCTGATTATCGACATGGCGAGCCGGACCAATATGCTTGCGCTCAATGCGGGGATCGAGGCGGCGCGCGCAGGCGATGCCGGGCGCGGCTTTGCCGTCGTCGCGTCGGAGGTCAAGACGCTCGCCAGCCAGACGCGCTCCGCGGCGGGCGATATCACCCAATATGTCGACCGGATCCGCGACATCGTCGAACAGGTCGCGGCGGGTTTTGTCGAGGTCGAAAAGGCGATCGACGCCAACAACGGCTTTTCCGACGCGATCGACCGCGCGGTCGATGGACAGAGTGCGACGACGCTGATGATCGCGAGCTATGTCGAGCAAGCGGTGTCCGCAGGTCGCGAAATCGACGTGCGGGTGCGCGAGATCGGACATGGTGCGACCGCCGTCGGCGATGGCGCGCAGGCGCTCGGCCAATTGTCCGCTGGCCTGACCGAGGCGGCGCTGTCGCTGCATCAGCGCGCGCGGCATTTCGTTGAAACGGTCGCCGTCGCCTGATTTTGCGGCGCTTGCGCAAGGGGTTGCCCGATGGCGCAGCGCTGATAGGATGATCTTCGCGCCGGAGGCGTCAGAGGCCGCCGGCGGGGAGGAGGGTCATCATGACGAATATCCAAAAGGGTCTGGCCGAGTTTATCGGCACATTCTGGCTTGTGTTCGGCGGTTGTGGCAGCGCAGTTCTCGCTGCGGCGTTCCCCGATGTCGGCATCGGATTGCTCGGCGTTTCGCTCGCTTTCGGTTTGACGGTGGTCACCATGGCCTATGCGATCGGCCATATTTCGGGCTGTCATCTCAATCCGGCGGTAACCGTGGGATTGTGGGCGGGCGGGCGTTTCGATGCGCGCGACATCCCGCTTTATGTCGTCGCGCAGGTGCTCGGCGCAATCGTTGCGGCATTCCTGCTCTTCTATGTCGCCAGCGGCAATCCGGCCTATGATCTCGCGACCAACGGCCTCGCGGCCAATGGCTTCGATGCAGGCTCGCCGGGGCATTACGACATCTGGTCGGCGTTCATCATCGAGATCGTTCTGACCGCGGCATTCCTCTGGATCATCATGGGGTCGACCGACGGCCGCGCGCCTGCCGGTTTCGCGCCGCTCGCGATCGGTCTTGCGCTGACCTTGATCCACCTGATCTCGATCCCGGTGACCAATACTTCGGTCAATCCGGCCCGCAGCACCGGCCCGGCGCTGGTCGTCGGCGGCATTGCGCTCCAGCAACTCTGGCTGTTCTGGCTTGCACCGCTGATCGGCGGGGCGATCGGTGGCCTGCTTTACAAGACGCTGGGGGCGGACACCTTCCCCAAACCGAATATCGAGGGCGAATGATCACCGATGCGGCGGGGGCGCGAAGCCTCCGCCGCCTTTATTTGAGCAGGTCGACCGCAAAGGCGCGGACCTCGTCCGCCATGTCGGGGCGTGCGAGCGCGACGGCCAGATTGGCCTGAATATAGCCGGCCTTCGATCCGCAGTCATAGCGCGCGCCGTCGAAGGTCACGGCGTGGAAGGGCTGGTTGCCGATCATCGTCGCCATCGCATCGGTCAGCTGGATTTCGCCGCCTGCGCCCTTTTCCTGGCGTTCGAGCACGCGCATCACCTCGGGCTGCAGGATGTAGCGGCCCGAAATGATCAGGTTCGACGGCGCCTCGGCGACCGGCGGCTTTTCGACAAGCCCGGTCACTTCGGTCAAAGCGCCATCGCGCGCACCCGGCGCGATGACGCCATAGCTCGACACCTGTTCGTGCGGCACTTCGAGGACCGAGATCAGATTGCCGCCGACCCTTTGATAGGCGTCGACCATCTGCTTCATGCAGCCGGGCGACCCGTGCATGAATTCGTCGGGCAGGAAGATCGCGAAGGGCTCGTCGCCGACGATGTCGCGTGCGCACCAGATCGCGTGACCCAGCCCGAGCGGTTCCTGTTGACGGACATAGGCGCAGGCGCCGGGGCCGAGCCTTGTAGGTCCCAGAACCGACAGATCCTTGCCGCGTTCGGACATCGTCTTTTCGAGCTCGAAGGCGACGTCGAAATGATCCTCGATCGCGCTTTTGCCGCGGCCGGTGACGAAGATCATCTGCTCGATCCCCGCCTCACGCGCCTCGTCGACCGCATATTGGATCAGCGGCCGGTCGACGACGGGCAGCATTTCCTTGGGGATGGCCTTGGTGGCGGGGAGGAAGCGGGTGCCGAGACCGGCGACGGGGAACACGGCTTTGCGGATCGGTTTCATAAACGAAGGCCTAGCCGTGAACTTTGATCAAGAAAAGAGCGGTGAAGTCGCTGCTTGCAGGCTATTGCGGGGTAACGATCACGACCACCCGCCGGTTGTCCTGACGGCCTTCGACGGTGTCGTTGCTCGACATCGGCACCGCTTCGCCCCGGCCGACAATCTGGTCGGGAGAAAGCTGCATCCCGCCGGCCTGAAGCGGGATCGCGACAGCCTGCGCGCGTGCTTGCGATAGCGCCAGATTATAAGCCGATGTGCCGGTGGAATCGCTGTGTCCTTCGACACGCGCGGTGGTGATGCCCACCGAAAGGAGGTTGCGCGCGAGTCCCGCGATGCGCACGCGCAGGTCGGGTTGGACCGTCGCGTCGTTCGAAGCAAAGAGCAGCCGCTCGTTGAAGGTCAGCTCCCAGCCGGTGCCGGCCTCGACAAACCCCTCGGTCTTTAACGCTGCAATCTGTGCGGCCGTGAAGCCGGTCGTCTGCGGTACGCTTTGGCAGGCGGCGAGCAGCGCGGCAAAGACGATCACGAACAGAGTCTGGATCGATCGGGGGAAATTAAACGTCACGGCGTCTCTCCGCTGGTCATCGTCTGGAACGGTTGGTCAATTTGTCGGCGTACATGGCGGCGTCGGCGGCGGTCAGCAGCGCGGTCGCGTCGCTGCCATTGTCGGGGAAGGTCGCCACGCCGACGCTGACCGCTGCGCGATATGTTTCGCCGCCGGGTAAAAGGATGGGTTCGGCGACGCTGGTGCGGATCCGGTTCGCCAGCATGTCGGGATGCAATTCCTCGTCGAGCTCGACGATGACAATGAATTCGTCGCCGCCGATGCGCGCGGCAAAATCGCTCTTGCGCAGCGCGTCCTGAATCCGCGCCGACAGTGCGACAAGCACCGCGTCCCCTGCGGCGTGGCCGAAATTGTCGTTGGCTGCCTTGAAATTGTCGGCATCGATGAACAGCAGAGCGAAGCGGCCGCCGCGTCCCGCCGCAGCCTCGATGCGCTGCGCGAGCTGCTCGTCGAAGGCATCGCGGTTGGGCAGCGCGGTCAACGTGTCGTGCGACGCCCGGTGCGCGAGCAAGGCGCGTTCGCTCTCCATATGGCCCTGCCAGCCTTGCAGTTCGTCGAGCAGGGAGTTGATGTCGCCGCCCAGCCGGTCGAGCTCGGCGATGCCGAGCGGCTGGACGCGCTTGTCGAAGCGGCGGTGCAGACGCACGTCGTGGGCGACCGTGGCAATCTCGTTGAGCGGTTTGACCAGCTCATATTCGAACCGCCGCGCGAGGAATATGGTCCCGAACGCGGTGATGAGCAGGCAGCCGAGGCCCGCCAGAAGACCCAAGCGGACATAGTCGATCAACGTCGAACTATCGCCCCACACCTCGATCGTGCCGATCGCCGACCCGTTGCGCTGGACGGTGACCGCAAAGGGGCGAGGAAAGAAGATGCGGGTGAGGGTCGGCGCCGGGTCGGCGACCGGCGAAGTCCATTCGGTGACCGGCCGGCCGACGTCGTTGAGCACGCGAAGCCGCGCAATGCCCGGAATTCGGGTCAGCGGCTCGAGCCCTTCGCGGACCGCTTGCGGATCGTTGAACACCAGCGCGGGTTCGACGCCATAGGCGCCGAGCTGTGCTGCCAGTTCCATATTGCGGTCGGCATAGCCGCGCAGCGCGGTGACCCCTGCGAGCAGGATGGTCAGGCCCGAAAGTGCGACCGCGAACAGCGTGATACCGAAATGAAAGCGCGACAGCAGTTTTTGCAGCGTCGTGCGCGCGCCGATCCGTTCGACCGGCGGGGTGACGGGCTGGCCGGTCATGCTGCCCCCCCTTCGCCGCCGCCGATGCGCAGGACCCGCGGATCGATGCGCAGCGGGCCGCGCCCGATCGCATCGATATTGACCGAAAAGCTGATGCTCGCCGCCTTGTTGCTCAGGCAAAACATCGCGCCATAGATGCAGGCGGCGTCATCGTCGGTGATCGTCAGAATCGGGCGCCCGCGTACCCAGGCGATGAGCTGACGCCGATCGGCGACCGGCATTTTGCCGAGAAAGAGGATGTCGCACTCGGGGGTAACGGTGGCGGTGGTCACCCGGCGGACCGTCACCGAGCCGGGCCCCGGAACATCGGGCGCCATGCGATCGGTCAGGCGCGGCGTGCCGACGACGCACATCGTCCGGGGCGCCGCGGCCGCTCCGGTGGGCCAGCGCGCATAGCTGACGATGCCGCCCACCATCCGGTTGACCGCGCGCGTCATCCCGCCCGAACCATCCTCGACGGCGGTCTGGTTTGCGGCTTGAACCGACATCTGGGGCGTCGTGACCAACGCGCCGATGAGAAACAATGATGCCAGCACCTGGCAGCGCCCCCAACTGCGTTTCAGGGGCATCCTGCCCCAGCAAAGGCGCGTCCGCTAGTCAAAACAATTGGAAAGTCAATGAAAAGTGACGTCATGCGGCCATATTACAACAGCGGCCGCATGACCTGCCGCGATTCTACGCGTTACGCAAACGGTCACTGAATCCTTTGCGCAGTTTAGCCAGCTTGGGCGGGATGACCGCCATGCAATAGGGATTGCGCTGGCCTTCGCCCTCCCAATAGGCCTGATGATAATCTTCGGCCGGATACCAGTCCGACGCGCTCTCGATCGTGGTCACGACCGGCGCTGGCCAATCCGTGGCGGCGCGTTCGATGCCGGCGCGCGCGGCGTCGGCCTGCGCGGCATCGAGCGGGAAGAGCGCGCTGCGATATTGGGTGCCGATGTCGTTGCCCTGACGATTGAGCGTCGTCGGATCGTGCGTTGCGAAATGGACGTCGAGCAGATCGTCATAGGAAATGACCGCCGGGTCGAAGGTGATCCGGATCGCCTCTGCATGGCCGGTGTCGCCGCCGCAGACCTGCTTGTAGGTCGGGTTTGGAACTGCGCCGCCAATATAACCGCTCTCGACGCCCTCGACGCCCTCGAGCGACTGGAACACCGCTTCGGTGCACCAGAAGCATCCTCCGGCAAAAATGGCGGTCTCTTGGGTCATGGGCGTCGATCCTTGTTGGGGAGGGATTGTCGCCAAAATAGGACGCGAAGGGACTTATTCCAAGGGCGGCGGTGCGTCGATCAGCGGCGGATGCAGCGGCTGCCCCGCCGCGCGCGCTGCCGCGATGGCCGCCGCTTCGGCTTGCAGCGACGCGACGCGGTTGCGCCAGTTCGGGTGCGTGCTTGCCTGGAGCAGGGGGCGTCCCTTGCGCTGGCCGAAACGCTCCCAAAAGCGCGCGGCGGCAGCGGGATCATAACCCGCGCCCGCGAGCAGCCACACCGACAGCCGGTCGGCTTCGACCTCGGTCTGTTTGAACAGGCGGGCATT
>JAESGS010000619.1_pt1 | contig 21180 bp, 19 predicted proteins | sample 9269761 | NCBI WGS metagenome assembly JAESGS01 (sample SAMN15741799, study PRJNA653493) | algae metagenome | isolation source: Cyanosarcina radialis HA8281-LM2 and co-occurring heterotrophs from damp... | place: USA: Makauwahi cave, Hawaii | collected 2011-01-06 | reverse complement strand
GCCGTCGTTGCCGTTTCGACTTCCGAAGTCGAAGCCGGACTTCGGAAGTCGGGCGCAAATCCCACCCCCGCGAACGCGAACCACCCGGCGGGTTGCGCGGCCGCCACTTGAAACTCGCGCGATTTTCGCCGAGTATCTGTTTCGAGTTCCCCGTCACCCACCGAGAACCTCACGATGCGCTCCCTGCTCGCCGCGGCCCTGGTCGCCGGCCTCGCGTACCCCGGTTCGGCCGCCGACCCGCTCGACGGGTTCGACGACGCCGTCACGAAGGCGATGAAGCTGCACAGCGTCCCCGGCCTCGGCGTCGCCATCGTCAAGGACGGCAAGGTCGTCCTCGCGAAGGGGTACGGCCTCCGGACCGTCGGCAAGGAGGACGCCGTCACCGCGGACACGCTGTTCGCCATCGGGTCCGTCAGCAAGTCGTTCACCGCCGCCGCCGCCGCGATGTACGTGGACGCCGGGAAGCTGAAGTGGGACGACCGGATCGAGGACCACGTCCCGGCGTTCGAGATGCGGGACCGCTACCTGACGACCGAGATCCGCCTCCGCGACACGCTCAGCCACCGGACCGGGTTGGACCGGCACGACATGGTCTGGTACGGCAGCACGTTCACCACCCCGCAACTGCTCGGCAAGCTCAAGGAGATGAAGCCGGCGTACTCGTTCCGCACGAACTTCGTTTACAACAACCTCATGTTCATGGTCGCCGGCGAGGCCGTCGCGAAGGCCGCCGGGAAGCCGTGGGACGAGGTCGTCCAGGAGAAGCTCTTCTCCCCGCTCGGGATGACGACGGCGAACACCAGCCCGAAGAAGCACCCGAAGGGCGGCGACGTGGCCAGCCCGCACGAGCGGCAGAAGAAGGGCCGGCCGCTGCCCGTCCCGTGGCTGAACCTCGACGCCGTCGGCGCGGCCGGGTCGATCAACGCGTCGGCCGCGGACATGGCCAAGTACGTGCAGTTCCAACTGTCCCGCGGCAAGGCCGGGGACAAGCGGCTGGTGAAGGCCGACGTGTTCCGCGAGATGCACAAGCCGCAGATGCTCGTCCCGAAGGGGGCCGGCCTCGGCGGGCTGTTCAACGGCGACGCGAAGTCGTCCAGCTACGGCCTCGGCTGGTTCCTCACCGACTACCACGGCCGCACGCTGGTCGAGCACGGCGGGAACGTGGACGGCATGACGGCGCAGGTCGGGTTCCTCCCGGACGAGAACCTCGGCGTCGTGTTCCTGGCGAACCTCGGCCAGTCGGCGCTGCCGGCGGCGCTGATGTTCGACACGTTCGACCGCTACCTCGGCCTGCCGGTAACGACGGACCGCGTCGAGGGCACGTCGCTGCTCATGTGGGCGGTGGCGGCCGGCACGCAGGTGGCCGGGGTGAAGTTCGACGAGTCGAAGCGGCAGAAGGACGCGAAGCCGCCGACCGAGCTGAAGAACTTCGCCGGCAAGTGGGAGGACAGCCAGCTGTACGCCCCGGTCGAGATCAAGCAGGACGGCGAGAAGCTGAAGCTGACGTGGACGAATTTCGCTTACGACCTGGAGTTCTGGCAGTTCGGGTCGTTCCGCGGGACGGACCCGAACGGCCGGTGGCCGAGCGTGGGCGTCCACTTCACCCTGGACGAGAACGGCCGGCCGACGGAGCTGAAGCTCGTCGGCCTGAACGTTGACGACGTGCGGTTCAAGAAGGGGAAGTAGCCGCCGTCACCCGCCGAGCGCGGCGTCCGCCCACAGGAGGAACTTCGCCCACACCGAGTTAGGATCGACCGCCCGCGGCATGTACGTCCGGGCGTTCTGCCGCAGCCGCTCGTCGGGGGACAGCAGTTCCTCCCGCGACTGGTTCGGGACGACCGCCCCGGCCACCGCGGCCAGCAGCAACAGGACGAGAAGGGGCTTCTTCACGTTACGATTCCCAGGAGGGGAGGGGAACCTAACCGCCGCCGATCATAGCCGGGCGGCCGGGCGGGCGAAAGCCTTTCCGGGGGAAATCGGGCCGCGACGCGCAAAAAGAAAGCCGCCGGGTCACCGGCGGCTTTCGCGTTGAAGCAGGGGTCACGCCCCGGCCGTCGCCCGCGGGCGGGCCAGCCGCTTCGCCAGGACCGTCAGCCCGCCGATGGCGGCGACGCCGACGGCCGCGAGCACCCACCGCGTCGGGCCGGTGAACGCCGCCCGCGTCGGGCCGTCCGAGATCGACCCCGCCGCGCCGTCCGGTTCCGGTATCGTAATCGTCCGCTTCGCGACGTGGCCGTCGCCGGCGTTCACCTTCACCGCGTACCGGCCCGGCGGCGGGGCCGCGAACTCCCAGACGCCCTTCGCGTCCGTCTTCCCTTCGAGAATCACGACGTTCGCCGCGTCCGTCACCGTCACCGCCGCGGCGTCGGCCGGGGTGTCGTCGTCGTAGTACGCCTCGACGCGGACGCGGCCGTCCTTCAACGTCGGTTCGAAGTCGAGGCCGTGGGCGGCCGCGGCGAGCGGCATCGCCAGCACGAGCAGGAGCGCGGGAACGGAGCGGGTCACGGCACGCCTCGCGGGTGTTACGATTCGACGAAGCGTATTATCGGGGCCGCCCGGCCGCGGGGAAGGGCGGCGGGACGGATTGTCGGATTCAAGTTTCGACGGGCCGCGGCCGAGATGTGAACAAAAAGACATTATAACTGTCGCGTCAACCCAGGTGGCGATTCCGCCACGGGGGGCCACCCGTGGCGGTGGCGGCGGTGGCGGTGTCGCTGCCAACCCGGCAGCCGGTGCAAGTTTCGCCCCGGCCGGCGTTCGGAAAATTGAGGCTGGGGTTGACGGCGGACGGACCCGCCGGCATTCTCCCACCCTCGAAACTCTGGGGATCGTGCCATGCTCCGCGCCGCGACCGCGCTGGTCGGATTGTTCGCCCTCGCCTCGACCGGGTGCTCGACGTTGAACAACACGGAGAAGGGGGCGCTCGTGGGCGGCGGCGTCGGGTCGGTGGTCGGCACGGCAATCGGGGCGGCGACCGGCAACCCGCGGACCGGGGCGGTGGCCGGCGGCCTCGGCGGGGCGGCCCTCGGCGCGCTGGCCGGCAACCGGGCGGACGAGCGGGACCACGCCATCGAGAAGGCCGAGTTGCGGGAGGCGGCGACGAGCCAGCAGGCGCAGCTGGGCCTCATCGACGTGGTCAACCTGTCCCGCCAGGGGACGGACGCGGACGTGATCGTCGCGCAGATTCGGAACACGCGGTCGGCGTACAACCTGTCCACGACGGACATCGAGTACCTGACGGCCCAGGGGGTGCCGCCGAAGGTGATCCGGGCGATGCAGGACTCGCGGTTCCGCGGGGAAGCCCCGCCGCGGCGGCCGGTGATCGTCCGCGAGGCCCCGGTCATCATCGAGCGGCCGGTGCCGGTGTACCCGGTCGTCGGCCCGCCGGCGATCGGGTTCCACTACTCGCACGTCCGCGTGCGGTGAGGTCAGAGGTCAGAGGTCGGAGGTCAGAGGTCGGACATCAGAGGGCGGGTTTCCTGACCTCTGATGTCCGACCTCTGACTTCTTTTCCGCTGCGAGGAAGTCATCTTGTTCGACGTTTGAAACAAGGGGTACAGTGCGGCCGCTCGTTCCCGCACGGATGCCCCCGCGATGCCCGACGTTTCGCCGACGGTCCGCCGGCCGTTTTCGTTGACCGTTTCCCGCCCGTCCGCCCGTGCTGCGTTCTTCGCGGTGCTGGCGGTCGCCGTCGTCGTCACCGCCGTCAAGTATTACGCGAAGGCCGAGAAGCCGAGCCGCCTCGGGGAACTGACCCGCACCGCGTTCCTGCGGTGGCGGCCGCAGATTCAGGCGCTGGGGGCCGGGACGGACATCTACGCGGCGTTCAACTACCCGAACCCGCCGATCATGGCGCTGATCCTGTACCCGTTCACGGAGCTGCCGCCGCTGGCCGGCGCGATGGCGTGGTTCGCGGCGAAGGTCGCGATGGCGGCGTGGATCGTCGTTTGGTCCTTCCGCGTACTCGGTACTCGGTACTCGGTACTCGGTACGCCGTCTGTGCAAGGGGACAGGAACAACGAACCACGACCTCTGCCAGACCCCAGACCCCAGACCCCAGACCCCGTCCCCGACTGGGCGAAGGCCGTCGCGGTCCTGCTCGCGTTCCACCCGATCCTCGGCGACTTGGCGCACGGGAACGTCAACATCTTCCTCGCGTTCCTGATCTTCTCTTCGCTCGCGCTGTTCTGCCGCCGCCGGGACTTCGCATCGGGAATGGTGCTGGCGCTTGCCGTCGCGTGCAAGGTGACGCCGGCGCTGTTCGTGCCGTACCTCGTCTGGAAGCGGGCGTGGAAGGCACTGCTCGGCACGCTCGTCGGCCTCGGCGTGTGGCTGTTCGCCGTGCCGGGGCTGGCGCTCGGCTGGGACTACAACGCCACGCTTCTGACGAGCTGGTACGAGCGGATGGTGAAGCCGTTCGTCGTGGACGGCAAGGTGACGAGCGAACACCCGAACCAGTCGGTCCCCGGCGTCGTGTTCCGGCTGCTGACGGCGGAACCGTCGTTCCTCGACTACGACGACGAGGACGGCCGGCCGGTCGCGACCGGGTTCCACAACGTCGCGGCGCTGTCGCCGGGGCAGGCGCAACTCGTGGTGAAGGGCGTCATGCTGCTGTTCGCCGCGACGATCGTGCTGCTCTGCCGGTGGCCGACGCACCGGGTCGCCGTGCCGCGGGCGGGGCCGCGGCTCGCCGCCGAGTTCGGGCTGATCCTCCTCGGGATGCTGCTGTTCAGCGAGCGGACGTGGAAGCACCATGCGGTCACGCTCGTCCTGCCGTTCGCCGTGCTCGCGTGGGCCGCGACCGCCCCGGAGCTGCCGCGGCTGACGCGGAACGTCGTCCGCGCCGCGTTCGTCCTGATCGGCGGGCTGATGGTCGTGCCGAGCTTGTTGCCGGAACAGGAACAGGACCTCGCGATGGTCTACGGCCACTCGGCGGCGGCGTTCGCACTCACGGCCATCGCGCTGGCGGTCGTGCTGCGGGAAATCCGCCCGCGGTCCACTTGATTCGGCCGGCCGGTCCGTAGGATGCCACGGGCAACACCCTCGAATCGGCATCCCGATGGCCCGCTCGCGTCACCCACGGTCGCGATGGCTCCCCGTCCTGGCGGTGTTGCTCGCCTGCGCTCAAATCGTGTCGGCCGTCGGCTTCCCCGCGATTGCGAAGGCGTCCGCCGAGCGCGCCCGCTGCGGCGGGGCGTCGTGCGGCTGCCGCACCGTTGCCGAGAGTACCTCGGCCGCATGCTGCTGCGCGACGGGGAAGAAGACAATCCTGATCGTTGAACCCGAGTCTTGTTGCTCGAAGGCGAAGCCGACGAAGAGTTGTTGCGCGAAAAAGAAGCCGACCGAAGAAGCCGAACTGATCTGGGTCGTCGGGATGTTCGCGCGTAGTTGCAAGGGCCACGGCCAACTCGGGTGGCTCGCGATGGAGCCGGCCGTGCCGCCGGTCGTGGCCGTCACTTCGTTCCTCCCGCCCGATTCCGCCGCGGTCCCCGCGACGGACTTCCGTTCCACTTCTATTCCTTCGATTCCCCCGGACCCGCCGCCGCGGGCGACCGCCTGAGTCGCCCGGCGTCGTTCACCCCGTCGCGATGCGTTCGCGTCGTCGGCGTGCGTCCATTCACACCTGGGGAATTCCATCCATGCCTTCCAGTAACCGACGCGGGCGCGGCGGCTTCACGCTGATCGAGTTGCTCGTCGTCATCGCGATCATCGCCATCCTGATCGGGCTGTTACTGCCGGCCGTGCAGAAGGTCCGCGAGTCGGCGGCGCGGATGAGCTGCACGAACAACCTGAAGCAGTTCGGCCTGGCGCTGCACAACCACGAGTCGGCCCTCGGCGTCTTCCCGCCGGGCCGCGACCCGTTCCCGAAGGTCTTCTCCGCGAACGCCCGGCTGCTCGCCTACGTCGAGCAGGACAACCTGAACCGGCTGATCGACTACACGCAGCCGCCGCTCGACTTCACGAACACCGGGACGAACCCGAACGACAACCCCAGCGCGACGTGCCCGGCGAAGGCCCCGCTGCGGCTGTTGCTCTGCCCGAGCGACGCGGTCGGCGACCGGGTGTCCGGGTCGGCCTACGCCGGCGGGAACTACGTCGCGAACGTCGGCAGCGGCACGGTCGCGTCCGGCCTCATCGCCCAGGGGGACGGCATGTTCACCGACAAGCCGCGGAAGGTTGCGAGCGTCACGGACGGGCTGTCGAACACGGTCGCGTTCTCGGAAACGCTCAAGGGCAACGGCGTGACCTCGACCGGAACCGTGCCGACGGACGCGAAGCGGGAGCGGTACATGTTCACCGGCGGCGTGGACACGCCGCAGGCCGGGTGCGAGTCGGCGTCCGGCGGGGCGTGGAGCGGCCGGCGGGCGGAGAAGTGGATCGACGGGCACTACCACAGCACGCTGTACAACCACTTCTACCCGCCGAACGCCCCGCAGTGGGACTGCGGCAACACGTCCGGCAACAAGGGGCTGACCGCCGCCCGGAGCGGGCACGCCGGCGGCGTGAACGTGCTGCTCGCCGACGGCAGCGTGCGGTTCGTGACGAACAACGTGCAGCCCGCGACGTGGCGGGCGCTGAGCACGCGGGAGGCGGGGGAGGTGGTCGGGGACTACTGACCGCCGAGGTTTTCACCCCGAAGGGGTGGGAGATGTCAGCCCAGGGCAAGGGCCGCAAGGCCCGCCGCCCTGGGTGGCGGCCGCAACCACCCGGCAGGCTGAAAGCCTGCGACAAGGCGGTCGCGGACACGCACACCCTCCCGCGCCCCCGCGCCCAGGGCGTTGCCCTGGGCTGAGCGCTCCCACCCCTTCGGGGTGAAAACCGGTCGCCGCCTTCCCCCGTCGGCGGTTGATAGATTGCACTTCATGAACCATCCCGCACTCTCCCCTCCACTCCTTACCCCCGACCTGCCGGGCGTCGGCGGGCGGATCAAGGCCGAACTCGACGACTTCGTCGTCGAGGAAATCCCCGCCTACGAGCCGTCCGGCACCGGCGACCACCTGTACCTCTGGGTCGAGAAGCGTGACCTCAGCGCCGAGTACTTCGTCCGCCAGGTCGCGAAGCGACTGGACGTTCGGGCCGACGACGTCGGCACGGCCGGGCTGAAGGACCGGCACGCCGTCACGCGCCAGTGGGTGTCCGTGCCGAAGGCCGCCGAGCCGCGGCTGGGGCAACTCGACGGCGACGGCGTCCGCGTGCTCACCGTCTCCCGGCACGCGAACAAGCTGAAGCCCGGCCACCTCCGTGGCAACCGGTTCACGATCCTCGTCCGCGACGCCGCCGGCCCGGAGCGGGTCGAGCCGATCTTCGCGCGGGTTCGCGAGCACGGCCTGCCGAACTACTACGGCCCGCAGCGGTTCGGCCGGGACGGGGAGACGGCCGACAACGGCTTCCGCATGATCCGCGGCGAGCGGCTCAACGCCCCGCCGTTCCGCCTGAAGCTCTACCTGTCGGCCGCGCAGTCGCTCCTGTTCAACGACTACCTCGGCCGACGGCTAACGGACGGCCTCCTCCGCACGGTGCTGCCTGGCGACGTGATGATGAAGTGGCCCGGCGGCGGCATCTTCGTCGCCGACGACGTGCCGACGGAACAGGCCCGGTTCGACCGCCGGGAGACGGTGACCGGCGGCCCGATGTTCGGCAAGAAGACGTACCCGGCGAAGGGCGAAGCCGCCGAGCGGGAGGTGGCAGTGCTGTCGGGGAACGGCCTGACACCGGCGAACCTCGACCGCCCCGGCAAGTGGATGACCGGCACGCGGCGGCACAACCTCGTGTACGTGGACGACCTGTCCGCGGCGTGGGAACCTGTCGGGCTTCGCCTGACGTTCTCGCTGCCGGCCGGCAGCTACGCGACGGTGCTGCTGCAGGAGGTGATGAAGGCAGAAGCGGAGACGCCGCACCCCGCCGCGCCCTTGCGTGTATGGCCGGGGCTTACCCAGCGGGAGGTGATCGAGGACGAGGAAACGCTGTAAAAGAGTGACGCCGCTCACAGGCTTGGGGTATGCCCCGGGCATCTGCGAGCGGCGTCGGTGGTTTGGTGTTCGAGTGACGAACTCTACTTCAATAACTATACGCTGGCAAGATGAAGTCCGGATGTATCCGGCGTGCGCGGTTCGTGAAAAAACTTCGTTTCCTGACAGCCCTCACCCGTGTAGACGAACCGGCGGCCGCGATGGTTCGCGGTCATTCCTCATAAAGAAGGAACTTCGCCCGCCGGTCGCGGAACTTCGCCAGGTCGCCCTGCCACGCCCGCTCCAGTTCCGTGACCGACTTCCCGGCCGTCAGCCCGTCGAACGTCGCCTTGTGGATGAGCAGTGTGTCGTACCGCTTCGGCTCCCACTCCTTCGCGTAAACCTTCCGCAACACCGCCGCGACCGTCAGCCCGACGTGGACCGGCCGCAACTTCTCCCAATCCTCGACGATGACGTCCACGCCGCCGCACTCCTTGTCCTTGTGCGTGGAACTGACCGGCGTGCGCGTCACCGGGACGAACCGGACGCCGGCCAGCCGCTGCTGGTTCAACTCGGCCGCGAGTTTGCGGGAGTCGATCCACGGCGCGCCGATCCACTCGAACGGCCGCTCCGTCCCACGGCCGACACTCACGTTCGTCGTCTCCAGCAAGCCGATGCCGGGGTAGAGCAACGCGGCCGTCAGGTGGCGCATGTTCGGCGACGGGTTCCGCCACGGCAGCCCGGTCCGGTCCAGCGTGTCGCCGCGCCGCCAGTTCTCGCACTTCACGACTTCCAAGTCCGCGCCGACCTTGCGTTCGTCGTTGAACAGCTTCGCCATCTCGCCGATGGTCAGCCCGTGACGGAGCGGCAGTTCGTGGTAGCCGACGAACGCCCCGCGGCCGGGGTCGCGGACCGGGCCTTCGATCCGTACGCCGCCGATCGGGTTCGGCCGGTCGAGGACGACGACCTTCAGCCCGTTCTCCTTCGCCGCTTCGAGGATCAACCCGAGCGTGCTCGGGTACGTGTAGAACCGGCAGCCGATGTCCTGGATGTCGTAGACGAGCGTGTCGATGCCCTTGAGCGTGTCGGCCGTCGGCTTCCGCCGCTCGCCGTACAGGCTGAACACCGGCAGCCCGGTCTTCTCGTCCGTGCCGTCGCCGACCTTCTCGTCCTTCTCGCCGCGGATGCCGTGTTCGGGGCTGAACAAGGCGACTAGCTTAACCCCCTCGGCCTTCGCGAGCAGGTCGATGAGCGGCGTGCCGTCGGTCGCCCGGCCGGTGTGGTTCGTGACGAGGCCGACCTTCCGCCCCTTCAGCTTCGCGAAGCCGTCGCGCTCAAGCACGTCCACGCCGGTGAGGACCGGCTTCGAGACGGTCGCGTTCTGGCGCAGCGGCCGGTCGCCGGTCGTGGTGATTGCGCTCGCCACGATGGTCGCGACCTCGCGGCGTAGCGGCGTGGCGTTCCCTTTCTTTTCGTCCGGGTGGAGGCGGTTCGACAGGATGATGATCGCCGTCTTCGTCGGCGGGTCGATCCAGATCGACGTGCCGGTGAACCCGGTGTGGCCGAACCCGTCGCCGGCCGGGAACAGGTCGCCGCGCGGGGCGGAATAGCTCGTATCGACATCCCACCCCGGCGACCGCTGGCCGCCGGGCACGGCCCGCGGTTCCGTGAACAGCTTCACCGTCAGCGGGCTGAGGATTCGCACGCCGTCGACTTCGCCGCCGCGCATCAGCATACGGCAGTACGGCGTCAGGTCGTCGGCCGTGCCGAACAGCCCGGCGTGCCCGGCGACGCCGCCGAGGGCGAACGCCCGCGGGTCATGGACCTCGCCGGCGATGTGCCTCCCGTCGCGGACACCGGTGACGGCGAACGGCAGCCCGGCCCCCGGCTTGTATCCGGTGTGCTTCAGCTTCAGCGGCGCGAAGACGTTCTCGGCCGCGAACTGATCGACGTGCTTCCCGGAGACGCGGTGAACGATCTCGCCGAGGACGATGAACCCGACGTCGCTGTACTTGAACTCGGAGCCGAGCGGCCAACTCAGCTTCAGGGCCGCGACGCGGGCGAGCATCTCGTCCCGCGTGCCGACGTAATCTTTAATCGCGTTGTCCGGAATCAGCCCGGTCGTGTGCAGCAGGCAGTGTTCAATCGTGACATTGTCCTTCCCGTTCGCGGCGAACTCCGGCCAGTATTTCGCGACGGGGTCGGCCAGCCGTAGCTTGCCCTGCTCGACGAGCAGCATGACCGAAGTGCCGGTGGCGATGGGTTTCGTCAGCGACGCGAGGTCGAAGACGGCGTCGAACGTCATCGGCTGCTTCTCGGGGACGAGTTGCCGGTGGCCGAACGCCTTGCGGTAGACGACCGCGTCGTCGTGGACGACGACGACGACCGCGCCGGGGAGGTTCGCCTTCTGGATCGCCCCCTCGACGGCCGCGTCGATCCGGCCGAGCCGGGCCTTGTCGATGTCCGCGAGGGCGGGCGTCGCGAGGAGGAGTGCGAGGATCAACGTGCGCATGGGAAATCCGGTGGGTTAGACGGGGGTGCAAGACCTGACTTCCGAAGTCCGACTTCGACTTCGGAAGTCGAATGGGTGGTGTGGCGGTTGCCGATCCGCGAAGGCCGCTGCGACGTTCGACTTCCGAAGTCGAAGCCGGACTTCGGAAGTCAGGCGCTTACTCGATCGCCGACAGCAGCCCTTCCATCTCGCCGAGCGCGTGGCCGTCGCCGGCGGCCCGCGCCGCGGCGATGCCGTCCCGCAGCATCCGGCACGCTTCCTCGACCCGGCCCAGCCGGTTCAGCGCCTGCCCGGCCATGTGGAACGCCGGCACATACGGCGACCGCGCGATCAGCTCGCGGAACACCGCCACCGCGGTCGCGTCGTCGCCGGCGCTGACGTGTTCCATGCCCAGTGAGTAGCGGAGCAACTCGTCCGCCGGGTCGTCGGCCAGCATCGCCTCGATCTTTTCCATCCGCGCCGTCTTCGCCATCGGAAATACTCTCGCGGGCACTCGGTTCCCCTCAAGTCTAGGCATTCCGGCGGCCCGAACAACCGGCCGCGCCGCCGGCACGACCGGCATCGCCCGACCAACCCGCCCGGCTGTTACGCCGCGCTCACGCCGTCCATCACGCACGACCCCGCCGCGGCCGTCCGCATTCCCCCGGCTCTGCAATCCTTACGTGGCGACCCGCGGCCGCCCCCGCCGATTTCATGCCAGACACGCCAGCCAAGTCCGTCGCCGTGGGGTCATCATGGTGCAGCCCGCTCGCTCCCCCGCCCGTTCGATTGCCGCCCGGTTCGCCCGCACCGCCCTCCTCGGGGCCGGGTTCGCCCTCGGCGGGTTCGCCAGCTACATGGCCACGGCCCAAATGCCAGCGACCCCGAGCCGGGCCGCCGACCGGCCGCTCGTGACCGGCAACCGCCGGGACGCGATGGTGGACATCGTCGAGAAGATGAAGGCGGCGGTGGTGAACATCCACAGCGAGCGGACGGTCACGGCCGCGGCCGACGACCCGTTCCGCGGGTCGCAGCTCCAGCCGCAGCGGGTCAAGGGCATGGGGACCGGAATCGTCCTCGACCCGCGGGGCTACGTCGTCACGAACTTCCACGTCATCGACGACATCCAAACCATCCGCGTCACGCTCGCGGACGGCAAGAGCCTGCCGGCCCGCGTCCTGGCGACGGACAAGAAAGCCGACCTCGCGCTCGTGAAGATCGACCCGGCCGCCGCGCTGCCGCTCGTCCCGCTCGGCACGGCCCACGACCTGCTCGACGCGGAGACCGTCATCGCCATCGGTAACGCCTTCGGGTACGAGCACTCCGCGAGCGTCGGCCACGTCTCGTACAAGAGCCGGGACGTGTCGTTGAACAAGGAGATTTCGTACCAGGGGCTGATCCAGACGACGGCCCCGATCAACCCCGGCAACAGCGGCGGCCCGCTGTTCAACAAGAAGGGCGAACTCGTCGGCGTGAACGTCGCGATCCGGGCCGGGGCGCAGAACATCGCGTTCGCGATCCCGGTGGACACGATGATCGAACGTGCCGCCGACATGCTCGCGGCCCGCAAGCGGACCGGGACGTGGCACGGCCTCGTCGTGAAGAACCACGTCGATCGCGCGGAAGAAGAAAGCCCGGTCCGCCGGTGGGTGTCGGTGGACGGCGCGGAGGCGAACTCCCCCGCGGCCGCGGCCGGCCTCAAGACCGGCGACTTGATCGAGCAGGTCGCCGACGTGGCCGTCCTGACGGGCATCGACGTGGAACGCGGCTTCCTGGACAAGCCCGCGGGCACGAAGGTTCCCGTCCGCGTTCGTCGCGGGACGGAGACGATTTCCGCGAGCGTCACGCTGCTGGCGACGGACACGCGGGTCGCCGAATCCCCGACGGCGGCCGTGCTGCGGCGGACGGGGTTGAAGCTGACGCCGATCGGCAAGGAGGCGGTGGCGAAGATCGACCCGCAGTTGCGCGGGGGGCTGGCCGTGACCGACGTGGCCCTCGCCAGTCCGGCGGCGAAGGCGGGGGTTCAGAAAGGCGATGTCATCATCGGCTTCCACCTGTGGGAGGCGCTGAACCTCGACAACGTGCTGTTCGTGCTGAACCACAAGGACTTGGCGACGTTCCACCCAGTGAAAACGTTCTTCGTCCGCGACGGCAAGGTGCGGGAAGTGTTGCTCGCGCCGGCGGAGTGAAATTGTAGAACCCGGAGCGGCAGCGACGGGGTGTCGAGCGCGGCGAGACACCCCGTCGCTGCCGCTCCGGGTTCTACGACAACTCACTTCGCGGTGTGCGCTTCCAGGAACCAGAGCGCCTTGTCCAGCTCGGCCGTCATCCCCGTCAGCAGGTCGGCGCTCACCGCGTCGCCGAGGCCGGTCGTGTCGTCGATCCCCTTCCGGACCGCGTTCGCGGTGTAGCCGAACCGCTCGACCAGCGCCGCCACGAACGCCATGTCGTCCTTCAGGTCCGTCGGGAACTCCGGCAGCGAACTCGCCTTCGCCGCCTGCCGGACAGTGCCGTTCGCCGTCCCGCCGAGGGCCGTCACCCGCTCCGCCAACGGGTCGATCTGGTCCTCGACCACGTCGGCCAGCTCGTCGAACAGTTTGTGCAGCGAGATGAAGTGCTTGCCGCGGACGTTCCAGTGCGCTTGCTTCGTCTGCGAGTACAGGTCGGACAGGTCCGCGAGCAGCTGGTTGAGGATCGCCGTCACCTTCTCGCGGGTCGGCGCGGCGAGGCTATTCTTGGTGGTGTGCATTCGGATACCTCAAAAGAAAAGAAAGCCCAGGGACGAACGTCCCTGGGCCGTGGGAAAAATGCCCGGTCTATTCTTAGATGTTCTGCTCGATCACCTTCGAGAGGGAGGACGGGTCGATCGTCCCGACGTGCAGGAAGATCGGCTGGTCGCTGCCCTTGAACAGCATAATCCGGGGGATGGTGGCCACGTCGTACTTGGTGGCGAGTTCCATGTTCTCGTCCACGTTCACCTTGCCGACCTTGACCTTGCCGGCGTACTGGTCGGCGATCTTGTCGATGACCGGGCTGAGCTGGCGGCACGGGCCGCACCACGGGGCCCAGAAGTCGGCCACGACGAGCGTGCCGCTGCCCACCTCTTGGCTGAAGTTGGCTTCCGAGAATTCGATCACGTTCGGGCTGGCCATTGTTCTCTCCCTTCCGATGTCCGCGTGTTCGGCGACCTGCTTCGGCATTGTAAGCCGGTCGGCCGTGCGACACTAGATTTTACCGGGATTCGCCCGGCGGCTTTCACGAAACCGCCCCGGCAGGGTTGACGCGACCGGACGGGGCCGCTAAAAATTGAGGACGTTGGTAAGGCCCTGTCGTCTAGAGGCCTAGGACACGACCCTTTCAAGGTTGAGACCGGGGTTCGAATCCCCGCAGGGTCAGATGGTGGTTCCGACCGTGTCCGTCGGAACCGAACACGAGACGCCGGAAGTCTTCACCAGACTTCCGGCGTCTCTGTTTTTCCCGACGTGCCGGCCCGTCGCGGGGCGCGCGATCCGTCACTTCCGCGCGCGGGCCGCGGCCCACGCCTTCAGCCCCTCGTACTCCTTCGACTGAACGAAGTGGACGAACCGCGGGTCGGTGGGCATCGACGCCACCGTCCACGTCGTCTCGAACCGGGTCGCGATCGCCTTCACCAGCTTCGCCGTCTCCGCGTGGTCCTTCTCCTCGACGGCCACCGCCAGCCGCGTCAGGTACGCCGGCCGCAGCGTCGGCTCCGCCCGGATGGCCGCGTCCAGCGCCGCCTTCGCCTCCGGGTACCGCTCGGACTGGCCGAGGGCCTCGGCCCGCCAGTACTCGAGGTACGGGTCGCCGAGGGCCGCCTTGAGGTCGTCGGCCGCCTTCAGCCCGCGGTTGAACTGCCCGGCCGCGAAGAACATGTTCAGCGCCATCAGGTCCGCGCCGGGGTCGTTCGGGTGGTTCTTGTGGTAGGCGTCCATCTCCTTCGCAAGGACGGTGTCGTTGACCAGGAACGCCAGCGCGATCGCCGGGATGTGCAACGACTTGTCCTTGCGCAACTCGTCCGGCAGGCGGTGGAACAGGGCCAGCGCCTGCTCCGGCTTCCGGGGCACGCTCTCCTCCTGGTACGCGACGATGTCGGCCGCGTGCGCCCGGTGCAGCTCGTCCAGCCCGACGTACTTCCGCGGCACCTTCGCGTCCAGCTTCTCGACCAGCCGCCGCACCGACCGGCTGAGGGTTTCGCCGGACCCCAGGAACGCCACGTCGTCAACCAGGACGGCCCCGGCGGCGGACTTCGTGAGGGTCACGTCGTGGTACGCCAGCTGGTCCCTCGCCCCGACCATGCGGAACAGGACGTGCGGCCGGCCGCCCTCGACCGTGACGCGAACGAGTTTGTAGCTCCCGGCCTTGTCCTGCACCTCCAGGAAGACGGCGGCGATCAGTTCCGCGAGCATCGGCTTGCCGTGCGGCGGCACGTCCGGCAGCGGCCGGTCGCTGACCGGCTTCTTGAGCAGGCCGTCCACGGAGAACAGCGGGTCGAACGCGGCCCGGTCCTTCTCCGCGACGGCCGCTTCGAGTTGAAGGCCGAAGGACATCGCCTCGTGCTCGGTGACGGCCGGCGGCCCGGCGACCGCCGGCGCGGCCGGGACGGCCTTCGCGGTCGCCCGCGGCTTGACCTTAAGGTCGCACCCGACGGCGAGGGACACGAGCAGCAACGGCAGGCAAACGTGGAATCGCGGTGACATGGGAACCCAACGGTTGAGTGGGGGCAAACCGAAGGATAGTTCCGATTTGACGACCGGGCGCGGGGGCGGCCGGGAGTGAGGCGAGGGAGCGAAAGTACGGCCGGCGTCGAATCCCTTCAACCGAATCCTCTTGGCATCCCCGGCCCGGCGTGCGACTATAAAGCTACCGCTGGTCCCCACCTTCCATTGTCACACCTGCCATGCCGACGCGAATCTTGATCCTGGCCGTCTGCGCCCTCGCCGCCCCCGCGTCCGCCGCCGAGCCGGTGTCGTTTACCAACGACGTGTCGGCCGTGCTCAGCCGGGCCGGGTGCAACATGGGCGCGTGCCACGGCAACCTCAACGGCAAGGGCGGCCTCAAGCTCTCCCTCCGCGGCGAGGACCCGGCCTATGACTTCGGCGCCCTCACCCGCGGGGCGCTCGGCCGCCGGGCCGACCCGGAATCGCCGGACCAGAGCCTGCTGCTGCAAAAGGCCGTCGGCCGCGTGCCACACGAAGGGGGCGTGCGGTTCGGGGTACCGAGTACTGAGTACACGGTACTCCGGTCGTGGATCGCGGGTGGCTGCAAGTCCGACGTGGGCGAGGCGAAGCAGCTGGCGAAGCTCGTCGTCACGCCGACGCGACAGATTCTCCGGTCGCCGCAGGACTCGTTCCAACTGAAGGCCGTCGCGCACTTCGCCGACGGCTCGACCCGCGACGTGACGACGCTCGCGGCCGTGGAGACGACGACGCTCGGCGTCGTGAAGGTGCTGCCGTCCGGCGAGGTGCAGAAGGAACAGGACGGCGAGACGACGATCCTCGTCCGCTACCTCGGGCAGCAGGTCCCTGTTCGCGTCGCGTTTATCCCGGACCTGCCGCCGCCGGACGTGGCGGTCCTCGCGTCCAAGAACAAGATCGACGCACTCGTCGCGAAGCAGCTCAAGGAGCTGCGCATCCCGCCGTCGCCGCTGGCGGACGATTCGATGTTCCTCCGCCGGGCGTACCTCGACGCGACCGGCACGCTGCCGACCGCCGACGCCGCGCGGACGTTCCTCGCGGACGCCTCGCCGGACAAGCGGGAGAAGCTCATCGACGGCCTGCTCGCGCGGCCGGAGTTCGCCGAGTACTGGGCGATGAAGTGGTCCGACCTGCTCCGCAACGAGGAGAAGTCGCTCGACAAGAAGGGCGTGCAGGTCTACCACCGGTGGATCAAGAACTGGGTCGCCGCGGACAAGCCGCTGACCGACTTCGCCCGCGAAATCCTGTCCGCCCGCGGCAGCACCTACGAGAACCCACCGACGAACTTCTACCGGGCCGTCCGCGACCCGCAGGGCCGGGCGGAGGCCGTCGCGCAAGTCTTCCTCGGCGTGCGGGTGAGCTGCGCGAAGTGCCACAACCACCCGTTCGACCGGTGGACGCAGGACGACTACCACCGGTTCGCCGCGTTCTTCCCGCGGGTGCAGTACCGGCTGTTGAACAACACCCGCAAGGACGACCTCGACAAGCACGAGTTCATCGGCGAGCAGGTCGTGTTCACGTCCCGGTCCGCCGAGACGACGCTGCCGCGGACCGGCGAAACCGCGATCCCGAAGACGCTCGGCGATGACCGGTCGCCGGCGGCGGACGAGGACCGGCTCGGGATGCTGGCCGATTGGGTGGCCGCCCCGGACAACCCGTTCTTCGCGAAGGCGCAGGCGAACCGCGTCTGGTTCCACCTGTTCGGCCGCGGCATCGTCGAGCCGGACGACGACTTCAAGGTCACGAACCCGGCGTCCAACCCGGAACTGATGGACCACCTCGCGGCGACGTTCAAGGCCGGCGGGTTCCGGCTGAAGCCGCTGGTGAAGGCGGTCATGCTGTCGCGGACGTACCAACTTTCCAGCAGCGGCGTGGACGGCAACCTGACGGACGGCACGCACTTCTCGCACGCGATCATCCAGCCGCTGGAGGCCGAGCAGTTGCTGGACGCGATGAGCCGGGTGTTCGGCGTGACGGTGCAGTTCAACGGCTACCCGAGCGGGCTGCGGGCCGGGGCCGTGCCGGCGATGTCGCAGGCCGGGACCGGCGGCCGCCGCGGGGCGGCGTCGATGAGCGAGCGGTTTCTCCGCGTGTTCGGCAAGCCGGAACGCCTGCTGACGTGCGACTGCGAGCGGAGCGAGGAGGCCGGGCTGTTGCAGGCGTTCCAGATGATCAACGGCGAGCAGATCAACGCGATGCTGCGGAACCCGGACAACCGCCTCGGCAAGCTGCTGGCCGGCGGCGCGGCGGACGCGGACCTGCTGGACGAGCTGTACCTGTCGGCGCTGTCCCGGTTCCCGAACGAGACGGAGAAGGAGAGGCTGTTGGCCTACGTGAAGGGGAAGGAGGACCGCCGGGCCGCGTGGGAGGACGTGGCGTGGGGCCTGGTGAACGCGAAGGAGTTCCTGCTACGGCGGTGAACGGACCGGTTTTCGCCCCGAAGGGGCACAACATGTCAGCCCAGGGCAACGCCCTGGGTACGAGCCACCCAACGCGACAAGCCCTGAAAGGGCGACACAGGTTCTTGTGTCGCCCTTTCAGGGCTTGGTCGTTTCCCGGAGTGACCCTGACTTGTTCCACGCTTTCAGGGTGAAAACCAAACCGCTACATGCCGCTCACTGCGGGTCGAGCGTTACGGCCAGCAGGTACAGCACGGCCGTGCCGGAGGCGTTCGTCAGTTCCATCGAGCGGATCACGTCGGTCTTCGTCGGCGCGAACGACAGCTTCGTCACCGCGCCCTCGGCGGCCGGCAGGTCCTTCGCCCGCCACTCGTGCGTTTCCGGCTCGCTGCCGGCGTAGCTCACCTTCAACTTCGCCACCACCGCGTCCGGGCCGGCGTCCGACGCCGGGGCCGTCGTCAGGAAGTGAACCCCCTTCGCCGGCAGGAACGGGGCCAACGACACCGCCTTGCCCGCCCCCACCCGGACGGCGTCCGGCTTCCCCTGGCCCTTCGGCGGCACGTCGAACTTGACCCCGTGGACGGTGTTCGCCCCGCCCTTCAGCGCGACGGCCGGGGCGTTGCTGTTCAGCAGGTTGGTCAGCCCGAGCGTGTACGGCTGCTTCTCGGCCGCCGGCCGGCGGCTGAGCGGCGGGGCGACGGCCACCGGGCCGGCCGGCGCGGGGGCCGCCGCCTTCCCGTCCGACACCTCGGCCGCCGCCTTCCCGTCCGACGCCTCGGCCGTCACCGCCGCCACGACCGGGCAGGTGGACTTGTCCTCGTCCGCGCGGACCAGTTCGAGCTGCCGGACGACCTTGTTCGGCTGCCCCACGTCGATCTTCAGGTACCGGACCTGGCGGCCGTTGCGGGTCTTGAACGCGAACTCGGACTTCGGCACGTCGAACCGGTCGATGAAGTCGGCGAAGTGCTCGCCGAAGTTCCAGTCGTGGTCCTCCGTCGTGTCGTCGGCGTACCGGACGCGGACGGTCATGGTCTTGGTCCCGACCGGGCCGAAGTCCATGTTCGGGTTCCACGACCACCCGCCGATGCCGCTGAGGAAGTGGAACGCCTTCGCCTTCAGGTTGACGCCGACGGTCGCCTCCCGCGGGGCGGCCCGCGAGATGTCCGAGAACGGCCCGTGCAGGGCGATGATCGCCTTCTCGCCGGCCCGCGGCTCCGGGATCGTGAACGGCACGTCGAAGTGCGTCTGCGTGCCGGGGTTCTCGAACTCGAATTTGTCCACGGGGTTGTTCAGGAACAGCGGGCCGAGGCAGCTGACGGTCGCGGCCTGGTTGAGCGACAGCAGCCGGAAGTTGCCCACGGCCACCGCCGGCCGCTGGGCCTGCGGGGGGGACGCGGCCGGCGGGGCCGCCGGGGCGGGGGCCGGCGTGGCCACCGCGACGCCGCCCGCCCGCTCGACCGTGACGGCCACGACCGTCGGGCAGCTCATGTCCTGCTCGCCCTTCACGAACTCGATGGCGGCGACCGGTTGACCGGCCCGCGCCGGCCGGACCGAGATGTACCGGACCTGCTTCCCGTCGCGGGTGGACAGCGCGAACTGGGACTTGTCCACGTCGGTCCGGCGGATGAAGTCGGCGAAGTGCTCGCCGTTCTTCCACTCGTGGTCTTCCGCCTGGCCGTCCGCGTAGTGGATGCGGAACACGACCGTGGTAGTCCCCTTCGGCGTGCCCGTCTCCGGCTTGCCGGCGTACCCGCCCCAGGGCCAGCCCCAGGCGCTGACGCCGCTGAGGACGTGGAACGTCTGGACCGGGCCGCCGACCGTCACCTTCGCCGACCGCGGCAGCCGGCTGGCGATTTCCGACAGCGGGCTGTACAGGTTGATGAGCGCGTTCCCCGTCCCGTCCGGGTTCGGCAGGTCGAACGGGATGTCGAGGACGGCTTGCACCCCGCTCCGCTCGAAGAAGTAGCGGTCGCCCGGCGCGTTCAGGTACATCGGCCCGCCGACCGGCGTGTTCGCCGCCTCGCGTAACGAGATCGTCTGGAACCGGGGGACGACGGCCGGGTCCGCGACGGGCGGCGGGTTCTTCCCGGCGACGGGCGGCGGCCCGCCGACCGGGCCGGTCGTTCCGGGCGTCGGCTTGGACGACCCGGTCACGGCGTAGATCAACAGGCCGAGCAGCACGACGGCGGCCGCGGCCCCGCCGCCGACGGCGGCGGGCTTCCGCTTCCACAGGTCCTTGAGCGCCTGCACGTCGAACTTCTTCGCCCCGCGCCGCTTCGTCCGGGCCTTCGTCCCCTTGGCCACGTCCGTCGAAATCATGTGGCTCAGCGTCACCGGGTCCTGGACGATGTTCCCGGTCGTGTGCGCCGGCAGCCACGGCGCCAGCGCGTCGATCACGTCCTCGGCCGACTGGTACCGGTCGTTCGGCTTCTTCGCCATCATCTTGACGATCACGTCGCACAGCGCCGCCGGGATGCGGCTGCGGAGCTTCTTGAGCTTCGCCGGCTCCTCGGCCATCTGGTGCTGCATCAGCTTCTGCGTCGTCGAACCGGCGAAGGGCGGGTGGCCGGAGATGAGCGCGAACAGCGTCGCCCCGAGGCTGTAGATGTCCCCCCGCTCGTCCACCATGCCGCCGACCGACTGCTCCGGCGAGACGAAGTCCACCGTCCCGGCGATCTCCCCCTCCTCGCCGAGCGTGCCGGTCAGGTTGTCCTTCTCGTTGGCGAACGACCGGGCCAGCCCCATGTCCAGGATTTTGACCGCCCCGCCCTCCTTCGAGAGGATGAGGTTCGCGGGCTTGATGTCGCGATGGATGAACCCCTTGCCGTGGGCGTGGTGCAACCCGGCCGCGGCCTGCGCGACGTACAGCGCGGCCTGGGCGTAGTGCAGCGGGCCGGTCGTCGCCATGAGGGACTGGAGGTCGCTGCCGTCCACGAACTCGAACACGAGGAAGTGGACGCCGTTGCCCTGCGAGATGTCGAACAGCTTGACGATGTTCGGGTGGTCGAGGGCGGCGGCCGCCCGCGCCTCGCGGAAGAACCGCTCGATGGACAGCTTGTCCTTCGCCTTCTCGTGCGACAGCACCTTGATGGCGACCCGGCGGTCGAGGCTGGTGTGCTCGGCGAGGAACACCGCGCCCATGCCGCCCTGGCCGATCGGGCGGAGGACCTTGTACGGCCCGAGGAAGAACCCGCGGTGCTTGCCGGCGAGCAACTGCTTCGCCTGGTACGGCGTGAGCAGCTCGGCCTTCACCAGGGTGGCGGCGCACTGGGCGGCGTCGTCCGGGGCCTCGCCGTTGAAGAACTCCTCGACTTGCGCGTCGGAGAGCAGGCCGCTCTTGCGGAGCAATTCCAGGAAGTTGACGGAGGTTTTCTGCGTTGACATGGGGAAGTCGCGGAACGTGGGGAGATCGGTTTCTGAGGGACCATAGAACAGATTGTCAAGAGCCTGCAGGAAAAAACGCTGACGGCGGTATCCGTTTTCCCGTCGGCCCCCCGGACAATATCGGGTGGCGGAGTATTTTTCCCCGCCCCACCAAATTGCCCTCAATCCCGAGCCAGGAGGTGTTGGACATTCATTTTTTGGGGGGTGGCCGGGGCAGAGTCTTCGATGCCCCGGTCGCGCCC